>PVBE010280200.1_pt1 | contig 103354 bp, 71 predicted proteins | sample 1631181 | NCBI WGS metagenome assembly PVBE01 (sample SAMN08397723, study PRJNA350692) | Marine metagenome, whole genome shotgun sequencing project. | isolation source: water | place: Pacific Ocean | collected 2012-04
CACCACCCGCTCGGGGTGCTCGAGGGCCTCGTCGTGCCGGCCCTCGTCGAGCAACACGAGGGAGAGCAGCTCCAGCAGGGCGAACTGCTCGCTGAGTTCGATCCCTCGCCCTATCCCAACCTGCGCATTCTGATCCTGACGTACGGGTTGCTGCTCACGAGCAAGACCTGGGACAGCGTCTGCAACGAGATCATCGACGCCGTCTCCATCTCCATCGATGCGGCGACCCCCGAGACCTACACGATCAACCGCGGGGACGACTTCGCCGTTCTGCAGGAGAACCTCGAGTTCGTGGGCAAGCTGCGGACGACCGGTGAGCTGGGGCACTTCGGTGTCCACTTCACGGTGCAGGAGAACAACTTTGCCGAGATGTCGGCCTTCGTGGCGCTGGCGCAGTCCGTGCACGTGGACAAGGTGGTCTTCATCCAGCTCGTCAACGGCGGGACCTTCAGCCCGGAAGAGTACGCCCAGTGCAGCATCCACGATCCCGCCCACCCCAAGCACGCTGAGTTCCTCCAGGTGCTGTGCGACCCCTCGCTGGGCCTGCCGATGGTGGACCTGCAGGTCCTCGCGCCTCTGCGCGCGCGAGCCATGGCTCTCCAGCCCGAGCCCGAGCCCGAGCCCGAGTGCCCCGTCCCGTCCTTGCCGGTGGCTCTCGACTTCCAGAGCCGGGAGAACATCGAGTGGATCCAGGACGGGTTTCACGATGTCGAGGCGTCACCTCAGGGAGCGTGGGCGTGGAGCAGCGGTCCGCGATCCCTGCTCCAGCTGTCCTTGCCGGGAGATTCGGACATCCGGCTGGCCCTCGATGGCCTGCCGTTGACCTTTCGAGGCAGCCCTCCCCAGCGCGTCGACGTCCTGCTCAACGATGCGCCCGTCGAGCAGCTCGTCCTGTCCGCCTCCCGCAAGCGGTACTCCGTCCTGCTGCCCGCGAAGCGGCTCGTTCACGGACGTAACACCGTCGAGCTCCGCTACGCCTACGCCCGCCAGCCCTGCGATGTTTTCGTGAACTCCGCGGACGAGCGCCATCTGGCGGTCTGCTGGTACGCGATCGAGTTTTCCTGAGCCCGACCCGCGGCGCATTTAGCGGGGCGGTCGGTCAGGTGCGCCGCTGGACCTTGCTCGCCAGCTCCACGCGCGCGCGGCGGTAGAGTTGCATGGCGGCGTCGGCCGAGGGCCGTTCGAGTCTCTCGGCGACGAAGCTCCACGAGCCTCCGGCGTAGTCACGCAACAGGATCACCTCGCGGTGCTCGATGCGCACTTCGGACAGGCACTCGTCCACGATCTGCGCCATCTCCTTGCGTGACACCTTGGTGCCGGGGCCCGCCGATTCGTCGACGAGCTCGCGCGCGAACTCGAAGTCCTGCCCGTCTGTTCGATATCTCTCCAGCCGCTCCTCACGGTGAGCGTCTCGCTTCTGTGCCGCGAAGTGCTCCACCTGGTGCAGCACCTCGTGCTCAACGATCTTCGAGAGCCAGTCGATCAAGCTCGCGTCCTCGCGCAACTCGAAGGACTTGAGACCCTGAAGCGCGCGGATCAGGGACTCCTGCGTCACGTCCTGCGCGTCGACCTTTGCTCGCAGCGCCGGACCGAGCCTCGCCTGCACGATGCGCTCAACGCGCGGGTAGACGCGGGCCAGGAGTCGGTTGAGCGCCTCCTCGTCGCCGTCCTGATACGCCTGCAGGAGGGCGACGGAGTGCGTCTCAGGCGGCGAGGGAGACTCGCCCTGCGGGGTATCGCTGGTCACGCTCAGGATCGTAGCACCCGCGCGGCACGCGCGGCCGCGCCGGTCTCAGCGGCCGGGTATGCGTGCCAGGAAGACCTCGATCCGGTGCTCCTGGCCGGAGGGCACCCGGACCAGTCGAGGCGTGCTCAGGACGTGGTCGGGCATGCCCCCCAGCCTGACCTCGTAGGTCCTGTCCGCGGGCAGGAAGACGCGCCCCGCGCGGCCCTGCGCCACCGCCCCCGTGCCCTGGTCTGCAGCGGTCAGCCAGAAGCGAGCGTCGTCCCAGGACAGCGCGCCTGTCTCGTCGCTGAGCGAGACGCGCAGCTCGCAGAGGGGGTCGAGTTCGAAGACGGCGGTGCACCCGTCGGCGTGGACCGTGACGGCCTGCACGGCGACCCGACGACCCGTCGGGAGGTCGAGGAGCTCGAGCTCCAGAGGGCCCATGGGAGCGAGGAAGCGAGTGGAGGCTGCGGAGAGGGCGACTCGGTGCGACGAGCCGCTCCCTTCCGGGATCCTCCACTCGAGCCGCAGGCCCTGGGGCCTGGGAGAGCCGGGCCGGGTCTGAAGATGGACGGTGACCGCGCCGGGATCATCCACGCTCAACTCGTGGGCGCCGGACGCGCGATCGAGCTCGAGCACCGAATGGAAACCGGTCCCCGGGATGCGCGCGCGGTATCGACCGTGATCGAGTTCCCCGGCACTCCAGAGGTATCGGTCGGTTCCCGCGGACCGCATGCTGGAGATCGGGAGGTAGGTGCGGTCCTTGAGGCCGCTCTCGGGTGAGACGGGCTCAAGGATCAGGCAGTCAGGAACCTCGCCCCAGGCGCTCGAGACCGTGAGGATCCCGTGGAGTTCCGCTGACTGGGCTCGAGCCCCTTCGCCCGCTTCGAGTTGCACTGTGGCGCGGGCCGTATGGACTCGCGCCGTTCCCGTGGCAAAGACGCGCGCTCCCGAGCGGTCCGTGGTGGTGAGACTGACCTCGTACTCCCCGTGAGGGAGACCCGCGACGAGGATCGTCTCACCCAGTCGGGGCCTGGTTTCGAGATAGCTCTCCCCAGCGTCGGGCTCCCCACCGGGCCTGCGAACTCGCAGGATCGTATCGGTCCCTCGCAGCCCCCGCGGCTCGATGACCGTCAGGGTCGAGCCAGGCTCCAGCGTCACCGTCTGCTCTCCCCCGCGAGCGTGGTCGATCACGACGCGGTTCCAGGCGAACCCCTCCGCGCGCACCCAGTACGCGACCGATCTGGCGGTAGGAGCGCGCCGGACGAGCTCGTCCAGGTCGATCGGGGACGATGCGCCGCGGGTCAGCGATACCTGGGGAGCCCTACCCGGGAGTGCGCCCGACAGTGGACCCGGGCAGACCTCTATCTCGTCCAGATGGCGGCCCGTACCGCGTTCCAGGACCAGTATCCGGGCCGGGTCCGCGATGCGGACCTCGATCACCTGCTCCTCTCGGGACAGGGGGGAGACTGTCGTGTCCACCACCCGCCCAGGCTGTCCATCCAGGATGACGTTGGTGACCGCCAGCCGGTCGGCCGCGTGGCCGGGGGCCTGCCAGCGGCCGTCGATGACGTCGACGCGCTCGCGCCGACGCGCAGCATCGTTGTGGTAGACGAGGTCGAACCTTCCGCACGCCGGCCCGCGGATGCGACCGCTCCCGTCCCGCGCACGCACGGTCCCGCGCAGGTATGCGATGGCGGCCTCTCTCTGCCCCGCGTGGGCCGGCGAGGCGGTCGCGGCGCGCGCCGCGGAGACGGTCACCACGCTCGGTGCCCCGAGCTCGGGGGCGCTCTCCTCGGCCTCGATCAGCCGGAGGAGCGTGTCCGCGTCGGGGCCGTGGGAGCTGGCGGCGGGGCTTCCGGGGAGCGGCCCGGTCAGGAGGGCGAGGGCCACGAGGCCACCAGCGACGGTCATCAGCGAGAGCGCGAGGATCGTGTTCTTCATGGTCTTCGGCTGGGCAGGGGAGGCGGGGCGCGCTGCCTGGAGCGGCCCCGCCATCAGGTCTCAATCCACGTTTTCAGTCGGCCACCCAGACCGAGAACGAGCAGTCCTCCGGGAACGTACCCGGGCAAGCCCAGGTGCCGATCAGCTCCTTGTCGGGGCTCATGATCGCGCAGATCGTCCCGGCCTCTCCGGTCGACTCCGTGTAGTGGCCGATGAAGCGGCCGTAGGTGCTGCTGTCGAGCCCCAGCTCACCGCCATCGCTGTTCTCGAAGGTCGACGAGCCCGCGCTGCCGCCGTCGAAGTTGCCCTCGAAGGACCCATCGAGGCCCACCTGTGCGGAGGAGTTTCCAGTGGCCGCGATCTCGAAAGAGGAGTCGGTGACGACCGTGTAGCCTCTGTAGGACCGACCGACGAGGTCGCCCAGGGTGTAGCTCGAGGCCGAAGAGCCGCCCTTCTGGAGCACGCCGAAGTTCCATTCAGAGTCGCAGAAGACGACGTGCTCGCCGGCCTCATCGATCCAGAAACCACCCTCCGAGCCGTCCGAGAGCGTGAAGTCGTAGATTTGCGCCTGGTTGCGCGTGATCGACCCGGTCAGGCCGGAGGGGTTGCCGTCCAGGATAAGCTCGGTCATCTTCAGATCGGCATCGACGGTGAGCTGAACCGGATGGAGCGAGCCGTCCGTGAGCTCCTCCGTGCCGAACCAGTTCCCGGTCAGAGGGCTGGCGCTGGGCGGGGTGCCGCCACCGCCACCGCCACCACCGGCGGCGCCGCCGGCGCCGCCGCCACTACCGCCGCTGCTACAGGCAGTGGCGGTAATCAGCAGAACGCCCAGCAAGGAGGTGAAGGTCCAGGAACGGAAAGAGGGGCTTTTCATCATCTTTGTCTCCAGGGTCATCGAGGTCGAGGTCGGGTCGGGGAGTGCGTTCCCCTCCCGCTGCTCGTGACAGCAGGATTCCCTCCCTGTCCTGACGCGAAGTCCGGAGAAAAAATCCCCCCGCCGCCCGCCTACGCCGGCGGGGCTGGCGGCGGGGGACCCGGCGCGCCGGCAGGGGAGTCAACGGCGGCGGCCAGGCACGGCAGCTCCCAGCCCTCGCCGACCCGCTGTACGGACCAGTAGCGCGCCACGGCGGCGAGCTCCAGCGGGCCGTACAGGTGGGGGAAGCGCTCGCCGTCGCGCGATGGCTCGAGGCGCACCTCGCGCGCCACCCGCGCGCGCTCCACCTCCAGCAACCACACGCTCGTGACGTCGGCGAAGTGGAGGGCGAGGGTCCCACTCAGCTGCTGAGTGAAGGAGAGGTGCACGAAGCCCTCGCTCTCCAGGGAGGCAGGCCTCCAGGCCTCGCCGCCCGTTGTCCACTGCGCCGGACGCACGAGGTGAAAGAGGCGTTCGGTGTCCGCCTCACCCATCGAAGACCTCCAGGGACCTGGCGTCGGGTGCTACCAGCCCCGCCTCGCGCGCGCGATCGCGCAGGGCGTCGAGGGCCGCCCGGCCCTCCGCACCCAGCTCCCTCGTCCAGGGATTCACGTACAGCTCGACGTGCTGGAAGAGGACCTCATCGGCCTGCTCGGCAGCGTGCTGGCGCATGGTCGCGAGGGCCTCGCGCGGATGTGCGTGGGCGAAGGCCAGGGACTCGCCGATGGCCCGTTGCAGCTCACCGAGGACACGCGGGCCCAGGGAACGCCGGGCGAGGATGCCGCCCAGGGGCAGGGGCGCGCCGGTGTCGCGCTCCCAGCGCTCGCCGAGGTCCTCGACGCAGCGCAACCCGTGCTCGCGAAAGGTGAAGCGCCCCTCGTGGATGCAGACGCCCAGCTCGGCGCGACCCGCTTCGAGGGCCGGCATGATCTCGGAGAAGAGCACCTGCTCCACAATTCCCTCGCCGGCGTGGTAGAGGCGGTAGAGGAGCGTGGCCGTCGTCCACTCTCCCGGACACAGCACGCGTGGCGCGTCCGGCAGCTCGCCCTCCCCTGCAGCCAGGAGCAGGGGACCGACGCCGAAGCCGACCGCCGAACCGACCTCCAGCACGACGTAGTCGTCGCCCGCCAGGAGGGCGGCGTGGAAGCTGGCCTTGACCACGTCCAGGCTCCCGGCGAGCAGGGCCTCGTTCAACTCCTGCACATCCGACAGGCGGAACTCGAGGGACAGGGGCCCGGGGTCCACCGCCCCGCTGAGCAGAGCGTGGAAGGCGAAGGTGTCGTTGGGACAGGTGGAGATCCCCACCTGCAGGGCCGCGCTCAACCGCCGGCTCCCCAGTCGGGCGAGCCGGCCAGCAGGGCGACGGCCGTCTCATGCGCGGCCGCGAGGGCGCTGGGGATGCGCCAGCGCTCCGGGTCGCGGTCGCCCACTTCGTTCGAGATACCGCGCACGATGCGCAGGGGGATGCCGCCCAGGACGCAGGCCATCGCCACCGCGAAACCCTCCATGTCCTCGGCCCGCGCCTCGGGAAAACGCTCTCGGCGTCGCGCGGCCTGCTGCGCGGAGTCAGAGGCGGCGCAGGTCGTGAGCAACAGCGGCGCTCCGTCCTCCGCCGCCGCGGGCAGGGCAATGCGGTCGGTGATGGGGGGCGCGCTCATGCCCTCCGAACCGGGCCACTGGGGGAAGCCCAGAGAGGGCGGCCCACAGAAGGCGTCACCCTCTCCGACACCGACGCCGTCCACGGCCGTGGCGCGAAACTCGACCGCCGTTCCGACAGGGTGGAGCTCGAGGTCGAAGGCTCCGGCGATTCCCACCAGCAGCACGCGCCGCGGACGGTGCTGTGCCAGGAGCCAGGCGCTGCGGGCCGCGGCTGCCACGGGCCCGAAGCCGCACAACTGTGGTTCGCCGTGCCGCGCGTCGAAGCCGCCCTGGTCGAGCAGGCGTCGGCGCTCCAGCTCGGTCGGGACCAGGATCAGGGTTTCAGAGGTGGTCTCCACCGCGCCGAGTGTCCCCCCGAGCGCCGCGTGAGGCAAGCCCTCCCTCCCTGCCCCGGCTCACGGCCCCGTCGCACCCGTCGATCTGCTAGCCTGCGACCCACGACGTCCATCCCATCCCCGATCCGTACTCTTGCCATGAAACGATCGTTGCCCTGCCTGCTCGGCCTGGCTGTCCTCGCCATCCCTCTGCCCCTCGCGGCCCAGTCTTCCGCCCTGGAACAGATCCAGCGCGTAGGGCTGGAGGACAATCGCGTCCAGGATCACCTGCGCGTCCTGACGCGCCGCTTCGGTCCGCGCCTGACCAGCTCGCAGGTCCTCTACGACGCCCAGGTCTGGGCCATGCAGACCTTCCGGAGCTTCGGACTCGAGGCGCGCCTGGAACGCTGGGGCGAGTTCCCCGTGGGATTCCACCGCGGTCCGGGCAGCGCGCGCATGACCGTCCCCGAAGAGCGAGAGCTGGAGTGCATCACCCGCTGCTGGTCGGCCGGGACCCTGGGCCCGGTGGAGGGTCGCGCACTCATCACTCCGCGTTCGCCCGAGGAGCTCGAGGCGCTGCTGGTCGACCTGCCCGGGGCCTGGGTCCTCTCCCGGCGCCTGGGACGCGACGAACGCCGAGCCTGGGAGGAAGAGCTCGCCGGCGACGACGAGGACGCCGACGGACGGCGCCTGCTCGAGGAGCTCGAGGAGGCCTTCGACAGCGCTTGCGAGGAGGCGGGCATCGCGGGCCGCGTGAGCTCCGGTCCCGCCGACGGTCTGCTCGTGAGCGGCGGAAACCACCGCATCGATCCCGAAGATCTGCCCAGCGCCGTCACGGTCACCCTGCGCGGTGATCAGTTCAAGCAGGTGCTGGAAGACATCGAGGCGGGCGCCGAGGTGCGCCTCGAGTTCGACATTGACAACCGCTTCGTCCCCGGACCGATCGACCTCTACAACGTGGTCGCGGAGATCGAGGGCACCGAGTTCCCCGACGAGTACGTGATCGTTCAGGCCCACATCGATGCATGGGACGGCGCCCAGGGCACCTGCGACAACGGGACCGGGACCTCGACCACCCTCGAGGCGGCGCGCATCCTGGCGAGCCTCGGCGAGCGTCCGAAGCGCACGATCCGCTTCATCCTCTACGCGGGCGAGGAGCAGGGTTTGCTCGGCTCGGCGGCCTACGTGAAGGAGCACAGCGAGGACCTCGAGCGCACCAGCATCGTCCTCAACCACGACAACGGCCCGAACCCCCTCAAGGGCATCTCGGCCACCGAAGCCATGATCGATGACTTCGAGCAGGTCTTCGCTCCCGTCAAGAAACTCGACCCCGAGCGGCCCTTCGAGGTGCTCAAGGTGGACGGGATTCGCGGCGGAGCCTCGGACCACGCGTCCTTCGTCAAGGAGGGCGTTCCGGCCTTTCATTGGATTCAGAGCCAGGAGGGCTACCGCCACGTCCACCACACCCAGCACGACACCTTCGACTACGCCGACGCCGATGATCAGCGCTTCAACGCCACGGTCGTCGCCCTTTCGGCCTGGGGGTTTTCCCAGCTCGATGGGCTCGTGGACCGCACGAACATGCGTGCTCCCCAGCCGCGACGCATGGGCGTTCAGCTGGACGGGAACCGTGTCGCGCGCGTCACTCCGGGAATGCGGGCGGCCGAGGCCGGCTGGAAGGTGGATGACGTGATCCTGTCGATCGACGGGGTCGAGACGACCAGCCGCGGCAAGGTCGTCCGGGAGTTACAGCAGGGGGGGGCGAGCAAGCTCTTCGTGTTGCAGCGGGGCGAAGTGAGGATCGATTCCACCTTCGACTACTCCGACGACCCCGACGAATCGCGCCGTAAGGAGATGGCCGCCGATCGCGAGAGCAAACGGGAAGAGCGCGCCTTGGAGCGCGAGGCCCGCCGTCGCCGGCGTACGGACGGCGAGGACGGCTGAGTCCGCATCCAGCCTGAGTTTCTGGGAAACTCCGGCGGGGTCGATGGGTGTTACGGGGGGGGAACGCCGAGGGCCCCAACCGGGCTACCACAGCCATCCGGACCGATCGTGTACCCTCTCATGGCCCCCTCGCGGTGGGGCCGCCTTGGCACGGACCTTGCTCATCCCCGCGACCTGCGCCCGACTCCACTTGCGCGCGAGCATGACCGACCGCGACCCCCCGCCCTCCATGACCTCCCTCCACGCCCGCGCTACCGGCCTCTTCGCCCTGCTGCTCTTCTCGTGTGGCGCAACCGGTGGGGATGGGGGCGATGAGGCCGGAATCCTCGTCGCCGCGCCGCCTGTCGTGGGCATCCAGAGCGCCTACGCCTCGGCCGGTCGCATCCGGCTGCCTGACCTGGCTCCGCGGGAAGCCCCCGGATTGCCGAATGTGTTCCGCCTCTCGGAGAGCGTGATCTCCGGCGGCCAACCTCGCGACGAGGCAGCCTTCAGGGAACTGGCCCGCTGGGGGGTGCGCACGATCGTCTCGGTCGATGGCAAGGTTCCCGACGCCGCGGCAGCGGCGGCCCACGGCATCGAGACCGTGCACCTGCCGGTCCGCTATCACGGCCTGACCAGCGAGCAGGTGCTGCGGCTCGTCAAGACCTTCCGCGAGGGACGGGCACCGTTCTATGTGCACTGCTTCCATGGTCGCCATCGCGGTCCGGCGGCCTCGGCCGTCGCGCGCCTGGTGATCGATGGAGCCTCCCGTGAGCAGGTCGTGGCCGAGATGCGCCAGTGGTGTGGCACTTCGGGGGTCTACGAGGGACTCTATCGTTCGCTCCTGAGCGTACCGATCCCCCCGCGAGCGGTGACCGAGGCCTTCGAGTACGACTTCCCGAGCGCTTGCCTACCGCAGGGGTTGCGGGGCGCCATGACGGAGATCGCGCGAGTCTTCGATGCCCTCGATCTGCTGGACGCGCGGGATTGGGAGCCCGATCCCGACCATCCCGACCTGGACGCGCTGAACGAGGCGCGCCGTCTCGCGCAGCTCTTCGAGGTCTGCGCCGATTCGGAGTCTTCGGCCGGCGGTCCGCAGGATCTGCGGCGTCGGATCGACGACGCGCTCCAGGCCTCGCGAGACCTCGAGCGCTTCCTGTTGGGCTTGCGTGACGGTCAGGCGGGTGCTCGGGAGGGCGCTGAGGACGCTTTCAAGGCGATCGCCCTGAACTGTGCGAGCTGTCATCAGCCGTACCGCAACCGTTAGCCCACTGGTGCGAGGGCGGGCGAGGTTCTGGATTCCAGGGTAGAATCCTGATCTAGTTCAGGGGTGTCCAGCGGCGGGCTAACTGGCGCGCCGCAGCCTCTCATTTCCTTTTCTGTAAGGATCCTGAAGCCATGAAGACTGGCCGATTGCTCTGTGCGTTCGTCGTCGCCGCCAGCGCCCCCGTGTCTCTGGCCCAGAACACGACCCTCTGGATGGACCCGACCCTGGGCGGCATGGAATGGTCCATACGGGCCTTCAACATCGACGCGGTCCCCAACGTCAACAACGAGTTCGACTTCTACGGGCCGATATACGCCGAGCTGCAGACCAACGCGAATGGGAACGTGAGCGCGGGCTACTTCCATTCCAGCGACTCGCTGGTCGTTCCCGACATCGCCGGCTACATCCCCAACCCGATCCCTTCGGCGCCGCCGTTGATCGACTTTTCCCTCGAGGGGGTGAATTTCACCCTGACCTCCCTACCTCTCAACTTCGGGGACCCGACCAACTCCGACGGCAGCTTTCAGGGGGAGCTGACCCTCGAGGTCCTCTCGGGGACCGCCTACGTCGACGTGCTGAGCCTGTTCCCCTTCGAGATCGACATGGCGGGACTGGACGGGACCACCCCCGTGGTCTTCGGCCAGTTCACCACCGGACCGGGCGGTGAGATTCACCTCGACTCGCCCCAGTCCTACTACTTCGTCGTCACCGAGCCCTTCACCGGGATCACCTTTGAGATCTCCCTCTGGGGTGACCTCCTCGCGGATTCGGTCATCACCCAGCAGGCCTTCTGCTTCGGGGACGGTACGGGCAGCGGCTGCCCCTGCGGCAACTTCGGCGGCAGCGGCGAGGGTTGCGCGAACGGCACGAACCTCGGGGGCGTGCTCTCCGCCAGCGGATCGTCGAGCATCGACGCCGCGGAGCTCGTCCTGGAAGGCTCTCAGCTGATCCCCAACCAGCCCGGCCTCTACTTCCAGGGCAACAACGCTGTCAACGGCGGGATGGGCGTCACCTTCGGCGACGGACTGCGCTGCGCCGGCGGGAACGTCGCGCGCTTGCAGGTGCGTATTGCCGATGCGCTCGGGAACTCCAGCACATCGATCGACCTGGCGGAGGCAGGCGGCGCAACATCGGGCGTCACCAAGCGCTACCAGCTGTGGTACCGCGATCCGCAGACCAGCTTGTGCAACACGACCTTCAACCTGACCAACGGGATGGAGATCTTCTGGCTGCCCTAGGGGCTCGCTGAGAAAAGGCGCCGTTGCGCGGCGCAGGCGGCATGGGCGCCCCTGCCCTATCCCGACAATGGCGCTGCCTGTCAGGTCTGCCACCTCTGAAACGGGTCAGGGCCGCAGGGAGCGCAGGGCCGAGCGCGCGGCGGCGTTCAGGGGGTCGATCTCGATCGCTCTGGTGAGGGCGGCGCTCGCCTCGTCGATGCGGCCGAGGGCCTGCAGGGAGACCGCGCTCCAGGCGCGGGCCGTCGCGGAGCCGGGGCGCTGCTCGATGATGCGCTCAAGGACGTTCAGGGCGCGCGCGTGGTGTGCCTTCCCCTGCCAGGCAAGGGCCACGCGCAGGGCGTCGCTGGTGGAGTGCAGCAGCAGCATGTCGATGTCTGCCTGCTCGTCCGCGGCGTCCGTGTCGTGGATCAGTCGCTCGGCCAGGAGGCGTGGGTGTTCGGGGTCGAGCTCGAGGGCGAGCAGCAGCAGGCTATGGGCCGTGCGATCGATGCCTTGCGCACGCAGCTCGTCGTAGAGACCGATCAGCGCCTTCACCTGCCGTGGACCGCACCGCAGGCGCTCGACGATCCTGCGCGTCCAGGTCTCGTGCATGGCACCCAGGATGATCCGGTCGAGTTCGGTCCCCCGACCCCCCTGGCGCTGGTACAGGGAGAGCGGCGCCTGGAACTCGAGACGTAGGTCGTCATCGGTCTGCACGGGCTGGCCGGCGTAGAAGGCGTGCATCTCCTGCTCGCCCAGGATGAGGGTGCGCAAGAGCAGCGAAGCGATGTCGGAGTCACCCAGCACCCGGCGCAGGTCAGCGGTCACGGCGGGTAGGCTGTCCACCATGTCCTGCATCACCTTGACGTCCGTGCGCGCGGGCAAGAGCTCCCTCCGCGCGGCCACCACGAGCGTGTCACCGGAGGTCAGGCGGAACAGGGCGACCTCGCCGAACACCTCGCGCACCGTGCGCAGCAGCATCCCGTACTCCTCGGGCGTGATGGCGTAGGTCTGGATCCACTGGGCCAGGAGACCGTTGTCGTTCAGTCGATCGAGCGCCTGAGCATAGAACTCCACGGTGAAGAGGTTCGAGACACCGACCATCCATGGATTGGAGGGCTCAGTGATGATCATGTCGTACTTCTTGCGTGTGCCTTGCAGGTGCGCCCGGCCGTCCTCGATCAGGATCTGAAAGTCCGGCGAGCGCTGGGGCGCGTGGTTCATGACCGAGAAGTGCGGGGAGGCCTCGAACACTGCCCGCTCGATCTCGGCGCAGGTGACCCGCGTGCGAGGGAAGAGCAGGCTTGCTCCGGCCGTGGCGCCGCTCCCGAATCCGATCACCAGGACGTCCCGGGCGTGGGGTCTCAGGAAACGCGCCAGGTAGGCCGAGCCGAGCTGGGTGGCCTGGTCGCTGTCGAAGGTGCTGGCGTCCACCTTGCCGTTGACCCGCAGGCTGACCTCGCCGCGCAGAGCCGTCACCAGCACATTGCTGGCGGCGCCTTCACTGTGCAGCAGCACGGCGGCCTCCCTCAGGCTCTGCCGCCCCGCCGGGCCGTAGACGAACAGGCCGCGCTCGGTGACGCGCGGGTCGTGAGCGGGCGTGCCCAGGACGACCAGCGCCACGCCGGCCAGGGCCACCCCCAGGGCCAGGTTGCGCGTCAGCGCCTCGCCCTGCGCGGCCACCAGGGCGTAGGCGAGGAGGTACAGGGCCAGAGCGACCACCAGGGTCGTGCGCGTGCCGAGCCAGGGCACGAGCAGGGCGTGGGCGGCGAGCACGCCGCCGGCCGTCCCCAGGGTGTTCCAGAAGGTCACCGCGCCCACCGCCGTGCCGGCGGTCTCGCGCCGGCGGCCCGTGAGGTGGATCAGCAGCGGGAACACGATCCCTGTGCCCAGGCACGGGAGCAGCTGCAGGATCGCGCTCGCCCCCAGGCAGAGGGCCGCGTTGAAGCCCGGCGAGGCGCGCAGGTCGGTCAAGTCTCCGACCAGGAGCGTCAGAAGGGGAAGGGCGTGCTGTCCGGCGACGGCCGTGCCCGTCAGGAACAGAACCGCCAGGCCCAGGATGTGAATAGGCGCCAGGCCGCGGGCCAGGATGCGGGGGAGCAGCAAGCTCCCCGCTCCGATACCAGCCAGCACCAGGGTCAGCATGGCGCTGAAGGCGTAGGTGCTTCCGCCCAGTACCAGAGCCAGTTGCCGGGCCCAGACCACCTGCAACAGGAGCGCCGCGAAGCCCGTCCCCGCCGCGGCCAGGGGGATCAGGCCGCTGCCGAGGGGCCGTGGCGGGATCACCCGCTGCAAGTCGGTCTCCTCGACGGCGACCTCGCCCGCATGTTCGGCCAGCGCCTCGGCTTCGGCTCTCTCGCGCGCCACGCGCCGAGCGAGCAGGACGGCGGCGGCGACCACCCCGGCGTTGATCAGCACGGCGACCGTTCGCGTGCCGCCCAGCCCGAGGGTCGGCAGCAGGACGAAGCCCGCCAGGGCGCAGCCCAGGGAGCCACCGATGGTGTTCCAGGCGTAGAAGAAGGACGCCGAGACCCCCAGACCTTCACCACGCGGGACGAACTCCCGCACCAGCAGGGGCAGGGTCGCGCCCATCAGCACACACGGTGGTCCCAGGACGGTGAAGGCCAGCAGCACCTCGATGGCCGCGCGCAGGTGGGGCAGGTGTTCGAAGGGTGGGTAGAGAGCAGCGTACGCGGCGCGCAGCCATCCGAGGAAGGTGGGCACCCCCATAGCCCACGCGCCGATGCCCGCCTCGCACAGGGCATAGCCCGCCAGGGGCGAGGGCACCCGATCCGCCAGGCGTCCGAGCAGCAGGGCACCCAGGCCCAGCCCCAGCAGGAAGGCGGCCATGACCGCCGCCATGGCGAGGCTCGAGCTGCCCCAGACATGGGTGAAGCGCTTGAACCACAGCACCTCGTAGATGAGGGCGCTGGCCCCCGAGAGCAGCAACAGCAAGGCCGCCAGGTCGCGCGATCGCATGGGCGCACTCTACCCCGACGCGGGGGTCGAAACACGAACGCGGCGGCGACGCTCGCGCACCGCCGCCGTGTTGAGACTCGGCTCGGAGGGAGCCTAGGGCACGAAGAAGACGCTGATGCCGTGGGATAGGTTGAACCCGTTGCCGCAGGGGCTGGCGCTCGGGTCGCGGTACCAGGTCTGGAAGTGCTTCGTGTCTCCGGCGTTCCAGGCGCCCGAGGCGGCCAGACCCGGCCCCCAGTGGGCGAATCCCGTGGCGTCCGGGGCGCGCACGCCCAGGCGCTTCACATTCATGCCCGCGCAGCGCAATCCGTCACCGAAGGGCACTCCCGCGCCGCCGTTGACGGCGTTGTCGCCCGAGAAGAGCAGGGCCGGCTGGGTGGGGACCATGTTGAAGGCGTCGAAACCCAGGTCGTCCGCCACCACGCTGTTGGAGCCGGTCGAAAAGGCGAAGGCCCCCTGGCCTGTGGAGTTCCCGCAGCCCTGTTGAGAGCCGCCGAAGTTGCCGCAGGGGCATGAGGCGCCGCTGCCGTCACCGAAGCAGAAGGAGGTGCCAGCGTTGCACTCGTCCGGCACGCCGTCCCCGTCGTTGTCCGCGCTCGTCCCGTTCAACAGGTCCAGATCGTCGGGGACGCCGTTGTCGTTGCAGTCCTTGGCGTGCGAGACGTACAGCAGCACGTTGTACTGCTGGTCCGGCGTGGCCGGGTCGTCCGTCAAGGTCTGGTAGATCCCGTCATCGTTCACGTCGTAGATCACGCTGGCCGAGACCACGAGCCCGCCAAGGGTCTCCGAGGAGTCCTCGGGCAGGGTGCCGGGGTCGGCGGTGTTGTGCGCGCTCTGGTTGATGTTGCCCGAGAAGGCCGTGCCCGAGTCGATCGAGTTGCTGTCGGCGATCGTCATGTACCGCAACTGGTAGTCCGTGTCGGAGTTCTGGCCGTGGAACTCGTCGCCCGTGCGGAAGATGAGCTCCAGCTTGTAGCTGAAGTTCGCCCGGTCATAGACCGCGCGCACGAGGCCGATAGCCATGCCGTCACCGAACACCTCGAGAGGGCTCAGGAAGTAGATGTTGCCGACCGAGTCCAGCATGGGCGCGGTGAGCGACGGGCCCACGGGCGCGCCGCCGGTCAGGGTACCCATGTCGATCAGCTGGCCTATAACCGTCGCGCCACCGGCGTCGTACAGGGCCTTCCCTCCACCCGGGGAGCCGGGGCTGACCTCGGTGTAGGCAGCCACGGTCCAGGTCATCGCACCCCCGGGCGCCACGCGTGCCACGGCGATGAAGTTGTTGCCCTGGTCGGGGTTGTCGAACTGGGGGTGAAGGGCCACCGCGGCGGCGATCAGGTTGCCGCCCTGATCCACGCAGGTACCGACGAGGCCGTTCCCCCCGCGGTAGGAGACCTGGCTGAAGTAGTGTCCGAACACGAGCTGTCCGGTCCCGAGGCTGTTGGTGGCCCAGCCGTCGTCGTTGTCAGTCACCACCGACGGGAGCTGGGCATTGACCGTCCCCGAGGGGGCGCCGGAGGCGTTCAGGCCCCAGACGCACATGCGGTCGGTCGTGCCGCTGGTCTGTCCGAGGACCGCGCCCGTTCCGATCACGCTGCCGGGGAACTGTCCGTTGAAGTTGCCCTGGTAGTGGGAGACGAGGCCGCGCTGATCGGAGGCTCCGCCCAGGTGCAGGTTGGTCGAGGTGAGCGGGGCCGCGCTGCCATAGACGTACTGACCGCTGAAATTGCCGCCCATCAGAATCGGCGCGCCGCCGGTCAGGTTGCTGCCGATGATGGTTGGCGTCGTGTGCGTCGTGGAGGAGCCCACCAACAGCCAGTTCGTGGCGCCGGCGTCGCTGGCGCCGGCGTTGCTGATCAGGTTTGCCGCGCCCGGGTTGCGGCCGAGGGCGTCGAACTGGAAGTAGTTGTCGCCCAGGAGCTCGGTGTGACTCAGGCACGGGCCCGAGCCGAACCCGTCGGCCCGGATGTGGGTCATGCCGTCGCTGTCGACTCCGCCCATGCCGAACTGGGAGAGGTTGCACGACCAGTCCGGGGAGTTGACGGCCGTCTCGACGCGCGAGACGTACAGGCGCGAGGTGGCGTCCACGTCGTAGTTGACCACGCCCGTGACCACGTTGTTGAAGCTGAGGTTCGGGTTCAGAGGGTCGTCGCTCGAGTACTCGGCGAAGGTCACCGCAAACTGGTTGCCCACGGCCGTGGTGGTGTCGATCGAGGCGGTCGGCGGGTCCTGCACGTTCGTGTCGTCGTTCACCCCGGCGCCCGCCACGTCCCAGAAGTCGTAGCTCCCGCGCGCGAAGGGCACGCCGACGCGCGTCTCGGTGCTGATCGCCTGGGCTGAGAGCTGGGCGCTGAAATAAGTCGGCGCCGGCAAGTAGGAGGCGCTGGCCTTCACCAGGGGAGCGATCCCATAGACGCGGCCCCAGGAGGAGCGGAACGCGCTCTGGTCCACGACGTAGTCGTTGACCTGTTCGGCGGCGAGGTGCGGGTCCACCGGATCGCCGGGCAGGCCGTTCGAGTTGGATGTGGAGTCCTGCGCGGCGGCGGGCAAGCAGGGGATAGCGAGGATTGCCAGGGCGCTGGCCGAGAGGAGCAGCTTCATGGTGCGGACTCGGAAGGGGTGGGGAGGGGCGTGCGCTGGGGGAGCGAGGCTCGCGTCTCGTTGGCGCGAGCCGATCTTGGAGCATACCAGGGGCCACGACCGAGGCGACTCGAAACCCGTTCCGAGGCGCGCAGAGTAGTGCGACTCCGGAGACACCAAACACTACCAGGGCTGGTACCGCGACCCAGGCGGGCCCGGCGGCGCGAGCTTCAACCTCACCAACGGCCTGAGCGTCACCTGGCTCTGATCCTCACCTGACCCTGAGCCCCGCGGGGTTCCGAGGTCGTTCTGCTCCGGGCTTTGATCAGCGCGCCGGCGGGGCGACCTCGCGGATGACCGCGCCGTCGTCCGGCGAGAGGACCAGCAGGGCGATGCGTTGGATGTTCGCCTCGGAGGTGCCCGAGACGGAGATGTAGTCGAATCGCCCTCGCAGGTCCGTGTAGCCGTCCTTGTGGAAGCGCACGCTGTCCCCGGTACGCGTGTAGACCTTGACGTAGACGGCCTGAATCGGCGCGCCGGTCGTCGCGTGGGTCACCTTTATCTGGCCGTGGGCTTCGATCACCTGCACCGCCAGGGAATTCGCGTAGCGCGCCTCCCGGCGCACGATCCCTCCCCCGCGCACCTCGACGAGGACGTTGGCACGAGCGAACTCCTCGGGCATCTCTACGCGTGTGACGCCGTCGGCGCGTTCCATGGTGAGGACCGTTCGACGGTTGGGCTGGACGAAGGCGAAGTCCCCCGCGCTCTGCTTGACGAAGGGACTGGTCGAGAACAGGAACTCGACGTCCAGGGCGTAGAACCGAAGCTCGCAGGTCTCCAGGCCGCTGTGACGCAGCTCGATCCCGCTCTCTTTCAGGGACAGCTCAAGTGCCGGCTCGCTTGCCACCAAGGCCTCGGTCTCAGCGCCGTCTTCCATGGTCGGATCCGTCGCCGCGCCTTGCGCTTCGTCCAGATGGCGGATGACGGTCCGGAACCGATCCCGCCAGTGAGGCACGGGGTGGTCGAGGTAGGCCTGCGCTATGTCTCGCGCCAGGGCGTGGTCGACGGTGAAGAAGTCCAGGTAGGCCCGCATGTAGTCGTACTGGATGCGCGCGGGGAGAGCGTTGGGATCCACGCGCGCGAAGGCCTCCCGCGCGCCGGCGACGCGATCCTGGAGCAGCATGAAGGTGCAGACGCTCATCCAGTCGCCGTCGTCGAGCACGGCACGATGTGCCAGGACGTCGAGCAGTCGCTCGTACTGCTGTTTCACGTCCACGTTGGTGATCTCGCGCTTTCCACCGAAGGGGTGGGCGCGGGCATTGACCAGCGGTGCGTACTCGACGCGCTCGAACGAACGCCTCACGATGGGGTCGATCTCGAGCAGGGGCGAGGAGAGAGCCGCGCCGCAGCGGGCGACGAAGGCGCTCGCGTGGCGCAGGTACTCTCCTGCAGCGGGCGCGTCGCCATGGTGGAGGGCGTAGGACCAGAGACCGTCGTGGTAGACGAGGCGCCCGCGCAGGAGCCCCAGGGTGCGCCGGTAGAACTCTGCATCGCGCATCCGCCAGGCGATGCGCTGCAAGTCGAGAGCTTGCAGGTTTACTCCGTCGAGATACGTCAGGACTGCCTCGGCCGAAGCTTGTTGGGAGACGTATTCCCAAGAGGCTTCGTCAACGGCCGCGCGTTCGGCGTTGACCGTCAGCGTGCGGCTCTCGGCGAAGGCCACCAGGTCACCACCCTCTGCGACGTGTGCCGGGTAGTGGAGGAACTCACCCGGTTGGGGGAAGTAGAAGGCGTACTCGAGGGTGGCGGTGCCGTAGGCGCCGACCTCGAGCGGGACACCGCTCGTCGCGCGACCAGCGAGGAGGGGCAAGGCACCCTCGGGGATCTGGTATAGCACCTCGAACTGGTGGGCAGTCTCGGTCGGGTTTGTGATCACGATCCGGCAGCCGTAGGCGACGCCGGCTTCCAGATCTCCTCGCACGAAGGCCTCGACGCGCTGACCGTCCTCGATGCGGTAGCGCTCGTCTCCTCGGTAGAGATCCTGGGCCACCAGGACGCGCGGGGCGTCGCTCGACACCTCGGCGTCGACGAGAGCCTTGCGGACCAGGAGCAGAGGGGACGCCGCAGTGATCTCCACGCTCCCCTCGCGGTTGGCGACCTCGTGCTCACCATCCTTGAAAGGCAGGTCCAGGAGGGCCAAGGCCAGCAGCATCTCGTTGAGGTTTCCCGTGGCCAGAGGGAAGTTCTTGGAGAGGAAGGGGGTATCGACCCCACGCTCTGCAAAATCCAGCCAGAACTCGTGCACCCCCAGCAGGTCGGGCCCTTGCTGTGCGATGGTCCGGCGCCAGTAGTTGCTCTCCACGTGGCGCTCCGTGTCGCGCAGCTGCATATGCAGTCCAGGACGTCCAGCCCGCAGTCCGAGGTCGAAGTCACTCGCCCCCGTGATGAGACTCTCGGCGTCCTGGAGCTCAGGCTCCCGCTCCTCGCTGTCCACGTAGCCCAGGGCTCCTAGCTTTCCATCCCCAGCGCTACCCCCTCCACCCCCACCTGGGGGCCCCGCAGGCCCTGGTGTCGAGGGACCTTTCCGTTGGGACTCCACCGCCCGTTCTATCTCTGCTGCGAAAAAGGACTCCTGCAGGATGCCTAGCTCCAGCGCAGTTCCGAGGAGGATCTCCTCGAAGATCCGTGACCGTTCCGCGGGCGGAGTGGGGTCGAGTTCGACGAGCTCGCGGAGGTGTCGCTCGATGGCGGAGGCGACGCTCCAGTAGCGCTCGGCGAGCAGGGCGCGCTCCAGAACGTTCAGCTGTCCGAAGGCCCAGGGCTCGATGTAATCCGAGAGGACTTCCTCGAGCAGCCAGCGGTCAAGGAAGGTGCGGTCAATCTTGTTCAAGAGGAGGGGCTTCGCGACTGAATCAAAGAACTCGCGGTCCTTGTTCCATAGGAAAAGGTGTAGTTCGTGGGAGGCGTGCTCCGAGTAGAGCGAGCGTTTCTGTGCATCGTCGAGTTCCGGCCACTCCAAAAGGAACGCGAAGGCCTCAAGGCCGGCGTCGGGGCGGCGAGTGCGGAACAGGCGGAACACGTCGGAGAGGCTGTCGTAGATCTCCAGGTCCTCCTGGGTGGGGGCGGTGACCGTGACGCTCTGATCTGTAGCGATGAAATCGATTCGCCGCTCTTCGAGCAGGTGGCGGTCCATGGCGAGGCTCTCGGACAGGCGACCGTCCCGCGGCACAAAAGTGCGCCAGGGCAGGGTCGTATCAGCCTGTGCGATTCCCATGCGGTCCAGGGCAAGCACCCGGATGTGTTGCCCTGTTCCGAGCTGGGCCAACGGGATGCGGAGTGTGCCGTCGTCGTTGGGGCGCAGATTGACCAGGATCCAGGAGGCGTCGGGGAGGAAGTCGAGGTTGGCGAAGGTCGCCGGATGGAGCGTGGTCGGGACACCAACAGATGCGCGTCCGCCGGACGCTCCCTTACTGCGCCTTCCCCCCGCGCGCCCTCCGAAGTGACCGCCGCCTCCACCGCCGATTCCGATCACGTCAGCTAGGACGTTCACCGCCCAGGGGTTGAGCAGGACTCCAGGGCGATCGAGCATGTTGCCGGGGAAAACTTCGGCGTAGCGCCGCTCGAGCACATAGCGGTACTCGTCGCTGATGGTTCGACCCGACTGGTAGTCGGTGGCGGCACGGGCTACTCGGTGTCGCTGTGGCTCCCGGTTGCTCTGAAAACGCAGCCCGCCAACTCCGTCGTAGGGGGAGGCGTAGCGGTTGGCCAGCACGTGGACGCGGGTGGCCGGCGTCGGGCCCTTGACCTCCACCACCAGCTCCTCGCCTTCCACACGGAGGGGCGCCAGCTGCAGGGGGCGCCGCGGCGACGCCTCCAGCCAGCGGTCACGGCCCAGAGCCCACCCTTGAAGGACCTCGCCGGCCGTGACACGCACGCCGATGCGCTGGTCGCTCTCGTGGAGGAGCAGTTCGAAGTTTCCTGCCGGGAGGTCGCGCAGCTCGAGGTAGCCGCTCTCCAGAGCCAGGTGCTGGGAGCGGTCGTGGGCGTAGATGCCCGAACGGACCTCGATCAGGGATGCGACCTTGCTGTCAGCCGTAGAGGCGCTTCCTCCGTAGGGCACCCGCAGGGTGCTACCGGTGGCACCTTGGAGCTCGCTCGCCATACGCCGCGTTGTGGGGAGCAGACGCCACCCACCGTGGCCGGCCGGCAGCCCCGATGCGCGCAGGGTGGAGATGCCGTCCAGTGCTCCCAGATGCACTCTGCTGTCGTCGTCGGTGCGCAGCGCGACCTCGATCTGATCGGTGTAGGCGGGGTGGTCCATGGAGACGCTGACCGAGGCCCCGGGGCGAGGCTCTCCGTTCTTTCCGAGCACTTCTATGAACCAGCCCGAGTCGTCCTTGCCGAGCAGTGGGCAGTTGGTCTGGGCGGTGGTCTCGATGCGGTTGAGGAGAAAGGTCGTGGGGGGGCTTGTCAGCTGAACCGGATCGCCTACCGCCATGGTCTCCACCCGGCCGCGGAGTCGCACGCTGAGTTCGACCGTCCCCGGGGGGATCTGGATATCTCCGACCCACTCGCGGTCAGAGGCCAACTCGAGGTCGCGCATTTGCAGGGTCGCTCCGGCACCGTCGGCGCGGGTGCTGGAGATCTCTAGTACGGTCTCTTCGAGCAAGGAGAGGGCGACCACCTCGTCCGCCAGAGTGAGTCGTGGCCTTAGCAGGAGTTGCGCCTGGTTTCCCGCCAGGAGGGCCTCGCGGTCCATCAGCATTCCCGCCTCCAGCGCATATTGCTCCTTGCGGTGCTGGAAGCTGTCCAGCGAGCACCGCGCACCGCTCGTGAGGATCACGCTGTGCTCACCCGGATCCGTGGAGTAGGGGACGTATATCTCTCCACCTTCTTCGGCTGCGTACTCTCTGCCCCCGAAGTACAGGGTCGCGTCGGGACAGGGCCGCCCGCGCTCGTCCAGCACCCTGAAGGCGTGGCCAGCTGCGCTCCGCCGCTCCCGCAGCTGGAGGCGTCCCTTGCTAATCACTGCGCGGCTCGACAGGCCGCTGCCGATGAACTCGATCACGAAGATCCCGGGCCGGTCGAGTTCGGGGAAGTCGAAAGTGCGCCTCACTCGGCGCAAGGAGTTGTCGTCGTAGTCGTGCGTGGCCTCCTGGCCGGCCACCAGACCATCGAGAGGGATGGTCGCATTCACCTCGCGTCCGTTGGCGCGGTAGAAGGCAAAGGCGTCGATCTCGAAGACCTTGACGAGAAGCGTGGAGACGTTCTTCAGGTCCACGTCGATCGACACCGGATCCGCCGCGGCGAAGCGTGTGGGCTGGGTGGGTGGGAAGGAGATCTCGACGCGCTGGCGTAGCGCCTCGTAGGCGGCGGGGTCATCGAGGAGCGAGTACCATCGTTCCATGTCTCCGAGACCGAGCAGGATCTTGGTCTCGGCGAAGAGGAGCGCCAGGAGTCGATCGGAGACGGTGTCTCTGAAGGCATCGTAGTTCGAATCGTGGGCGAAGAAGTGCTGGAGGTAGGCGCGCAGCAGCTGCTCGTCGTCTCCTCCTTTGCCGAGGGTGGTCGCGTGCTGACCGGATCCTTGGATCACCTCTTCGTTGCGGTGGCGGCGGCGATGTTCGGGGTTGGTCCACGAGCTCGTGCGGGGCAGCGCCAACCAGGCCAGGAAGCGACCCCGGTCCATGCTTCCGAGGGCCATGTCATGGCGCAGGCGGTGCCCGAGGACGTGGGCCTTGAGGCCGTTGTGGACCGGTGTCAGGCGTCCGACGAAGGACTGCAAACGTTCTAGATAGGCTTCACGCTCTGCGACGTCTTCGCTCCAGTTGACGTCGGCGCTCGGCGCAAGGCGCGCGAGATAGGCCGTCACGAAGGCCTGCTCGTTCAAGAGCGACGGGCGCAGGTGGGCGCACTCGTCGAGTTGCTCCTGTAGCAGGTGCTGGTGGATTTTCAGCGCTCCGAAGCCTTTGCTCTCGCGCGTGGCGAGTTCGCGTACGACGAGGCTTGGTAGGCCCCTGAGGATCGGGTGGGACAGACGGGAGAGCAGTTCGCGAAGCTGACCATCGGTCAGGTTGCGCGTGGCCAGCCCGGGGAGCATCGAGTCCGCGAAGCCGCGTAAGCTGTCCCCATACCGGTCGAATGCGCGGCGAGTCAGGGTCTCGTGGGAGATCAATGTCGGGTCGAGGCGCGAGGGGAGGGGGGCCTCGTCTCCCGGAACCTGGCGCTGGTGGTTGAAGGTCAGGCCAAAGCGCTTGCGCAGGAATTCGTAGGTGGAGCCGGGCTGTTTATCGGCTCGCAGCAGCGCCTGACGGTTCTCGATCTCGTCGACCCGTCCACCTCGTCCATGGCGCTGGATCCAGGTTGTCAGGAGATCGTCAACCGCATCCAGGTCGCGCGCGTGCTGCCGCTCGAGGCAGTGGAAGAAGTAGTACTCACTAGTCCCTGGCACGAGCTGTTCGAGGACCACCCCTCGATCGGGGGCGAGGGCGAAGTCCTCCAGAAAACCGATCGGGTTGTCCTGTGCAGTGGCCGGGGTGGCAAGTAGGACGAGCAGGAGCAGTGCTTGTTGCATGGGAGACCGGTCGAGGGGGTGTGGGGAGAGATCAGAACGGACGTCAAGGGCAGAGGTTCACTCCCTGGAACGTCGCCATCTTTGCGCCTGTTGGCGGCGAATCGACTCCTTCTTCCGGCTTTCCGGCCCACGGGCTCTCAACGCATGCCTCTTCCCTCCAGAGCGAAGTGCATTATCCTCGGATCTGCCATGTCCCAGATCACCCGCTCCGCACCCCTCGTGCTCCTCGCCTCGAGCCTCTGGCTGTCCTCATGCAGCCGGACCGAGATCGTGAGGGAGCGTCAACCCGAACCCGCCGCCGTGATGACCAGCTCTGAACCCGCCACTCGTTACAACGAGCTCTCATCCGACGAGCAGCGCGTGATCCTCCACAAGGGAACCGAGCGAGCTGGCGTCGGCGTGTACACCGACAACGCCGCCGCGGGCCTCTACGTCTGCCGCCAGTGCAACGCGCCGCTCTACCGCTCCGAGGACAAGTTTGAAAGCCACTGCGGCTGGCCGAGCTTCGACGACGAGATCGAGGGCGCCGTCATACGGCACACCGACGCCGACGGCCGGCGGACCGAGATCGTCTGCGCTAACTGCGACGGCCACCTCGGACACGTGTTCCTGGGCGAGCGCTTCACCGAGAAGGACACGCGCCACTGCGTGAATTCGATCTCGATGACATTCGTTCCGGCCGGCGAGGAGCCTGCCCCTGTGATCGTCATCAACTGACGATTAGCTCCAGCGACTTCGATTTCTCCGTGCTGCTCCGGAGGGGAGTCAGGTCAGCGGTAGACTTCGATCTCCGAGAATCCCAGGGCGGCGTTCCCAAGGACGCCGTTCAGGGCGCCGGTGATGCGGATCTCGATGCTGCGGATGCGTTGGGTGCGCGGCAGCTGGATCAAGGTCTTCGTCATGGGGTCGGGATCCATCTTGAAGGGCAGGCTGTCCTGATCGTTGATGACGAGCTCGCCGCGGAAGGGGCGCTGGAAACCGGCGTACATGGGGGCGGGCCAGCCATGAGTGAGGGCGATCGTGCGTCCGCGGATCGAACGTCTCAGGGCAATCTTCACCCAGGGGTTCTCATCGGTCACCAGGCTGTGCCAGCGGGTACCGTAGTTCCCATCGACGGCCTTTTCATGTTCCTCTCCGGGGATATGGGAGGAGGAGAGGGTCACTGCGTTGGCGTTCCGGAGCATGTTCTCTCGTACGCGGGCCGGGTACGCGAGCTGATCGACGCTCACCACGTCCTTGACCTCGATCAACATCGCGTCCGAGGCTAGCTCGACCTCTTGGCCCAGCACACCAGGGCCTTCCGGCTCCAGCACGCATTTCACGCGCGCGTAGACCAGCCAGTTACCATTGGCCGAAAAACGGTGTTGGATGGCGTGGCGCTGCGCCCCGGCGGGGCTCTCGGGGTCGCACATCACCCTGACGATCCGTTCCTGTTTCGCTCCCGGGAAGTCGCGCATGGCGAGGTAATCGACGTACCTGATGTGGGGCCCGCGGCCCTCTTGCCCGACCCACTCCATCGCGGAGACCCGCTGCTTGGAGAGGCTCTCGATCCAGATGACGGCCGGTGTGTCACCAGTTGCGCGCAGGTGGACCTCGGCCTCGGGGAAGTCTGGTGTCTGCCACGAGGGGGCGGTCTGTCGCCCGGCGCTTCCGGTAATGCTCACCGTCGCACGCGCCAGGAAGAGCAGGGCCAGTTCGGTTTCCACGTGTCCGGAGGCCTCGGACCAGGTCCCCGCAGGCGACTGCCACTTCAACAGCTGGTCCACCCCCTCCCAGTACCAATCGCGCCTTGCCACGACTGGCGTGCCGAGCAGGCCGCCGACCCGTTCCATTCCGTAGATACTGAAAAAGGTGTGGTGACCCGACCCGTGACCGACGTTCGTGTGCCACTGGAAGTTCTCGTCCAGCCACCCCAGCCCGCTCCTCATGCCCGTCACCATGGGACCCTTCAGGCGGGGGAGGACCCGGTTGCCAGCTTCTTGACTCACGATGAGGAGCATGCTCACGCCTGCGACGGTCATCGAGCTCGAGGGGGCGCCGCCGGGCGTGTAGGCGAAGCCCCGTGGTTCGACCGCCCGACCAGTGCGCGGCTTCCCGTCCGATGGGCCCTGGCAGGCGAGGGCGCCCCTGGCCACGGTCGACCAGAGACTTGGCTTGACGTTGACGCCGGCATGGGCCGCCGACCGCAGGGCAAGGGCTGCGAAGAGAGCGTTCGACAGGTCTCCCCGCTCATGCTGAGAGTTGTAGCCATCCATGGAGTAGCGGAAGAGCCCGTCGGGCATCACGCTTTCCTCCATCACGCGCACCAGCTCGCGGATTCGGTCCTTGTCACCCTCGTGGTCCATCTCGGCCAGGGCCAGGATCTTCGCCGCGCACGAGTACACGGCGGAGTTATCGTGCGCCAGGAGGAACGCGCGGCCGCACTGAATGGCTGGGTGGCTGGGGCGCAGGCCGCATTTGAGGAGTGTGTATAGCCGGAAGGCCGTGTTGCCAGGCGTGGTTCCGTGGTGGCCGCCCCAGGAACCATCGATCAGCTGGCGGTCTAGGAAGTATTGAACGCCGCGGTCGATGGCCGCGGCGACAGCTGCGGGCTTCCCTTTCCGCCAGGGGCCCATGCGAAAGCCCCAGCCGCCCTCACCGTTGACGACCTTGACGAGCAGGTGGTTCGTGCCTTCCTTCATGGGCAGCACGAGCGCCTCGTCGTAGAGGTTCACGCCTCGGCCGACGGCGCGTTGGATGAGCAGTTGGCCGTTGAGCCAGACCTTCACGCCGTCGTCGCTGCCCAGATGGATGCGCACGTCCCGGTCCGAGCCCAGCAAGGCCGTGCGGTAGAGGTAGGCAGCCGAGAGATTCTCCCACCCGGGCTTGCCCGGTACCTCGCCGAGCAGACCCTTGAATTCGATCTGGCCCACGTCGAGGGCCGTGCTGCCCCGCGCGACCTCGCGCCAGCCCACGTTGAGGTCTTCCTCGCCGCGGAAGACCTGGCTGAGGTCTGGCCCATCGCGCCCTTGCCGCATCAGCGAGAGCGTCAACTCCGGAGGGTGCCGCTTGTCCAGGTTGGCGTGGCCTGCGGCATGCTCGAAGGGACCCGTGGCGTGCCACGGCCCCCAGCGCTGAGCCCAGGATTGCCCGCAGAGCAGTGCGAGAGTAGCTGCGTAAACAGGCAGATTGGACAGACCCTGCATCCAGAGAGGGTATACGTCCTGGGCCTGCTTCTAGCCAGGGAGGCCGTGCATGATCGAGGCGGAGCGCCTGACCTTGCCGGACAGTTATCCAACCTCGACTAGGACCCCGGCGAGGCCATCAACGTCTTCGCAGATCACCCCGAGGTCGTCCGTGAGCTGAAGGCCAGGCTCGAGGGGTTTCAGCGCAGTCGCTCCCTCCAGGGCTGCCGGCTCGAAGGCCCCCTGGGCTCACCCTCTCCCGTGCGGCGGGCTCCTTGTTGCACGCCCACCGAGTTGATCGAGAAGGGGGGAGCCGAGAGCACTCGATGCCAGATGGGTCGAGCGCCTGTAATCCAATCTTCACCTCTGAGATCCAGCAGGTACCGACCTGGATCCGAATGGGTCGCGCACGATTTTGTCGTTGGCTGGTGGCGAGCTCGGCCTGGAGCCACACAGCGCGATTTCTCGCCGGGGCCGGACCTGTCGTGTCCGTCGGCTCGACAGTACCCTCTGCACCCATGACACGCGGGTACATCATTCCCATCGGGGGCGCTGAGGAGAAGCTGAGTGGAGCCACGATCCTGGACCGTTTCGTCCAGGTCTGCGGCGGCCGCCGGGCGCAGATCGCCGTCATCCCGACGGCCTCGCGCTTGCGGCAGACCGGCGCTCGCTACGAGCGGGTGTTCCGCAAGCTCGATGTACAGCGCGTCACGGTGTTGCCCTTCGAAGAGCGCTCGGACTGTGACCGCAAGGAGTGGCTGGAGGAACTCGAGAGGGTCGACGGTGTCTTCATGACCGGAGGCAACCAGGTGCGCCTCTCCACGACCATCGGGGGTTCGGCGGTGGCAGAGCTGATCCGCGAGCGCAACCGGGATGGCGGGCTGCACGTGGCGGGCACCTCCGCCGGTGCCTCGATCATGGCCGAGCACATGATCGCCAACGGCGAGGAGGGCGCCACTCCCCAGGCCGGCATGGTGACCCTCGCGCCCGGACTGGGGCTGACTCCCGACATGATCGTCGACCAGCACTTCCGCCAGCGCAACCGCCTCGGCCGCCTGCTGGCCGCCATCGCTTACAACCCCCGCCCGATCGGGATCGGCCTGGACGAGGACACGGCGGCCGTCCTGTCCCCCGACAACGTGATCGAGGTCGTCGGTTCAGGTGCCCTGACGGTCATCGACGCTTCCGACATGGATTTCTCGTCCATGGACTCGGCCCGGGACGGAGATCCGGTCAGCTTGATCAACATACGGCTGCACATTCTCGTCGAGGGCGGCACCTACGACATCAGTTCGCGGCTGGCTCTCCCCGGTCCTACGCACGAGTGACATGAAGGTCGCCTCCAGGTCCGTCTACCTCGGCCCCAACCTCTACGCCCTCTTCCCGGTCATCCGGCTGGTGGTCCAGCTAGGCGAGCTGGAACAGCACTCGTCCACTAGGCTGGGGAAGGACTTCACCGACGCCATCCAGGCCGCCCTGCCGGGGCTCGCCGAGCACGGCTGCTCCTACCGCGAGCCGGGAGGTTTCCTGCGCCGCCTGACCGAGGACGAAGGCACCTGGATGGGCCACGTGCTCGAGCACCTCGCGATCGAGCTGCAGAATATCGCCGGGGGTCGGGTCGCCTTCGGCCGCACGCGCGGTACGGGCGTCGAGGGCGAGTACGAGGTGGTCTACGCCTATGAGCAGGAGGACGTGGGCCTGGCGGCCGGGCGCCTGGGTCTCGACCTGATCCTCCACAGCCTGCCCGACGAGCTGCGCCCGGAGGCGCTGCGCGGCAAGGAGTTCGACTTCGCCCAGGAGCGCGACGAGTTTATTCGCTACGCCCAGCGCCGCGCCCTCGGACCCAGCACCGCTAGCCTGGTGCGCGCCGCCGAGGAGCGGGACATTCCCTACCTGCGCCTCAATCGCTACAGCCTGGTTCAGTTCGGCCACGGCCGCCACGGTCGCCGCATCCAGGCCACGATCACCGGCGAGACGCGCCACATCGCTGTCGAGCTGGCCTCCGACAAGGAGGAGACCAACCAGATGCTGGGGGACCTCGGCTTGCCGGTGGCTCGCCAACGTCTGGTGTACAGCGCGCGCGACGCCGTGCGCGCCGCGGAGAAGATCCGCTTCCCCGTTGTCGTCAAGCCCCTCAACGCCAACCACGGCCGCGGGGTCTCGATCCACCTGACCGACCCCGACTCCGTGGCCGCCGCCTTCGACCACGCCCGCGAGCACAGCCGCTCGGTTCTCGTCGAGAGCTTCATCGAGGGGCTCGATCACCGCCTGCTGGTGGTGGACAGCAAGCTGGTGGCGGCATCCAAGCGCGTTCCCGGCCATGTCGTGGGGGACGGTGAGCGCACGATCAGCGAGCTCCTGGAGGTCGTCAACCAGGATCCCCGCCGGGGCATCGGTCACGAGAAGGTGCTGACCCAGCTCGTGCTCGATCACCAGGCGTTGCGGCTCTTGGAGCTCAAGGGCTTCGATACGCAGTCGGTCCCGTCTGCCGGCGAGACCGTCTACCTGCGCTCGACCGGCAACCTCTCCACCGGCGGCACGGCCGTGGACGTGACCGATACGATCCACCCCGACAACCGCGAGATGGCCGAGCGCGCCGCGCGCGCCATCGGCCTGGATGTCTGCGGCGTGGACTTCCTGACGAAGGACATCACCGAGTCCTACCGCGTGACGGGCGGAGCGATCTGCGAGGTCAACGCGGCGCCGGGTTTTCGGATGCACGTCGCGCCCAGCGAGGGGACTCCGCGAGATGTCGCCGGGCCGGTGATGGATATGCTCTTCCCCCCCGGCCAACCCGCGCGCATCCCAATCGCATCGATCACCGGGACCAATGGCAAGACGACCACCGCCCGCATGGTGGCTCACATCTTCAAGCTGGCCGGCAGCCATGTCGGCATGGCCACCACCGACGCGGTCTACATCGACGGCCACAAGTCCGTCGAGGGTGACATGACCGGACCTGTGGCGGCGCGCATGGTGCTGCGCGATCCCTCGGTGGATGTGGCGGTGCTGGAGACGGCGCGCGGCGGCCTGCTCAAGCGCGGCATGGGCTACCGCCGCTGCAACGTGGGCGCCGTGCTCAACGTGCAGGCCGACCACCTCGGCCTGCGAGGCATCGAGACCCTCGAGGACCTCGCGCGCGTCAAGCGCATCATCGTCGAGATCGCGAAGGATGCGGCGGTCCTCAACGCCGACGACGAGCACTGCCTGCGGATGGCGAGCTACACCGAGGCGAAGCACCTGTGCTACGTGACGATGAACTCCGCTCACCCCCTCGTGCGCGAGCACATCCTGGCCGGCGGCCGCGCCGTCGTGCTGGAGGAGGGCATGGCCGGGCACATGATCACCCTCTACGACTCAGGCGCGCACATTCCGCTCCTGTGGACCCACCTCGTGCCCGCGACCCTCGACGGGCGCGCCATGCACAACGTCCAGAACGCCATGTTCGCCGCGGCGATCGCGTTCTGCATGGGGGTCAAGCTGGACGAGATCCGCCACGGTCTGCGGACCTTTGACATGACCTGGTTCCAGGCGCCGGGGCGCATGAACATCTGCGACGAGCATCCCTTCAAGGTGATCCTCGACTACGGCCACAATCCGGCGGCCGTGGGCGCGATGGTGGAGCTCTGCGATGCCCTCGAGCCCGAGGGAAAGCGCGTGCTGGTCCTGGCCGCGCCGGGCGACCGGCGCGACCAGGACATTGTCGCGATCGCGACCGTCTGTGCGGGGCACTTCGACCTCTACATCTGCCGCCGGGACGATCAGTTGCGAGGGCGCGATCCCGAGGAGGTGCCGCGCATGCAGCGCCAGGCCCTGCTCGACGCGGGGGTCGAGGACGCGTCGATCGAGCTCATCCCCGACGAGGTCGAGGCGGTCAAGCGTGCCCTGGACGTGGGGGAGGCGGGCGATCTCGTGCTCGTCTTCGGCGATGACATCCGGCGCACTTGGGAGCAGATCACCGGTTTCACTTCCGGCGCGGCGCCCGCCGCGACGGCGTCCCCGCCCGCGCCGCGCGCGCGCGCCTTGCGCCCCCTGCCGGAGTCTGCTCTCGGTGTCGGCGAGGAGCTCGTGCGCGACGAGCGCGGCGTGCACCTGCCGCGGCGCGAGGAGCCCTCCGACTGATGGAGTCGCTCGACTCCCGGCGCCTGCCCGGGGCCAACCTGCACGGCGCGCGGCCGGGAGCGGTGATCGACGTGGCCCTTGAGCCCGGCGAGGTCGAGCCGCTGCTGGCCGCCTGGTGCCGGCAGGCGCGCTGCATCCTCGACGCCGTGGGCTGGTCCGGCGAGGAGCCCTGCTGGCGCGTTTCGTCGGGCGGCGTGAGCCTGATGATCAGCGCTCCCCTCGACGCCCTCTACGCCGCCACGGAGGTCAACGAATGGGCCTTCGAGTCAGCCTGCGCGGCCCTGGCGGCGGGGGCGGTCGAGGATTCGGCCGCCGCCGCCGAGCGCTTGCGAGGGGTGATCGCCGAGGAAGTTAATCCGCGCCTCGTGGCCCTGCGGCGCGCGGCTTGCGAGCGCGGCGTGGCCTTCCTCTCCGACGATGATCGCGTATCGGTCGGCCTTGGAATGGGGTCGGCGACCTGGGAGGTCGGCGCGCTTCCGCGCCCCGACGAGGTGGACTGGTCCGCGCGCTGCGACGTCCCCACGGCCCTGGTCACGGGCACCAACGGCAAGACAACCTGCGTGCGCATGCTGGCGGCCGTCGCCCGCGCCGCCGGGCGCGTGGCCGGCACCACCTCCACCGACAGGGTCTGCGTCGGTGACGAGGTACTCGAGCGCGGCGACTGGTCCGGCCCCGGCGGCGCGCGGCGTGTCCTGCGCGAGACGGGAGTGGAGGTCGCCTTCCTGGAGACGGCGCGCGGAGGCATGCTGCGCCGCGGCCTGGCCGTCGAGCGCGCCGACGTGGCGGCCGTCCTGAACGTGGGCAGTGATCACCTCGGCGAGTGGGGGGTCGGCAGCCTCGAAGCGCTCTGCGAGGGCAAGTTCGTGGTCACCTCCGTCGCACCCCGCGCGGTCTTGAACGCGGATGACCCGGTCGTGTCCGCCCGCGGACGGGAGCTGGAACGAGAGGTGACCTGGTTCGCCCTCGACACCCCGCCCGCCTGGCTCGCCGAGCGCGTCACTGCCGGCGGGCGCGCCTTCGTCTGGGAGGCCGGCGAGCTCGTGCGCCGCGAGGGCTCGCAGCACTCTCCCTTCCTCGCCGTCGGTGACCTGCCCGTGGCCCTCGGCGGCGCCGCGCGCTACCAGGTGGCCAACGCCCTGGCGGCCGCCGCGGTCGCCGACGCCCTGGGCTTCTCCTTGGCCGAGATCGCCGCCGGCCTGGGGGGCTTTCACGGCGACGATGCCGACAACCCCGGCCGCGCCAACCGTTTCGATCTGGGCGGCGTGGACGTGATCGTGGACTTCGCCCACAACCCGCACGGCATGCGCGCCTTCCTTGAGGCCGCCGCGGCGCTCCCCGCCCGCCGGCGCCTGGTGTTGTTGGGTCAGGCCGGCGACCGCGACGACGAGTCGATCTTGGAGCTTGCGCGCGTCGTGGGTGCATTCGGACCCGAGCGGGTGATCCTCAAGGACCTCGCGGCCCACGCCCGCGGCCGGGAGGCGGGCGAGGTGCTCTCCCTACTCGCCCGAGGCCTGGGGGAGGCCGGTCTCGCTGAAGGAAGCTGGAGTTCGGCCCCAGACGAGCTAGCCGCCGTCGAGCAGGCCCTCGAATGGGCGCGCTCCGGCGATCAGCTGCTGCTGTTGGCCCACGAGTCCGCGCGCGAGGTCATCGAGCGCCTCCTCGCCCTGCAGGCCGCCCGCTGGACGCCCGGCCGGCCGGTGGCCTGAGTGCCGGCCTGCTGTCTGGCGGTGCCCCGCGGGCGAGGGCCCGGCCGACAGGATCGCCGCGATCCCTGAGACGGCGTCAGAGAGGGTGCACCGGGCCCTTCCCTTCCGCGGCAGCAATCAGGGTGCGGCGCACGAGGACGGGCACCATGGCCCTGCGGTACTCGTCATCGCCGGGGATGTTGGCGAGGGGACGGGCCTGTCGCCCGGCGCGCTCGGCCACGGCCTTAGCGGCGGCGGCGAAGTCCGTCCTGCCGGGCGTCATTCCGGCCAGGAGCTCCTCGCAGCGGCGCAGGCGCGCGGGGCGGGCCTGCAGGGCGACGAGCACGACATCGCTGGCGGCGACGGCGCCCGCGTCGTCGAGGTCCAGGCGCACGGCGCAGCCGAGGAGCGGGAAGTCGATCGAGCCGCGGTCGCGCAGCTTGCCGTAGGCCCCGCGGTGACCGGCTGCGGTGGGCGGGACGCGCACCGCCACCAGCAGCTCGCCCGGATCGCAACGCTTGTTCCGGATGCCGTCCGTCGTCCAGAACTCGTCGATCGGCAGCTCGCGCTGACCGTCGGGGCCGACGAACACCAGGGTGGCACCCAGGCTCATCAGGGCCGGCGCGCTGTCGTTGCTGGCGGCCGCCACGCAGCGCGAACCGCCGGCAACGACGTGGCACTCGCTGCCGTCCTTCTTGAGACAGAAGCCGAGGGACTTGCGCCAGAAGTAGGTCTGGTTGATCCACTGGCAGCGCGTGTCGAGCATCACGTTGCCCCCCAGGGTGCCGCTGTTGCGGAGCTGGGGAGAGGAGATCAGGCCCGTCGCCTGGGCCAGGGCCGGCCAGGCATCCCTGACCCGTTCGTCGGAGCACAGCGCCGAAAGGGAAGCCATGGCGCCGATCACCAGGGTCCCGTCCTCGGCGACGGAGAACCCCTCCAACTCGGGGATCGAGGCCAGGGAGACCACGACCCTGGGCGTGACGAGCTTGTGCTTCATGTTGGGCACGAGGTCCGTGCCTCCGCCGAGCACCGCCGCGTCCTCGCCGTGCTCGGCGAGCAGACGGACGGCCTCCTCGACGGTCTCGGGGCGCAGGAGCTCGAAGGAGGGCAGGCGCAGCATCAGTCCTCGCTCCCCGCCGCGGCCGGCGCTCGCGCGGCCAGGGCCGCGAGGACCTTGGCCGGAGTAAAGGGCAGGTGACGCAGCCGGATCCCCACGGCGTCCCAGACGGCGTTGGAGATGGCCGGGATCGCCGGGTGCAAGGGACCCTCGCCCGCTTCCTTGGCGCCGTAGGGGCCCTCGGGGTCGAGGCTCTCGACGATCAGGGCGTGCATCTCGGGCGTGTCGACAGAGGTCGGGATGCGGTAATCGAGCAGCGACGGTCCCGCGTGGAGCCCGAAGCGGTTCACGTCGTGGTTCTCCAGCAGCGCCTCCGCCATCCCCATGTAGGCCGAGCCCTCCATCTGCCCGGCCACCAGCATCGGGTTCAGGGCGCGCCCGCAGTCGTGGGCGATCCAGGCGTCGGAGACGGTGATGCGCCCGGTCTCCACGTCCACCTCGGCCTCGACCACGTGGGCCGTGAACGAGTATGCCGGTGACGCGCCGATCGTCCCGCCGCGGTAGTCGCCGCCGAGGGTCGGCGTGTTGTAGGAGCCGGTGCTGCCCAGGGTGTCGAGGCGCGCCTCGGCCAGCTGGAAGGCGCCGGCCGAGGTCAGCGACCGCTCGGGATCTTCCAGGTCGATCACCAATCCGCCGATCATGCGCACGCGCGCTGGCGCGACTTCCCACTCCTCGGCAACGGCCCCGACGATCGCGACACGTAGCTTGCGCGCAGCGTCGATGGCGGCGTTGCCGACCATGAAGGTCACCCGGCTCGAGTAGGCGCCCAGGTCCACCGGGCACAGGTCCGTGTCCGCCGCCACGACGCGCACGTCGCGGTGGTCCATGCCCAGCTCCTCCGCCACCAGGTAGGCGACGACCGAGTTCGATCCCTGGCCGATGTCGTTCCCGCCGGTGAAGCAGGTCACCAACCCGGAGCGGTCCACCTTGAGCTGGATCCCCGCCTGGGGCATCTCGTTGGGGTAGACGGGATAGTTGGTGCCCGTGATGTACATCGAGCCCGCCACCCCCAGGCCGCGGCCGAAGGGCAGGGCGCCGTGGCGCGTCTTCCAGTCGCTGGCGCGCTCCACCTCGTCCAGACATTCCCCGAAGCCGTTCGAGGTGATGCGCTGGCCGTTGACCGTCAGGGTGTCGCCACCCTGGAAGTTCACCCGCCGGATCTCGATGCCGTCCAGGCCGACCCGTTCGGCCAGCTCGTCGAGCTGCACCTCGAAGGCGAAGCGCGGCTGGACCGAGCCGTGGCCGCGCTTGGGCCCGCAAGGCGGCTTGTTGGTGAAGACGCGCGTCGAGTCGAAGCGGTAGTTCGGGAAGTCGTAGGGCCCGGTCAAGAGCTGTCCCGAGTAGTAGGTCGTGACCAGACCGAAGGAACTGTAGGCGCCGCCGTCGATCAGTATGCGCGCGTCCACGCCACACAGCCGCCCGTTCCGGTCGGCCCCGGTGCGGTAGTGCATGTGCATCGGGTGCCGGCCGCGGTGGGCGTAGAAGACCTCTTCCCGGGTCCACAGCATCTTGACCGGTCGGCCCGTGAGCATGGAGAGCTTCGAGACGCAGAACTCGAAGCTGAAGGGGTCGGACTTGCCGCCGAAGGCGCCGCCCAGGCAGGGCTGTATGACGCGGATGCGCGTGGCGGGCAGACCGAGCACGGCCGCCAGGGTGCGGTGCACGTAGTGGGTGATCTGGGTCGACGACCAGAGGGTCAGCAGACCGTCGGCAGAGTACTGGGCGACCCCGCAGTGCGGCTCGATGGGCGTGTGGGTCGTGCCGTGGAAGAAGTAGTCGCCCTCGACCACGACGTCGGCCGCTGCCAGGGCCGCCTCGACGTCGCCGAACTCCAGTTCGACGTGCTTGCTGATGTTGCCCTTGCCGCGCTCGGGGTGGATCGCGGGCTCGCCGCGCTCGGCGGCCTCGTGCGGATCGAGGAAGGCGTGCAGCAGCTCGTACTCGACGTCGATCAACTCCAGGGCGGCCTCGGCCGTGTCCTCGTCCACCGCTGCCACCGCCGCCACCTCGTCGCCCACGAAGCGCACGCGCTCGAGGGCCAGGGCGTGTTCGTCCGGCGTCCAGGGGATCACGCCGTAAGGCGTGGGCATCGACGCGCCGGTGATCACCGCGTGCACGCCCTCGAGCGCCTCGGCGCGAGAGGTGTCGATGGACACGATCCGTGCGTGGGGATGGGGCGAGCGCAGAGTGCGCGCGTGGAGCATGCCGGGGAGGGTGATGTCGTCGGCGTAGACCGCCGCGCCCGTCGCCTTCGCCATGCCGTCCACCTTGCGGTGCGGCCGGCCGATGACGTCGAAGGAATCTCCCCAGGGGGGAGCCGTGCCGTGCACGTCGCGCGCTGCCACTAGCGGCTCGTTCCCCCGGCGCGCTCGCCGTCCTTCATCCAGCACGGGGCCGGAGCCTCCAGTCCGGCCGCCTCGTGGGCCACCAGCTCGACGGCTTCCAGGATCTGGGTGTAGCCCGTGCAGCGACACAGGTTGCCCGCCAGGGCCGCGCGGATAGTCTCGCGGTCGGGGAGTCGCGTGCGGTCGAGCAGAGCCCGCGCCGAGAGCATCATGCCCGGCTGGCAGAATCCGCACTGCAGGGCGCCGCAGCGGTCGAAGGCCTCCTGCACTGGGTCGGCACCTTCGCCGCCGGTGGCGACGTGCCGCGGCATCAAGCCCTCGATCGTGGTGATGGCCCGACCCTCGGCCAGGCCCGCGAGCGTGAGGCAGGAGAGCGTCGGCTCGCCGTCCATCAGCACCGTGCACGCGCCGCAGTCCCCCTTGTCACAGCCCTGCTTGGAGCCCGTGAGCCCGAGCTCGTAGCGCAGGGCTTCCAGGAGGGTCCAGTGATCGGGGACGGCCACCTGGCGCTCGTCGCCGTTGACCTGCAGTGTCAGGACGCGCATGGACTCATCATCGCTTGCCGTGCCGGTCCGGACAAGCCGAGCGCCGACGATGGGGGGTCGTCGCTCAGTATCCGTAGGGATCGGGCTCGAAGGCCAGCCAGGCCAGGAGCACCGCCAGGGCCAGGGGAGCGATGGCGGCGGCGAGGGGGGCGGCGATGCGCCGCGCGCCTTCCCCGCTTTCCCGCCCGGCGGCCGCCAGGGCCAGGGGCAGGGCGCCACAGAGCAGCAGACCCTGTGTCGCGGGCAAGGAACTGTAGAAGAACGCCGACACCCCGAGGCCGAAGAGAGCCAGCACGGTCAGGGCCACGGCGCCGGTCGCGGGCACAGCGCTGGCGCGGCAGCGGTCCAGGACCCAGAGGGTCCCGAGGCTCGCACACAGCGGCGCCGCGGCCTGGGCCAGCTTGGCGCTGCCCGAGAAGCCGGCGCACAGGGCCAGGGCGGCGCCGGTCATCACCAGCACCGGCGCGGCGACGGTGGGGGCGCGCCGCACCAGGCCGTCGCCGCTCCACCACGAGCCGAGCAGCAAGGCGAAGAGCCCGCAGCACCAGGCGAGCGCCCACAGGCCCTCCCAGTGATGCTCGATCATGGCGCGCAGCAACAAGGCCAGGGACGCGGCGGCGATCACGGGCCGGGAGCGCAGGAGGCGCCAGCGACGCGGGCGGCTGCTGTAGAGGACGCCGACCGCCAGCACGATCCACACCAGCCAGTCCTGGGCTCCCGGCGGGACCTCGCCCAGCGGAGTGCGCGGCGGGCCGAACTGTCCGGCGTAGCCGACGAGGAAGGCCAGGGCCAGGGCCTGGGACTCCCACCAGCGCACCTCGCTCTCCTGTCCTGGACCTCGCCACGGGCGGCGGCCCACGCACCAGACGAGGGCTGCCACGGCGGCGGGGAGCAGCACGCCCCAGAGGAGGGTTTCCGTGATCGGCACGGGTGCCTAGCGCGCGTGTCCCTCGATGCTGACGATCAGCTCCACCTCGCGCCCCACGTTGCCGCGCTTGACGCCGTAGTCCACTCCGAACTGCGCGCGGTCGATGGTGAAGGTCGCGTGCCAGCCCATCAGGCGCGCGCCGCGCATGCCCGGGCCCTCGCCAACCTTCTCGACCGTCACGGTCAGGGGTTTCGTGACGCCGCGCAGGGTCAGCTCGCCGATGACCTCGAGGGTGTCGGTGTCCTCGCCGGCCTTGACTGACTTACTCTCGAAGACGATCTGCGGGAACTGCACCGCGTCCAGGAAGTCCGGGCTGCGCAGGTGCTTCGAGAGGTCCTCGACCTTGGCGTCCACGCTGTCGGCGTTCACGACCATGCGCACCCGGCTGGCGGCCGGGTCCTCGGTGTCGAGGGTGAACTCGCCGGAGACCTCGTTGAAGCGGCCGTAGAAGAAGCTCGACTGGAAGTGGGAGACCTTGAAGAGCACGCTCGAGTGAGTGCTGTCGATGGCGTAGACAGCGGCGTCGGTGGCGTCGGTGGGCGCTGTGGGGCGGGCGAGGGCGACGGCTCCCAGGGCGAGGGGCAGGGCGACGCAAAATCCGGTCACGGTGTTCGGGGCGATCTTCATGGCGGGTCGGTGGGGGTGAGGGATCTGGGCTGGTCAGGATCGTAGCGAACCCGCTCCGCGCTCCGCGCTCCGGTCGCCCGCGATCGGGCGCCCACTCCTCAGTCGCTCTCGGCGGTGAAGGTGGCGATCTCGGCCAGGAACAGGGGTCCGAGGTCGGCGGCTTTCTTCTCGCCGACGCCCTTCAGGTCGAGCAGGCCGGCGTGGTCGGTCGGCCGGGCGGCGGCCATCAGGGCCAGGGTGCGGTCGTTGAAGATCAGGTAGGGCGGGACGCCGCGCTCGCGGGCCAGGGCGCGCCGGAAGGCGCGCAGGTGTTCGAAGAGGGCCTCGTCGGGCCCCGCCAGCTCGGCGACGGCGGGCGCGAGGGTGCGGCGCGCCGTGCGGCGCGTGCGCTCTACCACGAAGAGGGTGACGCCCGCCTCGCCGCGCAGCACCTGCGCTCCCTCGGCGGTCAGATGGATCGTCGGGTACTCGCCGCCGGTCGAGGCCAACAGGCCGCGCCCCACGAGCTGCTCGATCCAGCCGCGCACGTCGACCAGGGAGTGGTCGCCGAGCAGGCCCCAGGTCGAGAGGTGCTGGTGGCCCGTGCGCCGCACGCGCTCGTTGTCGGCCCCGCGCAGGACGTCGGTGATATGCGCCGCGCCGTAGCGCTGGTCGCAACGCACGACGCAGGAGAGGATCTTCTGGACCACGACCATGGCGTCGGGCACGGGCTGCAGCTCCCCCAGGCAGACGTCGCAGGCCCCGCAGTCGTCCGTGGCTAGTTGCTGGCCGAAGTACTCTGCGAGGCTTCGGTGACGGCAGAGTGCGCCGTTGGCGAATCCCCACAGGTGGCCGAGGCGTTCGATGGAGGCCTCGAGCTCCTCGGGCGATCCCTCCGCCTCGGCCGCGGAGCGCTCGAGCAGGCTGCACCAGCTGTGATAGTCGGAACCCGAAGTGAACATCCAGCAAGCAGCCGGCAGGCCGTCGCGCCCGGCGCGTCCGGTCTCCTGCACGTACTGCTCGACGCCCTTGGGCAGGCTGGCGTGGATCACAAAGCGCACGTCCGGGCGATCGATGCCCATGCCGAAGGCGACGGTCGCCACCACCACGTCCAGCTCCTCGCTCTGGAAGGCGTCCTGGACCCGGTTGCGCTCGCGCCCTTCCAGGCCCGCGTGGTAGGCGGCGCAGCGCACCCCGCGCGAGGTCAGTCGCGCCGCGAGGCTCTCGGTGTTCTTGCGGCTCAGACAGTAGACGATGCCCGCCGCGCCCGGGGCCTGGCCTATGACACTCATAACCTGTTCCGCCACGTCGCGCCGCGGCCGCACGCGGTAGACGAGGTTGGGCCGATCCACATCGCCCACCAGCACGAGCGGGTCGTTCAGGTCGAGCTGGGCGACGATGTCCTCGCGCACGGCGGGGGTGGCGGTGGCGGTGTAGGCCTGCACCGGCAACTCCGGCAGGCGCGCGCGCAGCTCCCCGATGCGCCGGTACTCCGGGCGAAAGTCGTGGCCCCAGTGGCTGATGCAGTGGGCCTCGTCCACCGCCAGGTTGGTGAGTCCTGCGTGTATCAGGCGCTCGATGAAGCCAGGCATGGCCAGGCGCTCGGGAGCCACGAAGAGCAGGGAGAGGCGTCCCTCGTCGAGGGCCTGTTCGGCCGCGGCGCGCTGGGATCCGTCCTGGGTGCTGGTCAGCATGGCCGCCGCCGCGCCGTTGGCCAGGAGGCCGCTGACCTGATCGGTCATGAGGGAGATGAGCGGGCTGACGACCACCGTCAGCCCCTCGCGCGTCAGGGCCGGCGCCTGGTAGCAGAGGCTCTTCCCGCCGCCGGTGGGGAGCACGACCAGGGCGTCCCGTCCCTCCAGGGTGGCCGTCAGGGCCTCCTCCTGGTGGGGAAGCAGGGTTTTGAATCCGAACACCCGGCGCACGACCTCGCGGACGGCTTCCAGGTTCGGGGTGGCGGTGGAGGCTGAGTGCAACGGTCCGGACCTTCGCTCAGGGGACCGATTGAAGCACTTGGCGGTGGCGGATCAAGCCTGCATCGTCGGCCGCGTCCTGATCACCCGCGGCTTGTTCGGCTGCGGGCTCTCGTCCACGAGGGCCCGCTCCAGCGCGGTCCGCGCCGACGCGGAGCCGGCCATCCGAGACCCGGGCGCCTATCGACCGCGGCGCGGCATGACCTGCTCACGCAGGTAGTTGACGATCTCGGTCGCCAAGCGCTTGTCGGTCAGGGCCTCATCGCGCTCAGACTTGAGGTTCACGCGCACGATGTACTCCTCACCGTCATTGGCCTTGTGGCCGACCATGATCAGGCGCTCTGTGATGGTCGGCATGCCCTTGGGCACCACCACGAGGGTCGGCAGGCCGGCCAGCTCCTTGACGTCCTGGGTCATGTTGAACCCCAGGCTCTTGCCTTCCGGGTCCACGAGCACCACCGCGCGCACGTTCTCGTCTCCCACGGTGTAGCGCATGGCGAGGGCGGCTCCGGCGCGCACGCCGATCACGCTCAGGTTGCTGGTGTGGATTTCATCGCGCCCGCGCAGGAAGCGCGTCGCCGCCTCCAGGTCACGTAGGGTGAAGGCCCAGGCGCGCCTGCGGCCGTCCTCGTCGAGCTGCTCCCAGTCGTAGGCCTCGCTCTTGCTCTCTCCGTGGCCGCGCAGGTCGATGGTCAGGGCGGCGAAGCCGCGCTTCTGGAGCGATGTGGCGATGTGCGTGAGCTGACTGCGGTCGCCGCCGGCGTCGTGGATGAGCAGGACCGCCGGCGCGCGCGATTTCTTGCGCGGCAGGTAGAGGTCAGCCGCCAGGGTCTGCTTGTCGCGCGTGGTGACGTGGACCTGTTCGGGATCACTCCCTCCCCAGGGCGCCGTGGCGGCGCCCAGCGCCGGCGCGGCGCTCAGGGTGCCGAACAGCAGGCTGGCGAGCAGGGCGGCGGACGGGACGCGCGTCATGAAGGGGTCGGGGGTGTGGAGGGGGGGTGGGGCCGGCGGGTCAGGGGGCTCGTCGGTCGTCGATCGGGATTTCAGGGCTCCCCCGGGGGTGGGGCGTGTGCGCCGCTTGCCGCCGTGTCTCAGCAGGTCTCCGAGAGTCCAGCTTCCCAGTCTACCGGGGTCAGTCTAGCGTTGGAGATCCGTCTCACCAGGGGCATACCGCTTCTCTAATGGCCGGCAACGGACATTCGATCTCCTTTTTACCCTCCAGGCGGCGCATCGCAAGCCCCAAGCCGAGGTCGCGCTCTCACCCCCTCACCCCAGCTCCAGCTGACGGCGGGCGTCGACCTCGTCGCGGGCGATGGCCTCGACGGCGTCGTCGAGGCGTGCGGCCAGGTCCCAGGCCGGGTCGATCGCGCGGCGCACCTGGCGCATGAGCTGAACCGCCATGCGCAGGGTGCGGCACAGGTCTCCGGGGCTGACCTGGCTGGCGGGCTCCAGCTCGTCGAAGGGGTGCCCGTCGGCCCAGTCGAGCACCGCGCCCGTCAACCCCCACTGACAGAGACGGACCGGCGTGGCCCCTGAAAAGCGCGTGCAGCGCCCGGCCAGGGAGCGCACGACCCCGTCCACCCGCCGTCGCAGGGCCCCCTCGAGGCGCGCGGGGACGTGCACCGGCTCGCCCCGCCGCCGCTCCTCGTGGATCAACCCGCAGAAGACCATCGCCAGGGAGCGGGGCGCGAGGTCCTCGAGAGCGCCCGAGTAGAGCAGCTCGGTGACAGGCAGCTCGAAGCCGTTGATGTGGCGCGCCAGACGGCCCCGGGCGCGAACTCGCGAACCTTCCAGGTAGCCCAGATCCTCCAGAAAGGCGAGGTGCGCCTCGAGTCGGCGTCCCTGGCGGCGGCGGTTCTTCTCGCTCTCGCGCTGGGAGGTGCCGCGGTGCTGAAAGCAGTTGAACGACTTCTCCCAGGCCTCGTGAACGCGCTCGCGTCCCAGGCGCTCGATGAGGTGCAGGAGGCTCGCATAGGAGAGGCTGAAACGACTTTCCACGGGCTCCGGCTGTCCGCCGTGCAGGCGCGCCACGGGCGCCTCGCGCAGGTCCTTCTTGCTCAACATGCTGTAGACCAGGCCCGCGTCGTCGATGCCCTGGCGACCGGCGCGTCCGGCCATCTGCAGGAAGTCGCGCGTGCGCATGTAGTCGAAATCCCGGCCGTCGAATTTTTCCAGCGAGCGGAAGATCACCGTGCGCGCCGGCATGTTGATGCCCAGGGCGAAGGTCTCTGTCGTGAAGAGCATGCGCAACAGGCCCGAGGTGAACATGCGCTCGACCAGCTCTTTGTGTACCGGCAGCATGCCCGCGTGGTGTACGCCGACTCCGCGCCGGGCCATCGAGAAGACCTCGCCCACGCCCGCGTCCTCGGGCAGCTCGAAGAGCTCGATCAGTTCGGCCTGCAGGGTCGCCATGCGCGCGCGCTGATCGGCATCGAGCAGGTCGCGGTGCATGTTGTCGCGCGCGAGACGTTCGCACTCCTTGCGGCTGAAGGAGAAGACCAGGGCCGGCAACAGCCCGCTCTCCTCGAGGTCGTCGAAGAGCGGAGCGGCGTCGGGCGGCAGGCGGTCGGAGAGGTCTCGCGGGGCACGGCCGCCGCGGCCACCGCGACCGCCGCGCCCTCCGCGCCCACCGCGCCCGCCGCGACCGCCTCTGGCGGGCGGCGGTCCGAGGCCCCGCGCGGCTGCGGCCTCGCGCTTGCGCACGCGCTCGATTCGGCGCGGCTCGAAGGGGCCGCTGTCGGCGGTGAAGAGTCGGAATTCGAGGGGCACCGGGCGGCGGGTCGAGCTGACAATCTCGATTTCCCGCGGGCGGATCTCGCCGATCCACTCCCCGAGCTCTTCGAGGTTCGAGATCGTGGCCGAGAGGCAGATGAAGCGCACGCTCTCCGGCGCGAAGATCAGGCTCTCCTCCCAGACCGTCCCGCGCTCGGGGTCGTCCATGAAGTGGACCTCGTCGAAGATCACGAACTCCACGTCCTCGAGGGTGCGCGGGCTCTCGAACATCGCGTTGCGCAGGATCTCGGTCGTCATCACCAGCACCTGCGCTCCGGCGTTCAGGGTCACGTCGCCGGTCATGAGCCCCACGTCGATGTCCGGATCGGCGCGGAAGTCGCGGTACTTCTGGTTCGAGAGGGCCTTGATGGGGGCCGTGTAAATGCAGCGCCGACCGGCCTTCACCGCGTCCGCGATGGCGTACTCGGCCACCAGGGTCTTGCCGGCGCCCGTGGGGGCGCTCACGAGCACGTCCCGGCCGCTCTGGATGGCGTGAATGGCACGGCGCTGGAAACGGGAGAGGGTCAGGCCCTTCCAGGAGCGCGGAGCCCGGGTGAATTCCTCCTCGCCGTCGTTCGGTTCGGCGTCGGAACCCGGTCCGCGCGCTTGAGACCGCTGGCTCATCCCTGTATCTAAACAGTTCACCGGCCACAACCGAAGCCGATGCCCGGGCAGACTGCACCGGTCCCGAGACGCCGACGATCACCGAGCCACAGGACGCACATTGGAAAAGCAGAATACGATCAGGACCGCCGACCGCAGCCTCGCCACCCTGAAGCTGGTCTCCCGGCTCCTGGGACACGAGCTCCGCAGCCAGGCCTCCGCCAAGGCCATCAGCCTCTCGCGCGAAGAGGTCGAGGAGATCCAGGTCACCCTCGACCTTTTCATCGACCAGGCCACGCGGGGCCAAGGCTCGGCGGTGGGGATCAAGGCCGCCGGCGGCGAGCGCCGCATCGTCCCCGCGAGCAACTGAGACTGCTGTGAGGCCCCGCCCGGGGACTCGAGCGCAGCAAGGCACCCGCGCCATTGCGGGGCGCCGGGGGCGCGTCCCGCTCTGGGTCGTGCTGCTGCTCGGCGGCGGTCTGGTCTCCCTCGCCTGCAAGGTCCTCTCGGAGCACTTCCTGGACAGCGATGTGGCCGTGATCGACACGCGGCGCGTCGCCATCGAGGGCGCGGACTGGGCGCCCGCCGGCTGGAGTGCCTCGCTCGCGGCGCGCCTCGCCGCCCACGGCCCGGTCTCAAGCCTGGACAGCAAAGGCCGCCGCGCCCTGGTGGCCGAGGTCGAGGCCTCGCCCTTCGTGCGCTCGGTGACCACCGAGCACGTCCTGTGGCCCGACGGCCTGGCCCTCGACGTCGAGCTGCGCCGGCCGGTCGCCAGCCTGCGCACGCGCGACGGGCGCTTCCGTATCGTGGCGGCGGACGGCACGGTGTTGCCCGGACTCTGGCCCACGCCCCCCGAACACGCAGACGGCGTCCTGCCCGTGGTCGGTCCCAACGACGGCGCGCTCTTCGACCTGCGAGCGGGCGACGAGCTGGTCGAGGAGCGCCATCTCGACGCGCTCTCGGTGGCCGTCTCCCTCGGGGTGCACCTGAGCGCCGAGGAGATGCGCTTCCTCGGCCCGGTGTTGATCGACGCCGAGCTGGCGCGCGCCTCGTCGGTCGACGAGCCGGGTACGCGCCTGTTCCTCGAGGACAAACGCCTGGTGTTCTTCGGTCGAGCCCCGCGCGAGGCGCGACCGGGCGAGCTGCCCGAGGCGCACAAGTGGGCCCACCTGCGCCGGGCCATCGGGACCCTCGGGGACGGCGCCGATTGGGACCTCCTCGACGTGCGCTGGGACCGCGGCCGGATCCGCTACCGCGAGCGGGCGGGCTGAGGCGCATGAGGTCGGCCAGGATCCTCCCTGGGAGGCGAGCGCGATCTGCACGGCTCTCCGGCCCGCGAGGATGGCGCCAGTGAGCCGCGCGGGGGCGAGCCTGGCCTGGGCCCTGTCCCTGGCGCCCTGCGTGGCGTGGGGCGCGGCGCGCGAGTCCCTGGGCGACGCCTCGCGCCTGGCCCTGGTGGCGGCGGTCTGGCTGGCCCTGGTGGGGCTGCCCGCAGCGGCCGGGGCGGTGGAGGAGGCGCGCGCCTGGCCGCGGGCCCTGGCCCTGGCCCTGCCGCCGGCGGCCTGCGCGGCCTGGCTCGACCTACGGGCGGGACACGCGCTCGAGGCCCTGGGGCTCACGGCGATCGGCGCTCTGGCGCTCTTCGCCGTTCTGGGCGAGGCGCGCCGCGCGGCGGCTGGATCGGGGGGGATCGGCCTGTACGCGCCCCTCTGGCTGGTGCTCGTGCCGGGCGCCCCGGGCCTGCGCGCGGCCCTGGGCTGGGCGGCCACCGGCCCTGGCGAGCCCTTCGGAGTCGTGCGCTGGCTGGCGGAGCGCGGACCCGTGGGCTGGGCCTTCGCGCGCCTCGCACCCGGGCCGGCGGTGGCGCCCTGGATCGGCGTCGCGGCCCTGGCGGCTGTCCTCTGGGCGGCGGGCAAAATCGATGGCCGAGGAGCCCTTCGGGAACAGGTGCGCGGGTGATCGCCGTCGCCTTGAGTTGCGCCATGACCCTGGGCACTCCCGCATCCCAGGACGCCTTTCAGGCGGCGGAGTTGCGCCTGGAGGGCCCGCTTTCGGAGGTCACGATCGAGGGCGGCGGCGGCTGGACGACGCGCGTCGTGGGCGAGCTGGGCGCGGGGGAGGTGCGCACCCTGCGCGTGCCCATCGTTGTCGCGGACGTTCCTTTGCAGGCCGCCGCGCCGGCGCTGAGCTTCGCTCCCAGCGACGGCGGCGGCGACGCGGCCCTCGCTCCCGCCTCCTCGCCGCCGCCGGGCTGGGAAGCCCTGCCCGCGGGCCTGCGGCGCCGGACCTTGCCGCCTGTGCACGCCACCCGAATCGGACCGGGCGCGCCGCGCCTGGCGCTGATCGCCGCGGCCGCCGTGCTCTCCCTGGCGTTCTGGCGCAAGACCCCCGCGGCCCTCGCGGCGGGGATCGCGGCCTGCGCCCTGTGCTTCGTCCTGCCCGATCGCCCGCCGCCGCGGGCCGCGTTGGAGGTCCTCGAAGGGGACGGGGCGAGCGGGCGCTGGCTGCGGGTGAGGGGCGCGCTCTCGACCCTCGAGGTGGAAGCCGGGAGCGCGGGCTGGTGCGAGTCGATGCCGGTCTCTTCTGGGCGACGCCTGGAGGTCACCCTGGCCGGTGGTCTGCGCTGGACCCTGGTGGGGGAGGGCCTGGCGCTCTACGCCCTGGAGCCGGGCGGCGACCTCGGGCGCCTGGGACCGGAGGGCAACGAGGTCCGCGACCTGGCGGCCGCCTGGCGCCGGGACGGGGCGGGGCGCTGGACCTTTCACGGGCCCTGGGGGCGAGGCGATCCCATGCCGGTGGCCCGCGCGGGCGCGAGCGCACCCGCGAGCGACCCTGCGGGCGCCCCGCCCGGCTGGCTGATCTCGGCCCTACCGCAAGGGGTCGGCGTCACCGTGGGGCGCGCCGCGGCGGGCACGGGCGGTGTGCCGCTCTGGGTGCGCTGGGTGGAGGGGCCCTCTTTCAATGAAAGGCGTTGATGGCCCCGGGGGCGCCCGCTACCCTCTTTGGCCCTGTTCGGGATCCATCGCGCCTACCGGCGCCCTCCCGGCCGACCCCTCTCCGGACGAAATCGCTCCGGGCGAACCTGTTGCGGACGATCCGTCTTCCTGACGGACCCCCGCCCGACCGATCCCCGAAGACCTCCCGATTCATGCGCACGACCCACGTCAAGGCCTCCGACGTCGAGGACCGCTGGCTCCTGTTCGACGCCTCCCGCTTCCCCCTCGGACGCATGGCGAGCGCTATCGCCACGCGCCTGATCGGCAAGGACCGTCCGACCTACACGCCCAGCGAGCACGGCGCCACCCACGTGGTGGTCATCAACAGCGCCCAGACCGTCCTGACTGGCAAGAAGTCGACGGACAAGGAATACCAGTCTTACTCCGGATACCCCGGCGGCCGCCACGTGCGCAGCGCAGAGCTGATCCGCAGCGTGCGCCCCAGTGACATGGTGACCCTCGCCGTGCGGCGCATGCTGCCGAAGAACAAGCTCGGGCGCACGATGCTCTCTCACCTGAAGGTCTACCCGGGTGCCGATCACCCGCACACCGCCCAGCAGCCGGTCGCTGTGGAGAAACTCTGATCCGATGACAGACACCAAGTACATCTGGGGCCTCGGCCGCCGCAAGTCATCCGTGGCCCGCGTGCGGATCTGCAGCGGCGCGGGCGCCTTCCTCGTCAACGGCAAGGAAGTCGGCGTTTTCTTCTCCACGGTCCAGAACCGCGATCGCGCCCAGGCGCCCCTCTCGGCCACTGAGACGACCGGGACCTACGATGTGTTCTGCAACGTCAACGGCGGCGGCACGACCGGCCAGGCGGATGCCGTGCGCATGGGCCTCGCGCGAGCGCTGAAGACGGCCAATCCCGGGTTCGAAGAGGTCCTACGCGGGGGCGGCCTGTTGACCCGTGACAGCCGCATGAAGGAGCGCAAGAAGTACGGCCGGCGCGGAGCGCGCCGCGGGTTCCAGTTCTCGAAGCGCTAGGAACGCGGCAAGCCGGAAGCGCCCTCCCACGGCGCGCCGCCCAAGAACACCATGGCGGGCCACTCTCACTCCGCGAACATCAAGCACCGCAAGAACGCGGTGGATGCGAAGCGTGGGAAGCTCTTCAGCAAGCTGGCGCGGGCCGTCATCTCCGCCGCGCGCCAGGGGGGTGGGGACCTCGACGGCAACCCACGCCTGAAGCTGGCGGTCGAGAAGGCCAAGGCGGGCAACATGCCCAAGGACTCGATCGCGCGCGCCATCCGGCGCGGGACCGGCGAGGGCGGCGACGCGAGCCAGTACGAGGACCTGCTCTACGAGGGCTACGCCGCGGGCGGGGTGGCGATCCTGGTGGCCTGTCTGACCGACAACCGGCACCGCACGTCGCCCGAGATCAAGCACCTCTTCGACAAGAACGAGGGCAACCTGGGCTCTCCCGGCTCGGTGGCCTTTCTCTTCGACCTGCGCTCGGTCTTCGGGGCCGAGATCGGTGAGCGGGGCGAGGACGCCTGGCTGGACCTGGCCCTGGAAGCGGGAGCCGAGGATGTGGAGTTCGACGCCGGCTACGTCACGGTCCTGGCCCCGGCGGTCGAGTTCCTCGATGTGAAGAGCGCCCTGGAGGAGGTCGGGGTCGAACTCTCCTCGGCCGAGACGGCCTACGTGCCCCAGAACAGCGTGGCGGTCGAGGAGCGGGATATCGCGCGCCGCGTCCTGCGCCTGATCGAGGCCCTCGAGGACAACGACGACGTTCAGCACGTCTATGCCAACTACGACATGCCGGCCGAATGGCTCGCCGGGGAAGAGTGATCGGTTCCCCCGTGGCGAGGGTTGCAACGGGAGCTCTGATGGGGTTCGCTGGGCATCATGGGTGATGGATTGAGAACGATCTGGATCGTGACCACCGACGAGATCCTGCTGGCCCAGACGCGGACCGCCGCGACGGGCCTGGAGGGGGACGACCACGGGCAGGGAGAGGCCGCGGCCACCGACGCCCTGGAGGGCTGGGAGGTAAAGACCGTCGATTCCATCGAGCTGCTCACCCAGCAGCCGCCGGCCATCGGAGACGTGATCCTGCTCGACAAGTGGTTGCGCGGCGAGAACGTCTACGAGGCGTGCCGCGGCCTGACCGGGCGCACTCGCAGCCGGATCTTCATCATCGCTGAGCACGAGAACGAGGCGGCCCTCTCGATCGCCTCCTTCTGCGGTGCGGGGGGGATCATCAACCGGCCGGTCACCCCCACCAACCTGCGCGAGGCCATCGACGCCTCCCCGGTCCCGCGGCCCGCCTGGCGCGACGACGCTAGGGGGCCCACCGAAGAGCGCGAGCCCGCCTTCCCCGAGAAGCTCCTGGTGGAGATCGCTACCGGTCGCCCGGACGTGAACCTCGTGAACGCCCTGGTCGATCCGCAGACCAGCCTGTTCAACTTCGCCTTCCTGAACTTCAAGCTCGACGAGGAGTTCAAACGGGCCCAGCGTTTCCACGACTCCCTCTCGTGCGTCATGCTCGGTTTCGAGGGACAGGCCGGCGATGACGTCTTGCGCGAGCTGGCGGGCATCATCCTGGAAGGCTCGCGGGACACGGACGTGCTTGGTCGCTTCGACGAGAGCGCGTTCCTGTTTCTGCTGCCGCGCACCGCAGCCGAAGGAGCCGGCATCATGGCGCGGCGCGTGGGCGATCGGGCTCAGGAACGTGGCCTGACCGATCTGGTCGGGGACGCCCTGATCATCTCGGTCGGCATCTCGTGCTGCCCCCATCCCGAGATCCGCGAGCGCGAGGACCTCTACCGCTGTGCCCGCGAGGCTTTCGTCGAGGCCCGAGCCGCCGGCGGCGGCGTGATCGCCTGCTCCTGAGGGAGCCGCGCCCCCCGGTGAGGGGCGCAGCACCGGGCTGCGGGCTGGGAAAAATGGAAGGCGTCGGGTCCCGCATGGGGGGCTGATCCATGGCCCTCGAATTCCCTTACTTCCTGCGCCGTCGGCTGCGCCTGCACGAAGCTCGGCGCGCCCTGCTCGCGGGCTCGCCGGCCGTCGCCCTCGATCGCCTGGCCGACCCCTGTCTGGCGCACTCCGCCGACGCCGAGCGCCTGCGGGTGCGGGCCCGCGAAGCGCTCGGAGGTGAGGCGGGCGGGGCACCCGAGGCCGAGAGGGGCATCGCGAGCGCCCTGGAAGGCCTGCTGGAGGAGATGCGCGAGGCACGCGAGGGGAGCGAGCAGGGGGTCGCTCCCGTGGGGAGTCCTTCCGGGAGTTTTTCCGATCCCGCGCCGGGCGAATCGCTCCGCGAGCCCGACCCCAAGCCCGCAGCGGATGGAGGGGGCGATGGCGCTGGGGGCGAGGGAGACCCCCTGCGTTTCCTCCTGGCGGTGGACGACGCCGGCGAGTTCCTGGTGGCCTGTGGCGAGCAGGTTGTCCTGGGCCACGCGCGGGCGGGGGTGGCGGACCTGCCGTTTCTGGCCGACCTGGACGCGCGCCACGCGCGCATCCGGGGCGGGGAGTCCTTCCACGGCGGGCCCCTGTGGCGCGTCGAGCCCATCGTGGGCCAGAACATCACCGTCGACGGCGCGCCGATCGGAGCGGGCGGCGCCGAGCTCGCCGAGGGTGACGAGATAGGTCTCTCGCCGAACCTCGCCCTGCGTTTCACCTTGCCTGAGGTGTCCAGCGGCGTCTGCTGCCTCGAACTCTTGCACGGAGCCGAGTGCTTCGGCGCGGCGCGCGTGCTACTCGTGCGGCCGGGGTCGGCCGCGTGCCTGCGCATCGGCGCGCGCCCAGAGCGCCACATCGCCGTGCGCGGCCTGCCGTCTGAGGTGCGCCTGGAGCTGGCCGACGGCGAACTGGTGATCCACTGCGAGGCGGGCCTCTGGGCGCGTGGCCTGCAGGGCGCCGCGGAGCAGCGCGAGGCTGCCCCGGTCAGCCTGCGTATCCCCTGCCCGCCGGAGAGGCGAATCGACTTTGTCGTGGGCAGCTCCGAGGGTGGGCGGCCGCCCTTCAGCTTTTCGGTCAGTCCCGTGCCTCAGTCTGGAGAGGGAAACCGATGACCCAGTGGACTCGCGGATCGGCTCCTCGCGGGGCGTCGCGGCGAGGGCCTTCGGAGCCCGCCGCAAGGATGCGTAGAATGGGAGGCGCTTCGCGCGTGTAGATCGGAGCAGACGTTTATGGACTGGGAAGCCTTCTTCAACGCCTTTCGGGAGCCCGACTTCATCCCGGGTTACGAGATCCAGAACCGCCTCGGTGGGGGCGCCTTCGGAGAGGTCTACAAGGCGCGCAAGCACTCGATCGGCAAGTCCTACGCGATCAAGTTCCTCAAGATCGACAACGAGGGACAGCGCGAGGCGATCGAGCGCGAACTCGAGCAGGTGCGCCACTTCGCGGCCATCGATCACCCCAACCTCGTGACGATCGAGGACCTGGGGACGGTCATGGACGTTCCCTACCTGATCATGGGCTACGCGGGCGAGGAGACCCTGGCGCGGCGCCTCAAGCGCGGCGACCTCTCGCGGGGTGAGGCGAGCACCTACTTCGTCCAGGCCTGCCGGGGCGTGCTTGCACTCCACGACCGGCGCCTGGTGCACTTCGACCTCAAGCCGGGGAACATCTTCATCAAGGGCGACGTCGCGCGCGTCGGCGACTACGGCCTCTCGAAGCTGATGAGCGAGGGCCAGCTGACCCTCAGTTTCGGCCGCGGGACGCCGCACTACATGGCGCCCGAGATCCTGCGCAGCCGCGCCGATCATCGGGCGGACATCTACTCCCTGGGCGTGATCCTGTTCGAGAGTCTCGCCGGACAGGTGCCCTACGAACCCAGCACTCCGGGTGGTCTGATCCTGCGTTTGGAGGACGAGCCTCCGAGCTTCCCCGACGACTTCCCCGCGCCTCTGCGCGTGGTCGTCGAGCGCTGCCTGCGGGTCGACCCCGCCGATCGCTACGACGGCGTGCACGCCTTGCTCGAGGAGCTGGGGCAGACGGCGCGGCCCGGAGATTCGATCACCTTCGACCCTTCCATCGGCCTGCCCGCCGCGCCCGCGCCCCTTGCGGAGGCGGGGGCCGTCGCCCGCGCCCCCGCGGGGGGGGAACTGCGCGGCACGGCCGCCGAGTTGACGCGCGGGGCCGTGGAGGTGGCGCGCGGGATGTGGGACGGGTTGAAGACCGCCGGCACGCCGCGTCACGAGGCGTCGACCGCGGTGGCCGAGGGAGAACCGACCCCGGTCGCTACTCCGACCTTGGGAAGCGCCGCACGGGAAGCGGCCACGCCGACACCCGTGTCTCCGGCCCAGGCGGCCGGTGCGTCGCCGCCCGCTCCCGCCCGCAGGACGGTCCCGGTGCCGCCGCCGGCGACGGGTGGTCCCCTGGGAGCGGTCTTTGCCACCGTCGGCCTGGCCTTCGAGGTCCTCGGCACCTTGTTGAGCGGAATCGTGGGCAGCGCTCGGGGCGTGTTCGAGGGATCGGGGTTCGCCTTCCTCGCGCGCCTGTTCGTCTTCCTGATGCTGTTCGCCCTGCTCGGGAGCGTCCTGGCGGGCGTCCTGCTGGCCGTCGTGAGGAGCTCCTCGCTGTGGTGAGGTGGGCGCCGTGAGCGAGTGGAAGCCGGACCTCGAGCGCCTGCGGAGCTTCGACGACGAGGAGTGGCTGCGGGTGGAGCGCGGCTATTGCGGTCGCCTGATGGCCTACGTTGCGCGCCGTGTCGCCGACGCCCAGGCGCGCGAGGACATCGTCCAGGAGGCCTTCCTGGGCGCCGTGCGCGGGATCGGGAGCTTCGACCCGGTCTACACCTTCGAACAGTACCTGTTCGGGATCTGCCGTAACCGGGCCATCGATCACCTGCGGCGGCGCAAGGCCGTGGGCACGGGGCAACCGGCGGACTCTTCCGAGAGCTTGCCTGGGATGGAGGACCTGGCGGTCGAGGCGGACACGCCGAGCCAGATCGTCCACGGCACGGACCTGGCGGACCAGGGTCATCACCTGCTCGTCGGCGTCCTGCGCGAGTGGGTGCAGGAGACCTGGCAGCAGGGCGAGTTCACGCGCCTGAGCGTGATCGAGGCCCTCTTCGCCCTGGGCTGGCGCAACCGCGACACCTGGGAGCGCTTCGGCCTGCGCGACGAGACCACGGTGGCGGGTATCAAGTTTCGAGCCCTCAAGCGCATGCGGGAGTTCGCCTTGCAGCGCGACGGCTCGGGCCAAGTCCTGGCCGCCATGGCCGACGCCGCCGGGGACGCGGCGACGCGCCTCGACCTCGACGTCGCCAAGGCCTGGCGCACCGGTCGCGCCAGCTGTCCGGCGCGTTACTGGCTCGCGCGCCACGACGCGAAGACCCTCAAGGAGGGACCGGCGGCCTTCGTCTCCTTCCACCTCGACGAGACCGCCTGTCCTCTGTGTCAGGCCAACCTCGACGACCTGCGCCGCGCGCGCGACGAGGACCTCGATCCGCTGATCGAGCGCGTGCAGGCCTCGACAGTCCAGTACCTGCGCTCCCGCAACCTGCCTGACGCCGGCGCAGGTTGACGGACCGGCGCGCGCCTCAGCCGCCGATCAGCACCGCGTCGCCCTGGCCGATGGCGGCCAGGCGGCGCAGGAAGTCCAGCCGGGCCTCGCCGATGCCGATGCAGTTGATCTCGACCTCGCGGAAGAGGTTCATGCGCTCGAGGTCCTCAATCAGGTTCTCCATCCGTGCGTACGGACCGGAGTAGTGCATGCGCGGCGCGCTCTCCTGGGGCACGTGGCTCTCGGGGTCGCCGACCTGATCTTCGCCGTAGTTGGTGTCCATGCAGTCCCAGTCGTCCCAGGACGGCAGCCCGTCGGAGAGCAGGAAGATCGTGTCGCAGCCCTCCTCGAAGGTCACTCGGTCCACGTAGGCGTGCTCGGTCACGAAGCCCTTCTTCTTGACCATGAACGCCCGCCGCAGACCTCCGTGCAGGTTCGTCGTGCCGCGCAGGGTGCCGTCGGGGCGCATGGTCGTCGGTGAACCTGTCTCGATGGCGTCGAGAGCCTTCATGACGCGCGCCACGTTGGAGGGCTTGGCGGGCACCATGCCCTTGCAATCCTCGACCAGGTCCGCCTTGTTCCCGAAGAAGATCACGCTGAAGCTCTGCTCGGAATCGAGCTGGGCGAGGGAGATGCGCAGGTGCTCGCGAGCCAGGTCGAAGCGCGTCGTGATGAGGTGCCAGGGGATGTCCTCCTCGGTCGGCAGCTCGCCCTTCTTCTTCTTCTTCTTCTTCGTAGGACCGGTCTTGGGGCCCTCGGGCTTGAGGGCGGGGTTGATCTCCTTGCACATCGAGTCCGACATGTCGATCACGTAGCAGATCCGCGCTCCGGTCGCCTCCAGGCCGAAGAAGCGCGGGCGTACATAGAGGTCATCGTGGGCGGAACGGTTGGCGCGGTTGGCCAGGAGGTTGATCCAGGCCTGGGACTCGATGATCAGCTCGTCCACGCCGAGGACCTGGGCGAGGTGGCGCGCCACCACCAGCTTGGCCGGTCCGGAGAGGTCGTGCTCCTCGTCGAGCATGTGGGCGAAGGCCACGACGGCGGCGCGGAAGCGCGGAGTGTCCTTCTCTCCTCGGGCGGTCGCCGCCAATGCCGTGCCCAACGCGCCCATCAGGGCCGCGCGCTCGTGGGGCTTCTTCGGCATGCGCTCGCAGACGCGCGGGATCAGATCGAGCAGGCCCTTGTCGCGGATGGCCGCCAGGGCCTCGATCGCCGCGCCGCGCAGGAAGGCATCCTCCTTGCTCAAGGCCAGCTCCTCGAGCGATTCTCCGCCGCGGTTCAGGCCGCGCACCGTCAGGGCCCGGTACCAGAGCCAGGCGTCCTCGGCGTCGTCGTATTGCTCGCGCCAGGCGTCGTAGATCTCGACGTGCTCGTCGCCCACGCAGTGCCGGGCGGCGATCCCGGCGATCAGGTAGCGGGCCTGTTCTCGTGGCTGTCCGGGCTTGCGGTAGCTCGCGGCCAGGATCTCGAGGGCGCGCGGGTCGCGGGTGCGGGCCAGGGCGTCGCGTCCGCGGGTGTGCATCAAGAACGGCGCCCGGCCCAGGCACTCCTCGTAGCGTTTGCGGCCCTTCTCGAAGTCCGTGTCGCCGTTCGCTTGAGCTGGAGCGGAGCGGGCAGCGAAGGTGACGACGAGAAGCGCGAGGGGAACGAGGAGGACGGGGCGAATGGTCATGACCCGATCGTACGCCATGGACGCTGGGCGGGGACAGGACCGGCTCGATGGGGTTGGGGGAGTGCCTCGAGGGTCGTCTTGAGCGTGACGGCCCTCGCCGCGCGGTGCGCGTCGGCATAGACTGTCGGACGGTTCGACCCCATCCTCCCGCGTTCACGACCATGATGACCTCTCCCCGCCTCCTCACCGCGCTCCTTCCGCTGTTGTTCCTCGCCGCCGGCGCCTCGACGCCCCCGGGCGATCCTGCCGGCGCCCTCGCTCGGACGACCGATGCCGCCCTGGAGGCCGCGCTCGAGACGATCACCTCCAATCACATCTCCGCGGACATCCACTTCATCGCCTCCGACGCCCTGGGAGGTCGCGACACGCCCAGCGAGGGCTTGAAGATCGCGGCGCGCTTCGTGCGCGCGCGGCTGCAGCGCCTGGGGGTCGCACCCGGCGCCGAGGACGGCTACTTCTATCACTATCCCCTGATGCGCCTGGGCCTCGACGAGGAGGGCACGCGGCTCGTGGCCAGCGCACCCCAGGCGGCGGCGGAGTTTCGGCCGGGGACCGACTTCTGGTATCGCTCGAACTACCTGCGGGAGGACGCCGACTTCTCGGGCGGCGTCGTGTTCGCCGGTGGCGGGAGTGCCGAGGAGCTGGAGGCCTGCGAGCTGGATGGCGCCTGGGCTCTCGTGTTCGACGACGGCGTGCAGGGCAGCCGGGCGCGGCGGCGCGTCCGCAAGTTGGACGCCGTGGGGGTCATCCTGGTGCCGCGCGCCGACTTCGAGGGCGAGTCGTACGAGGACAAGTTCGCGTCCAGCCTGGCGTCCTTCATCGAGGGACGCGTCAGCTATCCCAGGGAGAGCGCCCCGTCATCGCGGCGCATGTCGATCTTCCCCCAGCTGGCGCTCACGCGGGCCGCGGGCCTGCGCCTGCTGGGAATCGCCGCCGGGCGACCTGCGGACGTGGCGCTGGAAGAATGGACGCCCGCTCTGGGGGCCGACCTGGAGGTCACCCTGGCCGATGAGCGGCGCGTGCTGCAGGACGGCGAGAGCGTTCAGATGGAGAACGTCTGCGGCTTCTGGCCCGGCAGCGATCCCGAGCTGAAGAGCGAGGTCCTGATCGTCTCCGCCCACTACGACCACGTCGGTCAGCGCGACGGGAAGATCTGGAACGGGGCGGACGACAACGGCTCAGGGACGACCGGCCTCCTGCAGGTTGCCGAGGCGCTCTGCCGCTACGGCCCGATGCGGCGCTCGGTGCTGTTGATCTGGGTCTCGGGCGAGGAGAAGGGCCTGTGGGGCTCGCGAGCCTGGTCCGACGCGCCCTGGCTCCCCGAAGGCTGTCGGCCCGTGGCCAACCTCAACATCGACATGATCGGCCGCAACGCCCCCGACGAGCTGTACATCACTCCCTCGGCGGAGCACGAGCAGCACAACGGGATCGTGAAGCTGGCCCAGGGCCTGGCCCCCCTGGAGGGCTTTCCGACCCTGGAGAGCGCCGACGACTACTACCACCGCTCGGATCAGGCGATGTTCGCCCGCCTCGGCATCCCCGTGGCCTTCCTCTTCGCGGGCATTCACGAGGACTACCACGAGCCCACGGACACGCCGGACAAGATCGACTATGACAAGCTGCGCCGCGTGGCGCGGCTGATCGTGCGTCTGCTCGACGCCCTGCAGACCGACACGCTCGATTTTTGACGGGCTGACTCCGGACCGGAGTCGCCCGCCTACTCCTTGCTCTTCAAGCTCGCCTGAGCGGCCGCCAGGCGCGCGATCGGCAGGCGGTAGGGGGAGCAGGAGACATAGTCGAGCCCCAGTTTGTGGCAGAACTCGATCGAGCGCGGGTCTCCACCGTGCTCGCCGCAGATCCCGACCTTGATGTCGGGCCGAGTCTCGCGCCCCGCCGCGCAGGCGATCTCCATCAAGCGTCCGACCCCGGCAGTGTCCAAGGTGGCGAAGGGATCGTCGCTGTAGATCTCGCGTTCGACGTAGGCTGGGACGAACTTGCCCGAGTCATCGCGGCTGATGCCGAAGGTGGTCTGGGTCAGGTCGTTGGTGCCGAAGGAGAAGAACTCGGCATCCAGGGCGATCTCGTCGGCCGTCAGGGCCGCGCGCGGCAGCTCGATCATCGTGCCGACCATGTAGGGGACGCGCGTCTTCTTGCGCGCGAAGACCTCCTCGGCCGTCTCGCGCACGATCTCGACCTGTAGGGTCAGCTCCGCCCGCGTGCCGACCAGCGGGATCATGATCTCCGGCCGCGGCTTCTTGCGCGTGCGCCGCGCGACATTGACCGCCGCCTCGAAGATGGCTCGCGCCTGCATGCGTGTGATCTCCGGATAGACGATCCCGAGCCGACAGCCGCGGTGGCCGAGCATCGGGTTCAGCTCGGTCAGGGACTCGATCTTGGCCCGTAGGCGCGTCGCGCTGACGCCCATCTCCTTGGCCAGGGCGCGTACGTCGGCCGGCTCGTGGGGTAAGAACTCGTGCAGGGGAGGATCGAGCGTGCGGATCGTCACCGGGCGCGTCCCCATGGCCTTGAAGATGCCCTCGAAGTCCTTGCGCTGCAGGGGCAGCAGGCGCGCCAGTGCGCGCTCGCGGGCCTCCGAGCTCTCGGCCAGGATCATCTCGCGCATGGCGGCGATCTTGCGCTCGCCAAAGAACATGTGCTCGGTACGGCAGAGCCCGATGCCTTCCGAACCCAGGGCGATGGCCGTCGTGCACTGATCGGGCTGGTCGGCGTTCGCGCGGACCTTCATGCTGCGCACCGAGTCCGCCCAGCGCATCAGGCGCGCATACGTGCTGTACACCTTTCCCTTGCGCTTCGCCGCGGCGGAGCGCCCCTTGCCGAAGAGGGCGGTGATGACCTCGGAGTCGCGCGTCTCGAGCTGTCCCTCGTAGATCGCGCCGCTCGTGCCATCGATGCTGATCCAGTCCCCCTCGCGGATCGTGTGCTCTCCGACGCGCATGCGTCGTCGGGCGTGGTCGATTTCGAGTTCGCCGGCGCCGGCCACGCAGACCTTGCCCATCTGGCGGGCGACGAGGGCGGCGTGGCTGGTCATTCCCCCGCGCGCGGTCAGGATCCCGCACGCGGCCTGCATGCCCTTGATGTCCTCGGGCGAGGTTTCGATACGCACCAGGATCACCTGACGACCCTTGGCGGCCCACTCGGTAGCGGCCGTGGCGCTGAACACGACGCGCCCGGTCGCTGCGCCCGGGCCCGCGTTCAGCCCGCGCGTGAGGAGCTTGCCCTCGCGCGCCGCGGCGCCCAGCTGAGCGGGATCGAAGACCGGCTGCAGGAGCTGGTTGAGGGCCTCGGGGTCGACACGCCCGAGCGCCTCCTCCTTGGAGATCAGGCCCTCGCGCACCATGTCCACGGCGATCCGAACCGCGGCGAAACCGGTGCGCTTGCCGGAACGGCACTGGAGCATGAACAGGCGCCCGTCCTCGATCGTGAACTCGAGGTCCTGCATGTCGCGATAGTGCGCCTCGAGCTGCTTCTGGATGCGGTTCAGCTCGCGGTACAGGCGCGGCTCGGCGCGCCGCAAGGACTCGATTTGCAGGGGCGTGCGGATGCCGGCGACCACGTCCTCGCCCTGGGCGTTCATCAGGTACTCGCCGTAGAACGTCTTCTCGCCCGTGGCCGGGTCGCGCGTGAAGGCGACCCCCGTGCCCGAGCCCTCGCCCATGTTGCCGAAGACCATCGCCTGGATGTTCACCGCAGTGCCCCAGTGGCCCGGGATGTGGTTCATGGCGCGGTAGGCGATGGCGCGCTCGTTGTTCCAGGAGCCGAACACCGCTCCGACGGCGCCCCAGAGCTGATCGCGCGGGTCCTCGGGGAACAGGTGGCCCGTGTGGGCTCGGATGATGGCCTTGTAGTCGTCCACCAGCTCGCACAGGTCCGCGGCGTCGAGATCCGTGTCCTCCTCGACCTCTTTGCGGTGCTTGAGGGCGTCGAGGGCGGCCGAGAAGGGGTCGCGCTCGTCCTCCCCGGCGGCCTTTACGCCCATCACCACATCGCCGTACATCTGGATGAAGCGCCGGTAGGCGTCCCAGGCGAAGCGCTCGTTGTTTGAGCGCCGGGCGAGGCCCGTGACGGTCACGTCGTTCAGACCCAGGTTGAGCACCGTGTCCATCATGCCCGGCATGGAGACCCTCGCACCCGAGCGCACCGAGAGCAGGAGCGGGTTCTCGGGGTCGCCGAAGCGCTTGCCCAGCTCGCGCTCGATGCCTGCGAGGGCCGCCTCCACCTCGTCGGTCAGGCCGACCGGATAGGAGCCTTCGTGCTCCGAGAAGAAGGTGCAGACGTCGGTTGAGATGGTGAACCCGGGGGGGACGGGCAGGCCGAGGTTGCACATCTCCGCCAGGTTCGCGCCCTTGCCGCCCAGCACGTCGCGCATCCCGCGGTCGCCCTGGGTCTCTTCGGATCCGAACGAGAACACGGAGCGCGGCGCGCGCCGGTGGGGGTGCTTGTCGCGCGCCTTGCGGGTCCGGGGCGACTTGCGGGGGCGGTTCGATCGAGGCATGGTCGTTTTCGTCATCAGCTTGCGTTGGCGGGGAATCAGGGGGCGCCGTCAGGATCCTGCGGCTCCTCGGTCTGCTCTTTTTTCTGCTTCACGTTGTCGATCTTCCAGTCCTGCCCGATGCGCAGTTCGGTGACCCTGACTGGAGGGAGGGCAACGGAGATCCGGGCCGCGCCGCGAACGTGCGCGCCGGACGCGTCATCCTGCGCGTTCACGGTGACGCGCTCCTCGAAGGGAATGTCCGCCGAGAGCGGGTCGTCGGCCACCAGCTCGTCGCCGTCGTAGAGCTGGACGAAGTCCTCGCGCACCAGATGCACCTCAAGCATCGCTCCCATGGCCGCCGCGGTCAGGACGCAGCGCCGGGGGTCGTCTCCCTCCTCGTACGCGACCTGCACGACGCGCGCGCCGCCGATGGCGCCGCGCAACCACGACTTGGATGCGAACCATGAATCCCGGAACTCGAGGTAGAGGAGCTGGCTCAGCAGGTGTCGCTGGCGGAAGCTCGCGGAGAGGCAGCGGTACTCCGTGCGGCCGTCGTCTGCCCGGACGCCGGTCTGGAAGGTCCGGAAGGTCTGGGTGGGGCTGCGGAATCCGCGCTCGAACAGGTCCTCGGCCGTGGGGGGCGCGGCGCAGCAGGCGCAGGCGAGCAGCAGCGGCGCCAGAGGGGCGAGGGCGCGCAGAGTGCGCCCGGAGTGGAATGGCATCGCCATGGGAAGCGGGGATTCTACGGCTCAGCCGGCTTCATCTCGACGGCCCACGGCCCCACTTCGTAGACTCTGCGGCGTGTGATCGCCTCCCGAGGGCCCTGTGGGGCCTGGGACGCGCAGTGAGCGGAGCAGGCGAAAGATCGGGAACGAGGGGGCGCGGCGCACAAAATGGAGAGAAAGTCCGCGTCCTCACTAGCCGATCCTTCCGAGTCATCGTAACGGGAGTGCTCGATTCGCCGGCGCGAAGAGATGACCCTTCCGCCACCCCCCCCTCTGGGAGCGCTCTCCAGCTCTCGCGGCGTAGCCTGTGAAGCCTCACTAAACGGCAAGACACGATCCAATGCAGCCCATCCAGACCGCACCCCTCCTCCTGCGTACCGTCCTCTCCCTGCTCCCCGCCGCCCTGATCGCCCTCACGGCCTGCACGGCCGAGAAGCCTCCCGCGCCCGCTGCGGAGGACCACTCGGGGCACGATCACTCGGGAGCCGGTCACGAGGCTGGTGCGCATGACATTGCCGGCGAGCAAGCGAGCGCACCGGCCGCGCCCACCCAGGAGGCTCCCGTGGACGATCACGCCGGGCACAATCACGCTCCCGGTGAGCACGACGCGGCCGTCGCCGCGGCCGGGAAGGCGGCCAAGGTCGCCGCCGCTTCCGCGGCCGCCGGCTCCCGCAAGCCCACCGCCGGTCCGGTGACATTGCCCCAGCTGCCGCCGGGCATTGGGGAGAACGAGGGAGCGCGGTTGATGTACGAGGTGGACCAGGGATCGCACGATTTCGGCCGCCTGATGCAGGGCGAGGTCGCCAGCCACACCTTCAGCCTGTTCACTCGCGGCAACGAGGACCTGATCATCACCCAGGTCAAGCCGACCTGCGGATGCACGGTCTCCAAGGTCATGATCGAGTCTGGTGCGCCTGGCGAGGGGGGCGAGATGGTGCGCTACAACTTCGGCGACGCGATCGCGGTCGGCACGCATATCGAGATGCCCGCTGTCCTGCACACCAAGAACAAGAACGGCCACCAGAACGTCCGCATCAACATCTTCTCGAACGACCCGCGCGGGACCATCCAGCTCGGCCTGGAGGCCGACGTGGACATGTTCTTCAACCTCTCGCCGCGCTTCCTGAACTTCGGCCGTGTGTCGATCGGCGACGTGAAGACCCTCAAGGCGTCGATCTCGACCGCCCGTGGAGCGCCCGTGAAACTGGAGATGACGGAAGCCGCCATGCCGGCCGGTACGACCGCCGAACTCGTGGCCTTCAACGCCGACGCCGACGGGCGCTCGGCCCAGTGGCAGCTCTCGGTCACCCTTGGCCCCGACACCATCGAGCAGAACCTGCACCGTGCGATCTCCCTCGTCAGCGATCTGCCGATCCCCGGCGAGGAACAGAAGGCCGCCGGCGGCAAGCAGCAGACCTACCAGGCGACCATCTCCATCAGCGCACAGATCGTCGGGCCCTTCTCCTACCAGCCGAACTACATCTCCATGGGGCTGGTCCGTCCCGGGCAGGTGGTGACGCGCGTCGTGACCGTCGAGTGCCACGACGAGGAGTACGACCTGACCGCCGACGGCGTCGGTGTGTCGGTCGTCGGCCTGCCGGTCCCCGGCGGCAACGGCTACCAGGCGTGGGATCGTGCTGAGAGCTTCTCCTCCACCGTGCGGCCGGTCGAAGGCAAGAACGCCGTCGATGTGGAGCTGCGCCTCGAGGGGTTGCCCGACGGCTCCACCGGTTCCTTCCGCGGCACGATGCTGGTCACCCTCGGCCATCCTGACAAGCCCGCGATCGCCCTGACGATCACCGGCGTGTGTCGGGGCGGCCCGATCCCTGGCCGCGGTCGCTGAGAGGCCGTCGAACGGGCGCGGCTGGGTGTTGGGCCCGGCCGAAGTGCGGGCGGGCGGCGTCCGGGGCCGAAGGGCTGGATTCCATGGAAACCGGGTGGAAGCGGCGCGGTAAGTGCCTGCGCCGCCGATCGTGATCCGAGCGCTTGTGCCTGGGACCGACGGGAGCGGCAAGCTATCCTGCCCGGAGCCTCCTGAGCGACCTGCCTGCCGGCCAGGGCCGGCACGCGGCTCCCCCGGACACCCGCCCACACCTTGCCGAGACCGCACCCAGTGACCAACGACCTCGGCGAACATCTGGTCGCCTCCGGAGCGATCAGCGACGCCCAGCTGCGGGAGGCCGTGGCCTACCAGCGCAACGGGGATCTGCCCCTGGGGCCGGTGCTCGTGAAGCTGGGCATGGTCGACGAGGTGGCCGTAGCGCGAGCCACGGCGGGCATCGAGAAGTTGCCCTTCGTGAACCTGTCCAAGGGGCGCGTCCCCCAGAACGTGCTGGACCGCGTCCCGGCCGAGGTGGCCATCGAGCAGGGCGTGCTGCCCATCAAGCTCTCCGGAGACCGCCTGGTGGTCGCCATCGACGACCCCTTCAAGCGCATCGTCGCCGACCAGCTCTCCTTCGTAACCGGTTGCGAGATCGCCTGCGCCTTGGCGGCGCCGTCGGCCTTGCGCGGAGCCATCGCGCGCCACTACGGCGAGTCCACAGAGGAGGGAATCGCCGCCGGACTGGCGAGCGAGGAGGCCGACGAGGAGGACGACGCGCCGATCATCCGGCTCGTCACCCGCACCTTCAAGGAGGCCGTCAAGGCGCGGGCCAGTGACATCCACATCGAGCCGGGACACGGGCGCGTGCGCGTGCGCTACCGCATCGACGGCATGTTGCGCGACGCCGCCGAGCACCCAGAACACCTGCAATCGCCCCTGATCAGTCGCTTCAAGATCATGGCGCGCATGGACATCGCCGAGAAGCGCAAGCCCCAGGACGGGCGCATCGGCCTGAAGATCGATGGTCGGGAAATCGACGTTCGCGTCTCCTTGCTGCCCACGAACCACGGCGAATCGGTCGTCATGCGCCTGCTCGACCGCAGCGCGAGCCTGATCGGCCTGCGCGAGCTGGGCTTCGAGGACGAGGACTACACCTGGTTCCGGCGCATCATCCGCCGACCCCACGGAATCTGTCTGGTGACCGGGCCGACGGGCTCGGGCAAGACCACGACCCTCTACGCCGCCCTCTCGGAGCTGAACCGCCCCGACACCAAGATCATCACCGCAGAGGATCCCGTCGAGTACCACATCGAGGGCATCAACCAGGTCCAGGTCTCCAGTCGCATCGGGCTGACCTTCGCGCGCATCATGCGCGCCATGTTGCGCTGCGCGCCGAACGTGGTCCTGGTGGGGGAGATCCGTGACCTCGAGACTGCGGAGATCGCCATCCAGGCGGCCCTCACCGGGCACCTCGTTTTTTCGACGGTCCACACCAACGACGCGCCGAGTGCCCTGACGCGCATGCAGGACCTGGGCATCAAGCCCTTCCTGGTCTCGGCCGCAGTGCAGTTCATTCTCGCCCAGCGCCTCGTGCGCCGCCTGTGCGCCGAGTGCCGCGAGGCGTACGATCCCCATCCCAGCGAGGCGCTCTCGATCGGCCTGGATCCGGCCCACATCGAGGGCCGGCGCTTCCACCGCGCGCGGGGCTGCCGGGTCTGCGACGGCACGGGCTACCACGGCCGTCTGGCGCTCTTCGAGCTGATGGAGATGGACACGAACCTGCGCGAGATGACCTTTCGCAGGGAGAGCCTGGGGAGCATCCGCGAGGCGGCCCTGGCCACCGGGCAGCTCCAGCCCCTCTCGGTCGACGGCTCTCGCAAGGTGATCGCGGGCCTGACGAGCGTGACCGAGGTGCTGCGCGTGATCGGAGAGGGAACGTGAGGAACAAGTCGGGACGAGGCCAGCGGAGGCGATGCCCGGCCACCGGGCGAGGAGGACGACGAGCGTGACTGGAGTACAAGAACTTTTCGCAGAGACGATTCGCCGCGACGCCTCGGACCTGCACCTGAACCCCGGGCGACCGCCCATCGGGCGCATCAACGGGGCGCTCGTGAACTTGACCGAGGAGGTCCTCACCGACGACGCCGCCGAAATCCTGTGCCGCGGGCTCTGCAGCGACGAGCGCTGGGCGGAGGTTGATCGTTTGGGCAGCACCGACTTCGGCATCCAGCACTCCTCGGGCGACCGCTTCCGCGTCAGCGTCTTTCGTCAGCGCGGTCGCTACTCGGCCGTCCTGCGCCTGATCCCCTCACGCCTGTTGAGCTTCGAGGAGATCGGCTTGCCCGAGGCCTGCCTGCCGCTGCTCAGGCGACCGCGCGGGCTTGTGCTCGTGACCGGTCCCACGGGGTCGGGTAAGACGACGACCCTGGCCACCATGATCGACTGGATCAATACCAACCTCGATCGGCACGTGATCACCATCGAGGACCCGATCGAGTACTTCCACGAGCACAAGCAGGGGGTCGTCACCCAGCGCGAGGTGGGCATCGACGTGTCGGACTTCCCCGAGGCCATGCGGCGCGCCCTGCGCCAGGACCCGGACGTGATCCTGCTGGGGGAGATGCGCGATTTGGAGACGATCTCGGCCGCCATCACCGCCGCCGAGACCGGCCACCTGGTGTTTGGCACCCTCCACACCACCGGCAGCGCGCGCACCGTCAACCGCATCATCGACGCCTTCCCCGCCAACCAGCAGGAGCAGATCCGCGCCCAGCTCTCGGTCTCGCTCAATGCGGTCATCTCCCAGGTCCTGCTGCGCCGCGAGGGCGGCGGTCGCGTGGCGGCCTTCGAGGTGATGCTCATGACCTCCGCCATCGCCAACCTGATCCGCAAGAACGAGACGGCCAAGATCCAGTCCACGATCCAGACCTCGCGGCGTCTGGGCATGGTGACGCTCGACGACTATCTGCTCGAACTGGTCAAGCAGGGACGTATCAGCCGCGATGTGGCCCTGGACGCCAGCCAGGACCGCAAGGACATGGAGTCTCGTCTGTGAGCGGAGGGCGCCGACTCCTCGGGCAGATCCTCAAGGCCCGCGAGGTGATCCGCGAGGGCCAGTTGCAGGAGGCCCTGGCGTCGCAGCGCAAGACCGGCGGTCTGATCGGCCAGTGCCTCGTGGACCTGGGCCACTGCACGGGCGAGGACATCCTGATGGCCCTGGCCGACCAGGTCGGGATGGAGGCCGTCAACCTCTCGCGCACGGACCCCAGCGAGGAGGCCTTGAAGCTGGTGGACTCCTCGACGGCCCACGCCTACGGCGTCCTGCCCCTGCGCGTCGAGGGCGAAGCCCTGATCGTGGCCATCGGCGACCCCCTGAACACGGCGGTGCTCGAGGACCTGGGCTTCACCACCGGCCTGGAGGTGCGCGGTGCCGTGGCCGACGTGCAGCAGATCCGGGCCAAGGTGCTCGAGCACTACGGGGAGGAGACCTCCCTGGCGGACGCCATCGCGGCCGCGGCCGACGCGGTCGGCGGCGAGGACGCCGAGGCCGCGGCCGCCAGCCAGCCGGTAGTGCGCCTGCTCAACTCGATCCTGCACCGCGCGATCCGCGACCGCGCCAGCGACATCCACTTCGAGGTCTTTCCCTCCGAGTTCCGCATCCGCTATCGGGTGGACGGCTCGCTCTACGAGGTGGAGGCTCCGCCGCGCCACCTCGCCTTGCCGCTGGTCTCGCGCGTCAAGGTCATGAGCAGCCTCGACATCACCGAGACGCGTGTGCCCCAGGACGGGCGCATCGAGCTCTCGATCGAGGGCCACCACGTCGACCTGCGCATCGCGACCCTGCCCGGGATCTCGGGCGAGGGCTGCGTGATGCGCGTCCTCGATCGCAGCGCCGTCAACCTGGAGCTCTCCGCCCTCGGCCTGCGAAAGGAAGAGGAGGACGCCCTCGCCGCTCTGACGCGCCTTCCCCACGGAGTCGTGCTCGTCACCGGCCCCACGGGTTCGGGCAAGACGACCACCCTCTACGCCATGCTGCAGGAGGCGAACGACCCCGCGGTCAAGATCATCACCACCGAGGATCCGGTGGAGTACGACATCGAGGGCATCGTCCAGATCCCGATCAACGACGACATCGGCGTGACCTACGCCGCCGTGCTGCGGACCATCCTGCGCCAGGACCCCGACAAGATCCTGGTGGGGGAGATCCGCGACGAGGAGACGGCCGCCGTGGCGGTCGAGGCCAGCCTGACCGGCCACACCGTGTTCTCGACGGTCCACACCAACGACGCCCCGGGCACGATCACGCGCCTGGTCGACATGGGCATCCAGCCCTTCCTGATCACCGCCACCCTGCAAGCGGTCGTCGCCCAGCGCCTCGTGCGCCGCATCTGCGAGGGCTGCCGCGAGGCTTACGATCCCGAGCAGGAAGTACTGATGGAGTTCGGACCGGACGTGGAGCTCTTGCGCGGTGCCACCTGCCACTTCGGGCGCGGCTGCGATCGCTGCCACCACACCGGCTACAAGGGGCGCCTGGGGATCTTCGAGATCATGAACGTCACCGACGCCCTGCGGGCAGCGATCCTCGAGGGCGCTCCCAGCACGGAGTTGCGGGAGCTGGCCGTCAGTTCCGGTATGAATACCCTGCGCCAGAGCGGCATCCGGGCCATCACCGAGGGCCTGACGAGCGTCGAGGAAGTCCTGCGCGAGACCACTCACTAGGAGCCCATGGCCAAGAAAATCCGTCGCAGTGCACCCACCCCCCAGGGTTCGAGCCCCGCCGACAAGCGAGCCGCCCCGGCCGCCTCCGGGGGCCCGCGCAGGCGGCGCAAGCGCGTCAAAGGCCAGCTCGTCACGGACTTCACGATCCAGCTCTCGACCCTGGTCGAGGCCGGCATCCCGGTCGTAAAGGCCCTCAAGATCCTCGAGGGACAGGCCCCGTCCGGGCCCTTCAAGGTCGTGCTCAGTGAGCTGGTGGAGGCCGTCTCCGGCGGCGCGCCGCTCTCGGAGTCGATGGCCAAGCACGAGGGGGTCTTCGACGACCTCTACTCGAACATGGTGCGCGCCGGCGAGGCCGGCGGCGTGCTGGACAAGATCCTGGAGCGTCTGGCGACCTTCCGCGAGAAGGCGGCCGAGATCGAGGCCAACATCCGCGGCGCGATGATCTATCCGGCGGTCATCCTCGTGGTGGCCATGGCGGTCATGTCGGCGGTCATCGTCTGGGTCATCCCGCGCTTCAAGGAGATCTTCGACTCCTTCTCGGTCGAGCTGCCGGGCGTCACCCAGATGCTGCTCGACGTCAGCGACTTCACGGTCAACTACTGGTACGTGGCCTTCGGCGTGCCCGTCGCGCTGGTCATGCTCCACGGCCTGCTGATGCGGCGCGGGGGCGCGTACCGATTCTCGATCCACAATTTGACCCTCAAGCTGCCCGTGATCGGCGGCGTCGTCTCGCACTCGCTGATCGCGACATTCACGCGCACCTTCGGAACCCTGATCCAGGCCGGGGTTCCCCATCTGGACGCCCTGGGGATCATCCGCGATGCGACCGCCAACGACGTCCTGCGCGTGGGGATCGAGGACATCCGCCGCACGGTTCGCGAAGGCGAGGGGCTGGCGCGGCCGATGGGGGAGACGGGCCTGTTCGACGATCTGGTCGTCAACATGGTCGATGTGGGCGAGGAGACCGGCGAGCTCGATCGCATGCTGCTCAAGGTGGCCGACGCCTACGAGGTCCAGGTGGACCGGCGCATCGAGGCCATGTTCAAGTTGCTCGAACCCATGCTCTTGGTTCTGATCGCCGGGATCGTCGGGTTCATCGTCGTGGCTCTGTTCATGCCGCTTCTGGAGATCATGAGCACGCTCGGCAGCATGTGAAGGACGCCATGCCACGAAGATCGGACCGATGAGGATCTCCCTCCGCCTACGGGTGCTCTCCCTGGTGGCCCTCGTGAACGTGGGGGTCTTCGGGGCGGGACTGTGGTTCTTGACCGGGCACCTGACACGCGCGCGCCAGGCGCAGCTGTCGGAGTTCGCCGGGGAGCTGGTCAAGACCATCCACACGACCATCAGCCCCGAGGGAGAGCTGGGCGTGCACCAGATCCTGCAGTGGCCCTTCTGGCGCGAGTATTCCGATGCGATCATCCTGCACCGCAATCTGCGCGTGAGTGCTGACGGGCGCATCCAGCCCGAGGGCGCCTTCATCAACCCCGTGGGCAGCTCGCATCGCAGAGCGGGCTTCGAGATGCAGGGCGTGCTGGCAAACCTGCGCCAGGCCATCGACGGCGGACAGGCGGTCCCCGGTCCGCGTGGTCTGTCCCTGCCGATCGTGGACTCCCAGGGCGCGGTGTGGGGCGCCTGCTGGTTCCAGGTGGGCTCGCTGGTGAACCCCGGCGTCGTCCTGGCCAGCCTCGTCCCGTGGTTCGTCGGCTCCACCTTGCTGCTGACCCTGGGCACTTTCGCCTTCCTGCGGCGCTTCGTGCTCGATCCGGTCGAGGCCCTGGCGGCGGGCTCGAGGCGCGTACGAGGGGGTGACCTCTCCGTTCGCCTGCCCGAGCCGGACCGCGGCGACGAGCTGGCGGACCTGGTGCGCGGCTTCAATGCCATGATGCGCGACGTCGAGGCCTTCCACGAGCGCCTCGAGGAGGAGGCGGCGCTCGCCGCTCGTCAGGCGCGGCAGGCCGAGGCGGCGGCGATCCGCCAGCACCATCTGGCGTCCATGGGCGAGCTGGCGGCGGGCATCGCCCACGAGATCAACAACCCCCTGGGCGGGCTGCTAGGAGCGCTCGAGGCATTGCAGCGGGGAGAACTCTCCGAGGAGAAGCGCGCACGCTACCTGCTCCTTTTGCAGGATGGGTTGGAGCGCATGCAGGACACGGTCTCCAAGATGCTGCGCTTCACGCCGCGCGAGGCCGGCGAACGGCCCTTCTCTCCCACCGACGCCGCGCGCGACGCCGTCGCCCTCGTGCAGCTGCGCGCCGAGCGGGCAGGGGTCGAGATCGTCCTGCACGAGGAGCAGGGCGACGCGGCGGTCGTGCAGGGGATCCAGGGCGAGCTCGGCCAGGCCGTATTGAACCTGCTCGCCAACGCCCTCGACGCCCTTGAGGAACGCGGCGGCCCGGGGCGCATCGATGTGCGCGTTCAGCGCCTTGGAGACCTGCTCTGCCTGAGCGTCGAGGACGATGGTCCCGGCGTCGCCCCGCAGGCTTTGGAGCGCGTGGCGGACCTCTTCTACACGACCAAGGACGTGGGGAAAGGGACCGGGCTCGGCCTGGCCCTGGTGACCAGCGTGATGGACAACCATCGTGGACGGGTGCGCTTCGCCAGTGAGGAGGGCCGCGGTTTCCGGGCCGAGCTCGAGCTTCCCCTGCGACGAGGCGACGGCGCGTGAGCGAGACCCCGCTCGAGCTCTGGATCGTGCTCGCCGGGCTGCTCGGCCTGTCGGGCTTCTTCAGCGCCTCGGAGACGGCGCTCTTCAGCCTCTCCGCGGGTCAGGTGGCGCGCGCCGGTGCGCGGGTGCGCGCCATGCTCGCCCACCCGCGCGAGGTGCTGGTCACGATCCTGCTCTGCAACCTGGTAGTGAATCTGCTCTTCTTCGCCTTCGCCGCCCGCGTGCACGTCGGCGTGGACGACTCCGCGCGCCTGGCGTCGGGCTTCGGCGCCCTGCTCGCCGTGCTCCTGGCGGGCGAGATCCTGCCCAAGACCCTCGCCCTGCGCGTCCCGCTTGCCGTGGCCGGCGCGGGCGCCTGGCCCCTTGCGGGGTTGGTGCGTCTGACGGGGCCGCTGCGGCGCGTGATCAGCTTCCTGCTTGAGCCTCTCGCACGCCTTCTCGCCGGTCGCCGGCTCGATGGTGGGGAGGTGACGGGCGAGGCCCTCGGGCGCGTCCTCGAGCGCTCCGCCGAGGAGGGGCTGCTGGACAGCGGAGAGGCAAACCTGCTCTCGGAGATCGTCGAGCTGGGCGGCATCCGTGTGCGCGAGATCATGACCGCACGCGTGGACGCCCTGATGCTCGATGTCGATGCGGACCCCACGCCCGTCATCCGCGCGGCCGTGGAGAGGAAGCTCACCTGGCTGCCGGTCTTTGAGGAGAGTCGCGATGAGGTCCTGGGGCTGGTGAAGCTGCGCGATCTGCTGGCAGAGACTCCCCGGCCCCTGCGGCAGCTCGTGATGCCCGTGAAGTACGTGCCGGAGGTCTCGCGCGTCCTCCATCTCCTGCACGAGTTCCGCGAGGACCGCGCAGCCGAGGCGGTGGTCGTGGACGAGTGGGGCGGTACAGCCGGCGTGGTCACCATCGAGGATGTCTTCGAGGAGATCGTCGGCGAGCTGCGCGTCGAGGGGGAGGAGCGAGAGAAGCCCGTCGTGCCCCTCGGCGAGGGGCGCTTTCGCGTCGCCGGGGGCCTCTCGATCCGCGACTGGAACGACGAGTTCGGCGCTCGGGTCGTGCCCACCGAGTTCGAGACCGTGGGCGGCTTCGTCACCGCTCTGCTCGGCCGCATCCCCTGCGCCGGCGACACGGTGCGGAGCGGTGATCTGGTGTGCGAGGTGCGCGAGGTCTCCGGCCGGCGCGTGCTCCAGGTGGACATGTACATCGAGCCGCGCGGTGGTCGGGAGGCCGGCGCATGACCCTGATCGTGATCGGTGCGTGTCTACTGCTCTCGGCGCTCTTCAGCGGGAGCGAGACGGGGATCTACACCCTCTCGCGGCCGCGCCTCGATCTCCTCTCGGCGGCCGGGGGGCGCGGCGCCCGGCTCGTGCGCTGGCTCGTTCGTCACGACGCGGCGATCCTGATCACGGTCCTGATCGGAAACAACCTGGTGCTGGAGGTCGCGACCTGGCGCACCGACCACCTGCTTGCCACCTGGGGTGTGGGAGACGGCGCGCGCGAGCTGGCGGTGGTCGCCATCCTGGCGCCGATCGTGTTCCTCTTCGGCGAGGCCTTGCCGAAGGACCTCTTCCTGCGTCGGCCGCACGCGATGTTGCTCGCCGTGGCCCCGGTACTGGCTGCAGCGCGCGTGCTCTTCTGGCCCCTGGAGAGGGTGCTGCGCCTGCTCTCCGCGGGCCTCGAGCGGGTCTTCGGCCTCGCGCCTCGAGACCTCGCCCGGAGTCCGGGGCGCGTGGAAGTGCTCTCGATGCTGGCCGAGGGCGCGCGCTCGGGGGCCCTGGATACCCAGGCCGAGCGCCTGGCGATCAACGCCCTCCAGCTGCGTACCGTGCCCCTCTCGCGCTGCATGATTCCGTGGGAGGAAGTGACCTGCCTGGAGGAGCACGGAACGGTCGAGGAGCGACTGCGCGCGGTGGGTGCCTCCGCTCACACGCGCCTGCCCGTGGTCGATATCGCCGGCCATCTGCAGGGGTACGTGCACCAGCTCGACGTTCTGGGTGAGGACGGCGCGCGCGATCCAGCCCGCCACGTGCGGCCCATGCTGTGCCTGGCGCCGGACACCCCGGTCGATCGCGCCCTGACCGAGCTGCGCATCCGTGGCCAGCGCGCCGCCGTGGTCGGGACCACCGAGGCGCCCCTCGGCCTGGTGACCCTCAAGGACCTCCTGGAGGAGATCTCCGGCGACCTGGGCACCTGGTAGGTCGTCAGGCGACCCGGTGGGCGGCCCGGCGGGGTATTTTCCGACCGTGGTCGCAACCGCGGCTCGAAGCTAGGATATCCAGCCCTGACCGCCACGCTCCCTGCGACGAGAGCCATGAACCGATTCCCCGATCCGAACCCCCCCTCCACGCCCACGCCGGCCGTCAGGTCCGGCTGGCTGCTCGTGGCCGGAGTCCTGTTCATCGCCGGGGGCCTCGCCGCCTACGGGACGCCGCGCCCATGGTCGCCCGTCGCGGGTCAGGACCCTCCCGGTTCGGGATTACCCCCGACGCAGGTGCCGTCCACGGCGACCGGCGCCACGGCCGACTCCAACGGGCGCATGATCGCAGTCACTGGCATCGACCTGACAGGCTCCTCGATCCTGTACTTGATTGATACGGTGGATCCGCACCTGGCGATCTATCAGGCCACCGGCGGTAGCTCGTCCACCCAGGGCGTGCGCCTTGTCGGTGCTCGCAAGATCGCCCTGGACCTGCGCCTGGACGGGTTCAACGACAAGTCTCAGTACACTTTCAAGGATCTTGAGCGCCAGTTTATTGAGAACGGCCTGTTGCCGGAAGACCCGTAACCCCGGGGCCTCTCCAGGCGTTACCATGGGCGCGCGTTCCACGACCAACCTATTCCCAACCCCGACCCCCGACCCTCCCAAGGAGTTCCGAAGTGGCAGAAGAAGATTTCTTCAGCTTTGATGAAGCCCTGTCCGAGCTGCGGCTCAAGGAAGAGGAGCTCAAGCGCCTCGTCTCTGAAGGCGAGATCCGCGCCTTCCGCGAAGGCGACACCATGCGCCTGCGCCGCGGGGATGTGGAAGCCCTGCGCGACGAGCTCTCGGGCGAGGTGGTCGACGTCGGCGCCGGTGAGGAAGAACTTGTCTTCGAGGACGAGGAAGTCATCGGCGACGAGGCCGGGATGGCCACCGAGGAGATCTCGGATGTCGACACGATCATCGAGGATGACATCGAAGACGTCGGCGAGATCGACATCGATGACGATGAGGAGATCGTGAGCGCCCAGCCCGTGCGCCGGGCGGCCGCTCGCGCCTCCGCCGAAAATGAAGAGCAGACCGAGGGTATGGGCATGCGCGCGGCGATGATCATCACGACGCTGGTCGCGATCGCCGGCCTGCCCGTGGTCTTCGCCGTCGCCAGCGGGCACATGACTAGCCTGGCCGAGCCCTTCGCGAACATGTTCGCGAAGTAGGGCCGGCCTCGGGCCCGCGAGCGGGCCCGGTTCGGGAAAAACGTGCTGCCTGCTCCCCCGCGACCATGCGGGGCGCGGTCGGACTGCCAGCGAGCGTGCGGAGGCAATTTTTTTGCGGCCCTGCGCCTTGGGAGTCGGCGCGTCGAAGGACTAGACTCGGTCCCGATGGGGCTGCGGGTCGCGAAAACCCGCATCCCGCCGGGGATCCGGAGAGTTGTGGGACCAGAATCGAGGGGATGATCGAGGGGATGATGAAGAACACCGAACAAAGTACCCGCCTGTTGCCGCTCTGCCTGTGTGCCGTCGTGCTCACCTCCTGCGTCAGCCAGGAGGAGTTCGACGAGGCCAAGGAACTCGCCCGCCACTACCAGGTGCGGCTGCACGATGTCGAGCGCGAGCGCGCACTGCTCGTGGCCGAGAACGAGCGCCTCGCCACCGAGCTGGCGATGGGGGGCGTGGCCGCCCTCGACGCGGGCTTCAGCCAGGAATTCGAGTCGCGGCTGAACGAGTACGAGCGGATGCTCGCCGGACTGCGGGACGACCCCGGCCCGGTCTCCAAGTACACCCTGGGAGACGGGAGCACTCTCTACATGGTGCAGGACGCCGTGCTCTTCGACTCCGGCTCGGCCGACATCGGTGACGACGGTCAGAGCCGGTTGGCGGACATCGCGGCCGAGATCCAGGTCGGAAGCCACGGCCGCATCTGGGTGCGTGGCCACACCGACGACGATCCGGTCGTGCGGCCCGGAACGCTCCAGAAGTTTCCCCACGGCAACCTGCACCTGGCGACGCGCCGGGCGCTGGAAGTCGCGGCGGTGCTGGTCCGCTCGGGAGTGGGGGCGGAGAACGTGGCCGTGGCCGGCTTCGGCCCCTTCGTTCCCTTGCGGCCCAATGACACCGCGGCCAACAAGAGCCTCAACCGGCGCGTCGAGATCTACGTCTCCAAGGGGGAGTGACGCGCTCGCGATGGAGGGCGGTGCCGGCGAGCGCTCTCTCCCGCCTCGCGCTCGCGTCGGTTCTCGGCGGCGCCCTCTCCTGTGGCGTCGAGCCCGCCGTCGATGACGGTCTCGCTCGTCTTGAGCGCCTTTCCTTCGTCCCCGCGGCCGAATGCGTGGTCCCCGGCGCCGTGCCACCAGGGATCGATTGTTCCAACACGCTCCCCTTGCTCGTGGACCGCTTCGAGGTCACGCGCGGTGAGTGGCGCGCCTGGGCGGGCGCTTCCCCGCGCACCCTGCACCCGCTGCTCGCGGCGCGCATGGCAGCCTGGACGGCCCAGGACCTCCACCGCCCTGCGACCTGGATGAACCGCGCGGAGGCGCGCGCCTTCGCCATCGAGCAGGGCATGCGCCTGCCGACCGCCCGCGAGTGGGTGAGGGTGGCAGCCGGCACGCGCTCCCAGCCCTGGCCTTGGGGCACGACCGCCGCGCGCTCCGTCTCCAACTCCATGGAGCTGGGCCTGGGGCGCCTGGCCCCGGTCGGGACCTTCGAGCGCGGCTGCACCACCAGTGGGATCCACGATCTGATCGGCAACGCCGCCGAGTGGGTCGAGGGGACCCTGGGGGAGTCTCCCCAGCCGGACCGCACCTGGGCCGTAGGGGGCAGCTTTCTCTCGCGCTCGCGCCCCCTGCATGCCCCCGGCCCCGAGAGCCCGGGTGGGGTGGCCTTCTGTGCCCGGAGCGTCGATCCAGCCCACCGCGGCCGGGATCTGGGCCTGCGCCTGGTCGCCGACGCGGAGGCGTACCTGCGCACGGCGGCGTCGGCCTGGAAGGTGACCGAGGGGAACCGCGCCCGGCTGGAGGCGGTTGGGCGTTCCTGGGGCCGTGGTGCAGCGCCCCTGCTCGAGCGCCTGGCGGCCGAGCAAGACGCCGCGCGCGGACTCGCGGCCCTGCTCGAGGGAGCGCGGCGGTGACGGAAGGCGGCGGCGCGCGCCGGGCGCGCTGGAGCGAGCTGCGTGAGGAGCTGAGCGGCTCCGGCTTTCGACCCTCCCGGCGCCTGGGCCAGAACTTCCTCCTGGACGACAACCTCTGCCGCGCCCTGGTGCGCGACGCCGGCGTCGTCCCCGGGGAGTTCGTGCTGGAGGTCGGCGCGGGCCTGGGCTTTCTGACCGTCCACCTGTGTGATGCCGGGGCACGCGTGCTGGCGATCGAGGTGGATGCGCGGCTCCTGGAGATTGCCCGCCGTGAGTTGGGGGAGGTGGCGGGCCTCTGCTGGTTGCGCGCGGACGCCCTGGCGGGCAAGCACCGCCTGGGAGAGGAGCTTGCCGCCGCCCTGCCGCGGGAGGGAAGCTGGCGTGTGGTCGCCAACCTGCCCTACTCGATCAGCGCTCCGCTGCTCTGCCTGCTCGCTGAACGCGAGCCTCCGCCCGTGAGCCTGAGCGTCCTGCTCCAGCGCGAGGTGGCGCAGCGCATCGTCGCTTCCCCCGGTGACGGCCACTGGGGGCTCCTGTCGATTCGCCTGCAGGTACTCTACGAGGCGCGCCTGGGACGGGCGGCGGCTCCGGCCCTGTTCTGGCCGCGCCCGGAAGTGGAGAGCGCCTGCGTGCACCTCACCCTGCGCGCCGACCCGCCCTGCGCCTCCGACCGTCGGGACCTGGCAGTCCTGGCGGGGGGGCTGCTCGGTCGCCGCCGGCAGGCCGTCGGGCGCGTCCTGGGCGACCTCCTGGGCAGCCGCCCGGCCGCCGAGGAGGCCCTGGCAGCCCTGGACATCGATCCCCGCGCACGGGCCGAGACCCTGCCCGTAGAGCGCCTGCTGGCCCTGGCGTGCAGCCAGGCGTGGCGTGGGAAAAATCTTCGCTAAAACCCCCTTCTGGAGGCCGTCCGCGTGGCCTTGGGCTCCTGCACATGATATCCTGAGATGCAGCTTGGGTCGGAAGACCGGCGGCAGAAGCGGGGGATAGCGGTGTATTTTCGCCCCCTTCGGTCCCGGATCCGCGGATTCGGGGTGTGGTCCCCGGTTTCCGTGTCCCAGTCCCAAGCTTTCGCCCACCCTCGTCCTTCTCCGCCTTGGCGGTCCGCACGAGTTGCGTGCGTCGCCCGTCCAGAGCAATTTCGTGCTCCGCTGATTCCCCGCGGAGTCCACGCACTGTCCATTCTCGACGGCGCGGACTTGCTGTCCGCGGCCCCTGCCCGCGCCCCACGGTGTGGCTCCGTCTTCGCTCAAGCCTTCCCGCCCATCGAACCTCCCTTGGCCGACGATTTCCGCAAAGCCCTGGACGAGATCAAGCTGCGCGCTCCGATCGAGGAGGTGGTGCGCGAGCGCGTGGGAGGTCTGACCCGGCGCGGAGGGCTGTTCGAGGCGTGCTGCCCGTTCCACGAGGAGAAGACGCCCTCCTTCAAGGTCGATCCGCGGCGGGGGACCTGGCACTGCTTCGGCGCCTGCTCCGAGGGCGGCGACCAGATCAGCTTCATCGAGCGCTTCTGTTCGGTGTCGTTCATGGAGGCGGTGGACATCCTGGCCTCGCGCACGGGAGTCGAGGTGCCCCGCAAGGGCGGGCACCGGGGACCCTCGCGCGAGGAATCCGATCGTGCTCGCGAGGCCCTAGAACGGGCGGTCACCTTCTTCGCCGAGCGCCTCGGCCGCAGCGAGGGACAGGCGGCGCGCGAGTACCTCGAGCAGCGCGGCCTGGAACGCAACACCCTCGAGGCCTTTTCCATCGGCTGGGCGCCGGCCAACGGGCAGGCGCTGGTGGACCTGGCCCGCAGCGAGGATCGCTCCCTCGATGTGTTCGAAGAGGTCGGCCTGGTGCGGCGCAATGACTCCGGTCGGCCCTACGATTTCTTCCGTGGCCGGCTCGTGATCCCGATCCGCGACCTGCGCGGACGCGCCGTCGGTTTCGGTGCCCGTCGCCTGGCCGGGGCCGACGGGCCGAAGTACATCAACACGCCCCAGACGGCCCTCTTCAACAAGAGCGAGCTGGTCTACGGCATCGACCGCGCTCTGGGCGAGGTCCGCCGCACCGGCCACCTGGTGCTGGTCGAGGGATACACGGACGTCATGGCGGCCCACCAGGTGGGCATCTCGACCGTAGGCGCGGTACTCGGGACGGCCACCACCGGGCACCATGCCGGGCTCGTGCGGCGCACGGGTGCGCGGCGGGTCAGCCTGGTCTTCGACGGGGACGAGGCCGGCCGTCAGGCAGTGCTCAAGGCCCTGCACGGCCTGCTCCCCCTGGAGATCGAGCTGGATGTGACGATCTTGCCGGGGGGCGAGGATCCCTGCGATCTGCTGGTACGCGAGGGCGCCGCGCCTTTCCTGGCGACCCTCGATCAGGCCGCCGGCTGGTTCGAGCACGTCGTGGAGGAGCTCGAGGGACTGCGGGGGATCGAGCGCTCGAAGGCCGTGGACGGTGTCCTCGAGCTCATCGCGCGCGTCTCCCGGCCGGTCCGCCGCAGCGACCTGCTCGCCGAACTCTCCCGGCGGACGGGCCTCTCGACCGACATCCTGCGCGAGCAGTGGCGCACGCGCGCCGGCGCTCGCGATGCGCGGCCAGAACGTCCCGTGAGCGAGGCGGCGGAGACCGCGCCCGCCGCCGTAGCCCTCGATCCGCGAGTGATCGAGGCCTGGCGTGGGGTCGTCGGCGCCATCCTCATCGACGAGAGCCTGATTCCCGCCGTTCGCCTGCATGTGAAGGCCTGTCCCGATCCCGATCTCATTCAGGTCCTTGAAACCGTGCTCGAGATGGTCGAGGACGAGGAAGTCCTGATCGATACCTCCACGGTCATCTCGGCTCTCGGCGACCACCCCGCCCGAGCCCTGGTGGTTGGGCTGGTCGAGTCCGCGCGCCAGAAGGAGGGAGCGAGCGCCCTCCTCGAAGGCGAGCTCGCCTTCCTGCGCAAGCTGGAGTGCTCGAAGCGGGAGGGGGCCCTCAGAACCCAAATCGCCGAGCTGGAGCAGAGCGAGCGCGAAGCGGACGGAACGGCCCTCCAGGCGCTCCATTCCAGGATCGCGGAGCTTCAGAAAGAACTCATGGAGTCGCTGCGAACGAGACTCCTGTCCCCCGATGCCTCCTGCTGATAGTCGCTGTCCACCCCAATCCCAGTCGCCACACGCCATGCCGGAGAAAATCGAGATCGCCATCAAGACCCTCGTCACTGAGGGACGCAAGAAGGGCTACCTGAGCTACCCGGAAATGAACCGGCTGCTCGAGGACCAGTTCATCCCTCCGGACCAGATGGACCAGCTCTTCGTCGCCCTCGAGGAGAACGGCGTCGACGTCATCGATGAGGAGGGCGAGGACCGGGACGCCTTGACCGCGGGAGCCGCAGGAGCCGCGGGCGCGGCCGGCGTCCGCCCGCCGAGAGCGGCACCCAAGGCCCCCGCCAAGACCAAGACCAAGGCCAAGGCCAAGGCCAAGAAGAAGACCGCGTCGGCGCGGGCAAAGGTCAATCCCTTGCCGGAGAAGATCGACGACCCGGTGCGGATGTACCTGACCCAGATGGGCGAGATCCCGCTGCTCACGCGGCCGGAGGAGGTCTACCTGGCAAAGACGATCGAGATCACGCGCAAGCGCTTCCGCAAGAAGTGCATGGGCTCGGGCATGTGCATGGACGAGTCGCTCGTGACCCTTGGAAAGGTGCAGCGCGGCGAGCTGGCCTTCGACCGCACCCTGAAGGTCAACCCCAACCCCAAGCCCGATGACGATCCGAAGATCGTCGAGACCCTCGGCAAGCAATTCCTGGCGCGTCGACTGCCCGTCAATGTCGGGACCATCGAACGCCTGGTGGCGAGGATTCGCGAGCAATACCGCCCCCTGCTCCGGGCGCGCATGACGCGCACGGAGCGCTCGGAGGCCCTGACGCGGATTCAGAACCTGCGCCGCAAGCTGGTGATCCTGATCGAGGAGTGCCACCTGCAGGTCAAGAAGGTCCATCCCTACCTGGAGCTTCTGGAGGAGCACTACCACGAGATGCGCTCCATCGAGCGCAAGCTGGCGGCCTTCAAGGGCGCCGGCAAGAGAGGCGCCCAGGTCAATGAACTCCAGGACCGCCTCGCGGAAATGGAGATGACGGCCCTCGAACCCACCCGACGCCTCAAGCGCCGCATTGATCAGGTGCGGCTGCACCACGCCGAGTACGAGGAGGCCAAGCGAAAGCTCTCGAGCGGAAACCTGCGCCTGGTCGTCTCGATCGCGAAGAAGTACCGCAACCGCGGCCTCTCGTTCCTGGACCTCATCCAGGAAGGAAACACGGGCCTGATGAAGGCTGTGGAGAAGTACGAGTACCGGCGCGGCTACAAGTTTTCGACCTACGCCACCTGGTGGATCCGGCAAGCAATCACGCGCTCGATCGCCGATCAGGCGCGGACGATCCGCATTCCCGTGCACATGATTGAGACCATGAGCAAGCTGCGCAACGTCTCCAAGAAGCTGCTGCAGTCCAAGGGCCGCGAACCCTCGGTGGAGGAGGTCGCCGAGGCGACCGAGATCACGGTCGAGGAGGCCAAGCGGGTGATGAAGATCAGCAAGCACCCCATCAGCCTCGATCGGCCCATCGGTGACTCCGACGACAGCTATTTCGGTGACTTCATCGAGGACGACTCGGCCGAGAGCCCCCTGCAGGCGGCCGGTCACGAGATGCTGAAGGAGCGCATCGACGAGGTGCTGCGGACCCTCACTTTCCGTGAGCGCGAGATCGTGAAGCTGCGCTACGGGATCGGTGACGGCTACACCTACACCCTGGAGGAGGTCGGTCGGATTTTCCGTGTGACCCGCGAGCGCGTCCGCCAGATCGAGGCCAAGGCCGTGCGCAAGCTGCGCCATCCGGTCCGGGCGCGCCAGCTGGCGAGCTTCCTGGACGACGCGACGTCCGTCAACGAAGACGAGGACGAGGTCTAGCCAGCGGGGAGGCATCGGGGCCATCCTGGCCAGAGCGAGGCCCGCTCTGGAGTGCGGCGGGAGCCTTGGCGGCTCCCGGACCCGAGCAGGGGAGGGGTATGCAGGGGGCGGCGGCGAGCTTGTGCGCGGAGGATTCGCGGCTACACTGTTCGGCCGCTCACTCCGAGCCCACTCCATGGAGACCCTCGTGCAAGCACTCCGCGCACTTCAGGAAATCGATCGTGACCTGTACAAGGCCCGGGTGGAGCTTCGACGCCTGCCCGCCGAGCGCGCCCGCCGCCAGGATGAACTGACGGCCAGGCAGGGTGAGGTCGACCAGGCACGCGAGCAGGTCGTCTCGCTCCAGCTGCGCGTGAGGGAGATCGAGGGAATGACCCAGACCCAGGGTGCCCGCATCCGGAAGCTGGAGAAGGAGACGTTGTCCTCCAGGGACATGGCGGTCGTGGAGGCCTGTCGCTACGAGATGCGCTCTCTCAAGCGCCAGATCGACGAGGCCGAGCGCGAGGCCCTGGAGTTCATTGAACAGGTGGAATCCCTCGAATCGCGCATCGGCGAGCTGGACGAGAAACTCACGACGGCCCGCACCGATTTCGCGACCTTTCTGACCGCCCTGGAAGCCGAACTGACCCAAGCCCAGGGCCGCCATGACGACCTGAGCGCGCGGCGCGAGGAGCGCATGAGTGACTCGCTCTCCGCCGAGACGCTCTCCCTCTACGACCGGCTGATCGGCGCGCGCGACGGCGAGGCGATGGCTGTGCTCGAAGGCAATATCTGCCAGGCCTGCTACATGGAGGTCATGCCCAACCTCATGGTTCGCCTGGTGCGCGGTCGGGATGTCGTGCAGTGCCCCAGCTGCGATCGGATCCTCTACCGATCCGGTACCTGAGCGTCGCCGCGCTGGCGATCTTTCGCTGCCTGCGCCGTATCCGGCGCCGTGCATAGGGTTCCCTGACGGCTGCCCCGTCGGTCCAGTTCGGCCGCAAGGCGCTCGCGCACCTCGTTCTTGTGGACCTCCCAGCGTGGGGCGAGGCGCTGGGCGAGCGGCGCGTCTCCGGTCACACGATGCAGCACCTGTTCGGCGTGCAGGCGCTCGACAAAGTCCGCCAGCCACTGGACGTAGGTCTCCACGTCGAGCACCGAGAGCTCTCCTGCGCGCCAGTCGCGTTCGAAGCGAGTGCGGCGCAGGACCATCAGGTTGTGGACCTTGACCCCCTCGACGCCCGCCTGCGCGAGGACCCCCGCCGTGCGTCGTGCGCCCTCGCGGCCGTCGCCAGGCAGGCCGAGGATCGCGTGGCCGATGACCGCCAGGCCCGCCCCATGGCAACGCCGTACGGCGCTCTGAAACTCCTCGACGGTGTGGAAGCGGTGGATCCTCTCCAGCACGCCGTCGTCCGCGGCTTCCAGGCCCAGCTCGACCCAGACGGGCACCTTGCGTCCGAGCTCGCCCAGGCAATCCAGGGCGGACTCGCTCAGGGTGTCCGGCCGGGTGGCGACGCTGACGGCGACGATCGGGTCCCCGATGTGGGGTTCGACCACCGCCAGGACCTCTCGCAGGCGCTCCGTCTCCACGTAGGTGTTGGAGTAGGACTGGAAGTAGGCGATCACTCCGGGGTCGGAGTCCCGGCGGCGCACGCGCCGGATTCCCCGTTCGAGCTGCTCGGCCAGCTCCGTGCCTGAGCGCAGGGCTCCCGTGCCCGAGCCCTCGACATCACAGTACGCGCAGCCGCCGAAGCCGCGCGTTCCATCCCGGTTGGGGCAGGTCGATCCAGCGTCCAGGGCGACGCGGTGGACGGGCCGCCCGAAGGTGTGTCGCAGCCAGGGGCCCAGAGAGACAAAGGGCGCGCTCATCGCATCGGAGTCTAACCGCAGGCCCCATCGTGTAGAATCACCCGCCCCCGAGCGCTCGCTCGAGGGGTAGAGAGCCCGTGGAGATCCAGCCCATCGTCATCGGCACCGCCGGTCACATCGACCACGGAAAGTCCACCCTCGTGCGGGCGTTGACGGGCATCGATCCCGATCGCCTGAAGGAGGAGAAGGAGCGCGGGCTGACCATCGACCTGGGCTTCGCGCCCCTTGAGCTGCCCGACGGGCGCATTGTCGGCATCGTGGACGTGCCGGGCCACGAGCGCTTCATCAAGAACATGGTCGCCGGCGCCTCGGGTATCGACCTCGTGGTCCTGGTGGTCGCCGCGGACGATGGGGTGATGCCCCAGACCCGCGAGCACCTGGCGATCATGAACATGCTCGGCGTCTCGCGCGGCATGGTGGCTCTCACCAAGATCGACATGGTCGAGCCCGAGCTCGTTGAGCTGGCCGAGGAGGACGTGCGCGAGGCCGTGGCGGGCACCTTCCTTGAGGGTGCGCCGATCCTCCCCGTGTCCGCCGTGTCGGGTGCGGGGCTCGAGGCCTTCAAGGAGGCCCTCTTCGCTGCCGTGGGCGAGTGTCCGGTGCGCTCCGTCGGAGGCCTCTTTCGCATGCCGGTGCAGCGTGTCTTCAGCTCCAAGGGCTTCGGGACGATCCTGACGGGCATTCCGGTGGACGGTGTCGTGCACGTGGGCGACTCCCTTGAGGTGCTCCCGGGCGGGCGACGCGGGAAGGTGCGCGGCCTGCAGGCCTACAAGCAGCAGACGGACGAGGCGCGCGCGGGGCATTCGACCGCCGTCAACCTGAGCGATGTCGGCCAGGATGAGGTGCGACGCGGGTGCGTGCTGGCGACCCCCGGCTACTTTCGCGCCGTGCGCATGCTGGGCGCGCGCCTGCGGGTGCTCGATGACCTCGACCGGCCCTTTGCCGATCGCACCGCCGTGCGCCTGCACACCGGGACGGCCGAGGTCTTGGGGGAGGCCGTATTGCTCGATGTCCCCGAGATTCATCCCGGCGGCGACGGGCTGGTGCAGTTCCGTCTGGAGGAACCGGTCGTCTGCGCCCCCGGCGATCCCTTCATCGTGCGCCTCGCCTCGCCCGCCGTGACCCTCGGCGGGGGCGTGATCCTCGAGGAGAGCCGCTACCGGCTCAAGCGCTTCAAGGGCTTCGTTCTCGACCAACTCTCGCGCCAGGAGGCGAGCTTGAGCTCGACCCAGGACCTGCTCGAGATCTCACTCCTGCGGCTCGGCGAGGGATTGCACTCCCTCGCTGACCTGGCCGTGGGGATCAAGCGCCCGAGCGCGGAGACGGCCGAACTGCTGGCGGCGATCTCCGAGCGCGGCGGGGCCGTGTCCCCCGACGGGGGGCAGAAGTGGATCCACGCCGAGGCCCTCGAGGGTGGGCTCGAGAAGCTGCGCGCCGCCCTCTCCGCCTGGTTCGAGCGCAACGAGCTGCGGGACGCGATCGATGTCCGCGACCTTCGCCAGGAGTCGGGCATGGAGGCGGACCTGCTCGACGCCATGCTCGACGAGGAGCAGGCGCGCGGCGGCCTGAAGCGCGAAGCGGGTGGACGCGTGCGCCTCTGTGGGCGGGAGATCGAGCTCGACCCCGAGGTCCGCACCCTGTGGGAGGCGATCGGGCGGCGCATGGAGGCGGCGGGCTTTCAGCCGCCCTCCATGGAGGAGCTGGCGGAGGCTTGTGGTGCGCGCTCCGGCCAGATCTCGGATGTGGTGAAGATGATGGTCGACCGCGACGAGCTCGAGCACCTGGGCAAGGGCCTGTTCATGAACGCCGCCTGCGTCGGCCGAGCGCGGGAGGCCGTGATCGCCAACTGCGAGCGCAACGGAGCCCTGGTGATCCCCGAGCTGCGGGACGTCCTCAAGACCACGCGCAAGTTCCTGATTCCCCTGCTCGAGCACCTCGACGCCCAGGGCCTGACCCTGCGCCAGGGTGGTCGGCGGGTGCTGCGCCGGCGCTGAACCTCCCGATTCGGTGAGAATCTCTGCCGATGAGCCTGTACTCGGGGGTCTCCGGCAGCCGATAAGCATGAGGAATGCGGCCTTGGATGGTCTGGATGTGGCCCTCCGAGGATCGAGTGGAGATGGTGCGAGAAAGCCCCCAACAGAGCCCCCGGCCCGCGCGGACCGCAGGTCAGGAGTCCCGGGACATGCCCGGCGGCGATGCCGCCGACAGTGTGCCCGGCGATTTCCTGGGCCTGGGGGCCGCCTTGGGCCTGAGAGCCCCGGCCCCAGTCGAGAGTGGTGTGGGGGATGAGCCCCTGCCCGATCCCGAGCCGGAGCAGAGGCGCGAGCAATCCGACGCCAGCTGGCTGATGGAGTTCGATGACCAGGACTCCGAGGGCGCCCCGTTCGAGGAGCTCGAGGCCCCTCCCGGCGATGGCGACCCGCCCGCGAGCGACGGTCGGCTGTGGGTCGGGCGTGTGGCGATCGCTCTGGTCTCCATGGTCTGCGGAGCCCTCGGGGCCCGATCGTTCCTGGGCGGCGAGCAGGCCGCGATGCCTTCCGAGCAGGTTGTCGTCCTGGAAGCGACGCGCTCTCGAGCACCGCGGGTTGCAGTCGAAGCGAGGCCGGATGCCGTCGAATCCGCGGCGTCAGGCGTTTTGGGAACGTCCGCAGCTTCGGGCCGACCCGTCGCGACCGCCACGCCGATCACGCCCCGCAAGCCCAGTACACCCGCCCCAGCCGCGAGCGTTCCCGTGCCCCTGCCGGTCACCCCTCCCGCCACCGGTTCGCCTTTCGGCCCCGTCCCCGCCGAGGCGCTGGAGGAGATCGCCGCATCGCGATCATCCGCACCCGATCACGGGCCGCCGGCGCCTTTGCTCGCCGCCACCAGCCCTTCCTCCGGGTCCACGGCCGACCCGCTCCCCAGCCGGGCGGTCCGTAGCCTCACGATGCCCATCAAGGATATGGTGCTCCTGCCGGCGGCGAAGGGCGCGGCGCGCGAGGCGGGCCCCGCCGACCTCGCGAACCTCTGGCCGACGGCCGACATCCCGATCGAGCGCGTGCAGGACGCCCTGCGCCTGCTCACGCCGAAGGTCGGGCGCGTGCGGGTGACCCTGCTCGACGGCGCCGTGTTCGAGGGCCGCCTGGTCGCCGTGGGGGAGCAGAAAGTCTGGCTGCAGCTCGCCGCCGGTCGCCTGGCGGTCATGGGCTGGCAGGTCGAACGCATCGAGCACCTCCTGTCTCCCGAGGGCACCCCGACCATGGGCGCTCCCGGTTCGGAGCACCTCGCCGGGCTCCCGCAGGTGCGCGTCCGCACCCCAGGGGGCGTGTTCTACGGCAAGCTCCTCGCGCACGAAGGCGATCGGGTCACCCTGGTCACCGTCGAGGGCGCACGCCTGACCCTCGATGACGCCGAGGTGAGCCCGGCCGGCCGCAGCCGATCGCGCCTGATCGGCATCGGCGGAACCGGGGCATCGCCAGACGGCGCCGCGGACGACGCCTGAGCTCCTCCCGGCCGAGGGCCGGGCGAAAAGGGAGCTCCCGTGGTGACGGCCTGATCCGGGTACGATACTGCCGGGGCGGCGCTTGCCCGTTGCCCCGTCGTCATGCCCAACCCGCTCCTCTGCCTCCAACTCCTGACCGTCTTCCTGTTAGCTCTGGCCGGGACCGACGATGACGAGATCGTGCGCGAGTTCCGGCGCTACTTCCGCAAGTTCACCGACACAGCCACGCGCGTCGAGGCGATCATGGCCCTCGAGGACGCCGAGACCCCGGAGGTCGTGGAGGTGCTGTCGGATGTCCTCGCCGACGCGGATTCCGAGGTCGTGCGAGCTGCGGTGGAGGTGCTGAGCTCCTTCGAGACCGCGACGGCCTCTTCGGCCCTCTTCGTGCGCCTGGAAGCGGAGCGGCGCGAGGCGGTACGTGTGGGCCTGCTGGAGGCGATCGCCATCGGAGGGTATGCCGGCCCCGCCGAGTGCTTGCTTTCCTGTCTCGGTGACAAGGCCTGGGACGTGCGCCGGCGAGCGATCGGCGCCCTCGTTGCGCGCCCGGGCGGAGAGCACGCCGAGGCCCTCACGCCGCTCTGCACCGACCGCGAGCCGGCGGTGCGCTGTGCCGCCTTCGAGGGCTTGGCGGCTCTGGCCTCAGAGCGCGTGCTCCCTCTCGCGCGCGAGGCCCTGGACGATCCTGTCTGGCAGGTGCGCGCGAGCGCCGTCGCCGCCCTGGGGGCCGTGCGCCACGTGGATTCGATCGGCCCGCTGATCGATCGCATGGAGACAGAACAGGGACGGCTGGTAGAGGACATCGCCCGCTCCCTCGAGCAGCTCACCGGCCGCGCCTTCGGCCTGCGCACAGCGCTCTGGCGCAAGTTCTGGGACGACACCGCCGACCGCTACCGACTGCCGACCGACGAGGAGCTGGCGCGCACGATGGCGGCACGCGCCGCGTCCGCCGCCCGCTACTCGCCTCCCGCCGGAGCGGTCGCCTATCACGGAATCGCGACCCCTTCGCGCGCGCTGCTGTTCGTCATCGATGTTTCGGGCTCGATGGAGAACCACGTCGTGGATCGGGAGCGCTTCAAGCCCGAGGACTACCCCTCCCTGGCGCGCATGGACATCGTCAAGACCGAGCTGGCGAAGACCATCGCGGCCCTCGACTCGGCGGTCGAGTTCAACATCCTCTCCTTCGCCACCGAGGTCCGGCGCTGGAAGAAGAAGGCCGTGCGCGCCAACGTGCTGAACAAGCGCAGCGCCCGGGATTGGACAAGGAAGCTGAAGGCCATCGGCGGAACCTCGAAGGAAGACCTGGCGCGCGTGGGGCTGGTCGGCACGGCGAACCTCGAGGGTGGCAAGACCAACAGCTACGGAGCGCTCATGGACGCCTTGGAAGTAGCCAGTGCCCGCACGCGCTCGGGGAAGTACCTGGTGGGTCTGGACACGATCTTCTTTCTTTCCGACGGGCGCCCGACCCACGGTGAGCTGGTCGATCCCGGCGACATCCTGCTGGCGGTCCGCAGGGCCAACGAGCTGCGCAAGGTCGTGATCCACACGATCGCGATCGGCGAGTTCCAGAAAAATTTCATGCGGCGGCTGGCGGAGCAGAACGGGGGCAGCTTTGTCGACCTGGGACGCTGAGGCCCTGCCGGCTCCCGCGCCGGAGCGGGCTTGACGCCCTCCATGCGCGGGCCTATCGTCTTCCCCTGCCGATGGCGGCTTCCCGTCCTGGCGGCGGGAGCGGGGTGTGGCTCAGCTTGGTAGAGCGCTGCGTTCGGGACGCAGAGGTCGGAGGTTCAAATCCTCTCACCCCGACCATCCTTTTCTCTCGACGGGCTCTCCCTGCCCGTCCGCCACGGCCCACCCCCCCGGGAACGTGCGTCGAACTGCCCGCGGCGGATCGAGGGCGAGTTTTCTCCGCCCGGGCCCGAGAGAGTGTTCGCCGGGCGGGGCGGGGAGGGTACAATTGGCGCGGAGAGCACGGGATTCCCGTGGTCTCCGGTACGGCGCTGCGGTAGGTTCCGCACATCGACCGTGCTGGGCTGGGTGCTTTCGGGTATCGGCCGTGTCGGATACCGACGAGTCGGGATTCGGCCTGCCCGCTGCCTGGGAACCTGGGGCGACCTGATCGCCTCGGCCTGGTCCCGCTTCACCCGATCTCGCGAATAGGTGCGGCTCTCCCGTCCTCGACGAACCCTCGTCGCGGTCGGCGGGGACCGACTGAGTGGCGCCGCGGATTGTCCGCGACGAGGCCGCTTCTTCTCGCAACGGGGCCCCCTTCGGGGTGAGCCCAGAATGACAGCCAGAGGATCCCCTTGGCATCCGAGGAACACACCAGGAGCCCTTCCGAGTCCCTGCCCTTCGGGGCGATGGAGCGCCCCGATGAGGGCGCCGCAGCCGCTAGCGGGAAGACTCGCCCGCGGCGCAAGAAGAAGCGCACCCGCCGGGGGGCGTCGAGCGATGCGGACGGCGCAGGGGCCCCCGCGGAGCGCGACCGGACCGCGGAGAAGGCGGAGCGCGGCGTGGAGTCCGGAGCCGAGCGAAGCGCTGCCGCGCAGGGCGAGTCCCAGGGCGAGGGCGGCTCGAACAGCGACCAGAAGGACTGGCGCAAACCCCAGCGTCGGCGCGGCGGATCCCGGCGCGGAGGCCGCCGGCGCCGCCGGGGCCGCAAGGGCGGCGGCGGGGAGGAACCCGGCGGAGACCAGGAGCCTCGCCAGGGAGGCGGCCAATCCCGCCGGGGTGGTGAGGAGACCCGTCGCGGGGGCGAGTCCGGTGCGCCGGCGACCGCCGCGGAACAGGCCGTTGGGGAAGGAATGTTCGTGGCCGAGAAGGGCGATTACGGCACCCTGCGGCGAAAGGACGTCCAGTACCTGCCGGGCCGTCAGGATGTGTTCGTCTCTCAGCGGCTGATCCAGAAGCACAGGCTGCGCGACGGCTCGATCGTCACCGGACACCTGGGCAAGGGCAAGAAACACAAGCACCAACTGCTCGATGTCCTGACCGTGGACGGCGCGGACCCCAGGGAGTACGCGAACTTACCCACTTTCAAGAGCCTTACCTCCATCGACCCCGACTTCCACTACGAGGTCGGCAACATCACGGATGACGTGTCGATGCGTATCGTCGACATCATTGCTCCCATCGGGCGCGGCCAGCGCGGCTTGATCGTCGCCGCGCCGCGCACGGGCAAGACGACCCTCATGCGTCAGTTCGCCAGGGGCGTCGAGCTCGCCTACCCTGAGGTGCACCTGAAGGTGCTGCTCGTGGACGAGCGTCCCGAGGAAGCCACCGAGTGGGTGCGCAGTACGGCGGGTGAGGTCTTCGTCTCCACCAGCGACGAGACTCCCAAGAATCACGTCCAGTTGGCGGAAGCCGTCTGGAAGCGATGTCAGCGCCTGGTGGAGTTGGGAGAGGACGTTGTCCTGATCCTCGACTCGATCACGCGCCTGGCGCGGGCCTACAACAACAACAGTGCTGGCAGCGGGCGCACCATGTCGGGCGGCCTGGACTCGCGCGCCATGGAGCGGCCGCGACAGATCTTCGGTAGCGCGCGCAACACGGAGACCGCCGGCAGCCTGACGATCCTCGGTACGACCCTCGTGGAGACGGGCAGCCGCATGGACCAGCTCATCTTCGAGGAGTTCAAGGGCACCGGCAACATGGAGCTGGTCCTCTCGCGCAAACTTGCGGATCGCCGCATCTTCCCGGCCATCGATATCGAGAAGTCGGGCACGCGCAAGGAGGAGAAGCTGCTCTCGAGCAAGAAGCACAGGCGCGTCACCACCTTGCGGCGCGTGCTGTTGAAGATGAACTTCATGGAGGCGATGGAACTCCTGATCACCAAGCTCGAGGACGTCGAGGCCACCGACGACTTCCTGCAGCGCTTCGAGCTCGATCCCGAAGCCTGAATGGACCCTCGCCCGGCGCAGAGCTCCGCGACGCGCGTGTCCGGCGCCGCCACGGGTGGACGGCGCGCGTGTGCGCAAGGGGAGCGCAGCCGATGACGGCCCCGGGCAGGCCGCGCACCCTGGCTCTGGCAGGCCTCGTGGTGCTGTTCGTGCTGCCCCTGTTCCTGCGCCTGGCGGCCATCGACCACGGCCAGCCTCGCAATTACGTTCCCGACACGCACGCCGTGCGCGCGGCCCTCGGCATGGCGCGTGACCGCGACCCGGCGCCGCCGGTTGGGCGCTACTCGACCTATCCGAACCTGATGCCGTACATGCTCGTCGGCGTCTTCGGTGGCCGATTCGTGTGCGGGACCCTCGACGGCTCGTGGAGCGGCGCCGAGGAATTTGGCGAGGTCGTGATGACCGAGCCGGCCATCGTGCACCTGTTGGCGCGCCTCCTGGTCGCCCTGCTCGGCGCCCTGACGCCCTGGGTCGTCCTGCGCGCCGCGCGCGCCATGGGCCTGGGCAGGGGTGCCTGGGTGGCGGCCTGGCTGGTGGGCGTGGGCGTCCTGCACGTCCACTTCTCGGTCCAGGAGCGTCCCTGGATTCCGATGGTCTTCTTCATGGCCCTCGCCCTGTGGCCCGCGGCCCTCTACGTGGGCGAACCGCGGTTGCGCCGTCTGGTGGCGGTCGGCGCTGCCGCAGGTCTGGCCTTCGCCACCCATCAGGCGGGGCTCCTGGCCCTGGGGATCGGGGGCCTGGCGTGGCTGCTCGCTCCCGTGGGCTGGGATCGCCCGGCCCTCGTCCGTCGCCTGGGCCACGCTCTGGTCTGCGTAGTGCTCTTCGCTCTCGTCGCGTTGTTCCTGGGGCATCCCTACCTGCTCGTGCACGGCAGCACGCCGAGCGCGGGGGTCGTCGGCGGCGCGGCCTCGGACTTCAGCGTCGGTGGTCAGGGGATCCTGCTGGCCTTTCGCCTCGAGTCCGTGGGCCGCCAGCTGACGGCTTCGATCGGCCACGATCCTGCTCTGTGGATCCTGGCGGTCGCCGGGCTGGCCGCTTCCCTTCGTGCACCTCGTGCGCGGCCTTGCGTGCTCTTCGGTCTGGCCTGGGCGGCCCTGTTCATGACCCTGGAGAACGACCACGTGCGCTACCTCCTGCCCCTGTCGGTCTTTCTGGCGATCCCCGCAGGATTCGCTGGGGAGCGTCTGGCCGCGGGAGGGCCCTGGGCGCGGGCGTCGCTCGTCGTGCTGCTGGCCGTGCCGCTTCTCACCAGCGTGCGCCTGGTGAGCGTCCTGGGGAGTGAGGACACGCGCGCCGAGGCCGAGCGCACCCTGACCGAGTCCTTGCCTGCGGGCGCCTTGCTGGCCATCGACCGCTACGGGCCGGCGCTGGACCTCAACCTCGCGAGCCTCGATCGCCTGGCCTCCTGGCGCGAGTTGACCACGCGCGAGGCCCATCGCCGCACGCGCCTGGCGGCCGCGGCGGACACCGGCGATGGTGTGAACGCCGTGCGCCTGGAGGACCTCCTGTCCTTCGACGAGCGCGAGGGGACCGTCGCATTGCGCGAGTGCGCCGTCGACCTGGCGGGGGAGGGGAGCGGGCCGGCGGAACTGCTCGCCGCCCTCGGGATCACCCACTTCCTGCTGGTGGACCGCGCCCCCTCCGATCCCTCTCGCCACGCCCTGTCGTCGCTCGTGGCGGCGCGCGTGCCCGAGTGGGTGATCGACCCGTCCCGCGGCGAGCCCCCCGCGTCCGAGGCGCGCCTGCCCAGCGACCTGCGCTTCCCCCTCACCGACCTCTGGCGCGTGCGCCGCCCGGGCCCCTGGCTGGGGCTCTACGACCTGCGCTAGAGCGCTCCGGCGTCCGCCTACCCGAGCCGTCCCGCGTCGTCCCAGCGCAGGGCGTACATGAGGGCGATGGCCGTAAAGCCGTCCTCGAGCAGGCCGGCGTCGAGCAGGGCTTCTGCCGCGGCGCGCGGGAAGGTGCGCACGATGATCTGCTCGGATGCCTCGGGGCTCCCCTCGTCCACGCGCTCGCAGTCGAGGGCCACCCAGGCGCGGGCGTAGTGCGGGCTGATGCCGTTGGTCGGGTAGAAGCCCGGCAAGGCGACCCATCGACGCGCGCGGTAGCCAGTCTCTTCCAGCAACTCGCGCTCGGCCGCCTCGCGGTGCGACTCTCCCGCATCCAGGCGCCCAGCCGGCATCTCCCAGTGGGTCTTCCCGTGCGGGTAGCGGTACTGGCCGATCAGCACCAGGTCGCCGTTGGGGAGCATCGGCACGACCACCACCGCGTCGGAGATCTCGAACACGTGGTGCTCGCCGACTGAACCGTTCGGCAAGCGCACCGTATCGCGCCGCAGGCCGCACCAGGGTGAGTCGTAGATGCGCTCCGAGTCGATCACTCCGAAGGGCGGGAAGGGCGGCGGGTTCGCCGGCTTGGCTTCGCCTCGATCGTTCATGGCCGGTCGGGTGGGGTGAAAGAGAAGGGACTGGCGGGAGGCCGCGCGCTCGCGCTGGCACGCGGATCAGGACTGAGCGGCATCGAGGTAGAGGCCCCGGTAGGCCGCCAGCATGGTCTGGAAGTCGTACTCACTCTCGGCCTTGCTCCGGTTCGTTCGCCCCAGGCGATCCCGCAGGTGGGGGTCGGCGGCCAGTTCCGCCAGGGCGCGTGAGAGCGCCGCGGTGGTCTCGGCGCCGGTCAGGGGAACGACCCAGGGCTCCTGCTCAGCCCCGAGCACCGAGCGCACGTCGCCCACGTCCGTCGCGACCGCGGGCAGGGACGAGGCCATCGCCTCGAGCAGGGTGACGGGCAACTGCTCCGTGTCCGAGGAGAGGACGAACAGGTCCATCAGGCGATACCAGCGCGCGAGGTCGTCGCGATGTCCGACCAGGTGCACCCGGCCGGCGAGGGCGGGGGCGCGGGCGAGCTCCTCCAGCCGTCCGCGTTCCGGACCGTCGCCGACCACCACGGCCACCAGTCCCAGGGCGGGATCGACGCCGGCGCAGGCCTCCAGGAAACGGCTCGGGTTTTTCTCCGGGCGCAGGTGCCCGACCAGGCCCGCGACCGGCGCCGAGGGCGGGATGCCGAGCTCGGCGCGCAGGGCGGCGTTGCTGTCGGTGGACTCGAAGTCCTCGATGCGTACACCGTTGGGGACCAGGGCGACCTGCTCGGCGGCGAGCCCCCAGCGCTCCAGGGCGATGCTGCGTAGCACGCGCGAAGGAACGATCACGCGCTCGGTGCCGGGCAGCACCCAGCGCCGCGCCAGCTCGCGCCGGCGCTTGAACGCGCGCGTCTCGTCGGGCCCGAAGCCGTCTTCGTGGTGCAGGGTGGCCCGACCCTGGCTGCGGGCGGCCAGCACCCCGTCGAAGGCGCCCCAGTTGTAAGTCAGCACCGCATCGGGCGCGAGGGCATCGAAGAGGCCCCGCAAGGCCCACACGCCGCGCGTTGTGCCGGTCCTCGGGAGGCTCTCGAGCACGCGCACCGGTGCGTCGGGAGAGAGGCGCGCGGCGGCCTCCGTACGGCCGTCCACCGCCAGGATCGAGTGGCAAAACTCATCGCCGAGGGCTTCGATAAGGGCCACGGTGCGCAGTTCGGGGCCGGCGGGGACGAAGGTGGAGAAGACGTGCAGCAGGTGAGGGATGTCCCGGGCGGGCGCCATGGCTCAGGCGTCAGGGGTGTGCCCGTGGATGCGGACGGCCGCGTCGAGGAACGCCTCGCGCTCCTCGACCGGAGTCCAGCCGAGCACGCGCCGGGCGATGCTGCAGGTGAAGGGCGGGGTGAGGGCGCGCGAGGAGAGGTCGCGCCAGGACGGGAAGGGGACGTCGGCCCGGCCGCCGGCGATCTTGACCAGCCACTTGCCGACCTCCATGGTCTGGGAGAGCGCGAGAGAACGGGGGTGGAAGACCAGGGCCCGGCCGCTCGAGCGTGCGAGCTCCTCGACGACCTCGGCTGCACAGAGAGGGACCCGGGCGCACAGGTTCAGGGCGCGCCCGTCGAGTTCGGTGCCGTCGAGGAGGGCGGCGCGCACGATGGCCTCGGCCACGTCTTCGACCCAGACCAGGGGCAAGGGGTGATCGCCGCGCCCCCAGCCGACGCAGTGGCTGTCGCGCACCCACAGGCCCAGGCCGGAGTGTTGCATGGGCGTTCCGGCGCCGACCACGAGGCCCGGACGCAGGATGCAGGTCCCGAGGCCGTGCTCGCGAAACAGGTCGAGCACGGCGGCCTCGGCGGCAATCTTGCCGCGCGAGTAGAGTGAGCGCTCGTCGGGCTTGGGGTCTGTGGCCGTCGAGTCGTCGAGCTCTCCGTGGCGGTCGAGGCCGGTGTAGAGCGAGGCGATCGACGAGATGTAGAGCAGGCGCACCACTCCACCCGCCAGGCAGGCCTCGCCCACGGCGCGCGTGCCGTCCACCATCGAGCGCTGGACCTCCTCCCAGGAGTCGCCTCCCCCGGTCGCGAGCTGCACGACGGCCTCCGCGCCCCTCAGAGCGCTCGCCAGACCCTCGGTGTCCTCGAGGCTCCCGCGCACCAGGCGCAGGCGGCCGTCGCGCGCCGCGTCGCCGAGGACCTCGGGCAGGGAGTGGGTGCGCCGCACGATGCAGGTCACCGGCCGTCCGGCGTCCAGGAGGCGTGCGACCACGCGCTGCCCGATGAAGCCGCTGCCGCCCAACACGACCACCTCGCCGGGACGCGCGGCGACCGTCGCGAGCGGGGCGGGAGCGGGCGGAGCGGGCGCCGGTGCCCCGGCGGCGAGGGCCTCGCACCAGTCGAGTACCTCGGCCGCCTGGGTGGCGTCCACCGGCGGGCGCTCGCCCGCGCGCAGGGCGCGGTGGAAGGCCTCAATCGACTCGCGCATGCCGACAAAGAACGCGTCCCGTCGCGGGCTCAGGCCGAGGGTCGCCGTCAGGTAGGCGAACAGGCCGCGTAGGGCCGCGCGCCGCAGGCTGCGCCCGCGCCCGGAGGAAGCCAGGTAGGTGTTCCAGAAATCGAGCCAGCGCGAGGGTACCTCGCCGTAGACCGCGTCGTGGGTGAAGTCCGCCTCCAGGCAGCCGTCGGAACCGATCACTTCCAGGGAGCTGCGTGTGAAGCCCTGTCCAAAGGCCAGGTGTACTTCCGCCGTGCCGTGCTTGCCGCGTGCCGCGGCCACCCAGCGGTCGTGGAAGACCTGGCCGGGGAGCAGCTCGCGGCTACCGAGGACGGTCGTCTCGCAGGAGACTACCGGGCCGATCAGAGCGTGCACCTGGCTCAGGGGGTGCACTGCCTGCTCGAAGACGATGTGGTGTGGCGCGCGGAACATCCAGTGCGAGTACTGCTCGGCGTCGAGTTGCATCAGCGGGACGCTCCAGGTGATGCGCACGTGCTCCACCCGTCCGATCGCACCGGCCTGCACTCGGTCCAGCAGGCGCGTGAAGGCGGGGTGGAACGCGTGGTTGTGATTCACTCCCAGGGGGAGGTTGCACCGGGCGGCGAGTTCGGCCAGCTCGCGCACCGCTTCCGCGTCCGGGGCTGCGGGCTTTTCGAGGAAGGCCCCGATGCCCGCCTCGAGCAGGCGCCGCGCCACGGGAACGTGCAGGTCGGGGGGGACGAGCACATGGGCGACGTCCACGCCCATGCCTTCCAGATCAGCCACGTCCGCCAGCGCGGCGCAGTTGCCCGCCGCTTCCGCCAGGCGCCGGGCGCGCGGCAGGTCAGGGTCGCAGACCGCCACCAATTGAACATCGCCCATTCCCGCCAGGATCTGGCGGTGGTCGTCGGCGATGAAGCCCGCGCCCACCAAGGCCACGCGGGTTGGGCCTCCGGAGGGGCGCTCGGCACCGGAGGAGGAGGGGCCGAAAGGTGAGGTGGAGGGCGTCATGGGGTGTGGGGGCCTGCTCGGAGGAGTGCTAGGGAATACCCCAGACGCCCGCGGATCAAGGCTCGGGAGGGCTCCAGGGGGTATTCAGGGGCTAATTGAACGGAGAACAGCGGGTCATTTCATCTTTTCCCCCTGCTTCACCCCTTGAGAAAGCGATCTCCACGGAAGGAAAACTCATTTAGTTCTCAACAACATTGCATTTTCAGGCGAGACTGTATGCATCTCCTCCTTCTTGGGGTCCGCTTCGTCGGTTCGCCGGCGGGGTTGGCCCCTTTTCCATTCCCTGGGCCCCCACGGGGATGTGGGCCTTGGATGGCGGTTCGCGGGACGCTATCCTGCGGCATGGAACTCTCCGAGGGGCTTACTTTCGATGATGTGCTGCTGGTGCCGCAGCGCTCCGACGTATTGCCGCGCGAGGTCGGCCTGGGCACCCGCTTTTCCCGCAATGTTCCGCTTTCGGTCCCGCTCTGCTCGGCGGCGATGGACACGGTCACCGAGTGGGAGCTAGCGGTCGCCCTGGCCCGCGAAGGTGGGATCGGCATCATCCACCGCAACCTCTCCCTCGAGGCTCAGATCGGCGAGGTGGACAAGGTCAAGCGCTCTGCCAATGGCGTGATCCGCGATCCGCTCACCCTGCCCCCGGACGCCACGGTGGGGGAAGCGCGGCGGATCATGGCCGCTAACCACATCTCCGGCCTGCCGATCGTCGACGGCGATCGTGTGGTCGGCATCCTCACCCGCCGCGACTGCCGCTTTGAATCGGGGGACGACACGCCGGTCGCCGAGCGCATGACGCGCGACCATCTGGTCAGCGCGCCTCCCGGCACCTCGCTCGACGAGGCGCGCGAGCTGCTGTTCCAGCACAAGGTCGAGAAGTTGATCATCATCGATGGCTCCAATCGCTTGCAGGGCCTGATCACGATGAAGGACCTCAAGATGCTGGACGAGTTCCCCCTGGCCGCGAAGGACGACCGCGGTCGTCTGCGCGCCGGGGCCGCAATCGGGGTGCGCGATTACGAGCGCGCCGAGGGGTTATTGGAGGCGGGCGTCGATGTGCTGGTGATCGATACGGCCCACGGCCACAGCGAGAATGTGATGGAGACCGTGCGCGAGCTCAAGCAACGCACGGACGTGGACATCGTCGCGGGCAACATCGCCACCGCTGCCGCGGCGCGCGAGCTGGTGGAGGCGGGGGTGGACGGCGTGAAGGTCGGCATTGGTCCGGGCTCGATCTGCACCACGCGCATCGTGGCCGGCATCGGCGTCCCCCAGCTGACGGCGGTGATGGAGGTCTGCGCTGGCGTCGCGGGGGGCGACGTGCCGGTCATCGCCGATGGCGGGATCCGCTTCTCGGGCGACATCGTCAAGGCCCTGGCGGCGGGCGCCTCCTCGGTCATGGCCGGCAGCCTCTTCGCGGGCCTCGAGGAGAGCCCCGGCGAGACGTTTCTCTACAAGGGCCGCTCCTTCAAGGGCGTGCGCGGGATGGGTTCGATCGGCGCCATGCAGGAGGGCTCGAAGGAACGCTACCGGCAGGGGCATGTGGAGGAAGCCGAGAAGCTCGTTCCGGAGGGCATCGAGGGCATGGTGCCCTACCGCGGACAGCTCTCGACCTTCGTACACCAGCTCGCCGGCGGCGTGCGAGCGGGCATGGGCTACTGCGGCGCGCGCACCTTGAGCGAGCTGTGGGAGCGCGCGAAGTTCATCCGCATCACGCCGGCGGGGACGCGCGAGGGCCATCCCCACGACGTGACGATCACCAGAGAATCCCCCAACTACTTCCATTCGGACTGAGCCCGCGCCGCCGGCCCGGGTTCGCGTGTTCCCCGTATGAGCGACAAGAAGGTGACCGACCCCCGAGGTGTCCTGATCGTGGATCTGGGCACCCAGTACACCCAGCTCATCGCCCGCCGCATCCGCGAGGCGGGTACCTGGTGTGAGATCACGATCCCCGAGCACGCTCTCGAGCGCGCGCGCGCCATGGACCTGGGGGGGCTGGTGCTCTCGGGTGGCCCGGCCTCGGTCTACGCCGAGGGGGCACCGCGCCCGCAGCGCGAGCTGCTGGAGCTGGGCGTGAGCGTGCTCGGGATCTGTTACGGCATGCAGTGGATGTGCCAGGAACTCGGCGGTCGCGTGCGGGCCTCCGACCGACGCGAGTACGGGCGCACCTCGATGGAGGTGGGCGACGCCGTGGGTCTCTTCGAGGGTCTGGGGGGCACCACGGACGTCTGGATGAGCCATGGAGACAGCGTCGAGGCCTTGCCCGAGGGGTTTCGCACCCACGCACGCTCACAGAACTGCGAGCACGCCGCCGTCAGCGGAGACGGCGGGCGCCTGTGGGGCGTCCAGTTCCATCCCGAGGTGACCCACACCCTGCGCGGACGCGAGATGATCGCCAACTTCCTCGGGCGTGTCTGTCACCTGCCGGGGGACTGGCGCTCCGACTCGATCGTCGAGCGCGAGGTGGCGCGCGTGCGCGAGATGGTCGGCGAGACGGGCGAGGTCATCCTGGGTCTCTCCGGTGGTGTGGACTCCTCCGTGGCGGCCATGATCTTGCGCGAGGCCATCGGTGAGCGTCTGCACAACATCTTCGTGGACAACGGGCTCTTGCGGAAGGGCGAGCGCGAGGCGGTCGAGCGCACTTTTCGCGATCGCTTCAGCATGGACCTGACGGTCGTGGATGCCTCGGAGCGCTTCCTTGCGAAGCTGGCGGGCGTGACCGACCCCGAGCGCAAGCGCAAGCTGATCGGGTACGAGTTCATCGAGGTCTTCCGCGAGGAGGCCGTGCGCTTCTCGAACGCGCGCTTCCTCGGTCAGGGGACGCTCTATCCCGACGTGATCGAGTCGGTCGCCGCTCACGGCGGCAGTACGGCGGTGATCAAGAGCCACCACAACGTCGGCGGCTTGCCCGAAGACATGGACATGGAATTGGTCGAGCCCCTGCGCGAGCTTTTCAAGGACGAGGTGCGCGAGATCGGCCGCTTCCTGGGCCTCGACTCCGTGCTCGTTGACCGCCAGCCCTTCCCCGGCCCGGGGCTCGGCGTGCGGATCGTGGGGGAGGTGACGCCGGAGCGCGTCGCGACCTTGCAGGAGGCCGACCACATCATGACCAGCGAGATCGAGGCCGCCGGCGAGGCCGAGGGCCTCTGGCAGTACTTCGCCGTGCTGCTGCCGATCAAGTCGGTGGGCGTCATGGGAGACGCTCGCACCTACGAGGACGCCTGCGCCTTGCGCGTCGTGAAGTCCCTCGACGGCATGACTGCCGACTGGGGCCACCTGCCCTCCGAGCTCCTCGGTCGCATCTCCAACCGCATCATCAACGAGGTGCGCGGCATCAACCGCGTCGTGCTCGACATCACCAGCAAGCCGCCCGGCACGATCGAGTGGGAATAGCAGGCAGGCGATCGGGAGCGAGCCGGGACGCCGGTCGGGCATCACTCGCCTGCGCGGCAGGATCAGTCTTCTTGGGTGGACATCTTCGGCGCTGAAGTCCGGCCTCCGATCCACTCGAAGATCGGCCTTGGGATGTGCCGGATGACGCTCATCGCGAGGGCCATGGGCCAGGGGAACGTGCAGAAGGCGCGCCGTGACTGGATCGCCCGGGCGATGATGCGCGCGGCATCGTCCACTTCCATCAACAAGGGCATCCGGAAGCGATTCCTGTCGGTCATGGGGGTGCGGACGAACCCCGGGCAGACCGTCGTGACGGCGACTCCGTGGGGCCCGAGGTCCATGCGCAGGCTCTCCAGGAGCGCGGAGAAGCCTGCCTTCGACGCGCTGTAGGCGGCCACTCCCGGCAGTCCCCGGTAACCGGCCAGGCTCGAGATGCCGATGACATGGCCCGATCCGCGCTCGACCATGGAAGGGAGGACGGCTCCGATGGTGTAGACGGCTCCCATCAGGTTCACCTGGAGGACCTTTTCGACGTGACGGGTCACGAAGTCCGCGCCCGGCGTGGGGGCCCCCACGCCAGCGTTCACCACGAGTCGGTCGATCGGACCGAGCTCGCGTACGCAGTCGGCTACCGCCGCTTCGACGCTCTCCTGGCGGGCCACGTCGCAGGAGAGTGCCAGGGCCCGCTGTCCCGTGGCTTCGATCTCCCGTGCGAGGTCCTCGAGCAGGTCCACTCTGCGGGCCGCGAGGGCGATGGCGTCGCCTCGCGCGGCGAGGCGCAGGGCCAGGGCCCGGCCGATACCGCTGGATGCACCGGTGATGAACGTGACCATGGGAGATTCTCCTGGCCTGGGAGGCCCGCCTAGCGTTGTCGGTCCGCGCTCGCGCGGGCCAGCCAGGCCTCGAATTGTGCGACGAGCTCCGCGAGTGTATCGGGCCGTTGCGCGGCCAGGTTCTGCGATTCCCGCGGATCGCTCGCCAGGCCGCACAGCTCCCAGGGACTGTTCTTCTCAGGCCGGATGGCCTACAGCGAGCCCTCGTCCAGGTCCGCAGGCCCCCGGCATGGAGTGCCGCACGCCACTAGCGGTTCGGCTGCGAGGTGGCTGCCGTTGCCACGCGACCACCGATCAACTCCACTCTGACCTGCCGGTCTGCCTGTGACTGGCTCACACCGCGCATCATCAGGACGCCCATGCCCAGAGACAGCGGCGGGGAGCAAGGTGCGACATCCACCTCGAAGCGCATCACGACCGAGCCACCGATGGAGAGTGTCAGGGGGATGCGTGCGACGGGTACGGACCGGCCTGCCAGGACGACCTCCCGTGCTTCGGCCTGATCCAGGAGCGGTGAGAGGGTGAATCGCGGGTCGAGGAGGAAGCGCAGCGCCCCGGTCAGGGAGGGGGGCGAGACCACCTCACGCAGGATGTCGTTCAAGGCTTCGTTCTCCTGCCATCCCTGAAACATGGCTATGGCCGAGATCATGCCGAGCATGCGTCGGTCCGGCTTGGGCGCGTCGGCGTCGACTTCCTCGAAGGCCCGCGCCGCATCGAACAGGTTGAGCTGCATGCACAGTTCGGGCAGGGCAAGGCTCGTCTGCTCGAGGTCCTGTTGGCCCGTTTCGAAGACCGACATTGAGCACTTCCAGAGTGGGCATGATTCCTCGAGAGCGTCTCCGTCCTGGGTCATCCTCAGGGTCGCCGATCTCTCGGTTCTTCCCGCCAACTCCGCCAGCACGAGCCAGTCGCGCGAGCGGCTACCGTCCTGGAGGTGGATGCGGTACAGGAGCCGATCTCCGGGCAGAGCCTCGGCCTCGCTCGGACCGAGCTCCAGGCCGCGGACCTGGACGAACGACGGTGGGACGCCGCTCCAATCGAGGGGAGCGAGGGGGACCAACTCGGGCAGGCTGCCGAGGTCTCCCTGGTCGGGGGCTGCGCAGGCGAGGCACAGGAGCAGCGCGCCAGGCACGATTCCATTCAGGTGACGCAAGCCGGCATCCTACTCTTCCACGCTCAGGTCTTTAGAGGAGGAGGGGGCTGGCGTAGGCCAGGAGCAGGGCAACCAGGGGCAGGAAGGCACGCCGTCTCATGGACGCATTCTCACCTGCGGACCGGTTGGGCGTCCAGACTTCGTGCGCCGCCCGCGGCTCGGTCGCCGAAGGACCCCAGGAGCGACCGCGTGGGCAGAGGACGCTGTCAGTCCCGTAGCCGCGCTGGCCCTCGCGTGTCGCGGACAGGGCCGGCTCGCACCGTACGCGGGGGCAGCTTGAGGCGCTTGGAATCGAGAAAGGCCGCCCGGTGTTGCTGGCCTTCTGGCTTGGCACCGAGCGAGAGGGGTTGGGCGGCGAATTGGTGGGCGTGCTGAACATCTTGAATATCTGGCGACGTGCGGTCATCGGGGCACTTGCATGCCTCGCTCTCATCGCTCCGCAGGCGTCAGCCGCTCCCGCCCAGACCTCCCCCGACCTGCGACGGCTGGTCCAGCAGGTGCAGCGTTCAAGGGACGGCGTGGATGCGCGGGTCTTCGACGAGATCGTCTCGGAGGGGGGCGAAGAGGCTCTGAAGGCCCTCTGTCGGTCGATCCGCTCGCTGCGCGAAGAGACTCTGCTCGACGCGGCCTGCAGGGCGTTGCGGGGTTTCCGAGCGGATCCCGACCTGTGTGAGCTGAGCCTGGACTATCTGGCCGACGAGGCCCGCGGTCATCCTCGCTTTCAGAACCGTCGCTCTGCGATCCGAGGCCTGGTCGCCTTCGGACCCGTGGGCCATCCGCACCTCCTGGAGCTCCTGCGGGACACCTCCAGGGCGGACCTGCTCGCCCTGGCCATCGCGCCCGTGGTCGCCTTGCTGGGGGACGAGGGGACGCCTCGAGCCGCCAGACTGCTGATCGACCACGCGCCCGTCGAGACCCGGTCGGAGCGGCGACGGCTCGTGCAGGCCCTGAACCGCTTCTCAAGTGCCGAGTTCGCAGAGGCTCTGGGCGTCGCGATCCTGAGGGAGACGGTCCCCGGCGAACGGCGCGTGGTCTTGCTCGGGGTCTTCGGCGCGCGGCCGATGCAGAACCCGCACCTGTTCCTGGTGAGGGTCCTGAAGTCCCGAGATCCCCTGGTGCGTACGAAAGCGCTGCAGCTATTGCGCCTGACCACGGTTCGGGGGCTCGCCCCTCGCCTGCGGAGGTCTCTGGGAAGTCACCACGAGCCCGAGGTGCGCGCGGCGATACTCGCCCTGGGTCGCCTGGGTCGCTGGGATGACGCTTGCCGCAAGGAGCTGCTGAGTCTGGCGGAGGAGGGGCGGGAAGAGCTGTGTCCCTACCTCCCCGAGGCTCTCGCCCAGGATGGCGGCGATGCGGCCCTGGACCTGCTGTGCGCCATGGTGGCGGACCGGGACACCGCCGTCCGTCGCGGGGCCGTGGACGAGCTCGAGCTGCTGCGGTGCAAGGATTCCATTCCCTTGCTGATCGAGCGCCTCGACCAGGAAGACCACACGGCCACCCAGCGGGTCGCGCAGGTCCTGCGGCTCATCACCGGTTGCGATCACGGACTGACCAGCCAGCGCTGGATGCGCTGGTGGAGCGCGGAGGGCGACGTGTTCTCCTTGCCCACGGTGGAGGTCGCCATGGCCAGCGAGCGCGTCCGTCGCGAACGCGAGGCGAGCAACCCGACCCAGGCCCGGGGCTTCTACGGCATCGCCGTCCTGAGTGACCGTGTCGCCTTCGTGATCGACAAGTCGGGTTCGATGGATGCCCCGGCGAGCGTGCCTGGACGAACTCGTGTCCGTGGTTCGGCCGGACTCACTCGCCTCGACGTGGCCAAGCAGCAATTGAGCGACGCCATCGAGGGGCTCGTCCCGGGGGCTCGCTTCAACGTCCTGTTCTTCGACTCGGGCGTGGCCAGCTGGCGCGGGGGTCTCGCGGAGAAGACCCCGAGCAGTGTGCGTCAGGCCCTGGGGTTCGTGAAGAGTCCCCAGGCGGCCGGCGGCACCAACCTCCACGATGCCCTGGTCGAGGCCTTGCGGAACGAGCGCGTCGACACGGTCTACCTGCTCTCGGACGGCGACCCTTCCGCGGGCTCGATCGTCGATGCGTCGGCCATCAGGGAGAGCATTCGGCGCGTGAATCGCCGTCGCAAGGTGCGCATCCACTGCATCTCGATCGGCCAGGACTCCGCCCTCTTGCGCGCCCTGGCCAAGGAGCACGGAGGCGAGTACAAGCGCGCCGGCTGAGGCCTCGCGGCCGGCTCGAACCTGCTAGGGCCTCTCGCGCGTCCTCCCCTCCTGACGGCCGGCGCCGGCATTTCCTGGGCCTACCCCGAAACCGCATCCCCCATGCGGTACGTTCGGACGAGCCGTCTACCTAGTAGTACCAGCCCACTCCCAGGGAGTAGGTCACCCCGCCGGCATCGTCGATCACGTCGCCGAACTGGAACATGTTGGAGCGCACGCCCGCTCGAACGTAGAACGCGTCCGTAACGGTTTTGTCCAGGGCGAGGCCGACGTAGGTGCCGAATCCAAAATCGGCATCCTCCACGAAGGAGCCCGGCATCTCCTGTTCCCCTTCGGCGTAGACCAAGGACACGCCTGCTCCGATGGACAGGTTCCAGGCACCGTCCTTCCAGTCCTGAAGGTCCGCGCTGTTGTAATGCAATCCCAGGGACCAGGCATGGACGAACTGATAGCTCTCCACCTCAACCAGAGGAGTGATGGGGTCGGGTTCCGATGCGTCGCGTTCATAGAGGATCCCCTCCACTTCGATGGTCCAGTGCATCAGCGCGGCGCTGGACTGCTCGATGTAGCGGCGCAGGGCCAGATGGGTGGTGACATGGGAATCCCAGTCTCCCCCAAGGAGCGTTTCACCCGTACCCATTCCGAGGGAGATGTCCATCTTCACTCCCTCCAGCCAGGTCTCGTCAGTGTGCGCTGGAGAGGAGAGGTGTGGTCGGAGTGCTGGCATAGGCGCGAGGGGGGCACTCGATCCAAGGAGTGCCGCAGCAGACGCATTGCCGGGTTCGACGGGGGTGACTGCGCCACGAACGCCAGCGAGTTCACCGCCAACGCCGGAGCTGATCACGAGAGCACAGGAAGTGAAGAACAGCATAGAACCGGAATCCCCCTCGTTCGAGCTGGTCGCGATGGCCCGCGCGCCCCTCGGCGTCGCCGGTGGAACAAGACGCGCGGAATCGCGAGAACGAGGGTAGCTCCCCTGCCCGCTCGATCAAGTACCGGGAGTGCGAGTGGTGTCTGGATGTCCCGAAGTACGCGCCAGTGCGTAGCCACAACCCCTCCCGCCCTTCGCGCTTGTGGTGTCGGAGGCCGATCTGATAAGAGTTGTTCCACGCTTGCCAGATTTGATGCTTCGCGGAGGGGGAGACTAGCCGCTCCGCCTTCCGTGGTCCCGTGCACCCCTTGGTTCCCTTGGAGCTGATTTCCATGAAGTCTCGCCCCACACTCGCAGGGTCGATCCTCGCCGTGCTCTTCACGGCCTGCGTCGGACCGAGCCGGTTCTTTGACTTGGAATCGCCCGCTCAGACGACCGAGAGCAACCGCTTGAGCGACGGGCGCGCCGCCACGGTCAAAATCACCTCCAACCCGTCCGGTGCCCTCATTGAGGTCCAGGAGGAGGACGGTCGCTGGCGCACGATCGGGGACACACCCCTCGATCCCCGCTGGCCCAGGCGACTGAGTCAACCGGGTCGTTCCAAGAAGAACCTGGTCGAGGTGCGCTGGGTCTACCGCGGCGACGGCGAGTGGCCTGCTGAGGAGGAAGCCAGGGAGGACGCCCGATCCGCTGTTGTCTGGGACGAGGACGGCGGTGCGCCCAGCGTGCGCGCAAAGGGAGGGGGTAGGCCTCATTCGCTGGCGAAGGTGCGGAAGTTCCCGACCATTCCCCTGCTCGGCATCCCCATTCCCGATTTCCTCTGGGTGGGAAGCTCGGGCTTCCAATATCGCTACGCGGGGCTCGATACGCTGCCCGAGAGCGAACCGGAAACCGTCTCCTACCAGGTCAAGGTGAGAGCCAGCAAGGAGGGCCATCGCCCGCAGCAGAAGACCATCACGATACCCGGCACCGAGGCGGTCCATTTCGAGTTGAAGCGGACTCCCACGGAGGAGCGCTACATCAGCACGCTGCGCTTCCTGACGACCCCACCCGAGAGTGTGGTCGGCGTGGCAGCGCCGATCGCGCC
>PVBE012743589.1_pt1 | contig 102527 bp, 78 predicted proteins | sample 1631181 | NCBI WGS metagenome assembly PVBE01 (sample SAMN08397723, study PRJNA350692) | Marine metagenome, whole genome shotgun sequencing project. | isolation source: water | place: Pacific Ocean | collected 2012-04
CCTTCCTCCATTTGTCCAGGAGGTTCCCCAGTTCCTCCGCCGCGGTCTCTTTCGGCTCGCAGGGGATGACGAATCCGGTTCGCGTTTCCCGGACCCAATTTGCCACCTCCCCGTTCGGGGGAACCACCGCCAGGATCGGCCTTCCCGCGGCCGCGTACTCGAACATCTTTCCGGGAACCACCCCGGGGGCGTGCCGGGTGAGGGTGATAAGAAGGAAATCCGCCTCCCTCATTCTTTGGAGCACCCCCGCTCGGGGAAACCGACCCAGCACTTTCACCGGGATCGAGGCCGCCTTGAGCCGGTCCGACGAATCCCACACGTCTCCCAGGATGTGAAACTCGATTCCCCTGATCTTCCCGTGGTCGACCGCGTCCAGGAAGGGGTCCGGTCGCTGGATCCCGTAAAACATTCCCGTGAACATGATCTTCGCGCTCTTTTTAACCGGAAGGAGTTTCGCCGGCCCCGCCTCTTCGGGATCCCAGCCCGTCCAGAGGGTCTCGATCCGTTCCGGTCGGGGATACGTCTTTTTCAGCAGGTCCGTATGGAAGGGAGAGAGCGTCGTGATCCGGTCGGCTGATTTCATCAGGAATCGTTCGAGCCGGCGGTGAAGGCGGATCTGGTACGCGGAGTCTTCCCGCGCGGGATTGTCCGACCATTCGTTGCTGAAATCGGCGAGCCAGGGCTTGCCGGTAAGCTTCTTCAGAATCCAAGCCAGGATATGGGTCGATTCGGGGGGAGAGGTGGAAAAGATCGCGTCCGAACCTCGGACGGCCCGGAGCGCTTCCGGAATGGCCAGCAGGCTCCAAGGGAAGGACCGGTCGGGAAAACTGATCCACCGGGTGATTTTTTTCGCAAGCCGGGCCATTCCCAGCCTGCTCAGGGGGCTCAGCAACGAGGCGGGATCCGGGGCCGGTGTCCGGATCATGCCGGGAAGGTGCCGAATGGTGGAATCCCGGAAATAGCTCGGCCATCTCCGGACCGTGACGATCCGGGGCGTCCATCCCCGCGCCTCCAGGTGGCGGGCCATGAGCGAGTTGCGATAGGAAGCCGAGCCTCCCAGGGGGGGGTGGTGAAAAAGCAGCATGGTCACCCGCTTCCCCTGCCGCATCATCGGTTTTCCCCCGAGGCGGCCCGCAGGATCACCCGGTCAAAAGCTTCCTTGGAGAAAAACCGGGAACGCTCCCGCGCCTTCCCGGAGATCGCCTGGAGGGATTCCGGACGAGCGATCAGGTCGGCGGTCCTGTCGATCAGTTCCTCTTCCGATCGGATCAATACTCCTTCTTCCCCGGAAACACGGATGATCTCCGAAGGCCCTCCCACGCCGTAGGCGACCGGAACCGTACCCAGTCTCATCGCCTCCACCACGGGAATCCCGAAGTGCTCGATGCCAACCGGAAAGTCATCACTATCCAGTCCACGCAGATTCCAAAGGATTTTCGATCCGCGAAGGAGCTCGACTTTCCGTTCGCTCGACACGGACAATTCAAACCGGATCGGAAGATCTCGAGCGAGGGACCGGACTTCTTCCACGTAAGCGGGTTCCGTCGGAAACCCTGCCAGCACGAGTTCCCACCCTTGACCCCCTCTCTCCAGCAACTTCCGGAAATAGCCGACGATTTCTTTCTGCCTTTTGAAGGGGTCAAATCGACCCAACGACAGGATCCTGTTCCCTCGTTCTTCCTCCCCCGACGGAAAATCGGGTACGTACGGATACGCGACTTCGGAGGGCAGTTTCCAGCGGCGGCGAATCCACCCTCGCGTGAATTGACTGTTGCAGACGATCGAATCAAATCTGTGGGCGAAAAAGGATCCCCGGTCAAATGGGAGCGGGATTCCCATCAGTTTTCGCCAGCGGACCTCGAGGGGGAAATGAGAGTAGAGAATGTTCCGCCGGGCCAGGGGAGGAATCCAGGTCGTGTGCGTGACCGCGAAGAGATCGACGGCGCGGACCCGTTCGTGGATCTCCGCGTCCGCCGGTCCGAGCCGGATCACGGGGAGTTCCCCAAGGGGAATCGAATACCTTTCTTCCAGGGTGCGGGCATCCAGCCCTTCGGCGGAGGCCCCTGCGAGGGTCACCTCGTATTTCCCGGACAACGCCGATGCGATGGCGGTCGAAACGAACTCCGATCCTCCTCCCGATCCCAGGTCGGGATCGTAGACGAGCGCTTTTTCCGGGGAAGGCCTCTCCCCGGCGGCCCCCTGGTTCTTCATTCGAATCGGACACCCTTTCCTGGACGACACCGGAAACGCGCCGTTTCACGACGGGAAACGGACCTTGTACAGGCTATCGACTATCTCCGTGCGGGGAAGAAAAAAAATCGTGCGCGCATCCGTGTTTGTCGATGATAATTCCGACCGGTTCCGGCGCTTGACTTGTTTCGGGTGGTTCATGGTTTTTCGGTTTCTCTGCTGGATGTTCTGGCCCTTCGCGCGGTTGCTGAGCCCTCTCTGCCACCGGCTTCCGGCTCCCCCTTTCCGTGGAATCGACCGGGCGAACGGGCGGGCGAGTCGTTTCCTCCGGGAGACAATCGGGGAAGGAGCCCGCTTTCTCGTGGTCGGGGGAACGCGCGGAACGGACGAAGAATATTTTCTGCCCCATTTCCGACCGCTCATCATCGACTTCTGCCGCGTGCCCGGCATTCATCTGCAGGCGGACCTCCATTGGCTTCCCCTTCGGAACGGGGTTCTCGACGGCGCGATGGTCCAGGGGGTGATCGACAACGTGGAGAGTCCTCCCGCGGCGGTGGCCGAATTGTTTCGCACCATTCGTCCGGGCGGCGCGCTCTACACCAACGACGCTTTCCTGCAGGCGGAGCATCCGCAGCCGGTCGATCTCCAGCGATTTTCCCAGGGAGGATGGCGCCACCTGCTTCGGGATTTTGAAATCCGGGAAATGGGGGCGTCCGTCGGCCCCTTCGGGGCGATTTACCTCCTGGTCCTCCACGTGATCAACCGGATGATTCCCAATCCCCACACGCGGTACGTGACCTGGTTTGTCTGGGGGCACCTTTTCCGGTGGCTCCTCTGGGTGGATGGCCGGAACGTGCGACACGCCTGGGCGAATTACGGCGCCGCCGCGATCTATTCCCTCTGCATTCGGCCGGAGAAGAAGGGGTAGATCAAACCGGAGCGAGGGCGCGAAGGTCCCTCACCAGCGCGTCGAGGCCGGCACGGGAATCGTACCGTCCCGCCAGGGAGGCTTGCGCCGCCGCGCCCATCTGTCGACGGAGTTCTTCGTCGTGTACCAGTTTTCGGAGCGCGTCGTACCATTCCTCTTCCGTGGTGGCGAGGAAACCGGTCTTCCCGTTTTCCATGATTTGCCCGTTGACCCCGACGGGGGAAGCGACGGAGGAAATGCCGAGGGACATGTAGAGGAGTAGCTTGTATCCGCATTTCCCCCGCGACCATTCGTCGTTCTCCAGCGGCATGATCCCGATGTCGAAATCGTCCAAATAGTCCGGTTCTCGCTCGAGAGACCATTTTTGAAACGTGAAGGGAAGATCCTCCAGTTCCGGGGGTTTCTCGGCGATCACGGTGAAGGTGACGGCCGGGTTTTCCTTGAGGAGCCTTCGGATGGCGCCGGAACAGATCCGGAAATGACGGAACCCCGTGGCGTTTCCCGTCCAGCCGATTTGGATCCGGTCCGGGGAAGCGGGTCTCCGTTCTTCCGAATCCGGAACCGGAACGCAGGTTGGCGCGACCCGGATCGGGATCCCGAGATTCTCCAGGTGCTTCGCCAGCGCGTCGTTTCCGGTCCGAATGGTCCGGCAGAGCTTGATGGTCTCGAAAAGGTCTTCCGCCTGTGGCGAGGTCTGCGGGCTGCCGTCCGGACCGGGTTCGACGGCATACCAGAGCGGATCGTCGATATCGAAGATCGCCGGGCGCCCCATCATCCGGATCAATCGTCGCTCCCGGGAACTCAGCGGAACGCGGTGGATCAGGATCCCGTCCGAACTCCGTATTTTCCGGGCCAGCTTCAGCCAGTAACCGCTTCTCCCGACCACGCCCGGGGGGATGTTCCCGGCGACGTGAATTTCCAGGTGGATCTCCTCCCGCTCCAGTCCGGGAACGTACCGGAGGATTCTTTCCCGGGCGCTCGCGGTTTCCATCCCGCCGTTGAGGAAGGTGAAGATCTTCATTGCATGGCTTCAGGCGGAGGTTCCGGCCGGGACGTTTCCGGATCGCCTCGATTTTTCGAGACGATCGAACCGGACCTGTGGATGAAAGGCCCATCGAATCCACTCCGAGGTCAACTTCATTCCATCCTCGAAGGAGAAGGGGGGATCGTAGTTCATCAGCCTTCGCGCCTTTTCGATGGGGAAGACGACCCTGCTCGTCTGGATCTGGATATCCTCCCGTCGTGGCCGCGGGGGAGGAGGGGGTTCGTTGGAAGGAGGCGGGGCGGGAGCGTACCCGAAGGCGATCTTTCTTGCCAACAGTTCCAAGGGTCCCTGCAGGGTCTTTTTCGTCCAGTGTTTCCCTTTCTTCCACCTTTTTCCGAAGACCGGATGCGTCTCCGCTTCGATCTCCATGTTCAGGTCGCGGATGAGGCCCTGTGCGCGTTGGAAGGCGGTGGGAACCTGCGCCTCGATTTCGCGCAGGATCGCCCGAAGTTCCTCCCCGTTGATTTCAGGGAGGGGCAGGTACTCTTCCCCGAGGGCGCGCGCGTGCGATTCGATGAAGGTCTTCCACGGAACGGTTTCCGCGTCGGAGACGTTGAAGGTCTCCCCCACGGGGGAATCTCCCCGTGTCGAGAGGAGCATCGCATGCACCAGGTTGTCCACGTAGACCGGGTTGCAGATTCCCTCTCCCCGGTCCAGGAGCGTGAGACGCCCCGAGGCGATTCCTCCCGCGATACCCGATGTCCAACCGGCGAAGGGCCCGTAGACAACGGTCGGTCGGAGGATCACCACGGGGAGGCCATACCGCCGGTGATATTTTCGCGCGAGTTTCTCCGCCTCCGCTTTCCCGTCGCAGTAGGGCACCCCGGTTCCCCGGAGGGGAGTCTCTTCCTTTCCCGCTTCGGGACGGGGATCGTATCCCTGCGCGGCGATACTGCTGAGAACGACCACCCGGCTCACCCCGGCGTGCCGGGCCGCTTCCAGGAGGTTCCGGGTGATGAGGGGAATCGATCTTCGGGCGGCGACCCCGCCCGTGCGATTGTCGACGGCGCAATGGAATATCGTGTCGCAACCGCGGACAGCGCGCTTCGTCGATTCCCGGTCCATGAGATCCCCGTGCACCTTCCCGATGGGAAGCCGGGAGAGGCGTGACGCCGCGGACCAGTTGCGCACCAACGCGATCGACGGAACCTTGAGCTCATGCAGGATTTCCGCAAGGCGGCCCCCGATGAACCCCGTCGCTCCCGTGATCAGGACCTTCTTCATGCCTTCTCCTGCGCGAAGGCGTGGAAAGCGGGATCGATCTTCATCCAGGGGCGGGACAATTCGGCCCGGTCCCCGTAACAGGCCGACATCAGTTCCTGTGTTGGCAGGTAGGAGCGTCCCGTCGCGGGGCCCTCATTCCCCTGCAACGTCTCCCCGAAGGTGCGGAGTGGACCGACCTGTACGTCTTCCCACCCCTGCCTTTCGAGGGAAGTGACCTGGACGTTCTCGTCGCATCCCGTTTCGAAGGTGGCGATGCGGTCCGGGTACCGAAAGTCGAACTCGACGGTCTTCTTCTCTCCGACGATCCGGAGCATTCCGGGAATCGAGCGCAGGCGACTCATCTCGACCGTTCCCGGGACGATCTCTCCCCCGTGTTCGAGGTCCAGTTCGAGGAAACATTCCGCTTCGATTCCTCCCCGGGAGTCGTCGGAATATTTCCACCGCCGGAAGGGCCCGATGCACCACTGGAGGAGATCGAGAATGTGGCTCCCGGTGTCGAGCAGGACGCCGCCGCCCGAGTAGCGGGGGTCGAAAAAGAATCCGGACGCCACCGGCCAGCGATAGATCGCGCCGAAGGTCAGCGAGAAGGACGTGAGTTTTCCCGTCTCCTCTCCCCCGGACAACATTTCCCGGATTTTTCGGCCGGCGTTGGTGTGCCGGAACTTGAGGCTGACCTGCAGGGGCGCTTCGTGTTCCTCCGCCGTCTCCACGATCCGGGAGGCTTCCTCCGCGTTCAGGCCCATCGGTTTTTCGATCAGCACCCCGATTCCCTTCCGGAGGAATTCGACCGAAACGGGTTTATGCAGGTGGTGGGGCAGTCCGTTGACGACGCCCTCCACCCGGCCGAAGAGGTCTCGGTGATCGGCCGTCACGAAGGGGACGTTGAACTGCTTCGCCAACTTCCGCGCCCGGGGAAGGTTCCGGTCGACGAGACACGCGATTTCGATCTCCGGGCAGTGCAGGGAGGCGGGAAGATGGACGATCTCGGCGACCGCTCCCGCTCCGATGATTCCGATCTTTTTTTTCATGAGGTTCGTGCTGTCGTTCCCGACGGGACGACCTTTTTATCGTATCGCCCCGATGGAAATCTTCAATCATTAGCCGGATTTTGCGGTCCGGCCGGCAAAGGGCCCGGGAATTGAACCGGGAAAACTATGGCGACCAGGCCTGCTTTTACCTGCAGAAGAAGTGACTCGGGCCGCGGTCGGGTTATAATAGGACATGCCGGCGTCGGCCCCGGTTTGCCGATGAAGATGTCAAGGGGATTGGGATTCCATGCCGGTCCGCCCCTTTCTCTTGGAAGGAGACCCCGTGAAACTGAGCCTCCTGATTCCGACGTTGAATCGGATCGGGGTGGTCTACAACGTGCTTCGGCACCTGGAACACCAGACCCGGAAACCGGACGAGATCGTGATCGTCGACCAGACCGACCGGCGCGATCCCCTCCTCGAGGAGTACGCCGCCGCCCACCCGGAGGTGAACTACATCCGGATAAAACGGAAGGGCCTTCCCAACGCGCGGAACGTCGCGATTCGGAACGCCACCGGCGACATCCTTCTCTTCGTCGACGACGACATCGTTCCCGACGACGACCTGGTCCGGATCCACTTCGAAAATTACGCCGACCCGTCCGTGGCGGGCGTGGGCGGACTGGTTCGCGGCGGGTACGACCGTCCCGATCCGCGCGCCCCCGTCGGCACCTTTGTTCCCTCTTCCGGAATGGTGGTGCGGAATTTCGGGGTGGGGGAACGCCGGGACGTCGACCATCTCCCGGGGGGCCACATGTCCTTCCGGAGGGAGGTCTTCGAAAAGGTGGGCGACTTCGATCCCACCTACGGCGGAGCCTCGATCGGCGAGGAGACCGACTTCTGCCTGCGCGCGGTCCACGCCGGTTTCCGCCTGGTGTACGATTCCCGCGCCGCGCTGGACCACCTGCGACTTCCGATGGGGGGATGCCGCGCGCCGACCTTCGAGGAATGGCTCTTCTGGCACGCCCACAACGGGATTCTCTTCGTTCTTCGCCACGCCTGGAAGAAGGCCCTTCCCGGTTTCGTTCTGCGGCGCGTGGCGCGGTTCACCCTCTTCGCCTTTGAAAAAGGGTCGCTGGCCCTGCCTGGAATAGGATTGATAGGATTGCTCCGCGGTGTGAGTACGCATCTCTCCACGCGCGGATAATACGGACCCGGGGATCTCTCATGCGCATCGGGATCTATGCGCCGAACGTCGGGGAAAAGGAACCGAGCGGCGTCGAACGCTACGTGGTTGAACTGATCCGGGCCCTCGTCTCGACCGGGAGCGGGCACGAGTTCGTCCTGATCACCGACGCGAATCACTGGCCGGAAAGCCCGTGCTGGCGCCGGGTTCCCCTTCCGCACATGGGCAAGTTGTCCCGCCTCTACCACGATCACGTCGGCCTCCGGAAAATCGTCCGCGAGGAGAAACTGGATCTTCTGCACAGCCCGAAGAGCACCCTCCCTTCCGGGTTGTCCTGTCCCAGCGTGATGACCGTGCACGACGTCATTTTTCTCCGTCACGGGAGTTCCTACCCGGCGTGGTTCCGATGGTACTGGTCGAGAACGCTCAACAGGTCGGTGGAGCGGGCCACGAAAATATTGTGCGTCTCCAAGACCACCGCAAAGGACGTGGAGGAACTCCTGCCCGGCTCGCGCGGGAAGGTCCATCCCGTGCAGAGCGGCGTCAACCTGGCCGCCTTCGCCTCCCTCTCCGCGGAACGGGGAGAGGATGTGCGAAAACGCCTGGGCGTCTCTCCTCCCTATTTCTTCTTCGTGGGAAACATCACGATCCGGAAAAACATCCCCTTCCTGGTCGACGCCTTCGCGACGATCCGGAACGAATTCCCGGGCACCCTCGTCCTCGCCGGGGGGCACGATTACGGTTCGGAGGGAATCGTGCGGAAACTCTCCGGCGACGCGGTCCGGTTCGTGGGGCGGGTTAGCGACGAGGAACTTGCGGCGCTCTACCAGGGAGCCGTAGCGCTCGTCTACCCCTCGAAGTACGAGGGGTTCGGACTGCAGGCGCTCGAGGCGATGGCCGCCGGGTGTCCCGTCGTCGCGTCGACCGGCGGGGCTCTTCCGGAGGTGGTGGGCGACGCCGGCATCCTCCAGGATCCGGAAGACGCGCAGGCCTGGGCGGATGCCATGATCCGGCTCTGGAAGGATGACGGTTTTCGCAGGGACCTGGTCGGGAAGGGCCGGGAGCGCCTGGAGGATTTCACCTGGGAACGCACGGCGCAAAAGACGATGGAACTCTATGAACAGGCGGTGAACGCTTCATGAAGATCCTCCACGTGTACGATTTCTTCGCGCCCGGGAACAGCCGTTTCGGCTTCGACCTGGACCTGCGTCTTCGCGGGTTCGGCCACGAGGTGCACGTCCTGGCGGGCGTCGGGGAGATGGGTCCCGAAACGGGGAAGACCCTCGACGACATCCCCTTCCATACCTACCCGTACGGGTTCGGACGGTCGGGAAGGTCGATGTTCGGGTACACGCGCCGGTGCAACCGCGACATCTTCGATCGCCTCCAGCCGCGGGAAAAATTCGACCTGGTCCTTTTCAACCAACCCCTCAGCGCGAGCGGGGTTCTCCTCTCGAAGGAATCGCGGGGCGTCGCGCGCTCCTATTCGTTCATCTCCCCCTGGGCGGCCGAGTGGGAAGTCTCCAACCCGGGCGTGGGCGGGTTCCGGCGGTGGTTCCAGATGGGGTTCCGCAACCGCGTGGAAGACGCCGCGTTGCGGGAGTGCGCCTCCATCATGGTCGTCAGCGAGTTCATGCTCTCGCAGGTCCGCAAACGCCATCCCTCGGTCCCAAGGGAACGGCTCCAGGTCGTCGGCGGGGCGGTCGACCTTGACCTCTTCTGCCCGAACGGTTCCCGAACCGACAATCGAAAAAAACTGGGACTGCCCGAATCGGGTCCCCTCCTCGTCACGGTCCGGAGACTGGTCCCCCGGATGGGCGTGGGAAATCTCCTGCGGGCGATGCCCTCCGTGCTGGAAAAATATCCCGACGCGACCCTGGTCGTGGGCGGCGACGGTCCGATGCGCGCGGAGTGGGAGGCGCTCGCGAAGCCGATGGGCGGGCGGGTCCGTTTCCTCGGGTACGTTCCCGACGTGGATCTTCCCGTTCTCTACCGCGCGGCGGACGTCTTCGTTCTTCCCACCCTCGAACTGGAAGGATTCGGACTCGTCCTGATCGAGGCGATGGCGTGTGGAACGCCCGCGCTCGGAACGCCGGTCGCGGCGATCCCGGAAGTCCTGGAGCCCTCGTTTCTTCTTCCGGGGACCGACGTCGATTCCCTGGTGGAGGGGATCAACCGCTTCCTGGAGGGGCCACGCCCCGCGGACGTCCGGGAGAAGGTGGTCCGGTACGACTGGAACAAGGTTGCCCGCAAGGCCGAGCAGGTCCTGATGAAGGCCCTCCCGACATCGCCGTGAAGGTTCTCGTCACCGATGCGAACAACCGCGTGGCCCTGGCCGTCGTTCGCGCTCTCGGCCGTGCGGGGATCGGCGTGACCGTCGTCGAACAGGAACGCTTTTCCCGTCCCACTCCTCCCGCGTTCGTTTCCCGCTTCGTGCAGAGGTCCGTGATCCTGCCCAACCTCGGGAATGGATTCGTCGACGGCGTCGCGGACGTGGCGCGGGAGGTGGACCTGGTCCTTCCGGTCTCCACGAACGTTCTTCTCGCCCTGGCGGAGAATCGCGATCGGTTTCCGCGGCTTCCCGTTCCCGGGATCGCGACGATCCGGAAGGCGAACGACAAGAGTTCCGTCCTGGCGATCGCGGCGCGGGTGGGCGTTCCCGTCCCGCGGGGATACGCCCCCGAGTGCGACGAAGAGGTCCGCGAGGTGGCCGACGCGATCGGGTACCCCGCGGTGGTGAAGATGCGCGACGACGCGGGGACCTACCTCGAGCCGGGAGAACGGTACCGGATCGTGGAGAACCGGGACGAACTTCTCTCCGCCGTCGCCCACTTCGCCGACCCCGTGATCCAGGAGAGGATTCCCGGGGACGGTTTCGGGTGCGGCTTCCTGGCCCGCGAAGGGGAACTTCTCGCCGCTTTCTGTCACCGGCGGCGCAGGGAATATCCCGTGACCGGAGGCCCCAGCGCCCTCTGTGAGAGCGTGATCGAGCCGAAACTGGTGGAGTACACCCGCCGGCTCGCCCGGGAATTTTCCTGGACCGGCGTCGCGATGGCCGAATTCAAGCAGGATGCCGACGGAGATTTTCGGCTCCTCGAGATCAACCCGAGGTTCTGGGGATCGCTCCCCCTGGCGATACGCGCGGGGGTGAATTTTCCCGAATCCCTCTGTAAAATGGCTCTGGGAAATCCGATCGAGCCGATACAATACTACAAGGCGGGCCTGAAGGTTCGGTTTTTGGCCCTGGATGTATCCGCGGCACTTCAGGCTCTCCGGAGGCCGGGATACCGGAAGCGGTTTCTCGGCGGGTTCATGCGGGATCTCGTGGACCTCCGGATCTCCGACGGCGTTCTTGACCGGGATGATTGGCGCGCGTCGGTGGCTTATGTCACGAATCTCCTGGGGCGGTCTTGATGCAGAAAACACTCGTTCGACAGGTCCGTGACGCGAACCGGCGGGTCTTCGATTCCAAGGACTTCGACCAGTACGAGGCGAACCCGAGCATCTTTGAGCGGAGTCGCCAGGACGAAATCGAGGGAGTCCTTCGCGACACCGTTTCCCCCCGCGACCGGCTTCTCGACGTGGGATGCGGAACGGGAAACGTGCTTCGCCTGGCCCGGCCACACTTCGGGGAATGTTGGGGGGTGGACCTGAGCGGGAACCTCCTCGGCGAACTGGCGAAACGGGAAAGCGACTTCCGGCTCATCGCCGGGGAGGCGGATCAACTCCCGTTCGGAAACGACCGGTTCGACCTGCTGACCATGTACGGCGTCCTTCACCACCTGGTCGACCACGAAAGCGTTTTTCGGACCGCCCACCGGGTTCTCAAGCCGGGCGGGGCCCTTTACGCCGATCACGATCCGAATTATTTCTTCGGGCGGTTCTACCATTTTTATTACCGGATGCGGTACCTGAACCAGCCTGGATTCGGAACCGAGGACGCGGACATGTCGGAGTGGCACCACACCCGGACGGGGGGGCTGAATCCCTTCGTGATGAAGAAGCTTCTTCACAAGGCCGGCTTCTCCGACGTGCAGATCCACTTCCGGATCACCACCAATCCCGCGTTGTCCCTTCCGTTCAAGGTCATCCGGTTCCTGATGCGCTCCCTGACGCGCGTTTATCCCTTCAAATCGCTTTATACCCACTTTTGGATCGTCGCGAGGAAGTAGGCCGCATGTCCGATCACGATCGTCCCATCCGCGTCATGCAGGTCATCACGCGCATGATCACGGGCGGGGCGCAGAAAGTGGTGCGCCAGTTACTCGAGGGTCTTCCCTACGAGCAGGTTCTCGTCTGCGGACCGGACGGGGATTGGATTCCGCGGAACCAGGCCATCCATCGCGTTCCCTCCCTCCAGCGGGAAACGCGGCCGGGATCCGACGCCCGCGCGGTGGCCGAGCTCTACAGCCTGATGCGCCGGTGGCGTCCCACGGTGGTGCACGCCCACACCTACAAGGCGGGGGTGGTGGGGTGCATGGCGGCCCGGCTCGCCGGGATCCGCGCGGTGATCTTCACCCCGCATGGCCATATTTTCGCCTCGGGAGCGCAGATCCCCGGCGTTCCCCGCGGGAAGAAACTGGAGGCGCTCCGATGGGTCACCCGGGTCTCCCAGCTCTTCGCGCATCACGTCACGGCGCTCTCCGATGAGGATCTTCTCCAGCAGACGGATTTGCGACTCGCGCCCCGCGCGAAATACTCGGTGATCCGAAACGGGATTTCGATGAACGGTTTCACTCCGGAGGTCTCCGGCAAGGAAAAGTGGGGCCTGCAGCATTGCCGCCCTCTCCTGGGAACGGTCGGGCGCCTCACCCGGGAGAAGGGGCACGAACTTCTCCTCCGCGCCATGCCGCTGATCCGCCGGGAACTTCCCGAAGCGGGGCTCGCCATCGTGGGGAGCGGAGAGGAGGAGGCGAACCTGAGGTCGATCGCCGGGGAAGGCGTCCACATGCTGGGCGCGGTGGAGAGCCACGAAATCCTTCCCAGTTTCGACATGTACGTTCATCCCTCCCATTACGAGAGCCAGGGACTGGCGATCCTGGAGGCGATGGCCGCGTATCGTCCGGTCGTCGCCACCGACGTGGGGGGCGTTCGGGACGTGGTCCATCACGAGAAGACAGGGCTCCTCGTCCGCAAGGGGGACGCGGAATCCTTCGCGGCGGCGGTGGTCGGCCTCGCGCGCGACCCGGAAAGGGCCCGCCGGTTCTCCGAGGAAGGGCAGAGGCGCGTCTCCCGGGAGTTCTCCCTCCGCTCGATGCTGGAAGCCTATTCTTCCCTGTACCGCTCCCTTCTCCTATAATCCCCCCCTTCATGTTCGACTTTCTCGAGGGAACGATCACGACCCGCAGGCCGGGGGTGCTGGTCCTGGACGTCAACGGCGTCGGGTACCGGCTCGATATTTCCCTTTCCACCTACGAGGTCCTTCCTCCTTCCGGCTCCGCCCGGATCCACACGTGGCTGAAGGTCGCCGAATCGGAACTGCGCCTCTTCGGCTTCGCGACGGAACGGGAGCGGGATCTTTTTCTCCGCCTCGTGGGGAGCGTGAAAAATCTCGGTCCCGCGAAGGCGCTCTCCCTTATTTCCCACGCGGGGGTGGAAGGACTCGTCCGGTCGATCGAGGATGGCGACGCGGCCCGTCTCAGGCTCGTCAAGGGGATCGGTCCCCAGATGGCCAACCGGCTGGTCGTCGAATTGAAGGGGAAGCTTCCCGATTCCGTTGCAGGGATTACAGGCGCGGATGCGTCCAGTTCCATGGACGCGGTCGCTGCCCTGCAGAACCTGGGATACGACCGGAACGAGGCGCAGGACGCGGTCCGGCGCGCGGCCTCCGGGCTTCCGAAGGACGCCCCCCTCGAGGACCTGCTGAAGCGGAGTCTTGAAAATGTTTAGGAACGCCTTTCTTCTTCTCCTGTTGGCCGCCGCTGGGTGTGCCCACTGCGACACCGACCGCGACTTCCTCTTCGACCTCTCCCTCGCCAGGGAATATTACCGGAACGGGAAGTTCGGAGAGGCGATGAAGAAGTTCGAAGACGCGATCGAAAGGTGCCCCGACAATTACGACGCCATCGTCGGCCTGGCGAGTTCGGACCGGGAATGGGGCATGGCGAAATTCGCCGAGGCGGAGGGCCTCTTCCGCGTAAAGAAGGTCGACTTCGCGAGGCGCGAGTTCCTCAAGGCAGCCAGTATTCACAAGGTCTCTGAACAGCTTTTCCTGAAGGCGATCCAGATCCGGCCCGACGATGTTCTCGCCTACCTCGGTCTCGGGGTTCTTCACTACAAGCGGGCCACGTCGCCCTACGAGTATCCCTTCCGGCTGGACGACCAGGAGAACCGGCGGCGGGAGCGGGATCTCGCGATCCGCTTCCTGGGAAAGGTCGTGGAGAAGGAGCCGAAGGTATATTTCGCCCAGCGGGACCTGGGATTGGCCCTCTTCGCCTCCGGTAATTCTTCCGAGGGCAGGCTTCACCTTGGCTTCTTCCTCGGGGGCATGGAGGCCGGGCGGGCTCACATTCTCCGGGTCGCCCCGCGCCGGACGGTCGATCAGCGCGAGGAGATGGCAAAGCGGATCCGGGAAATCGACAAGCAACTCGACCAGGTCCGCCACGTTCTCTACTCCTACGTGGTCAACCTGAAAAAAACGCGGGAAGAGTGGAACCGGCGCGGGATAAAGGAGGGCGTGGCGGCGCTGACGCAGGAGATCCTGGCGGTCCAGAACCTGCTCGGGAAGTACGCCGAGGCCCAGGAGCCTTCGAAAAATCCCTAGGAACCGGGTTCCAGGATCCTTCTCAGGCGGCCCGAATCGATGTTGTGCGCGCACTCCGTCAACCCGTCCATGTCGTAATGGGTTCCCACCTCCGCCGGGGGGATCCCGTACTCGTGGCAGAGTCGGTCGAGAAGGGTCAGGAGCGCTTCCTGTTGCTTCTCCGTGAATCTCCCCGCCAGCGCAACGTCGATCGTGCTCGATCCTGCATGGTTTTTCCAGCGGTCGGTCGGGATGATCTCCCCGTCTTCGTACACCGTGCCGTCCCCGATCACGATGTGGAAGGGGAACTCGGGATTGTCGTGCGGCCGGTCCAGGTGATGCAGGACGATGTGACGGAAGCTCGCGTCGTCGGGCGTCTCCCGCTCCAGTCGGTCCGTCTCAGGGAGGGTGACGAATTGTGCCGGGTAGTCGGACGCCAGCAGCCAGGCGTTCAGCCCGGTCAGGGCGAGAACCACCGAGAGGAGAAAATAATCGATCGCTTTCATCTGATGACTACTATCGACAGGTCCGAAGGGCGACTTCAGTTGCGTGACACAACCACCGGGTCGGCGCGCGCGTGGCCCGTTTCCGGGAGCCCGCCAGGAGCGCCATTTGGATGACGTCCGGCCGGTCGATCGAACTCTCTCCGCAGACGATAATCCGGGGAATTCCTTTCGACCTCGAGAGCACCTCCCCGACGATTTTTCCCTTCGTGGATGTTTCGTCGAACCGGCCCTCTCCCGTGATCAGGAGATCCGCGCCCCGGATGCGCCGGGCGAACCGGAGATGGCGAAGGACGAAGGGCGCTCCCGGCGCCAGCTTCGCGCCGAACGCGGCCAGGCCTCCCGCCAATCCTCCCGCGGCGCCGCCGCCCTTCAACCGGAGCACGTTCCGGGGCAGGGTCTCGTTCCATGCGTCCAGTTTCTTCTCCAGTCGGCCGACAGCTTCCGGTGATGCCCCCTTCTGCGGGCCGAAAATTTTTGGCGCGTCCATGTAACGCGTTGTCACGTCGCAAAGGACGGTGATCGCGGGGCAGATTTTCTTCGGGTCTCCGATCGCCTCGAGCGCTCCCCGTCCGCCATCCACCGTGGCGCTTCCCCCGGCGCCGAGGAGGATCCGCCGGGCGCCCGCTTTCCACGCCGCGAGGATCAATTGGCCGGTTCCGAAGGTGGACGTGGTTTCCGGGTCGCGTTCCCGGCGAAGAAGCAGTCGAAGCCCGCTCGCTTCCGCCGTCTCGATGATCGCGGTCTCGTCTGAGAAGGCGTAACCCGCCTCGATCATCCTTCCCCGGGGGTCGTGGACGCGGACGGTTCGAAGGGGGGCGTCCGGTGCAAGCACCTCCCGGGTCCCGTCCCCGCCGTCCGCCACCGGGATGAGGACGATTTTCTCGTCTGGCAGGACTCGGCGTATCCCCGCGGCGATCGCCCGGGCGGCCTTGATGGGGCGAAGCGTTCCCTTGAATGCGGTCGGAGCGACGACGATCACTTGTCGGGCAGGTTCTTCAGCCAGTACTCCCATTCCTGCTTCACGGCATCTTTCGTGTTCGGCTTCGGGAGTTCCTTGTTCTGCCCGGTGACATAATTCAACGCCTTGACGATCGATCGGCACATCGAGAGTTCGTCGTGATCCAGGAAGCTCGCGAGTTTCACCCAACCCGGTTTGCCCATGACGCGGAGTTGGACGATGACCTGCCCACCCGGTTCGTTCGGGTCGTCGAATCCGCCTCCCTGTCGAAGTTTTCGGAGAATCTTTTCCCAGTTGGCATCCTCCGGAAGCATCGGGGCGTATTGCACGGGACTGCTGGGATCCCAGCCCGCGACGACCTTCTTGTTGCGCGGGAACCAGGTGACGCCCCAGAGATTGTAGATGCCGGCCCGGTACGTCTTCGAATTAAAGAGAGACATGTTGATCGGGTTGACGAACCGGTCTTCCTTCCCGGAGATGTTTCGTTTCCGGCAAATATCCCGGAGAGCCGAGAACGAACTTCGCGCCACCGTTTCGTCTTCGCTGAGCAGGCGGGCCATGATGCAGACCATCCACCGGTAATCTTCTTTCACGATGTCGCTGACCCGTCTCCCCGACGCCAGTTTGTCGAACTGCGCGAGAAGGGCCGAATCGACCTCCACCTCGATGAAGTCCTTGTCCATATCCTTCCGGGCCTGCGCTTCCGCTCCGCCCTCGAACGAATCGGGGGCCGCGAATCTGTCGCCTCCTGTCTTCTCCAGCGGGGGCGGTTTTTGGGGCGGGGGCTCCTTCGGGATCCTCGGGGGTGGGGTAACAATGACCCGGTCCCGTTCGACCCGTTCCTCGATGCGGGCCTGCTCCTGCTTCTTTTTCAGCTTCTGGTTATTGCTCTTGTTCACCACCAGGAAGAGCATCATCCCGAGAACGAAGACGCCCGCTACCACGCCGCCGAGGATCAGCGGGGTGTTGTTCTTTTTGGGCACGGGCCGTCGCGCTCGGGGAGGGGGGCCGCTTCCACTCCCGGGGGCGCGAGTTCCGGACATTTTCCGGAAGAGGGCCGTCTGCTTTCCGCGGGGGGGGGGGGAGGCGCCGCTTTCGGGGCAGGGGCCGCGGTTTTCTTCGCCGGGAGCCTGATCTGCGCTCCGCATCCGTCACAGGTCAGGATGTCCCCGGGCGCCATGTCGACGATATCGATTTCACACTGGCATTTCGGACACCGGATCCATTTCGCCATCGGGGGGTCTCCTGATTTCGCGCCAATTATAGGCGGGATCGAACCGCCCCTTCAACCAAGTTATCTACAACGATCTCCCCCGCTCCGGGGTGGGTGGTTCTGCTTATGGGTTTGTTATGGGGGCTTTGCGGTTCACGAGGCGTCGAGGTCTTCGGGGGGTTCCGAGTCGGTGTAGACCTTCTGGACGTCGTCGTTCTCGTCGAAGGCGTCCATCAGTTCCATCAACTTCCGGCCGGTCTCCGCGTCCACCTTGTTGGACATTTTAGGGATCCGCATGATCTCGGACGATTCGATCCGGAATTTTTCCTCGAGCGCCTTCCGGACCGTGTCGAATTCGGCCGGACCCGTGGTGATCTCGAACGCGTCGTCGGACTCTTCCAGGTTTTCCGCCCCCGCATCCAGGGCCGCCTCCATCAGGTCGTCCTCAGTGGTGCTGTCGGCGGGAATCCGGATGACGCCCTTCCGCTGGAAAAGGTATCCGACGCTGTTCGCCCCGCCCATTTTCCCGCCGTTGGATTCGAAGATCTTGCGGATTTCCGGCGCGGTCCGGTTGCGGTTGTCGGTCAGGGTTTCGATCAGAACGGCCGTTCCGTTCGGTCCGTATCCCTCGTAGGTGATCTCTTCGAAATTGGCCGCCCCCGATTCCCCCGTGCCGCGCTTGATCGCCCGCTCGATGTTTTCCTTCGGCATGTTGACCGCCTTGGCGTCGTTGACGGCGTAGAGAAGCTTGATGTTCAGGTCGGGGTCCCCGCCCCCATCCTTGGCCGCCACCATGATGGCGCGGGCCATCTTGGAGAAGACCTTGTTCTTCTTCGCGTCGGTGGCCGCCTTCTTCCTCTTGATGGTCGCCCAGTGTGAATGGCCTGACATGATCCTCTCCGGAAACGAATCGGTGGACATATTATAGGGAAGGGGCCTTTTCAGTGTCAAATCGGGTCGTGTTCCTTATCATGCGCCGATGACTCTGAAAAACGACATCCGGAAAATCACGCCCGAGGTGATCCGTCTCCGGCGGAAGATTCACCAGCATCCCGAGAGGGGATTCGAGGAGAAGAAGACCGCCGCGCTCATCGACCAGGTTCTTTCCTCCCACGGAATCAGGCATCATCGTCTCTGCGGAACCGGCGTGGTCGGGCTGATCCGGGGAGAAAAACCGGGACCGACCATCCTCGTCAGGGCCGATATGGACGGACTTCCGGTCCTCGAGGAGAACAAGGTTTCCTACAAGTCGAAAATCCCCGGAGTGATGCACGCCTGAGGGCATGACGGTCATGTCGCCATCAGTCTGATGGCGGCCCGCTTGCTCCAGGAACGGCGCTCCTCCCTCCGCGGAAACGTGAAGTTCATGTTCCAGCCCGCCGAGGAGGGTCCCGGCGGCGCGGAACCGATGATCCGCGCGGGCCTTCTGAAGAACCCGAAAGTAGACGCGGCGATCGCCCTTCACATGTGGAACCATCTTCCGACCGGCCAACTCGGCGTCCGGTCGGGACCGGTTTTCGCGGCCGTGGACGAGTTCACCATCCGGGTTCGCGGCGTCGGTGGTCACGGCGCGGCGCCCCAGCAGACGGTCGACCCGATCGTCGCCGCGGCGCACGTTGTCACCAGTCTCCAACCCGTCATCAGCCGCCGCACGGACCCGTTCCATTCCGCGGTGCTGACCATCGGCAGGATCGCGGGCGGAACCCGGTTCAACATCATCCCCGACGAGGTGATTCTCGAGGGAACCGTCCGTTCTTTCCGGAAGGATGTCCGCAGGAAGCTTCGCCGGGAGATCGAACGGGTCGCAAAGAGCGTCTGCACGGCGCACGGAGCGAAAGCGATCATCCGCTACAACCACCTCTATCCCGCCACGGTCAACGATCCGAAGATGACCGATCTCTCGCGGAAAGCGAGCCTCGAGGTCGTGGGCGCGCGCGGTGTCGTCGAGCATGACCGGACGATGGGCGCCGAGGACATGTCGTACGTGCTCGAGGAGGTCCCCGGTTGCTACGTGATGCTCGGCTCCATGAACAAGAAGAAAGGGTTCGTCAATCCGCACCATAGCGCCCGCTTCAACTTCGACGAGGACGCACTCCCGATCGGCGTGGAATTCATCGTGCGCACGGTCGAGCGATACCTCGCCTGATTTCGCGCGCCATTTGACGATATTTTCCCTCCGTGATACCATGCGCCGAACTTCCGGGAGGGAATGAAACGACATGTCGACGGAAACCGCAGAAGCCCCTGCAAAGGCGCAGTCGGGTTTCGGGAAAACGGACCGGAAAGATTCCTGGTGGGTCGGGCCTCTCCTGACCGCGCTGGGGCTGGGCGCCTTCGTCGTCTATTCCACCTTCCGCGCCATCTACAACAATGAGTACGCGGTAAAAGGTGCGGAATGGGGATACAGCAGTTGGGGTGAACTGCTTTCCCCGTTTTATTCTCCTACCATTGCTCTTCCTCCCTCCCTCTGGTTCATCTCACCCGCGTTCCTCATTCTCTGGGCGCCGGGCGGATTCCGGGTCACCTGCTACTACTATCGAAAAGCCTACTACCGCGCTTTCTTCGTTGATCCCGCGGGCTGAGCAGTCGGCGAGGCCCGTGGTCACGGGTATAAAGGAGAAACACGCCTTCTGATTTTCCAGAATCTGCACCGATACTTCCTCTACCTGGCGCTTGTGTTCCTGGTGATCCTGTCGATCGACACCGTCCGGAGCTGTTTCGGGGCGAATGGCTTCCAGGTGACTGTCGGCACACTGGTCCTGGCGCTCAACACGACACTGCTCACGCTGTATACATTCTCCTGTCACTCCTTGCGCCACCTCATCGGGGGCAAGATCGACTGCTTCTCCTGCGTGGCTTTCGGCGACATGAGACACAAGATGTGGAAGGGGGTCTCGAAGCTCAACGAGAACCACATGCTCTGGGCCTGGGCGAGCCTCTTCGGGGTTGGGTTTGCCGATTTCTATGTCTGGATGGTGGCATCCGGGCGCATTACGGATTTTAAGATTATCTGATGGAAAAGTACGAAACGCACGAATTCGACGTGCTCGTCATCGGCGCCGGCGGGGCGGGTCTCCGCGCGGCGATCGAAGCCTCCGCGGGGGGCGCGAAGACCGCGCTTCTCTGCAAGTCGCTCCTCGGGAAGGCACACACGGTCATGGCCGAGGGCGGGTGCGCCGCGGCGCTCGCGAACAGCGACGACCGCGATTCCTGGAAGGTGCACTTCAAGGACACGATGAAGGGCGGGAAGTACCTCAACCAGTGGCGCATGGCGCAACTGCATGCGCAGGAAGCGCCCGCCCGTGTTGAAGAACTGGAGGACTGGGGCGCCGTCTTCGACCGCACGAAGGACGGACGGATGCTCCAGCGCAATTTCGGCGGGCACACCTATCCCCGCCTGGCGCACGTCGGCGACCGGACCGGGCTCGAGATGATCCGGACCCTGCAGGACCGCGGCGTCCACGGCGGGATCGACGTCTACATGGAATTCACCGTCCGAGCCATTCTCAAGGACGGCGATCGTGTTTCCGGAGTATTCGGCTACTGGCGGGAAACGGGCCGCTTCGTCATCTTCCGTGCCAAGGCGGTCGTCATCGCCACCGGCGGCATCGGGAAGTGCTGGGAAATCACTTCCAACTCCTGGGAATACACCGCGGACGGCCATGCGATGGCGTACTGGGCGGGCGCGGACCTGATCGACATGGAGTTCGTCCAGTTCCATCCGACCGGCATGGTCTGGCCGCCGAGCGTGCGCGGAACGCTCATTACCGAAGGCGTGCGGGGCGAAGGCGGCGTGTTGAAGAACAGCGACGGCGTCCGCTTCATGTTCGACAACGTTCCGGAAATGTTCCAGGGGGACTACGCCGAAACGGAGGACGAGGCGACCGAGTGGGTCAACTCCGTCGTCGCCGGGAAGCAGGCGAAGGTGCGCCGCCCCCCGGAACTCCTCACCCGCGACGTGGTCGCCCGCGCCATCCGCAAGCAGGTGCGCTCCGGGAAGGGCTCCCCGCATGGCGGCGTCTTTCTCGACATCGCTTCCAAGCGGAGCGCCGAGCAGATCAGGAAGAAACTCCCGAGCATGTACCACCAGTTCAAGGAACTGGCCGACGTCGATATCACCCGCGACCCGATGGAGGTCGGCCCCACCTGCCACTACATGATGGGTGGCGTCCGGGTTCATCCGGAAACGCAGGAATCGACCGTCTCCGGGCTCTTCGCCTGCGGCGAGGTCGCCGGCGGAATGCACGGCGCGAACCGGCTCGGAGGAAACTCCCTCTCCGATCTTCTCGTCTTCGGGAAACGGGCGGGGGAGCATGCCGCGAAACATGCGAAGGGAATGGACGGGCTTCCCGCGATCAACGAGGACGCGGTCCAGTCGCACGCGCGCGAAGCGCTGGCGCCTTTCGAAAGCGACGAGGGCGAGAATCCCTTCGTCATCCACGACGATCTCCGCTCGATGATGCAGGACAAGGTCGGCATCGTCCGCACGGAGGAGGACCTGGAAACGGCGCTCGTGGAAATCGAAAATCTGCGCGCCCGGGCGGCGAAGGTGAAGGTCGGCGGGAACATCCAGTTCAACCCGGGATGGCACCTCGCGCTCGACCTGAAGAACATGCTCGACATCAGCGAGGCGGTCGCCACGGCGGCGTTGGCGCGGCAGGAGAGCCGGGGCGGGCATACCCGGGAAGACTACCCCGATTCCGACGAGAAGGTCTGGGGGAAACAGAACAACATAATCCGGCAGAAAGGGGGGAAGATCGCGCTCGAATCGAAGACCCTCTCCGAGATGCCGGAAGAGCTGAAAGAATTGATCGGGAAATAGGAACGATGGCGGAAGATGCGATCCTGAACGTGTTCCGGGGCGACAAGGACGGCGGAAAAATGGTCGAGTACCGCGTCCCGATGGTTCCCGGCATGGTGGTGCTCGACGCGGTTCATTCCGTCCAGGCGATGCACAGCCCGGACCTCGCGGTTCGCTGGAACTGCAAGGCGGGGAAGTGCGGGTCCTGCAGCGCCGAGGTGAACGGGAAGCCGCGCCTGATGTGCATGGACCGGATGGACCAGTACGCCGACGGCGAAGCGGTCGTCGTCCGCCCCATGAAGGCCTTCCCGATCATGAAGGACCTCGTCACCGACGTTTCCTGGAACTACGACGTCAACCGCAAGATCCCCGCCTTCAAGATGCGGAAGGATATCCCGCAACGCTTCTCCCAGGCGGAGGCGGATCGCGTCCAGGAATTCCGGAAGTGCATCGAATGCTTCTGCTGCCAGGACGTCTGCCACGTTCTGCGCGATCACGAGAAACATGAATCCTTCGGCGGGCCCCGTTTCTTCGTCCGGGCCGCCGGGCTCGAAATGCATCCCCTCGACGGGGAAGACCGCCGGGAGTTGCTGAAGGAAAGCCTCGGGATCGGGTACTGCAACATCACGAAGTGCTGTACCGAGGTCTGCCCGGAAGGAATCAAGATCACCGACAACGCGATCATCCCCCTGAAGGAACGCGTCGCGGACCGGTTCTACGATCCGGTCCAGCTCCTCTGGCGGAAACTCACCGGGAAGAAGTAGGGTTCTCCACCGGGATCGGATCCCCGCCCAGGAGGATGGAGAAGGGGCGGAGCATTTCGACGTGGCCGCACGCGATCTTCACCGCGACCGTCAGTGGCACCGCGAGGACGACCCCGACGATGCCCCAGAGCCACCCCCAGAAAATCATCGAGAGGAAGACCACCAGCGCGGAAATTTTCATCGACCGGCTGAGCAACTTAGGTTCCAGAACGTTGCCGATCAGGTTTTGCACGACGACCAGGGAGACGAGCAGGCCGACCGGTTTTCCCCACCCGTCGAAGAGAAGGAACGAAAGAAGAACCGGCGGCACGAGCGCGATCACCGATCCGACGTTCGGGATGTAGTTCAGAAGGAACGCGAGGACTCCCCAGAAGAAGGGGAAGTCGACCCCGAAGCCCCAGCAGATGAGATAGGTTCCCATGCCGGTCAGGAAACTGAGCAACGTCTTGGTCATCGCGTAGCCCTGGATCTGGTCGATGATGGCGGAGGCCGAGTGGTGAATTTTTTCCCGCGTGCCCTCCTTGAACCCGACCTCGACCTTTTTCTGGAACTGGGTCGCCTCGAGGGCGAGGAAGATGGTCAGGAAGAGAACGATCGCCATCTGGCCGACAACGGAGACGACCGATCCGATGCCGGCTCCGATAAACGTAAGGGCGAACCCGGTGCCCCGTTCCAGGCCGATCTGGTCCCAGCTCAGTTCGATTCCCCGGGAGCGAGCCTGCTCGATCACGCCCTGGAAGCGCTCCTGGAACCGGTCGACGTAATCCGGCGCCCGTTCCGCGACCTGGTAACTCGTGGCCACGAAGAGAAGCGTTCCCCCGACGAGAAGGACCGCGAGGCCGAAAAGGACGATCAAGAGGGCCAGCCAGACCGGGAGTTTCCGGGTGAGAACCTTCAGGGCGGGCCCGATCACCACGGTCAGGAAAATCGCCAGGATGAGGGGAAGGATGACCGACTGCGCCATGTAGAGAACGCCGCCCCCCACCACGATCGCGAAGAATCCCAGGAGATAGTTGGTGGTTCTCTGCGCCTCCCGCGTGGCCGGATGGCTCACCTCAATCCTCCTCGTCCGGAGCGACCCCGATCCGGCACTCCCGCATGACGCTGGAGAGGTTGGAAAAACGGGGGTCGAGTTTCTTTTCCAGGAAGAGGCTCGCGATTTCCGCGAGAGGGTAGAGTCCGAAGGGGATGTAGACCGCGTTGTCGAGCAGGCGGAGAATCCGGTTCGCTCCGAACCAGTTGAAGGAATGAACGACGACCGGGAGATCCCGGAAGCGTTCCTGCCCGGAGATCCACCGGGCCAACTGGTACCCGGTGTCCGGTTCCTCCGGATCGATGTAGGTCCGTTCCCCGAATTCGAGGTCGTGGTCGAGGAAGAGCAGGTCACAGGTCGAGCGGAGAAGCCGTTCCTTCGCCTCCTCCACCGAGATGGCGATGTGCACGGAGTACGCCTCCAGGTCCGCCCGAAACGTTCCGATCCTAACGGCGTCATCTTCCACGACCAGGATGTTGCTTCCCATAAGTCCGGACAGCATACAATTGATTGCGGGAAAGAAAAAGAGGTGATAAAGTTCAGCCCGATGATGAAATTTACGGGTGCCCTGGTCCTGGTCGGCATGCTATCCCTGGCGGGCGGCGGCGTCGTTTCCGGGGATCGTCCCGCCGCAAAGGCCGGGACCGGGTACGACGGCTACTGCTGAGTGATGAACAAGCCCTGCAAGGTTTGCGGGAAAACGCCGGGCGTCGATTCCGAACTCCGGGATCATGCCGGGTGCATGCAGCTTTTCCTCTCTCCCATCGAGATGCCGGGCAGGTAGCCCCGGGGAGAAAAATCATGCGCATCACCGCTGTCGCCCTTTGCCTGCTCTTCGTCGGGTGCGCCGCTCCCGACCGGCAGGAAAACGAACACTTGGTCCGTCTCCATTCGGACATCTGGGGAATGATGGGCCTTTCCGAACCAGCGCAGAAAGAGCTCAACGCCTTCGTCCTCCGGATCAACCGGAACATCCAGCACAACGAGGCGGAACATCCGGGAAAGGTGGCGGCGATCGAGGTCAAACGCGATCCCGACTGGCAGAAGCAGACGCGCGAACAGTACGTGCAGAAGCATCGGGAACGGTTCGCGAAAATGGGTCTTTCCGAGCCAACCCAGGAGGAGCTTTTTGGCGCCATGAAAGTAGTCTGGCGCGCTCTCCATGATCCCAATGTGCCCGCGGCACAGAAGGCGATGGCGGAGAAGATCCGGGAGATGATGAAGGAACTCCCTGCCTGCTGTGACGACGCAATCTTCGAACGCGCGGCCCGGTAGTTTTGCTGGTTCCCTCCCCGCGAGACAGCTACCATGACGCGTCATGTCCGTCGTTCAGATTACAGACCTGGTGAAACATTACGGGAAAGTGCACGCCCTCGGGGGCGTTTCGCTCTCCGTCGAAAAAGGCGAGATTTACGGCCTGCTCGGCCGAAACGGCGCCGGGAAGACCACCATGATCAAGGTTCTTCTCTCGATCGTGCGCCAGACTTCCGGGGAGGCGCGTCTTTTCGATTTTCCCACCGGGTCGGCCGAAGGACGGAAGCGGGTGGGATACCTCCCGGAAGATCACCGATTTCCCGATTACCACAACGCCTACTCGTTGCTCGACTATTACGGGGCGCTCTACGGGATGTCCTCCGCGGACCGGCGGCGACGGACGGGCGAAGTCCTCGAAATCGTCGATCTCGTCGAGGATGGCCGGAGGAAGATTCGCACCTATTCCAAGGGGATGAAGCAGAGGGTCGGCCTGGCGCAGGCGATGCTCCACGATCCGGACGTCTACTTCCTGGATGAACCGACCGACGGCGTCGATCCCATCGGGCGCAAGAAGATCCGGGACGTGCTTGTGCAGTTGAAGGACCGGGGCAAGACGATCTTCGTGAACTCGCACATCCTGAGCGAGGTGGAACTGATCACGTCGCGGGTGAGCATCCTCGAGCGGGGGCGGATCATCAAGTCGGGCACCGTCGCCGACCTGACGCGGGCGAAGAATATTTATGATCTCACGGTCGAAGGCGACGCCCGTCCGCACCTGGAGGGAATGTTGTCGCTGGTCAAGGCGGTCCGGCCGACCGAGGGAGGCCTCGAGGTGCATCTCAAGGAGGGCGAATCCAACATTGACGAGGTGATCGACTTTCTTCGGGAGAAGGGCGTCAGCATTCGCGGCGTCAACGAGCGGAAGGAAAGCCTCGAAGACATCTTTATCCAGACGGTGGAGAACCAATGATCTTCGTCGCCTTCCTGAAAGACTCCCTCCGCGAGACGATGGACAAGAAGTCCTTCTGGGTGCTAGGGATTCTCGCCCTCCTCTTCGTTCTCTTCTGCTTCAGCATCAGCTTCGAGCCCGTCACGGCAAAAGAGGCCCTGAACGATCTCGTGGGCAGGTTCAACAGGGTCGTGGGCGGTTCCGGGATGGACTTCAGCTCTCGACGGTTTTCGAGTCTCGAATTCAAGGCGGAAGAGATCGAGGAACTCGGCGAGGGGGCGGATCATCTCTCCGGTGGGTACAAGTTCCGGTTGACCGCCCGGCCGGTCGAAGAATTTTATCGCGTCGTCAATCTCGATCGTGCCCTCCGGAAGGGAGAGGTGAAGAGCGTTCACCAGGATCCCGTGGAGGAGTCCGGAGGGGACGTTCCCGAACCCGCCGAAAAAGACCAACTCCGGTACCTGAAGAGACACTTTTCCCGGGGAGGGTTTCCCTGGCCGACGATCGATGTCAGCGAACCCGGGGTCTTCGTCGTTCAGTGCAAGCCCGTCGTGGAACAACACGTGCGGGGCGGACACAAGATGGGGATCCTTTTCGGGGCCTGGGACGTTCCCCTGAAGGGAACGAGCGTCAACACGGTGGTGATGGGATTCCAACTCATGTTCGCCGAGTACATCGCGGGATTCTTCGGCGTGATTCTCTCGCTGATCTTCACCGCGTTTTTCATCCCCGGGATGCTCGAAAAGGGCAACATCGAGATTCTCGTCTCCAAGCCGATCTCGAGGAGCATGTTGCTGATCTACAAGTACGTGGGCGGGCTTCTCTACGTCTTCCTTCTCTCTGTGCTTTTGATCGGGGGCAGTTGGCTGGCGCTCTCCCTTCGATCCGGGTTCTGGAATCCCACCTATCTCTATTCCATCGGCGTGCAGACCTTCTACTTCGCGATCCTCTACTCCGTTTCCGTGCTTTTCGGCGTGCTCTGGCGCAGTTGGATCGGGTCGATCCTGATGACCATTCTCGCCTGGATCCTCTTCACGGGATCGTGCTCCGTTTACGGCATGATTCACAGCCCGATGCCGGTGGTCGATCTGCCCCAGCACTGGGTTACCCTGATCGATACCGTCTACTACATTTTTCCCAAGACCAGTCATCTTTCCTCGTTGAACGTGATGGAATTGATGAAGGCCAACCTGGGGGAGACGATGTCGGGCGCGGAAGGAATGGAACAGGTGGTTCTCCCCGCGGGCGTCAACTGGACGGTGGTCCTCTCCACCTCCACCGCCTTCATTTCCGTGATGATCGGCCTTTCCTGCTGGCGCTTCTCGCGCAAGGACTATTAAAAAAGCGCCCGGGAGTTGCCTCCCGGACGCTCGATACAGGGGCGCGATTTTTCCGTCGCATTAATAGAGGGCTTCGAGCGCCTCTTCCTCCGCCTCTGCCACGAAGAGGTATTCGTAGAGGTCCGCGAGGGTCCGGCTGTAGTAGCCGGTCTCAAGCAGGTCGGCGTTCAGGGAGACCATGTAATCCCGGATCTCCTCGAGAGTCTCGAGTGAATCGAGCCATTCCGTCTCCACTTCGGGATCGACGTGGGAATGCTCCCCGAGCTTGTCGATCTCCAGGCTGATCACCTTTTTCGCCGTTTCGACGATATCCCCGTCGTGTGCTTCGTATTGAGTGTTCCACACCTCTTCCGTGAAACGGGACGAAAATTCCACGTCGGTCGACTCCCCGGCCGGTCCGACGAGGCTCGCGAAGGAACCCTGGTTGTTTTCCTCGTCCATTTCAGGGAGTTCGTTTTCCGGGTCGAGTTCGACCAGCAGGTGGACGGTTCCGTGTTCCGCGATGAACTCCTCCGGGTAGGACCATTCCATGGCCTTGTCGAAGGTGAGGAACGCGGCGTTTTGGAACGCTTCCCGGTTGCCCTGGTAGGAGCGCCACTCCGTGGGATGGAAGGTATCGGTGCCCATGACGGGATCGTCTTCCGAGACGGTCTCGTCGGCGGAGATGCGAAAACGGATCGCCATCTCTTCCGCTGTGGTGGATCCATCGAGTTCCTGTTCCGTGTCGATGAAATCGACCGGGTAATAGGGCATCGCATCCCGACCCGAGACCGCTCCGACGATGACGCCTTCCGGAAGACGATTCAGTGTGATGCCGGAAGGGGATCCGCTTTCTCGATCGAGAGGGTTAAAACCGCCCTCTCCCGGGAAGGCGCTCGGCAGGAGGGAACCTCCACGGGAGGTGAGGAACGCTCCCTCGCCGAGGGTGAGGGTGACCTGGTCCTCGGCGGGGCCCGCCTCGATCGAAAATCCCTCGAGGCCGACGCTGTCGCCGTGAACCGGTAGGAAGAAATCGCGGGGGAAGACGCGCTCCGCGTCGAGGATGACCGCTTCGTCAAAGGTGAGGACGAGTTCGTCGCCCGCCCCGACGATGCCGTCGTCGTTGGTATCCCGGTAGAGGGCCTGGCCGACCAGGTTCGGCCGGGAGGCCGCCATTTCATCGATATCTCCCATCCATTCGGGGCAACCGGTGAAAACGGTCAAGGCCAGTGCCAGGGTAAGGGCCCGTATGATGACGTTGGTCCGAACCTTCGGCGCGGACGCATTCTTCTTCCTGCTGTATGTATTCATCTCGCCACTCCTTTTCTTCAAAATCCGGGAATCGGTTTCCCGTTCGAACACCTTTTTCCCTTCGGGAGGGAGGTTTGAGGTGAAAAATGAAAAATAGGGGGGATTTCTTCATGAATTTTGGATGCCTTCCCGGAAGGCATAAAAAAAGCCTCCCGTGAATCTCTTCACGGGAGGCTTTCGGCGTCGGGCGATTTCGTTTAAAGCCCGCGACGGTAAGAAATTCCGGCGCTCTGACCTTTTTCTTGGTTGGTACAAAGGTGTGGATATTTGTGGTCGCAATGGGACACTGGTGTCCAACTTCCATCCCTACAGAGCCCGCAACAGGTATGCGATTCATCGGGTACAGGTCCATTTTGTTTTGTCGAATTGAATTTCAGCCCGCCCCTGGTTCCCTGCATATCCGCTTTCTTCATTTCCTTCATCATGGATTTATTCATCTCGTTTCTCCTGTCGGTAAAAAAGGTAAGAATCGGTCTCCCGTTCGAACACCTTTTTCCCTTGCGGGAGGATGTTTGAGGGAAAAAATGAAAAAAAGTGGGGATTTTCGGGGCGGGCTACTGGTCCCGTTTCCTGCGGTCCTGGAGCCGTTTCAGCATGGTTTCGACCCTGTTCCGCATGGGGGCTTCCGGCGGGGCGAATTCCAGGTGTTTCCCAAAGTCTTCGATCGCGCCGTCGACTTCGCCCGCTTCTCGACGGAAAGTGGCGCGGTAGAAGTAGGCGCGGAAAGAGGCGTTGTCGCACTCGATCGCCTTGTCGAGATCCCGGGAGGCTCCTTCACGGTTGCCCTCTTTTCGGAGGATCATGGCGCGACTTAGATAGATCGAGGCTCCCTTCGGGTTGATCCGGAGAGCCTCCTCGTAATCCTTCATTCCTCCCTCCCGGTCTCCCTTCCGGATGCGTGCGCCGGCCCGGTTCACGTAGGCGGGCGCGGCGTCGGGATAGATCAGGATCGTCTGGGTGAAGTCTTCTATCGCGCCGTCGACGTCGCCCTTCTTCCCGCGGGCGAGTCCCCGGTTGTTGAAGGCCTCCCGGTATTTCGGATTGATCTCGACCGCCCGGGTGTAGTCCTCGATCGCCTGGTCGAGGTTCCCGTTCCGGCTGAAGGACATTCCGCGGAGGAAATAGACGCGGGCGAAATGGGGGCGTCGCTGGAGCGCCTCTTCACAGGCGGCCATTCTCTCTTCTCCCCGAGAGGCCCACGCCTCGAGGTAGAGAAACTCCTCCGCGCCCATCTCGGCGCCGAACTTTTTCATGCCTTCCGCCGCCCGTTCGCGCACCTGCTCGAGGTCTCGCTTGGCGACGAGGCGGTACACCTGCGCGATGTGATGCTGCATACCCCCGGTCGCGCTCCAGGGGGAGGCGTCCGTATCGAGTCGCTTCAACGCTTTTACCGCCCAGCTGTCCGCCTTCTTTTGGCGTTCCCCGGGATCCAGGTTGTTCTCCGCCGGTGGGCGGTACAACTCCTGGAGGGAGCGGTTCAGGTAGATCCTCCCGAGGTAGTAGTTCACCGCGGCATCCCCGGGAACCAGCCCGACCGCTTTCTCGAGGCATTCTTCCGCGCGGAATTCGTCCCCCGCGAAGAACCATCCCAGCCCGAGGGCCCGCCAGCCCGGCCCGTATCCCTCGTTCTTCGGCAGACTCATCACCTCTTCCAACTCTTCGAGGGAAGCCTCCACCCGCGCGAGCCGGGCACGGATATCGATTCCCGGAACGTAGAAGTAGGCCCGGGCCTCCTCGATCCCTTTTTCGAGCGGCTTGATCTTTGCCTCGAGATCCCTTCGCTCCTCCGCACGGTGAAGTTCTTCGGAAGTCCCTTCCAGCGCGATCCAGAGACCGGTACCGACGAGGGAGCCCGCAACGATCGCCAGTGTCGTGACCGCCCACGCCTTTCGTCTTCGGATCTTTTTCCAGGCCCGGTAGTGGAGGCTTGCGGGGCGCGCCAGGATGGAATCCCCGTCGAGGTACCTCGCCAGGTCGTCCGCGAGTTCCCCCGCGGTGGTGTATCTCCGGGAAGGCTCTTTCTCCATCGCCTTCAACGCGATGATCTCGAGATCCTTTTCCACCCCCTTCCGTACATGGCTCGGCCGGGGAGGCTCGCTGTGCTTGAGACGCCGGAAGAGATCGATCGGCGTATGCGCGTCGTGGAAGGGAGGGGCGCCCGTCAGCATTTCGTAGAGAATCACCCCCAGGGCGTAGACGTCGGTGCGGGGGCCGATCTCGTCCACGAGTCCCTCCGCCTGTTCCGGCGCCATGTAGTTGGGCGTGCCCATCACCTTTGCCGTGCGGGTGAGATACGATTTGAACTGGTCGGCGCGGGCCAGTCCGAAATCGGTGAGAAAGACCGTGCCCTCCGTGTCCACCATCACGTTGGCCGGCTTGATGTCGCGGTGAAGGACTCCTTTCTCGTGCGCGTACTGCACCGCGCGCGCCACCTTCTCGACCATCTTCACGAGGTCCTTCCGATCCGCGGCCGGATCTTGCAATACCTTGGTGAGGGTTTGTCCCTCGATCAGGTCCATGGCGATGTAATGGGTCTCTTTCGAATCCGGGCCGGTGACGCTTCCCACGTCGTGGACCGGAACGATGTTCGGGTGGGTCAGTTGTGCGGCGATCTTCGCTTCGCGGTGAAGGCGGGCGACGATCTCGGGAGACGTGGAATCCCCCGGTCGAAGCATTTTCAGCGCGACGCGGCGCTTCAGGCGGGTATCTTCCGCCTCGTACACTTCTCCCATTCCCCCCTCGGCCAGTTTCCGTTTCAGGGTATAGTTCCCGACCTTCCGCCGCCGGATGGTGGTTCCCTGGTAATTCAGGTCCGCATTTCCGGCCTCCTTTTTCTCGAGAATCGTCTGGTCGAGGAGTTCCTGCGCGGAGAGGAAGTGTTCCACGGAAAGGAACCCGTTTTTCATGAGCAGTTCGCCCAGGGGGGGAGGATCGCGTTTCTCGCCGTCGCGTATCTTCTGCTGTTGTTTCAGTATGTCGGCCACATGTGCGAGGGAGACGAAACGTTTCTCCAGTACGATTTCGGCGAAACGGAGGTCGGCATCGGTCGCGTTTTTCCCAACGCCGGAAGAGGCAAGATTTTCCAGGTCTGGATTTTCATTCATGATCGACGGCCCGGCTTTCCCTGTACGAGTTACCGCAACAATTCAAGGATCTCGGCGTATTCCATGGCGACGTCCTTTTCGTCCGCGACGTAATCCCGGATGAGGTCGACCGTTCTCCGCCGCATCCGGTCACGGCAATGAACGAGGATCTTCGAGATATCTTTCTCTTCGACGTCGAATTCCTTCGCCACGTCCCCGTAGGTCAGTTCCCGGTCGGGGGGGCGGGAAAGAACGTACCGGTCGAAGATCGCGAAGTATTTTTCCTTTCCCGTCTCATCCAGTTCCCTGCGGAGACCGTCCTTCACCTGTTCGACGAGCGATTGTGCCCATTCCCGGTCGAAGATTTCCGCGGGGGAACCCCCGGGGGAGGGGGCGGCCGCCGAGAGTTCGTCGATCCGGGAGTCGAGGCTGAGGATGTTCTTGTCGCCGCCCCGCTTGAGGGCGCTCTTTTTCCTGTACTGTTTCGCCTGGAAATTCTGGAGCGCGCCGCGGATATAGGCCCGGAAACTACCCCCCTTCTCCCGGGAAAAGTTTTCGAGGACTTTCCCCTCGAGGACCTGGAGGAAAACTCCTGTACCTGGTCCTTCAGTTCCTCGTTCGCGAGGGAACTGTTGGCGCGCAGGCAGAGGTAGACCGGTTTCCAGTAGAGCCCGCAGAGTGTTTCGAGCGCTTCCGGGGAATTTTCCCGGGCGTCGAGGACCATGGACCAGCGGGTGGAAGGGAACTGTCCCTGGAATCCTCCCATGTTGGTGATGTCTCTACCTCCCATGTACGAAAGGATACCACGTTCGGAAGGGAGAATGGAGGGAGCGCGGTTACTCCACGTCAGTCGTGAAGATGAGGTCGGAGTTGGCCGGCAGGGCGGGGAAGGTGAAGTTTCCCCCCTCGTTCGAAATGGTCGTTCCTCCGCCGACGATCGTCACCTTGATGTTTCCCCGCGGGTCTCCTTGAAGATTGCGCGTGATTCCCGAGAAGGAGATGGTTTGCACGGTCGCGGAGGCGAGTTTCAAATGAGTGGGGACGATCGTAATACCGCCTGCGAAGACCTCCACCGCCATCCCCCGCCGGGTGGTCGCAGTGCTTCCGATCAGAAGGGCCGTTCCGGGAGGAACGTTGAAAACGGTGAATTCTCCCGACGAGGTGGTGAGAAGAAGGTTCTCATCCGCGTTTCCTGCCGCGTCGCTGTAGACGACGGTTCCCTGCGCGACGCTCGACGCGTCGCGAATTTCGATCGTCGCTCCCGAAAGAAGGACGCCGGCGGAGTCGCGGACGAAGCCGGTCACGACGCCGGTCGAAGGGATCACGGTCACCGCCGCCGGTTTGAACGCCGGGGCGTCCCGTTCCGTCGGGTGGAAAATCCCCAGATCCCCGGCGGGGGAGGATAGGTTCCCGCTCCCGGTTTCAACAAGGGTGATCGTGTCGAGAAACCCGGATTTCGCCAGTAGGTATTCGTGGGTCGTACCCCCGGGAACCGACGTGAGGCTGAACGATCCTGACCCGTCCGAGGTGGCGGGGAAGGGGGAACCCTGCCCGGTCACGGTGATCGTCACGCCCCCCTCCACGTTACCCGCCCCGTCCAGGGTGGCTCCCTCGTGGGTGATCGCGACGAGGGGCGGCGTGGAAAGCGTGATCGTGCATCGAAGGATTTCGTTCGCCTGTACGGTTACGTACCGGTTTCCGTTCCCCCCTCCGAGAGAGCGGAGGTTCAATCTCCCCGGGGCGGCGTTGAAGATGGTGAACCGTCCGTCCGGAGAGGAGAGTGTCAGCGCCGGATCGATCGCGCCGGAAGCGTTCCGGTACAGGATTGTTCCGGTGGATGCCCCCGCCTCCGTGAACGCGCCGATCTGCGCTCCGGCGATGGGCGTTCCGGTCGAGTCGACGATGGTTCCCTCCACGTACACTTTCTCCCCCGCCTGGTAGATTCCCGCTTCGCTTTCCCGGATGTCCAGATCGACGAACGTGGTCACCGGAATCGTGACGCCCGTCACGGAAATGTCGGTGGTCGTGAAGGGGTGGGTGATCGTGGCGTGGAGGAGCGTTCCCGAGGAGGGATGGCCCCCCGAATTGTTTCCACATCCGGCGACGAAGATCGCCGCCAGGAACGCCAGGATCGTGAACCTCATTTCATCGCTCTTTTCCGAAGTCGAAGGGCGTCCGGTTGGCCGGGCACCTCTCTTAATACTGTATCCGCTTCCTCGATCACCCGGGGGAGAATTCCGATTTTTTCGTAAAGACGGGCCAGTTCCAGGTGACCCTTCCAGGACCGCTCGGCGGCGATGGAGAGGATCTCCTCCGCCCGGATCCACTCTCCACTCTCCATGTAAGATCGACCGATTTCGAGCGTCGCCTCCAGATGATTCGGATCCCGAACGCGCGCCTCCCCGAACCACTTCCGCGCTTCCGCGGGGTCGCCGTTTTCGCGGTAGGCGATCCCGAGGTGGAACGCCGCTTCCGCCGATCCGGGGTCGAGTTGTACGGCCTCGTAGAACGCTTCCAGCGCCCGGTCCGGAATCTCCGCCTTCTCGTAGGCGAGTCCCCGCAGGTAAATCCATTGCGGGTGCTTCACCTCCCGGACGAATTCGAGCTCGGCGGCCGCTTCCTCCGGGCGATCTCGTTCAAAGTAATGGAGCGCCAGGTTGTAGTGCGCCACTCGGAAGTCGCGGCGACCGATGGGGATCAGCGATTGGGCGAAGAAGAGAAGACCCACCCCCAGCGGGATCCAGGGGATCTTCCCGGCCCGGCATCGCCTCCATAATTCCACGAGCCCCATCGACGCGAAGAGGATCAGCGCGGGAATGACGGGGAGACGGTAGCGGGCGAAGACGAAGAAGAACGCGATCGAGAGGAAGTAGACCGGAACGAAAATGTAGATCCAGCCCCATTTTTTTCGTTCCCCCCAGGCGAAGATCATGCCCATCGGGGCGAGCAGGGCGAGCGTCCAGAATTCGGGGAGGGGAAGCCGCAGTACCCAGGAAAAGCGCCGCATGAAATCGTAGTTGTAGTTGTCGGGAACCTCGTGGCTGTTCAGGTTCTCCGCCACCCTTCGCCCGGTGACCGTGAGAAACCGGCCGGCGTCGAATTCGGCCCACGTGCGGGAAACGAAGTAGGACGAAATCTCGGAGGGCTTCAGCGTCCGGGCGCGGCTTCGTTCCGCCTCGGCCCGGAACTCCTTCTCCTCGAACCCGGGCGCCGCCGTCGTGAGGAAGGGAGGGGGAACGTACCGGCCTGTTTCGTTCCCGGCATGGTTCCCGATGTAGAGGTTCGATCCGAGCTGCCAGGTGGTCGGGACGAAGTCGTCGGCGACGACCGCGTTCCGGATCGTGACGGGCACGATCACGAGGAGGAGTCCGGCGGTCACGAGAAGGGCCTGCTTCACCCGCTTCCGGATGAGAAGGCCCGCCACGAGCGTGACGCCGAACAGGAGCAGGTTGGCCCGCACCAGGACGCCCAGTCCGATCGCGATTCCGGCGGTGAACCGGCCTCCCCGCGACAGGAAGAAGAGGAGGGCCTCCACGAGAAAGACCGCCAGCCACTCCTTGAGGAGCGCGGTATCGTAAAAAAGGAAGGGCTTGTAGAACGCCGCGAGCGTCAGCGCCGTGAACGCAACGGCCGTTCCCCCCAGTTTCCGCGCCGCCGAGAAAAGGAACCAGCAACCGAGAACGCCGAGCGCCGCCTGGACGAGTCGCGCCAAGAGGAGGTCGTGCCCGGCGAGCGAATAGAGGCCGCCCAGGAAGTAGGGGTAGAGCGGATCCTGGTAGAACGCTTCCGTTCCCACGATCTCGCCCCCGGCGATCCGTTGTCCCCACTCGTCGTACGCGGCGCTGTCGACGACCGGGTGGTGGAACCAGGGCTTGTCCTCGAGGGAGAAGACCAGCGCAACGCGGATCGCGAGCGCGGCCAGGAGCAGGCCTGCGAGGGCGCCTTTCTCAATTTTCCGGAGCGGAGTCAACGCTGGAGGATAACATTATTCGAGTGATCCTTCCCAGCGCGCGGAACTCTCGATGATTTTTCCGGGGCGCTGGAGCGTTTTCAGCGCCTGGATCATCTCCATCATGATGGCGTCCTGCCCTTTCCGGTCGTCCGCCTTTCCGAGCGTCCGGCCGAAGGGAAGGTTGACGAAGACCGAGCGGGGGAGTTTTACCTGTTCGGTGATTTCCGGCACGGTCGTCAGGGCCACGGTCGAGATCCCCGCCCGTTCCAGCGTTCGGGCAACGAGTCCGATCGCCTGGTTGCAGACCATGTCGGCGGGGACGAGGAAGGCGACCGCCACCTTTCCGGCGATCATTTTTTCGGCGACCTTCAGCGCGCTCTCCTGCAGTTCCTCCCGGTCGGGGCTGAGTCCGAAGAAGGAGAAGAAAGTTTCATGGACGCCGGCGATCTCCTCCCGGTCGACGAGATCCTTGAGCCGGTCGACGGGGGCGAGAACGTTCAGGTCTTGCTGAACCTCGTCCGTGTCGTAACCGGTGAAGTCGTAGGCGAGATCGGCCGGGTTGATGTGGATCGAAATCTCGCGGAATTCCGGGGATCCTCCCCGCTCTCCGATCGTGTATTCGTGCTGGGACTGGAGACGCAGGCCGGCCGAAACGACCAGCGCCGCCTGGCACTGGCGGAGCGGATTTCGGAGAGGCGTCCAGGCGGTCGGCTCAGTCTGTTCAAAGGCGTACTCCGCCGCATATTTCTCGAACGTGGCCGCGCGATCCCGGGGGTAAAAGGGGAACTTCGTCATACAACATCACCCTGCAAGTTCAGAACCACTTCTCAAAAGAACCCGTCGGAGCGGCGACCAGTACTGCCGGTGCCGGCTGAGTGACAGGCGGGACACTCCGGCGTGCCCCCTCTCTCTTCCATAATTAATGTACCACACCGGCAGCTCCCAAAGCAAATTCCTCTCATATTTTTGAACGACGGTGGGGGCCGGAGGGACGATGTGATATCATTACTGGCGGAAAGCTCATTTCGGTATCCAGGGAGGCTTGGCGAGGTCATGTCGTCCGGTTCATGTGCCGTTTGCGGGTCGATTTCAACCCTGGTGGAGGAGCTCTGTGCCGACTGCAGGGTTCTCCGGTCCGCCGCGAAGGAAACGATCCAGGAGGGTTCCACTCTCGGGAATCTTCGCCGCCCGTTCCAGGAGGCTTTCGAGTCTTCCGACGACACGCCTGGTGACCGTGGGCCCGTTCCGGTCGAAGTGGATACCATCCGGAAGAGCAAGCCCGGGGCGGCAACGGGGAAATTCACCCTCGTCGACAAGGTGGGCTCCGGCGGGGTGGGCGACGTCTGGAAGGCCTGGGATCATCCCCTTCACCGGTGGGTGGCGCTGAAATTCCTCAAGAACGAGGACGAAATCGATATCCAGCGTTTCCAGCGGGAAGCGCGGACCGTGGGCCAACTCAACCATCCCCATATCGCGCCCGTCTTCGAGATCGGGATGTTGGCCGATCATCACTACATCGCGATGCAGTTCATCGAGGGGATGACACTGCATGAATATATCCGTCGCGATGAACGGTTGATCGCGGCGCTCATCCGCGACGCCTCGCTCGCCCTCCACTACGCCCACGAGAAGGGGGTCGTTCACCGGGATATCAAACCGACCAACCTGATGGTCGAAGAACTCGGTTCGACCGCGAGCGGGGACACCCCGTCCCGTGTCAGAACTCCCGGCCATCACCTTTACGTGATGGATTTCGGGCTTGCAAAACAGGTGGAGGTCGACTCCTCGATTACCGGGGCCAATTCCATTCTCGGCACGCCCGCGTACATGTCTCCCGAACAGGTTCGCGGGAAGAATGACGACCTGGATCGGCGAACGGACGTCTATTCTCTTGGCGTGACTCTCTACGAGATGATTTCGGGCCGGGTTCCCTTCGAAGCGACAAGCTGTTATGAACTCTTCAAGAGTATCGCCGAAGACGAACCACCGCCTCCCCGGAAATGGTATCCCTCGGTGGATCGCGATCTGGAAACAATCGTGCTGAAGTGCATGGAAAAGGCTCCCGATCGCCGCTACCAGACCGCCCTGGAACTCGCGGATGATCTCTCCCGGTGGCTGGAAGGCGACGCGATTTTCTCCCATCCGCCTTCCACCGTTTACCGCGTGCAGAAATTCATCGCGAAAAGGAAGCCGATCGTCGCCCTTTTTCTCGTGGCCCTGCTCGCGGTCACCGCGTTGTCCGGTTTCCTTCTTATCGAGTGGTCCGGGAAACGGGCGGCAGAACGGGACCGGATTCTTGCGGAGACCAAGGCGGATGAGGCGGGGAAAGCGGCTCTCGATATTCTGCGCAGGGAGACCCGTTACCGCCTCGACACCCTTCTTCGTTTGCGCCGGTCCGGAACCCGGGAGGGGGTCGAGGAGGATGTGAAGGAGATCCAGAAGTTGTGCGACGACGTCATCCGCGAATATCCCGGGCTCGCGGAACCCCACTACATCAAGGGGAGGATGTTCCGGGCGATCCTCATGGAAGACCGGGCCCTCCGGGAACAGGAAGAGGCGGTCCTGCTCGACCCGGGCTACTCCCCGGCACGATATGAGCGCGTGGTGCTGGAGGTTCAGCAATACCGGAAAGTGCTGCGGGAATCCCTGGAACGGACGCGCCGCAGGGAGGTGGAGCAGGTTCTCCGGGGAACCAGCGAAAGATCCGGAAAGGGGGACCTCGATCAGGATGCCCGGACGGAGTTGGCCTCCCGGCGGAAGCGGCTCGAAACCCATCTCCGGGAACTCGAAGAACGGGTCCGGAAAGAGGCGTCCGACATCAGCAGGGGGAAACTGGCCTGCGCCCGGGGGTTGTGGCTCTGGATCTCGGGAGATCTTTCGGCGGCGAAGAAATCGCTCGTGGAAGCGCTCGAGGAAGATAAGTTCCTCGAGGAAGGGTACGAGGCTCTTGCGACGATCGAAATGGACGCAGACCGCTTTGAAGAGGCGATGAAATGGTGGGACAGGGGAGTGGCGGTCGACAAGGGGTATGCCCCGTACTTTGAGGGCAGGGGATTTTCCCGAACTAGCTGGGGGCAATCCCTGGAGGGGAAGGATTCGCAGGAGCACTACCGGGCCGCCATCCTGGATTTTGATACCGCCCTTTCGTACCGGTCCCGCAGCGAGACGTGGATGATGCGGGGACTGGCCCGGCAGGTCCTGGCCATTTCGTTGTTCAATCAACGGGAATATCCGGGGGACCTTTTCCGGGAAGCCCTGGAAGACTTTGACCGGGCTGTCGGGGCTGAACCGGAGGCGATCGAACCGCGAACCGGCCGTGCAAGGGTCCAACTCGTCAGTGCCATGTACGGGAGGCGCCTGGGGTCGCCGCAGGATTCCCGTGCCCTGTATCGCAACGCGATCCAGGACCTGGATTTCGCCCTGGCATTGGCCCCCTTTCGCGCCGAAGTCTGGAGCATGCGCGGCGCCGCACAGGTCGAATTCGGAATGTACCTTGCCACTCTCGGGAACGATCCGCTCTTCTTTTTCAGGGAGGCCCGGGAGGATTACAGGAAGGCGATCGATTTCGCTCCGAAATGGGGGGAGACCTGGGTTCGGCTCGGCCTTCTTCTGACCCACTGGGGGGTACATCTTGAAATAAACAACGATGATCCCCGGTCTTCCTGGAAGGAAGGCGAAACGGCGCTCTCGGAGGCGATCAAGATCGACGCGGAATGGGCCGAGGCGTGGCTTCGGAGGGGCGCCCTGCGGGGGCATATTGGAAGTTACCTGCGGAATTGCACGAAAGAAAACCCCACGGAAGTGATTCTGTCGGCGATCGGGGACCTGACGAAGTCCCTTGAACTGGACCGGGAGCAGTCCATGGGGTGGCACTACCGTGGCAGCGCTCATTTCAACCTGGCGCGAGTTTTCCACATGGGGCCCGTGATCGAGAACAGGCCTGTTATACCGGCGAACAACAGGGCACAGGAATTCTACAGGAAGGCCATGAAAGATTTTCAGAAAGCCCTTCGCATGAACCCCGCGCTCAAGGGGGAACTGGACCCGTTGATCAAGGATTGCGGGCGTTGGATAAAATAGGTCCGTCCGGCTTCCACGCCATCATCGTGTAACTTCGCCCCGGAAGGGGGATCCATCTCGACCAGGCGCCCCGGGCCGTCTGCGTCCAATCCCACGAAACGCGCCAGCCCGCGAAAAGGCGGCGCAACAGGCGCGGCGGGAAATCCTGCAGGTGCCACGGCGTGTGGTAGAAATTCCAGCCCGGCGAGATCAGCTTGCCGAGTCGCACGATCGGGCTCGTATGGGGCACCCGGATATAGGCCATCCCTCCCGGGCGGAGCAGGTCGGCGAGGCGCGCCACGAAGCGGCGCGGATCCGAAACGTGCTCCAGGACGTAAAACGCGGTGATCGCGTCGTAGGGTCCGGCGAGGTCGGCCGTCAGGAAATCTCCCCGCTCCTCCGGCCCCACGCAGAGGTCGATCCCCTCCGCCTCCCATCCGAGGTCGCGCATCTTTCGCACGAAGACTCCCGGCCCCGACCCGACGTCCAGGATCCGGCCCCGCGGCAGAACCGAGGCGGCATGCGCGTACAAAGCCTCCATCTGCCCCTCGTGCGCCGTGCCCTCGTCGTAGGGTTCGTACATCGCCCGGGAAAGCCACGCCTCCGTTGGGCGGGGGTTTTGGAAGACGAGCCCACATCCGCACCGTTCGAACCGGCGTCCGTTTTCAATGAAATAGGTCGCCCCCCGGCCCCCGCAGACCGGGCACGGAACGAGCGTCTCGTCTATTGCTGACGCAGATGCCATTCGCTAGAATACCATCCCTCATGACCGTTCGTCTCTACTCGGAAGATCCCTACCGGAGCGAATTCCAGGCGAAAGTGACCGCCCACCGATCTGAGGGTGGCCGGATCGCCGTCGTTCTCGACCGGACCGCGTTCTACCCCACCAGCGGGGGACAGCCGCATGATCTCGGCACCCTCAACGGGGTCGAGGTCGTCGAGGTGGTGGAACGGGACGGCGAGATCCTCCATTTTCTCGCCGAGCCGATGGTCACAGACGATGTCACGGGTGTCGTCGAGACCTCCCGCCGCCGGGACCACATGCAACAGCACCACGGCCAGCATATTCTCTCCGAGGCGTTCGAGCGCACCGCCGCCGCCGCAACGCTCTCCTTCCACCTCGGGGACCCGGTCTCCTCCATCGAACTCGATCGCGACCTGATTCCCGTGGAGGAACTCGAAAACGCCTTTGCACTCGCCAATACCGTCGTGAACGAAGGACGGGAGGTGGTCACGAAGATCTATTCCCGGGAGGAATGCGGGAAAATGGCGCTCCGGAAGCCGCCCCCCAAAGAAGGAGATCGGATCCGGATCGTGCATATAGAAGGATTCGACGCGCAACCCTGTTGTGGAACCCATCCGCGAAAAACGTCCGAAACCGGCTCCATCCTCTTCACCGGCGTGGAACGGGAACGGGGAAAGAGCCGCGTCCATTTTGTCTGCGGCTTCCGGGCGCTCGAATACGCCCGCCAGGACCGCGACATCCTCCGGTCGATCGGCGCGACCCTCTCCCGTCCCCGCGAGGAACTGGAGGAGGCGGTCGGGAAGATGGCCGAAGACCTTGCGGAGGCGCGGAAGGGCCTCGGCGCACTGGAAAAGATCCGCATGGAAGCGGAGGCGGCGGAGATGGTGAAGGGGGCCCCGAGAAAAGGGGCGATCCGCATCGCCCGTTCGATCTGGCGGGGAAAGGACATGAAATATCTCCAGGGTATCGCCCGCGGCGTCGTTTCCCGCCCCGGCATGGTGGCGCTTTTCGGAACGACCGGGGACGGCGCCCAGATGGTTCTCGCCCGGAGCGGGGATATCCAGGTCGACCTCCGGCCGATCCTGAAGGCGGCCCTCTCCGAAATCGAAGGACGCGGAGGCGGGGCGCCCTCGTTTTGCCAGGGGGGCGGACCCGGAGAGGATCTCGCCGGCGCGCTCGAGAAAGCGGAGGAAAGCATTGTTGCGACTCTGGCTAATTAGCCTTCTCCTCGGCATCCTTCCCCAGGACGGGAAGGACCTTCGGTACCGGATTCCCTACGGGGAACTGAACGAACGGCACCGGGAAAAACTGAAGAGCGTCATGAAGAACCTCACCACGACGGTCCCGCTTCCGCTTACGCGCGTGGAAAGCCGGTCGGAGATCTACACCTTCCTTCTCGAAGAACTTCCCTTCACCGCGGAGGTGTGCCGCGCGCTCGGCAAGGCCTCCTACGACGTCTTCCGGGATCCGCGCGTGCCGGAAGAAAAAGCGGCCCTCGAAAAGTGGCGGGGCACGTATTACCTCGACGACCGGAAGGGAATGAAACTCCGGGTCGAGCGAGTGATCGCAGAAAAGGAGCGCCGGATCTTCTATACTTATGGAAGCTACAAGATGTCGGGGCTTCCGAAGATCCACGGACGAAGCGTCATCGTCGTGGTCTGGAACGAGACGGAGGGGATCCTCGCCACGGAGGCGAAGGTCTTCCTCCAGGTGACGACGCCCGTCTTCCGGACGCTCGCGGGGATCGGCCGGGGCCTCGTGGAAAAGATGGTGCGAAAGAAGTCGACCCTCTTCATCCAGGCCGCGCGGTGGGTCGCCGAGGCGGCGCGGAAGGATCCCGCCGCGCTCTACGAAAAAATTCGCGACGACGAAAACGTCGATCCGGAAATCCGGAAGGAATTTCACCGGAGATTCCTTCAGCCGTGAATGACGGCGACGATCTTTGAGAATCGGCAGTCTGGCCCGGGACGTGGGCGATCGATCCGTTTCGGCGGGTAGGAAAGTCCGGGCTCCCCAGGGCAGGGTGGTTCCCAACGGGAACGCATGCTTCGCGAGAAGTATGACGGAAAGTGGTGCAGAGATTTAAACCGCCGATGGCCCGGGTTCGCGCCCGGGATCAGGCAAGGGTGAAAAGGTGCGGTAAGAGCGCACCGGGTCGATCGTGAGAAAGGCCGCACGCCAAACCCCACCCGGAGAAAGACCGAGTAGATGCGGGGTGCGGATCTCCGCCGGGGCCTGCCCGGCCGAAGTCCGCCTTGCGGCGGAGCCCTGCAAGGGTAGGTCGTTCGAGCCGGCCGGTGACGGCCGGCCCAGATAAATGATCGTCACCCGGAAACGGGAACAGAACCCGGCTTACGCGTCCCGGGCCAGGCTGCCGAAATCTTCCGTACCGCTTCCAAGGAGGTTGCATGTTCTGGATCCTGATCGCGTCCGTGCTGGTCGCCGGGGGGGGCGAAATCGAGTGGCAGAAGGGAAACCTGCCGGGGGCGTTCGAAACCGCCCGGGAAACCGGCGAGCCGCTCATGGTCTACTTCCGCGCCGACTGGGACCGGTTTTCCGGTCAACTCGACGACGGCGCCTTCTCCGATAAAGATGTCGTCGTGCTCTCCGGGAAATTCATCCGGGTTCTCGTCGACTGCTCGAAGAAACCGGTCTACCGGGAGATGGCGCGCGTCCATCAACTGGAGGGGATCCCCTCGCTCTACTTCTTTGACGCCGCGGGGCGGAAGATCGGAAGCGTCGTCGGGTACGTTCCCGGGACGGACGCCTACCTCGACGCGATGACCGAAGCCCTCGCGAAGCGGTCCCCCCAGGACGGGGAGGAGAGGATGAAGCGACTCCTCAAGCGGGTGGAGGAGGCGTTGGAGAATTCTCTCCGGAAACTCCGGGGGGAAATCCGCGACCTCGTTCGAAGCGCCCTCCGACGGGCCAACTCCGACGAGGATCCTCTCGACGCCGGGGTGGACGCCTTCGCCGACAGGATCGTCGAGGACGGGAAAATGAATTCCCGTCTCCGGGCCTTCCTCAAGACGAAAAAGGGGAAAAAGTTCATCAGGGGGCAGATGAACATGCTCGGCGTCGACGACCTCGACGACGCGGTCGAGCATTACTTCCGCAGGAACGAAGACGGAACGTACTCCGTCCGACCCGATTTCGAGCCGCAACTGCGCGACTTCCTCGAGCAGGCGTGGCCCGAAAAGAAGAAGGGGGTCCGGCTCGGATTTTCCGGGGGCGGGCTTCCGGAGGGGTGGCATGAGGAACGGGACCTCGACCCCGGGACGGGCCTTCTCATTTCCGGGGTCGCTCCCGGCGGCCCGGCCGAAAAAGCGGGAATCAAGACCGGGGATATCCTGGTCTTCCTGGGGGGGCGGAAGGTCGGACCGGATACGATCCGGAAAGTTCTCGGAACGCTCTCTCCTGGGAAGGAGATCGCCGTTGTGGTTCTCCGGGAGGGAAAGCGCGTCCGGCTCTCCCTGGTTCCCGGGGAAAAGGAGTAGGAAAGGCGCATGGGCGATACGTTCAAATCGTCCCAAGAGCGTTCCCCCGAGGAACAGCGTTTCGGGGATGTCGCCGTTTCCCTCGGCTATATCAATTTACAACAACTGGAAGAGGTTCTCCGCGAACAGACCGAGGCCCGCCGGAACGGGACCCTGATCCGGCTCGGCCAGATCATGTTGAAACGGGAGTTCCTGACCACGGACCAGGTTCTCAGGATCATGTCGGAACGGGAGACGCGCACCGGCCGGGAAACGGCGTTGATGGCGGTCCGTTCGCCGATGCCGGGAGAATCGCTCGGGCCGGGGAAAATCCTCGGACGATACAAGATCATCCGCCGGATCGGCCGGGGAGGGATGGGCGTCGTCTACGAGGCGCTCGATTCCGTCCTCAAGCGGAAGGTGGCGTTGAAGGTCCTGCGCGATGACGTGGTCGACGCGACGCTCGCCCGGCGGTTTGAGCGGGAGGCGCTTACCGCGGCCCGGTTGAAGCATCCCCATATCGTTACCCTTTACGAAGCGGGCGTCATCGACGACATCCGCTTCCTCGCCATGGAACTCGTCCGGGGCGCTTCTCTTAGCGACTGGATCGTGGCGTCGAACCTCACCGTGGATCGCAAGGTGGAGATTCTCGAGGAGGTCGCGCGCGCCGTCGAGTACGCCCATTCACGGGGCGTGGTCCACCGCGACCTGAAGCCGGGGAACATCATGCTGGACGAGGAAGCCCGCCCGATGATCATGGATTTCGGGCTGGCGAGATTGATCGGCGACGTCACGCACCTGAGCCGGAAAGGGGCGATGCTGGGAACGCCCTCCTACATGGCCCCGGAACAGATCACCGGCTCCGGAAGCATCGACGGAAGAACCGATATCTACGCGCTGGGCGTGATGATGTACGAGCTTCTCGGGAACCGGATGCCCTTCGAAGGGGGGAACGTGCAGGAAATCTGCCGGAAGATCATCGAAACCGATCCGGCCCCGATCCCCGGCCTGCCGAGGGAACTGGAGGCGATTCGTGCGAAGGCGATGGCGCGGGACAGGATGGCGCGCTATTCCACCGCGGGGGAACTTGCGGACGAACTGCGGCGGTACCGCGAAGGAGAGCCGGTGCAGGTCTGTCCGCCCAGCCTTCTGCAGTCGCTGAAACGGACCGTCCGACGCCACCGCGTCGCCTCCACCGGCATCGCCGCGCTCCTTCTCGCCGGGATCCTCGGGACCCTCTTCTTCGTCTGGTTCGAGGCCCGACAGGAGATCGCCCGCGCCGACCGACTTCTTTCCGACGCCGCCGACGCCAGGCAACGTCACGAGGAACTTCGTCTTCAGCTGGCGGAACTGAACGAGGAAATCCGGGAGGCGGAGGAGGACCTGGAGCCCCGGTCTCCGAAGGAAGAGAAGGAGGCGGTCTGGAAATGGAAGAGGGAACGGAAGGAACTCCGGTCCGAACTGCTCCGCACCGAGGCGCGTATCGTCGGCTTCTTCATCGCCGCCCTCTCCCACGACGAGCGGGCCGCGGAGGAGATGCTCAAATTTTACTGGATGCGTCTCCTGCAGACCCAGGCGGAGGGGGACATCTCCAGCGCCGAAATGTACCAGGAATCGATGCGGCAGATGGCGGAGGACCGGGGATACCCGTTCTGGATCCGCATTCTCGATTCGGGCGGAAAGGTGGAGATCGATTCCACGCCCCGCGCCGATTCGATCGACATTTTCCTTCTCACGGAAAACAGCGCCGGGCCGGGGGGGCAGGTCGAGGTCCGGAGGAACGTCTCCCTTCCGTTCCGGGATGACGCGCTGGACCCGGGGCCCTACCTCTTTCTCCTCCGGAAGGCCGGTTATCCCGAACTTCGCCTGCCCGTGCTGGTCAGCCTCGGAAAGGAAGTGAAAATAAACGCCCGGCTTCTTTCCGCGGACCAGATCGGGGAGGGGTTCATCCACGTGCCCGCCGGCCCGTTCATATCGGGGGACCCGGGCGCCTACCTCGGCATGCCGCGCAGGCCCTCCGTCTTCGTGGACGATTTCATCATCGGCCGCCACGAGGTGACCCGCGCCGGGTACGTTCAATTCCTGAACCATCTCGTCCGGACGGGGAAGCACGACCTGGCGCACGTGCATCTTCCCTACGAAGTCATGGAAAACGGACGGTTGCACAAAAAGATGTTCCTGCACGACCACCAGGCGGAGTCCGATTTCCGCCTGGCGGCGGGACTCCACGCGCAGGCACCCGTGACCTCCCTCCCCTGGGACAGCGCGGTCGCGTACGCGGAGTGGCTTTCGAAGGAGACCGGGGAACGGTACCGGTTGCCGACCGGGCTGGAGTGGGAAAAGGCGGCGCGCGGAGTGGACGGGCGCACCTTCGCCTGGGGGGAATTTTTCGACTGGGAGTTCATGAACGGGTATTACACCCGCGAGCGTCCGGGCGTGGTCGCGGTGGGGTCCTACCCCCTCGATCGTTCCCCGTATGGCCTGTACGACGTCGGGGGGAACGCCGCCGAGTGGACGATGGACATTTTCTCCCTCCGGAAGGAGAAAGACGGGATCGTATTCGGCGCGTCGGGAGGCCGCACCTCGGAGAGACACTTCCACGTCTCCGCCCGGTTTCCCCAGATCCGCCAGAGTCGCCCCAAGTGGGTCGGCTTCCGGCTGGTGAAGGAAGTTCCGGCTCCCTGACCCGGAGCCTCCCTTGCAATCGGGGAACCTCGCCGGTAGGGTAGAAGCCCAAACGGCCGGTGCCCGTGAAGCGTATAACCAGAACGAAGCAATCAACGTCATCAAAACGGAGGAATCACATGAACGTCATCAAGGTGGGGATTGTCCTTGGCGCGCTTCTTCTGTCCGCCCGCGTCGGCGCGGCGCAGGAGAACCAGGATGAATTGAAGAACAAGATTCTCCAGAAGGTCGAAGACCGTCTTCGGGCCGAGGAGGAACGGATCCTGAAGGAGATCTCGAAGATCATCGAGGAGGAACTCTCCGGATGGAAGAGCGGCGAGAAGAAGACCGTCGTCAAGCCGAAGAAAGAGAAGAAAGCCCCCACGAAGAAGGAGGCCGCGCCTCCGGTGGAACCGGGGTTCCTCGGCGTTTTTCCCGCGGAACTGGAAGCGGAGGAAAAGGAAGAGTTCGGCGCGAAGTCCGGCGTCATCCTGCGCGAAATCGTTCGGGACAGCCCCGCGGAAAAGGCGGGCCTGAACGCGGGCGACATCATCGTTCATCTCGACGGAAAGACGATACGGGACCTCGACACCTTCCGGGACGTCATCCTCGACAAGGGCGCCGGCAGTAAAATGAAGGTCGGCTTCCTGCGGGACGGAAAAACGCTCTGGAGAACCGTCACCCTTGCCAGCCGCCACGCCGTTGAGGAAGAGAGGGCAGAACGTCCCGTCCCCGAAAAGAAGGAAGAGCCGAAGCGCGACCGGACCGAGAAGGAGCTCCGCGAGAAGACCCGGAAGTTCCTCGAGAGGAAGGAGTCCGAAAAGCGCGAGAAGGCCCTCAAGCAGGAAGAGGAAGAAAAGCGTCGCGGAATCCCCGGACTCGATTTCCTCGCCCTCGACGACGAGGCGTTCGGGACCATCCGCGGGATGCTGGAACAGTTCGGAATGGATGCGGACCAGTACTTCGAGCAGGGCGAGGACGGGAAGTGGCGTCCGAGCGGCGAACTCACGGAGATGTTCAAGCAGTTCGACCTTCCCCGTTTCTTCGAACAGTTCCGCGAGAACATGCCGAAGATGCCCGGGCTGGAACAGCCGAAGGATCTTCTGCCCAAAGAGAAGGCCCCGAAGAAGATAGAGAAGGAAAAAGCCCCGAAGAAGATCGAGAAGAAAAAAGCCCCGAAGAAGATAGAAAAGAAGGGGCCGGAGAAGCTCGAACTTCTCAAGGTCGAAAAGAAAACGGCGCCGAAGAAATCCGGCTGGATCGGAATCGTTCCTGTCGAGCTTTCCGAGGAAGAGGCCCTCGAACTGAAACTGTACAAGGGCGTCGGAATGGTCGTCACCGAGGTGATCGAAGGCAGTCCCGCCGAAAAGGCCGGCTTGAAAGCGGGAGACGTCATCACCTACATCAACGGCAAGCCCCTCATGGGCGAGGAGGCCCTGATCGCCTTCGTTCGCTCTTCCCACGTCGGGCAGAAGGCGACATTCTCCGTCCTCCGCGAGGGAAAGAAGAAAAAGTTCCGCGTCACCCTCGGCGAACGGAAAGAATAACGGGTCGGACTCACCGCGTCTTCGAAAGAAGGCGCGGTGACGATTCCGCCGACTCTGGGAACTTTTCCCCTTCCGCAGTATATTGTGCGACGTGATCGCGCGCCTGCTGGGGATTCGGCCCGGTGAGGGGGGACTCGTCTTCCGCCTGGGGGGACACTCCTTCCTCGTCCTTGCCGCCACGACCGTCTTCTACACCGCGGCGGAGGCGCTCTTCCTTTCCGGGTTCGACGCCGCCCTTCTTCCGCTCCCCTTCCTGGCCGGCGCGATCTTCAGCCTGCTCCTTTCCGTCGCCTACGAGCGGTGTCAACGGACCTGGTCGGCCAACCGGCTCTCCGTTACCCTCACCTTTTTTCTCGCTTCCCTTCTTTCCCTCCTGATCCTCGCCGTGAATTCCGGCCTGCCGGGCGGCGCCTTCGTTCTCCTCGCGGCCGCCCCGATGTCCGGGGTTCTTCTCCGGGTCGAGAACCTCGATTTCTTCTCCCGGTCCCTCGATACCCGCGCCCAGAAACGGCTTTTCGCGACCGTGGGAATCATGGGCGGTCTCGGGGCCGTGACGGGAGGTCTCCTGGTCGGCGGACTCACCTCCCGCCTTCCCGTCGTCCAACTTCCCTGGATCTCCGTGGGGCTGGTCCTCGTTTCCTGCGTTCTGGTCCGGGGAAAGGGACGGATGAAGAAGCTCCCGACTCTTCCGGCCGCGGGATGGGGAGAGGTCGCCGGACATCGCTTCGCGATTCTCCTTTGTATTCTCGTTCTTATCATGTCCGTTCTGAGCACCCTGACCCGGTACCAGTTGGGCGCCGGTCTCAAGGAGTCGGGGAGGACGTCGGAGGAGATCGCCTCCTACCTCGGGCTTCTGAACGCCGGAATTAATTCCGGGGCGGTTCTCTTTCAACTTTTCCTGGCCCGGTGGATCATCGGGCGTCTCGGTGTCGGCGCGTCCCTCGCCGTCTACCCGGTCGTCCTGCTCCTCGCCGGGGTGGCGGGCCTCCTTTCCGGCGGATTGGCGGTGGCCGCCGGAACGCTCTTCCTGGAACGGCTTCTCCGCCAGAACCTGCAACGCCCCGTGGCGAACGTCGCTCTCATGCCCCTGCCGGACGCGATCCGGTCGCGGGCCGCGCTGGTCGTGCGCGGAGCGCTCGGGCCGGTCTCCATCGCCGTCGCCTCCGTCGGAATCCTGGCGACGTCGTCGATCGTTCCCTGGCCCGGGCTTTCGGTGGTCGTGGCGGCGCTCGCCGGCGTTGCGATCTCCCTCGCAGCCTGGACCCGCCGGGAATACGTGCACGAGGTGACCTCGGCGCTTCGTTCCCGCCGGCTCCGGACCGACGGTGGATCGGGGGTCCCTCCCGTTCTCGACGCGAAGGTGCGCCTCCTGCTGGAGGAACAGGTGGCGAGTTCCTCGCCCGAGAAGAGCGCGCTCGCCCTTCGTCTGCTTGGCGGAAATATTTCACCGCAGGCGCTCGACACCATCCGTGAACGGTGGTCCCGGTGGGAACCGTGGAGAAGGGAAGAAGCGGTCCGCGCCGTCGGGCAGGATCCGGACCGGGCGTCGCTCCGCTTCCTCCAGGCAATTGCCCCCGCGGAATCGGAACGGGTCCAGGCGGCCCGGCTCGAATGCGACCGGGTGACCGTTTCTCCGGAAACGCTCGACGGTTGGATCCGGAAGGCGGGATCCGAACTCCGCTCCGCCGCGGCCGTTCGTCTTCTTCGTGAGAAGGGCGTCGACGCAATCCGTTCCCACCTCCGGGAATGGATCGATTCGGGGGATCCCGGGCTCGTGGAAGCGGCGGTCGTCGTGATCGGGGAGACCTCGGAGAAGGATCTCTGGTCCGGGTTGCCCCGGCTTTCCCGCGAAGCCCCTGTGGCGGTCGCCCGTGTCATGGCCCATCACCCCGATCCGAAGTTCGCCTCTCTCTGCGTCGATTTTCTCGTGGACGACCGGACCTTTCGTTTCGCGCGGGAGGCTCTCATCGGAATGGGGGCGTCCGCCTGCCCGGCTCTCGTCGAATCCATCCGGATCCCGCTCGTGGCCGCCCGGGTCATCCAGGTCCTGGGCCGGATTCCCGTGCCCGAGGCGCGGTCCGCGCTCCTGGAACTTCTATCCGATCCGGACGACGAGATCCGTTCCCATGCCGCGCGTGCCCTCTCCGGTTCTTCCGGGATCCCGCCGGAACCGCTCCGGCAGGCGATGGAACGGGAATGGGAACATGCCCTCCAACTCCGCGCGGAGGAGTCCCGATCGGAAGGGATCCTCCGGTCGGAGGCGAAGGTGGAATTCGACCGGGCGGTGGAACGGCTTTTCCTGCTCCTGGCGCTCCTCTATCCGAAGCGGCCTTTCCGCAGGATTCTGCTCTCGTGGCTTTCGCCGGACCCGGGGCAGCGCAGTTTCGCTCTCGAGGCTCTGGAGGCGAATCTCGACTCCTCGTGGAGGGAGAAACTCCTTCCGGTGCTGGAGGGAACTTCCCCCGTCGACGGAGGGGAGAGCGCTCCCGATCCGTGGCGGGATCGACTTCGGAAGGCGATCGCGGGGCCGGGTTCGGACGGGGTGATCGATCGCGCGATTCTCATGAAAAAAAGCCCCATCTTCGAGCGGTGGCGGATGCGGGATCTCGAGATCCTGGTTCTTCTCATGCAGGAAGAGGATCCCGCCGCCTCCCGGAACCGCATCGTTCTGTCGGGAGGTGATCCGGTGCACCTCGCGGCGGGAATCCTGGGAATGGAGGAGACTTCTTCCCCGGAAGAGAACGTGACGGTGATTCCGATGTCGGCCCTGTATCACACGATCCAGCGGCGCCCGCGATGCGGCCCCTTGTGGTTGAGCGCGCTGGCGGTGCACCTTCTCTCCTCCGTTCCGGAACAGAAATCCTACTCCATGGGGGATATCTCCCTCGCCTCCCGCATGTCGATGGACGGGGCGGAGGGGGATCGTGACCTTTCCCTCTGGGAACGGATGTTTTTCCTCGGGTCGGTCCCCCTCTTCCGGGGAATGGGCGCCGACCGGTTGAAACTGGTCGCGGAGATCTCCCGCCCCCTCACCGTCCCCGCGGGAAGCCGGATCGTAAGGGAGGGAATGCCGGGCCATCACTACTACGTGGTCTGCACCGGGAGCGTGGAGGTCGCGGTGGAGGGGAAACAGGTTTCCGTCCTGGGCGGAGGGGAGGGCTTCGGCGAGATTGCGCTTCTTTCCGGGGAACCGCGCCGGGCGACCGTGCGGGCGGTTTCGAGGTGCGACCTTCTCTCGATCGACCAGATCGATTTTCTCGACCTGGTCCACGTCCATCCCTCGCTCGTGCGAAGTTTCACGCCGATGATCGCGGAACGGTCCCTGCAGATTCCCTGAGAAGGAGCCCCGGGCTTGGCGGTTGGAATATCAGCCGCCAGGCGCCTGCGTCATTCCCCGGGGCACTCATTTTTCACGAGCGCCCGGTACTCTTCCCGGAGGCGCCGCGTGACCGGTCCGATCCCCCCGACCTTCTTCCCTTCAAAACGCGTGACCGGCATCACCTCCACGAGCGCGTTGGTGACGAAGATCTCCGAAGCGCGGTCGAACATCGCGGGAAAGACCTTCTCCTCCCGGACGGGGATTCCACATTTCCGGGCGATTTCCAACGTGATTTTCCGCGTAACGCCGGGGAGGATTCCCCCGTGCAGGGCGGGTGTGACCAACTGGTTCCGATGAACGAAAAAGATGTTCGAGACGCATCCTTCCAGGATTTCACCTTCCCTCCCGAGCCAGAGCGCGTCCACGGCGCCGCGGCGACGGGCGCTGTCGCGGAGAAGCACGTTCTCGAGATAGTTCAGCGTCTTGTGGCCGGAGAGGAAATGGGTCGGATCTTTCCTGCTCTTCGCCAGCAGGAGTCGCGCGCCCCGCTCTTCCCAGCTTTTTGGAAGGGGCTGTCTCGTGCGCGCCTGCACGAGGAAGTTTCCGCCGCCCGTGAGCGCGAACCGGATGTAGGCGTCGGGCGCACGATTTTTTCGGCAGAGGGTCCGGATTTCACGGTCGATCCGGGACGTTGTCATCGGAAGGGTCAGTCCGAACACGCGCGCGGACTTTTTCATGCGCGCGACGTGATGGGACAGCAGGAAGGGAACTCCGCTGTACCCCCGAGTCACTTCGAAAAGACCGAACCCGTACGCCGTGGCCGGGTCGGTGACCGGAAAGGAGGCTCGGTCGTCGCGAAGAATTTTTCCGTTCAGAGAGACGTATTCCATTCCATTCCCAGTGCCGCGGCCATCCCGCGCGCCTTGAAGAGGGTCTCCTGGTATTCGGCCTCCTCGTCGGAGTCGGCCACGATGGCCCCTCCCGCCTGGAAACCGTAGCGGCCGGAGTCGTGATGAAGAACCCGGATCGCGATCGACAGGTTGGTGTTCCGTCCCGGACCGATCATTCCGATGGCGCCGGTGTAGACCCCCCGGTTCGTCGGTTCCAGTTCGTCGATGATTTCCATGGCCCGGATCTTCGGAGCGCCCGTCACGCTTCCTCCCGGAAAAGTCGCCTTCAGGAGTTCGACGATGCCCACCTCCGGCCGCAACTTTCCGCGGATGGTGGAGGCGAGATGGTGGACGGTGGGATGGGATTCCAGGCTCTTTTCCTCTTCCACCCGGACGCTTCCGGGCGTGCAGACGCGGCCCAGGTCGTTCCGTTCCAGGTCCACGATCATGGCGAGTTCCGCGTCGTCCTTCGGACTGGAGAGGAGTTCCCGGCGCATTTTCTCGTCTTCCCCCGGGTCGGACATCCGCGGGCGGGTCCCCTTGATCGGGCGGGTCACGATCTCTTCCCCCGACACCCGGAGGAATTGTTCGGGGGAGGAGGAGAGAATCGCTTTCCCTCCCAGTTCGAGGAGGGCGGAGTAGGGTGCGGGACTCGCCTCGCGAAGCCGTTCGTACACTTCCCACGGGCCGGGGCCGTTCGTTTCGAATCGCTGGGAGAGATTCACCTGGTAGATGTCGCCGGCGGCGATGTATTCCTTCGCGACGCGAATCGCGCGGAGGTACTCCTCTTTTGAAAAGGTCCGGGGGAGGGCGCCTCGGGTCGATTTCCCGCCCAGTTCGCGGTACCCCGAAGCGGATATGGCACGGTCCCTCGCCCGCCGCTCCGTGCGGAGCGTTCGCCAGTTCGGGTTGGCCCGGGTGCGATGATGGACCCGGTCGTGGAGGGCGATGTACAGGTCGGGAAATCCGAGGTCGTCCTTCGTCTTTGCGGGAAGTCGTTCGATGTGGCGGCCCAGGTTGTACCCGAACCAGCCCACCGCCATCGCCTCCCCGTCCCGCAGGATTGATTCCAGGGCGTCGAAGGGATCCCCCGTCCAGGTCTCTTCCCGTCCCGATTCCCGGACGGAGATTCGGTTCCCCTTCGTCGTGAGAACGAGAAAGGGATCCGCGCCGGTGTAGGTGGAATCGCCCGTATGCGTTTCCGACCGCGAACTTTCCAGCAGGAAGGGAAAGGGCTTTTCGCGGATTCCGGGTTCGATTTCAACCGGGGTCGTCGTCGCTTTCATCCCGGGCGCATTCTACCGGGATCGGACGAAATCGTCGAGCGGGAAGGGCTTCTTGACCGTGGGTGGGAAGGGCTCCTACAATGCCACCACGCATGGGCAAATCAAACGTGGTGGCGCAAAATATCCTGCTTGGGGAACTGCTGAAATTCCTCTCGATGGAATGTCCGGCCCTTCTTCCCAAGGCGCGGGAACTGGCAAAAAGGAACGGCGCTACGCCCGGAAAGCTGTCGAAGGGGCTCAAGACGGCTCTCCGGAAATGGGGCGATTTACCGGCCCCGGAGGCCTCCGGGGAGATCTGGCCCGGTACGAACGCGGAAACGGTCGCCGGGTGGCAACGCGATTACATGGAGGAGATCCTCGACGGCTTCTTCCGCCGGCAGGAGATCCGCGCCTCCATCACGCCCGAAGAAAAGATCCGCATGTACGGGTGGATGGTCCTGACCCGGACGCTCGACTCGCGGTTGAAGGAACTCTTCGACGCGAAAGATGTGAAATGGAACGATTTCCCCTCTCCGATGAAGGGGTTCCGTTCCTGGGGCCAGGAGGCGATCTCCGGACTGACCCTGCGCCTTCGGCGGTGGACGGAGCACGGCGACCGGTCCGACTGGATCGGGCCGGTCATCCGCGACATCGGCGTTCACCTCGCCTGGACCGACGACGTCGACAATCCCCTGCACGCACAGGCGGGGAAAATGGGCACGCCGATGGACGGACGGGACCTGCACATCGGCGATTTCGGAAAGGGAACTCTCCCGCCGACCGCGCCCCTGGCGATTTCCGCCCAGACGCTGATCGGGATGGCGTATTCTCTCAAGATGGACGGGGACGACCGCCTCTGTGTCAGTTTCATCGGGGAGGGGGGCGCGAGCCTGGGGGAATGGCACGAGGCGATCAACTTCGCCGCCGCGCAGAAGCTCAACATGATTTTCGTTCTCGAGAACAACCAGTGGGCGCTCGGGACGCACGTCTCGGAGCAGTCCGCGACGAAACGGTTCGCCCTTCGCGGTCCCGGCTACGGGATCCCGGGGATCACCGTGTATGGAAACGACCCCGAGGAGATCGCGGCCGCTTCGGCGTGGGCCGCGGAACGGGCGCGCGCCGGGAAGGGGCCGACGCTCCTGGAGGTGGTCTCCTATCGTCGCGGCGGTCACGCGCATCACGACGATTCCCGTTTCCATGGAATGCCGCACCGTCCGGGGTACGAGTATTCCGAAGAGCGCGACCGGTGGGCGGCGGCCGACCCGGTGGAAAATTACGAGGCGCGTCTCCGATCCGGGGGCGTCCCTGCTGATTTCGATTCGATCCGGGAAGAGGCGCGGAAACGGGTCGACGATGCGACGGAGCGGATGAGGAAGGCCCCCTGGCCCACGCCCGACGTGACGACAGAAATTTTCGCGCCGCGAACCACGCCCGTGGTCTCCAACCCCGGCGCCCCGAAGCGGGAGGCGGGATACGACGAGGCGATCCGCATGGCGATCGCCGAGCAGATGGAGGTGGACGACTCCGTCTGGGTGATCGGGGAGGACGTCTCCGGCCGCTACGACGGGGCCTTCGGCGTCACGCGGGGACTGGGCCGGAAGTTCGGGGAACGGCGATGCCTGAACTCCCCACTCTCGGAAGGGGCGATCATCGGCTGTTCGGTGGGGTCGGCCCTCTTCGGAAAAAAGCCGGTCGCGGAAATTCAGTTCGCCGATTTCCTGGCGACCGCCTTCAACGCGCTGGTGAACAATGCGGCGAAAATCTACTGGCGGTACCGCAGGCCGGTTCCGATGGTGGTCCGTCTCCCGTACGGGGGCGCGGCGAAGGGATCCCAGGTCCTTCTCGGCGGGGGGCCGTTCCACTCGCAGTGTCCGGAATCCTGGTTCGTCCGCACGGCGGGCTGGAAAATTGTCGCGCCCGCGACGCCCACCGATGCGAAGGGACTCATGGCCGCCGCGATCCGGGATCCCAACCCGGTGATCTTCCTCGAGGCGAAGGGACTCTATTCATTCTTCAGCCGGGACCTGCGCGAAGAGGTTCCGCTCGGCGCCGATTTTGAAATCCCGCTCGGGGAGGCGAAGGTGCGCCATGTCGGCAGCGACCTGACCTGCGTCACCTACGGCCCGATGGTCTTCTCCGCGCTCGATGCGGCGGCGGAACTGGAGAAGGAAGGGGTCGGGATGGAGGTGATCGATCTCCGGACGCTCGTCCCCCTCGACGAGAATGCCATTCTCCGGTCGGTGGAAAAGACCAGCCGGTTGATGATCGTGCACGAGGATTCCAGGCGGGGCGGCTTCGGAGCGGAGATCGCCGCGTTGGTCGTCGAGCAGGACTTCTGGAACCTGGACGCGCCGATCGTGCGCGTGGGCGCGCCCGACAGGCCGGTTCCCTATTCCCCTCCCCTGGAGTACGGGCACCTTCCGAAGACCGGGGACGTTCTCCAGGCGGCGCGCAGACTCAGCGCGCTCTAGGGGGTCCTGCCAAAACAACCTGTCCCTTTCGCATCTTGTCTTCGGCCTCTCCCCGATCGCGAAACGGATCCGCTATTCTTGCACAGCCCCTAAGACACCGCTTTTCCCCGTTGTTTGAAACGCGCCATCAGGTGACCGGGAAGGATCGGACAGGCCTGCGCCGGCCGGGAAAAGAGGCGGTGACGGATGCGTGCGATGAAGTTGTAGACCAAATCCCGGAGCGGCCGCGGGACGAGCCACATCCCCCATGCGAGAACCCGCCACGCTCCGCCGAGGCGGGAGAAGAGATGGAGAATGGCATCGGACCGGACCCGGACGGTTCCGTCCGCGCTGCATACGACGACGCTGTCGGGGAGATCCTTCCTCTTCTCTTCCGGGATCGCTTCCCGGAACGCGTCGCTGTCGAGAGCCGCCAGCCGAAAGCGATCGCCGTTCGTATCTTCCGCCAGCACGAACCGCACAACCCGGTGGCAGAGTCCGCACGTGCCATCGTAAAAAAGGGTGTCGAGGTCTTCGGCGCGGCGCGGCCGTATCCAGGCCGGGTTGAAGGTGAAGAGGTGCAACATCGCCATTCCCAGGGAGAGGTCTGCAAAATCGATCAGGACCATCAGGCCGCAATGCATCCCCAGCATGGCGGCCCAGGCCCACGGGCGCAGGCGTCGGATCAGAACCAGCGGGGCAAAAAGCAGTTCCAGTGCCAGCGCCCCCCACGTGGCCACGTTCAGCAAGACGGACGGCATCTGCAACACCGCGTCCCGGAGGAAGCCCGGTCTGGCAAGCGGATTGTCGAAGATCCGTTCGAGCGCCGTGCCGTCAATCCAGGATGGGCTGATCAGCTTGGTGTACCCGGAATAGGAGTATCCAACCGCCATGAGAATCCAGGCGACCAGGAAAATCCCCGCCGGCATCCGCCAACCGCCGGCCGGATCGCCGCGACCTCGCGCGGCCCACGAACCGTACGGGGCTGCCGGCAGGAATACGTGCGCCAGCAACATCCAGCCGACGTACGGCAGTGCCGGGTTGGAGATCAACGGATTGCGACCGAACAGGCAGGCCCAGATGTACCAGAGCAGGAAGGCGGCCACCCGGTCGCGCCAGCCGAACGCGAACGCCAGGCTGAGAACGGCCCCCGCAATCACGAACCCCGTGACAAAGGGGGGCGAATCGACGAGCGCCAGGATGTTCGGAAAGGCGTAAAGGAATGGGCTGGCCGTGCCGTCGCCAAGCGCGCCCTGGTTCGAGAATACTTCCGCGGCCCACGGAGCCAACTGGGCAAAGTGAATGCACAGGTAGATCCCGAAGATTACACGGAACATGCTGTATTGACCTCCGGTCCAGCCGTTCTTCATCGGGCGATGATCTCCAGGCTCGTCCGCAGGTTTCCCATGTCGGTGCCGGGCAGCGGTTCATACCGGACCCGTACGGGACCGTCGATCGAGGAAGGATCCACCCCGAGTTCGCGCAGGACCGGCGCGTCACCGGTAAGTCCATACCGTGCCACGGACCAGAACATCTCCCGTGCGCGCTCGTCACCGACAAGGACGGGACCGTAGGCGAGAGCGGCGCCGTAGATATTGCGCCGGTTATATGCGCCGCCGAGCCGCGAGTAGACTTCGGGGGTCAGTTCCAGGCTCTGCTCCCGACCTTCCCGGTCTTTCCACTCCAGGAAAAACCGCGTCGAGTAGGTCTCCAGGCCCTTGACGGAAGAAAAGACCTTGGGCGCCGGCGATGCCATCGTCGCCGCCCCGAACCCCTTCAGCGGAGCCAGGCCCGGCAGGTTGCCGGTCATCTGAAGCAGCCCCACCACAAGCAGAAAGGCCGCGGCCTTCTGCTTCATGAGTGATCCGCGTAAATGTCGCCGCCGCGAAGCATGAAGCCCAGCCGCTCTTCTTTCCCGGGGAAGCCGCACTTCGCCTCCCACTTCTTGGGATTGCGGAACGTGCCGAAGAGGATGTCCCAGAGCGGCAGGTCGCCGTAGTTGTAGCCATGAATCCCGGCCTGGTGGTGAATGCAATGGCTCTCCGGCCGTTGAATGATGAAGCCCAGCCAGTAAGGTGTGCGGACGTTCCAGTGATAGAAGAGTTCAGCGATTCCCGTCAGAAGGACCGCGTAGGCGGCCGCCCCGGGGCCGACCCCGACGATGAAGTAGAGTATGGTGCTTGAAAGAAGGCCGTTCCCCAGGATCTCGATCGGATGTTTGTAGAAGCTGGTGATGATTTCGATGCGCTGCGGGCTGTGGTGCACCTGGTGGAACCAGAGCCACAAAAAGTTGAACTTGTGGCGGGCCCGGTGCCACCAGTAATAGAGGAAGGTGATGACGACGTATCCGATGGCCGCGCCGCCAAGCACGCCCATCCCATCGGCGGACCAAAGACGATGTTCGTGCATCCAGGTGTCGTAGCCGTATGCCGCCAGGTATGCCGACCCGATCTGGATGGCGTTGAGCGCCAGTGCCCGCGCCCACCATCCGGCCACGTTCGCCCACGGAAGATCAACTCGGAGGTCATCATGATCGCCACGAAAGCGCCGAAGGTACCGAGGATCAGCCAATCTCTTGAAAATTCCATCCGTCCCTATTCCAAGCCCAGGAAAAGGGTGCGGAATTTCTCCGCCCTTTTCCAGAGCGGGGGAGCCGTTACAAAACTGCCGGGAAAAGAGGGAGACGGCGGTTTCAAGGACCCTCGACAACATAAGGGGCCATATCGGATCCCGCGGGCGTAACCGATCCCCGGTTCTGTTCAGACCCACGCTGGTCGCTTGTCCCCGGGAATTCCCCTGCCATAATTGAAACCACGCCCCGGGCTGGTCGTCGCCCTCATGCGTACCTTTCTCTTCGTGGGTCCCCTCGCCTGGTTGGGAATCCGTTGGGCGCCGCCTCCATCGTCCTCGGGCTTTGGTTGCGCAGGGAGTTGCGGGGAGCGGCCTGGTTCCGGCTGCGGGCATCAAATTCCGTTCCTGTCCCCCCGGTCCATTCCTTATCATGAACCCCGTTTCATGACGCAAGGAACCAACAATCCCGGCGGGGGGTGGGACTCCACTCTCTGGTCCGTTGTCCGGCAGGCGGGAGAAGGCTCTTCTTCCGAGGCCCGCGACGCCCTCGGGCAACTCGCGAGGACCTACTGGAAGCCGGTCTACTTTTTCATCCGGCGCCGGTGTGGCAATGCCGAGGAAGCGAAGGACCTTACCCAGTCCTACTTCGCCTACCTGATGGAAAAGGATCTTCTTTCGAAGGCTCGCCCGGAGGCCGGGTCGTTCCGTGCCTACCTCCGGGGAATCCTTTCCCGCTTTCTCTCCGATGATTTCGACCGTCGCAAGGCGCTTAAAAGGGGGGGGGGCGTCGACCGGATTCCGCTCGATTTTGCGGAGGCGGAGACCGATTTCCAATACGCTCCCGCACGGGTGGAATCGCCCGAAGAGGCTTACGACAGGGCCTGGTCCGAGATGACTCTCTCCCGGATCATGATGCAGTTTCGCGAGGAGTGCCTCGCGAATGGGAAAAAGGTCCATTACAACGTCTTCCAGTTACGTTTCGACGCGCGGGAAGGAGGACTGACTTACCCCGCGATCGCCGAACGGCTCAAGATCTCGGAGACCGACGTTACCAACTACCTTCACCGGGCCCGCACCCGCATCCGGGAACTCTTCGAGAAAACCGTCCAGAACGGAGTTTCCACCCGGAAGGATCTGGACGAAGAAATCCGGTTTTTCGGGAAGAATCTTTAAAAGACCCGCCCCTGGATTCCCAATCCTTTCCCGGAGGAATAATACGATGAATAAAAATACGAACGAGAATATGACCTGTCCCCGGTGCGGGAAAGAACTGGCCGCCCGGCAGGTGGACGAGCAGTTCGACGGAGTCTGCCCCCGCTGCGTCTTCGAAGCGGTTGTTGGAGACAACGCGGACATGGCCGCCCAGACAACCCTGCTCAAGAGACCCGGGGAGGTTCCCGGGCATGCCGCAGGAACCGAGTTCGGCAATTACGTGATCCTCGGCGTCCTGGGGACGGGCGGGATGGGCGTCGTCTACCGGGCGCGCCAGAAGGGGCTTGAACGAAACGTGGCCCTGAAAATTCTCCCCTCGGGCGAAGGTGCCCCGGAAGACCTGGTAGACCGGTTTTTCCGGGAGGCGCGCGCGGCGGCGACGCTCAAACATCCCAACATCGTTCCGATCATCGAGGTTTCCAACCACGAGGGGACCTATTTCTACAGCATGGAACTGGTGGAAGGAAGAACGCTCTCCAACGTCATGAAGGAGAGCGAGGTCGCCTCGAGGGAACTCGTCGAGATCCTCGAAAAGGTCGCCCGGGCGGTGCATTACGCGAACGGGAAGAACGTGATCCACCGCGACCTCAAGCCGTCGAATATCATGGTCGATCCGACGGGGGAACCAAAGGTCCTCGATTTCGGGATCGCGAAGACCCTCGGGACCCGCTCGAAGGCGACAGAGACTGGGAGCGCCCTGGGAACTCCGCCCTACATGAGCCCCGAACAGGTCGAGGGTGCGAAAGACATCGATGCCCGGGGAGACGTCTATTCCCTCGGGGCGGTCCTGTATGAAATCCTGACGGGAAGGGTTCCGTACGAGGGGGTCACTGCGATGGAAATCTTCCGGAAACTCGCCACGGAAGAGGTTCTTCCTCCCTCGAACCTGAACCCGGGAATCGACAGGGACCTGGAGGTGATCTGCCTCAAGGCGCTCGAGAAAAGAAGAGAGGACCGGTACGACTCCGCGGAGGCGCTGGCGGCGGACCTGGAGCGGTACCTTGCCGGGGAGCCGATCCTTGCGAGGCCCGTGTCGTGGTCGAGAAAAGCGGGTCGGTTTGCCAGGAAGAGGAAGGCGTGGGGTGCGATCGCGGCGAGCCTCGCGGTCATGGCCCTCATCGTAGCGTATACCTCGGCCCCCCCTCCCATCGTCATCAATCCCGATAATCCCGGGCTAGACGGCGGGAAAGACCCGGAAGTGAAAAGGGTGATCGAAAGGGCTCGCCGGACGATCGAGAGCGTCCGGTTCGGAACGACCCCGCCCGAGAGGCGCGAACGCACGGTCAAACTGGACTCGGCGATCGCCGAAGTGAACGGAATGCTCGGGGCCTGGCCCGGGAACGGGGAACTCTATTACTGGCGCGGGAGGCTAAAGGAGGCGGCGAACCGCTTCAAGGAGGCGACGGAAGATTACCACCTGGCGGTGGAACGGGATGGGAGTCTCGCGGATGCGCGTTACCGGCGAAACGTCTGCGCGTGCAAGGTCCCCAGTGTGACCGGTAATTACGTTGGTGTATTAGAAATCCGGGAAGAGAATTTCAAAACCTCCCGGGAGGATCTCGAGGCGCTCAAGGACCTGGATATCGCCACGGAGCAGGTCATTCTTCTCGAGGCTCTTGCGAAACATGCAACCGTGTCGAAAGAGATGCCTCTGAAGGTGGACGAGAACGAGCCGGTTGAAAAGCAGAAGGAGGAGTCCAAGCGCTATTACGCCTCCCTTAACAGGCCGTTGTTTGATGCGGCGGAAGCGTCCCTGCAAATCAACCCGACCTTTTACGACGGCATGGTCGTGAAATTCAATGCAGAGAGATTCTTGGAGGGGCCTTCCTATTCCCGGGACGTGGAACTGGTGGAGAACATCATTTCCCAGCAACCGAACGATTTAATGGGGTATGCCGCTCGCTTTGTAACCCAGGATCTTGATTTCGGGGAGAGCTTATCCACCCTGGTTCACATGATGGAAATCGATCCGGGTAATTCGACCCTCGCTACCCAGTACGCGATGTGGTTCGTGATGGAGCTCGGGTTACCCGAAATCGGGCTGAATATTCTCGATGAAGCGATCAGGATCGATCCTGGTCGAATCTCGCTCCACGGTTGGAAGGCCCAGTTAATGATCGCCTCCGCTTCGAGGGGCGGAGGGCCGGTACCGTGGAAGTACTGGTGGGCGGTAAAACAGGTCCTGGACACGGCGCTTGGGCTTCCGGTCGATAAGGGGACGGACATGTTGGCCGGATTTTTCGAGAGTCAATGCCGTGGATTGCGTGCCTACATTCGCCTTGTCCACCTGGACGACGAGGACGGGGCGCGGAAAGACTTCGCGATCTACAAGGAACTGATGCGGAAACGGAGTTCGCACTTCGATCAGTTGGAGTTTGAGCAATTGGAGATGCTGGGCTCCGCGATAGTGGCCGGCACCAGGCGGCAATTCCTTTCCCAGGGCCAGGGGGAGGAGATCGTGAGAAAGGCGTGCATCGATCACGCGCGGTTCCTTTGCCGGCGAATCGAGCTGGGCGCGGAGGAAGAGCGATACTATTCCCTCTCCTACCTCCTGGTCAGGTGGGCCGTCGGAACGGGTTACGTCCTGACGGAAGAGGACAAGACCCTTTTCCAAAACCTGCAAGTCGTCAAGGTCAATCCCCCGCGAAAACCGCGGCAAGAACCCGTATTGGAAGAGGGGCCCCAGGAGTCCGGTCCCCACATTCTCAGGCTCGACAGGAATAAGATCGCCCAAGAACTGTACAAGGGAGGCGATGACGGGGAGGGTATCGACGATATCCTTGCCGGGAAGGTACCGGTACTTCACGAATTCGGGACTCCCTCGCTCCCGGAGGGAACGCGGAAACATCTGAAGGCATTGCTGGAGGATGAACTAGAGCAGCGGGTCGTAAGCGAATCGAGGGGGGAGCATTTCTACGAGGAGTTGTACTCCCTGAACTATGCCTACCAGGTGCTGGGAGGGGAGAAACTGGGTCCGGACCCGGTCGATCCCGGGCTGGTCCGTACCGTCCTGGAAGGGCTCCAATACAACCGGTTCAGCACGAGCCGTGTAAGGGGAGGGAATTCCCTGGACCTTTGGACCAAGGCTCTACGTATGGCGTCGTACGACTCATCCCTGGATGGGCGGAAAGTAAAGGCGATGTTGTCTGGCTATCTCAAGAATCCGGGGGACGGGTTTGGCGTGGATCGATTCCTTGTCGACAAGATCGAAGACCTGCTCGGGGGAAACGCGTGGGTCGAAGAAAAGTACCGCGCTACCAGGGACTACGCCCTCAAGATCAACCGTCCCCCCGCCCTGTTGTTTTCGCAACTGGCCGGGAGTTCTGGCGCCCGGTTTTTCCACCCGCAACTCGCCGCCCTCGACCGTCTCCCGGGACAGGAACCGGGAACCATGCCGGGCATCTTTACCCAGCCCGGTTGGGACGGGTTCATGAATCTCAGGATCACGGAGGATTGCCAGGTCCATGTCGAAAGGCTTGCCCTGATGGGCTACTCGGGAAGATCGAGGAAGGAATTCAGGTCGGTGATGGTATCGCTGTACGTGGCCGATCTGAAACTGTACTGGGACCGCTTCCTGAAATCGATCCAACTCAAGCCGTTCGGGTTCGTCTCTGTCGTCAAGGCAAGGGAATTCCTGAACCAACTGACGAATACCCGGAAAAGCCCCTTATTCCTGCTCTTCAAACGGGCGTGGGCGAGGAGGGTCGTCACCATCGACGGGGTAAGGTGGAACGAGGCCAGGACGGATGACGGCATGGTTGACTACGTGGCCGCCTGGTGGCCCAAAACCAACGACGCCTACAAGCTGATCCGGAACTGGCTCGGGATTTTCCGGGACGAGTATGGATCCAGTTTCGTCCGCATGGTATCCAAGGGGGGGACGAAGATTGCCGATTTGGAGAAGACCTTCAAGACCGCCCAGGCAAGTCTTGATGACGCCGACATCAAGGTCGACGAGTCGTTGAGGGGTATCGTCGACGACCTGCTCGTCCAGCCAATCCAGTATTCCATCGACCTTCTCAAGCGGATGGCGGGGAGGGAGATGGCCAGGCTCTGGAGCGAAAGGGTCTTTCTCCCCTTCAAGGGGGAAATGAAGGGCAAGTACCCGTTCACCAGGAAACTCGACAATGCCGACGTTGGGGCCGCCGATTTCGCCGACATGTTCGGGAAAGGCGGGAGCGGGTTCATCCGGGTGATGGAATACATCGACATCCTCGCGGAGGTCCGCCTGCTCGGCAAGCCGATCCTCGTTCCGACGGCGAAGTACCGGGAGGCGAAGAAGAAGGCGCTGGAATTCAGCAAGCTTCTGGCGGCGGGCCAGGACGGGAAGGAAAGGATCTCCATTTCCTTCAAATTGACCTTTCGTCTCGCCAACGCCGTTTCGATTGTGTTCACCCTCGGCGAGGCTATGTACATGGGGTTGAACATCCATACCACGGACCGGTTGACGTGGATCCAGGGAATGAACCTGCAACTGACCGCGGTTCCCACGGGAGGAAGTAGGAAGGTCTTCTACCCCCTGGGACAGGAGGATCGCCATACCAGCCCGTGGGCGCTCTTCCGGTTCCTCGATGGTGGCCGGTATACCCCCAAGGTCGCAGACCAGTTTCTGCTGGAATGGGACCTGGCTCCCAAAGATAAATTGCGCATCACTTTTCTTGCGGAAGGGCCCTCCAACTGTTTCGAAAAGGGATTCTTCCACTTCGATTGCCCGAGGAAGGCGGTGGAATAGGGCCCTTCCGCCGTTTGCCCGTTACAAATTGGCCGTTGGAATTTCGAGCGCGAAGGGCTTGCTTATCCCCGCACAAAAACCTTCCCCTGGCTTGGGTTCGTCTGCAGGCCGGTCGGGGCGTTCGCGTTCGACCCGTTGTGGGCGGTCGGGCAGCCCGTGTGCGCTATTCGTTCCCCTTCCACGGAGACCTTCGAGCTTCCTCCCCGGAAAGTGACCTGCCCGCAGACCTGGCCGGAGATGACGCCCCCCTTCACCCCCTCCTCGTTTCCCCCGGAGTGCCGGATCTCGGTCTTCTGCGTGCACGCCTTCCGGTTTCGGATGCGCACCTTCTGGGAACAGGTTTCCCCGTCCGCCTGCCGGAGATGCGCCCGGTTGACGTACGCCTCCACTCCGCCCGTCTCCGTCCGGCAGACGTCCGGAAAGGCTTTGCAGGATCCTTTTCCTTTCGTGCTCGCTTCGAACATTCCTACCTCCGTACCCAGTTTTCGGCCTCGAGCCGGTCGGGGTCCGTTCGGCGAACGTCTTTCATGTTCGTGTTGAGGAATCTCGCCTGCCGTTCCTCCACGTTGTGAAGGTTCGCCCCCGTCATGTTCGCGATGGTGAAATTGGTCCGGGTGCATTTCGCGTGGCTCAGGTCGGCATGAGAGAGATCGGCCTGTACGAACTGGGCGTCCTCCGCCTCGATTCCGATCAGGATTCCCCCCGACAGGGTCGCCTTGTTGAAAACCGCCTTTTTCGCCTTCGCCTCTTCGAAGGTGGCCCCGGTCAGGTCGGTTCCCCGGAAGACGGCGCCCTCGATGTTCGCCCGGGTGAAGTCGCTTCCCGCTCCATTTCCTTCCTGGAGCGACGCGCCGGCGAGGTTCGCGCCGCCGAACTCCCCCCCCGTGATTCGGGAGCGATCCAGTTTCGCATTTTCGAGATTCGCTTCCTGCAGGTCCGTATCCTTCAGGTCGCATCCGGAGAGGTCGACGTTCTGAAGGCGGACTTCCCGGAGATCGCATCTCCGGAGCGAAGCTCCCGGGAAACGCGCCATCGTGAGGTCCAGGCCGGAAAGACGGCAATCGGACATCTGGACGCCCGCAAAATCGGTCCCCTCCATGAGGCAACCGTCAAAACTGACGCCCCGGATGATCGTATTTTTGAACCGGGCCCGGGAAAGATCCGCGCCCGTAAGAATAGCGCTTTTCAGCCGCGCTCCGGAGAAATCCGATTCCTGCAGGCAGGCCCCCCAGAGATTAGCGTCCGCCAGGTCCGTTCCCGCGAGACGGGCGCCGCGGAGATTGCATTCCGAGAGGTCGGCTCCGCGGAAGTCCTTTCCTCCCAGGTCCGTTCCCGCGAGATCGATTCCCGGCAGGAGAGGGGATCTAAGGTCCGCCTTGACCAGTTGCTCCTTGTCCGGCCGGGTCCCCCGGAAATTCGCCCGAACGAAGCGACATCCTTCCAGTACGGCGCCCTCCATTCGTGCGTGTTCGAAATCGGTCCGGTCTGCATGCGCTCCGCGCAGGGTCGTCTTCGACAGGTCGGCCCTGCGAAAACTGGATTCATCCAGGGTGGTTCCGGTGAGATCCGCCCCGTTCAGGCGCGCCTCCTGGAAATCCGCGCCGGCGAGATTGGCGTTGACCAGTTTCGTCTCTCTCAGGTTCGCCCTCGAAAGATCGGAGCGGCCAAGGTCAAAGGACGAAAGATCGAGTCCCGACAAGTCGGCGCCCGCGAAGGAAAAACCGGAGCAGGCAGGGGGCAGTTCGCGGATTCCCTGGAGGTTCGCTTCCCGGAAAGTGGTTCTCCAGAGCGTCGCGCCGGAAAAGAGGGCGTCGTGAAGGGTCGATCCGTCGAAGCCGCTCGCTTCGATCCGGCCGCCGGTCCAGTCGGTCCGCTCCAGGCCGCATCGACGGAAGAGACTTTCCTGCAGACGGCATTCCCGGAAGGAGGCACCGGGGAGGGGACTGTTCGAAATAGTCGTATCCCGGATCGTCGCCCGGTCGAACCGGGCCTCGTCGAGTTGGAGGCCTTCGAAGCGGGATTCCTCGATCCGGCTTCCCACCAGGTTTATCCCGCGGGCGTCATGCCCGAAGATCCGGGACTGGAGGATCCCGGTCTCCTCCAGGTTCGCGGCGTCGAGACGACAGTGGTACAGGGATGCCTCCCGGAAACGGGCGTTTCGCAGGTCGGCGCGTGAGAAGGTGCATTCCATCCAGGTTGTTTTCGTGAGGTCGGCGCCGGCCAGGATGGCGTCGGAGAATTCGTTTCCGCTCCAGGTGATTCCCGAAAGATCCACCCGGGAGAGGTTCGCCTTCCGGAACCGGGATTCGTTCACCTGCGCCCCGTTGACCTGGGCGCCGCGGAAATCGGCTTCGGACAGATCGACTTCGGTCCAGATCGCCCCGGCAAGGTTCGCCCCGGCCAGGTTGACCCCGCGAAGATCGACCCGGGTGAGGATGGAATCGCGAAGGTCGGCCATCCGGAAATCGGCGCCGGTCAGATCGACATCGGTGAGACTCGCGTGGGCGGGAAGCGTTCCCGCCTCCACTTTTTCCAGGAACTCCTCCCGGCCCAGGAGAACGACTTCATCCGCCACGCTTGGTCCCCTTCAGGTTGGCGGAGGAATAGTTCGCGTCCGCGTCGTCGGCGTCCCACAGTTCCACGCCGTAAAGATTGCTGTGCTGGAGATTCGCGCCTTTCATTTTCGCTCCCTCCAGGGAGCCCCGGAAGAGGTTCACCTGGACGAGGGTCGCCTCCTCGAGATTCGCGTTTCGGAAACGCGCCCGGACAAGGTCGCTTTTGTTGAAGTTCGCTCCCTTTAAACCCGCGTCATTGAAATTGGCCCTGTTCAGAACGGCTCCCTGGAAATCGGCGCCCGTGAGGGTGCTCTCTTCCCATGTGGAGGCGACGGCATTCGCACCCGAAAAATTTCCCTGCGAAAAGTCCGCGCCCTTTCCCGCGTGAAGTTTCGTCAACGTGGCGTTTCGCAGGGAGATTCCCGCGCCCTTCGCGCCCTCGACGGAGGCGTTCGTCATGTCCGCCTCGTCGAACCGGGCGTTGCCGATGTGGGTGAGGGAAAAGTCCGCCCCGGCGCACCGGACGCCTTTCAGGATGGCCGCGACCAGGTCCGCCTGGTGGAAGGAGGCCCGTTCCGCGGACGCGCCTGTCAGGTCCGATCCCCGGAGGACGGCGTGGGTCAGGCTCGCTCCGTCCAACCGGGCTCCAACGAGCCGGGCGCGGGAGAGATTGGCTTCGTCGAGGTCGGCGCTGGTCAGGACCGCCTCCGAGAGATCCGATTCGCCCAGTTCCGCCCCGCGGAGATTGGCCCGGGTGAAATCTGCGCCCTGGAGATTGCACTTGCCCATCCGGGTTCCCGGGAGGATGGCGTTTCGGAAAATCGTTCCGGCCAGGTCGGCGCCGGAAAGGTCGAGGCCGGAGAGATCCTGCCGGGAAAAATCGCGATCATGTTTTGCCCGTGCGAGGAAGGATTCCCGGGTCCATCGTTCCCGTTCCCATTGGGTGCGCGCTTCCGTCTTTTTCCCCGCGGATTGTTTCCACGATTCCGATTCGTCCCGGAGTTCCGTGGGAGAGGGGAGTTCCTTCCTTTCGGATTCCCCGATTTCGTCGAAGGCGGAAAGAATCGCGTCCCAATCGGGATCAACGTGCTCGGCTGTCGGGCCCACCTCCGACTCGGCCCGTTCCAGCCGTTCCTCTGCGTGCGCGAAGGCGGCGTCGAACTGGTCCTTCCAGTCGCGGGGAAGTTTCTCGGCTTCGATCTCCCCGAGGGGCTTCCACGGAAGGGATCGATCCGGCGGGGGGGAGAGTCTCCCCTCGAGACAGTGGGCGTAATGTTCGGGGGAAACGGGAATGCTTTCGAGCCGCTCGGAGACGACGTACTGGTGGGAAATCTCTTCCAGGCTACGGGAGGCGACCGGCGTCACGCCGCGCCAGACCAGGACCAGTTCCTCCCGGTCCATGTCCACCCGGAGGGTGTCGATTTTCATCTCCACTTCCCGGAACCGGGAAACGCTCTCGAGGGTTTCTTTCAGGAACCAGCGGAGTCGCAGGCCGGGAAGGCGGGAGGTGTATGTGGGAAGGTCGGGATGAAGATTTTCCATGAAGAGCCGTTCGTTTCCCCGGAGAGGGGCGTCCCACTGCTGGTCGGGGGGGGCGGAATTGAAATGGGACCAGTCGAAATCGAGGGGAAGCCAGGGCCAGTGATCTTTTTCCCAGGTTTCGTCGTACTTTCCCCGTTTCTTCCACCGGGAAGGATCGGTCGTGGGAAGGGGACCGAACCCGGCGGGGCGCGGGCGGTCTTCCGGCGCCGTAATCATTTCTTCCGGGTATTCCACGTTGGGGAGGAGCGCCTGGAATGCGTCCTCCCCCGGGAGTTCGGCGAGGAACCCCGCCCCGAGAGGGTTGTCCGCGAAACCGGGGCCGCCAAAACTGTTTTCCGGGCGGATCGAGATTCTCCGGAAGGCTTCCGGCAGGGAAGGGCGGATTCCCCCGGCGGTCTTCTCCCATGTCCGGTCCCCCGACACGGTCAGCGATTTTTTCCACTCGCCCACTCCGAAGGTGGAGGTACAGCGGGCGAGCCCCTTTTCTCCGGGCGCGTGGCAATGGCCGGTCAGGAGAAGATCCGTTTTCGGTTTGTACGGAACGAAATCGGAGGGGGCGAGGAGGCTTCTCCCGTCGTCGTTGCGGTGGCGGTCCCCCGAAAGTGGTTCCTGCCGGTCGGCCGGCTGTGCCGTTCCCTTGGGCCGGAGCAGGAAGGTGCCCTTCGCGAGGAGGGTGGCGGAGAGGGCGTGCGGCGGAACCCGGTTCAGGATCCATGCCACGCTCATGCCGCTGTCGTTGACGATCTGTGTCATGCTCCCCGGCTATTCTTCCACGACGAAATTGCGGACGCCGGCGGTGAAGCCCCGCTTGACCCGGACGTCCTGCCGGTCCACGCGGAGAAAGTTCGGTCCGTTCTGGAGTTCCACGTATTTCTGCATCTCCAGGTGCATCCGGTTATCGGCCTCCTCGCCGGTGTTCGCCCGGAGGGTGACCGCGCCCGCAACGGAGACCGTGGCGTTCTGGACGATCTCCATGTTTACCACGCCGAGTTTCGCCTCGTAGTCCTGGATGCGCTGGCGCAGTTCCCCGATCTCGGAGGTCATCTTCTCGACGGTCCTGTCGTACCGGGCGATGTGCTGTTCGAGCGTGCGGATCACCTCTTCCTGCTCGCCCTTCACCTCCCGCTGGAACTTCATGTCGATCGACTCCACCTTGTGGGCGGCGCGGGAAAAGATGCCGGCCTTGGAAAACTCGAAGGAGGGTCCCGCCATGCTCCGGAAGGAGGAGGACCGGTTCAGGTCGACCTTCATCCCGAGGTAGGCGTTCAACTGGGCGGCCACGGAGACGTTCGGCTTGATCTCGCTCACGACGATTCCTCCCGAGAAAAGTACCGGTCGAGGGTGTCAATCTATCACAACCCCGGATCGACCGTCAAAAGACTCCCCGGGATTTAATCGGGACACGGGGTTTCCGGCCGTGGTAAAACGGGAGGGATGGAGAAAGTGATTCACCGGTTCGCGGCCGGGGTCCGGTGCGGGTGCGGGAAAAAGAACGAACTCCTTCTGCCCGAGGTCGAATGCGGGACGGAAATGATCTGGTACCTGCGGTGCGGGGGATGTGGAGGGTTCGGGTGGTTCCACGCCGGGCAGGAGAGGGCGTTCCGGAATGCGATCCGGGATGCCGCCGAACGACGCGGGGAACCGGGGGGGCTGTCCGAAAAGGGAACACGGGAGGCGCATGAAAGCTTCGCGGAGTCGCTTCCGGAATGCGGGTGCGGCGGCCGTTTCCACGTCGTCCGGCTGATGGAAGAGGAACCCTGCCTGCAATGCGGGAATTCCCTCGTCCGGCCCGGCGTTGCCGGGAAGTCCCGGGTTCCGGTGCCGCGGATCTTTCCTACACCTTCTCGCTGATCAGTTTCGCCTGCAGGAAGAGAAGCAGGTAATCCCGTCCCCCCGCCTTCGAGTCCGTGCCGCTCATGTTGAAACCGCCGAAGGGGTGGGCTCCCACGAGCGCGCCGGTGCATTTCCGGTTGAAGTACAGGTTCCCGACGTGGAACTCGTTTCGCGCCTGTTCCATCCTTTCCGCGCTCTCCGTGTAAACGGAGCCGGTCAGGCCGTAGTCGGTGTCGTTCGCGATGGTGAGCGCGTCGTCGTAGTCCTTCGCCTTGATGATCGCGAGTACGGGTCCGAAGATCTCCTCTTTCGCGATGCGCGCCTTCCGATCGATATCGGCGATCACGGTGGGTTGAACGAAGAGCCCGGGGCCCCGTGTCTCCCCCCCGGTAAGGAGACGTCCTTCTTCCCTGCCGATTTCGATGTACTCTTTGATCTTTTCGAACTGCTTCTCGTCGACGACGCCGCCCATGTAGTTGTCGAGGTCGCGGACGTCGCCCATCTTGAGAGAGCGCGTTTTTTCGACCACCCGCTCCACGACCTTGTCGTAGACCTTCTCGTCGACGATCAGGCGGGAACATGCGGAACACTTCTGGCCCTGGAAGCCGAACGCGGAGCCGACCGCGCTGGTCGTGGCAGAGTCGAGGTCGGCGTCGTCGGCGATGACGATCGCGTCCTTGCCTCCCATCTCCGCGACGACCCGCTTGAGCCAGAGTTGCCCGGGATGCACCTTCGCGGCCCGTTCGTAGATCCGGCACCCGATTTCCCGGGAGCCGGTGAAGGAGATGAACCGGGTCAAAGTATGGTCGACCAGGAAGTCTCCCACCTCGCCGCCGGGGCAGGGGAGGTAATTGACCACGCCCGGGGGAAGGCCTGCCGCCTCGAAGATTTCCATCATCTTGTAGGCGACGACCGGTCCCGTCGAGGCCGGTTTCATCACCACCGTGTTTCCGGTCACCACCGCGGCCATCGTCATGCCTGTCAGGATCGCAACCGGGAAATTCCACGGGACGATCACGACTCCGACGCCGAGCGGGATGTAGAACGCGGCGTTCTTCTCTCCCGGGGTCGGGGTCACGAGGTCGGCTTTCGAGTAGCGCACCATCTCGTGCGCGTAGTAGTCGAGGAAGTCGATCGCTTCGGCCGTGTCGGCGTCCGCCTCGATCCAGTTCTTGGAGGCTTCGAGGATCATCGTCGCGTTGATGTCGAAGCGGCGTTCGCGAAGGATCTCCGCCGCCTTGAAGAGGACGTCCGCCCGTTCGGAGACGGGAACTTTTTTCCACGTTTCGAAGGTCGCCGCGGCGGTTTGCATCGCCTTTTCCGCGAGACCCCTGTCGGCGCGGGAGACTCGTCCGACGATCTCTTCGTTGTTGCAGGAGTTGCGCCGGACGATCTTGTCGTCCGTGTGAATGCGTTCCCCGCCGATAATCAACGGGTAGTCCTTCACTTCGAACGCCGCGAGCGCCTCTTCCTGTTTCTTTCGATCTTCGGGGTTGGAAAAGTCCAAGACTGGTTCGTTGGTGAATTCTTTCATGCCAAAAATTTGTACCGGAATTATTTGCGCGGGTCAAGGGGAAGAAGAAAGCGGGGACGATTTTCGCTTCCTTTTATATAGTGAGGGCATGACCGGTCCCATCGTCACGATCGACGGTCCCGCCGGGGCGGGAAAATCGACCATCGCAAGGCGTGTGGCGGAACGACTGGGGCTTCGTTATCTCGACACCGGGGCGATGTACCGCGCCGTCACCTGGAAGGCGATCCGGGAAGGAATCGAGGATCCCCTTCTCATCGCGAAGATGATTCCCGGGACCCGGATCGAGGTGGGAGAACGGGTGGTCGTTGACGGGATCGACGTGACCGGGGAGATTCGGGCGCCCGAATTGACGCGCCGGGTTCGGCCGGTGGCGGCCACCCCGGAATGCCGCGTGGAACTGGTCCGTCTCCAGCGGGAAATCGGACGCGAGGGGGGACTGGTCAGCGAGGGGCGGGACCAGGGGAGCGTCGTTTTTCCCGACGCGGAGTTCCGGTTCTACCTCGATGCTTCCGTCGAAGAACGCGCGCGTCGTCGCCAGGCGGAGAGCGGCGGGGATCTCGAAACCATTCTCCGGGATATCGAGGCGCGGGACGAGTCGGACCGGAACCGTCCAGTGGGGCCGTTGGTCAAGCCGGAAGGGGCGATTGTCCTGGATTCCACCCCGATGTCGATCGACGAGGTCGTCGAGAGGATCTGCTCCCTCGTCAATCGGTAGACGAAACCAGGTTCAATCCGCGTTCCGCGTATTCCGCCAGCGTGGCGTCCACCGTCGCGTCGAAATCGATTTCGGGATGGACGACGCTCGAGGTGCAGTCGGTGAGGAGGTGGAACCGGTTGAGGATCTTCGGTTGGTCGGGGAACATGTCCACGATCGATCGGAGCGAGGCGAGGACGCAGTGCGATTTCGCTTCTCCCGCGACGTAGATGCGGTCGAAGGAGGCGAGTTCCGAAAGAAGTGAGGAGGAGATCGTCCCCCCGGTCATCTCGGACATTTTCACTTCGGGTTCGAAGATGCTGTAGTGCTCGGTCCGCGTGATGTCCCCCTTCGAGATCCAGCGGATCGGGGAATGGCGGACGAGCGAGTGGTAGAGCGCCGCTTCCATCAGGGTGGGGTCGAGCGCGTGGCCGATCGAGCCGAGGAGGGCGTGGTACGGCCAGACGACCAGGGACTGCCGCCCGCCCCGTTCCAGTTCTCCCACGTACCGGATCGACCACTCTTTCTGGCGGGCCGGTAGCCACTTCCCGGAGCGGATGTCCGCGACGGTGATTTCCGTGAAGGGCGGGGGAGGTTCGCCCGCTTCGTCCTTCCACCAGTTCGGGTGGAAGATCTGGAAGACATGGTGCGTGTCGAGGCTGGCGTAGAGGGTGGCGATTTCCCCGATGTGCCCGTACAGGAATTCAATTGTTCGGCGCAGGTCGTCGATCGCGCCCGGAACGGCCAACGAGCCGTTCTCGTGGCAAAAGTCGACCTGGAAGTCGATCAGGAGAAGCGCGTGGCGCGGTCCGAGGGCCCCCGCGATCCGGTTTTCCGCGGCTTCGGCCGCGATGGCGGTCATGTCGGGGTGATAAAGCGTTCCAACCCTTTCGGGGCGGTAGAAGGGGGGAGGCGTCACCGTTTTTTTAACGCGGCGATCGCGGCGTCCGCGTCGGGCACCTTGAAGATGGCCGTGCTCGGCCCGCTTCCCGGGGTCGAGGCGTAGGCGTACTCGATGTTGATGCCGGCATCCCACAACTTCTGGGCGAGTTTCGCTCCCGCGCCTTTTCCCGCTTCGCCCGTGACGGCGACGACGGGGTGCAGGGTGGCGTCCAGTCCCATTTCCCGGGCGACTCTCTCCGCTTTTTCTTCCTTGTCGGGAACGATCATGATGAAGGCTCCCCGGCCGTTGCTTCCGTTGAAGCCACAGAAGGCGATCGCGTTGACGCCCTTGGAATTGAGGCCGGAGAGAATCCGGGTGAGTTCTCCGGGCTTGGATTCAACCTCGAGGGCGAGTTCCATTACCTTTCGTGTGGCCATTTTCGGTCTCCAATCGAAGGGCCTACCATAATTCATCCTCCCCCGACGGGCAAGTTCTTCTCCCGCCCGAAAACGGCCCCTGTCACCGATTAATTCTTCGCCCTTTAGAAGGTCATTTGAAGGGAGCCCGGTGGCTTCTGCACACCCATCTTTCAGATAAAAGGTGTCGGACACCATTTTTTCTTACCTTGGAGTCAAGCTTGACCCGGGTAGGGGGCATCGCTAGAATGCGCCGTTTCTGGGTGTCCGATGCTTGTCTGGTGGCGTATCCTGTTGTTTCTCTTCCGGACGGTCGGGACCACGGTGTTTCAGGCTCGGATCGAAGGAATCGGAAACGTTCCCCGGAAGGGGGGCGTCATCCTTGCCTGTAACCACCAGAGCTTTTTTGACCCGATTCTCGTCGGCATGGGTCTTCCCCGGGAGATCCATTTCATGGCGAGAAAATCGCTCTTTCGTAATCCGGTCTTCAGAGCCTTAATCGTCGCGTTAAACGCGTTTCCAATTCAACGGGACAGCCGCGACGTGAAGGGGGTGAAAGAAACCATTGCAAGGCTCCAGGCCGGACATGCCCTCCTGATCTTTCCGGAGGGTACAAGGACGCGGGACGGTAATGTTGCCCCGGTAAAAGCGGGGATCAGCATGATAGCGAAGCGCGCCGCCGTCCCCATTGTCCCTGTCCTCATAGAAGGCGCTTACAAGGTTTGGCCACGAAACCGGTTTCTTCCGGAACCCGGTCATGTGAACGTCTCTTTCGGTCCGCCGCTCCGCTGGAGCGATCCGAAGGAGTGCGGGGAGCGACTGTCGGAAGCCTGGCGTGGTCTTCACCTGCGTTTTCATCGGAAAGTACAAAGGAGCATATAGTCTCATGACAAACCGAAAACTTGTTCGGGAACTCGGCCTGAGCGTGGACCAGGTCGACAAACTGACGGAAGAAATCATCGCGGCCAACCCGGTCGACGCGGAAAAGGTGTACGAGGAGTCTCTCAAGAATTTCCAGCCCGACACGATCATCCGCGGGAAGATCCTCAACATCGTCGGGGACGAGGTCCTCGTCGATATCGGCTACAAGTCGGAAGGCGTCGTTCTGAAGAACGATTTCCAGTACGAGGAGATCACCCTCGAGCAGGAAATCGAGGTCTTTCTCGAGAACGTCGAGGACGACTCGGGCGTCATCACGCTTTCGAAACAGAAGGCGGACAAGATTCGCGGGTGGGAGAGGATCATCACCTCCAACAAGGAGGGGGACGTCATCTCCGGCCGCGTCATCCGGAAGATCAAGGGCGGACTGCTGGTGGATGTCGGCGTCCCGGTCTTCCTTCCCGCCTCCCAGGTCGACATCCGTCGCGTCGAGGACATCGGCGAGTTTCTCGGGAAAACGGTGGAATGCAAAATCCTCAAGATCGACGAAAAGCGCATGAACATCATCGTTTCCCGCCGCAAGCTCCTCGAGGAACAGCGCATGGAGGCGAAGACGGCGCTCCTGAACGAACTCGAGGAAGGGGACGTTCGCAAGGGAACCGTCAAGAACATCGCCGACTTCGGCGCGTTCGTTGACCTCGGCGGCATCGACGGCCTTCTGCACATCACCGACATGAGTTGGGGCCGGATCTCCCATCCCAGCGACGTGGTCTCGCTCGAACAGGACATCACCGTCAAGGTGCTCAAGGTGGACCGGACGACCGAGCGGATCGCGCTCGGCCTGAAACAGCTCGCGAAGAACCCGTGGGAAGGCGTCGCGTCGAAGTATCCCGTCAGTTCGAAGGTGAGCGGGAAGGTCGTCAACCTCATGCCCTACGGCGCGTTCGTCGAACTCGAGCCGGGCGTCGAGGGCCTCGTGCACATCAGCGAAATGTCCTGGACGAAACGGATCAACCATCCTTCCGAGATGCTCACGATCGGCGAAGACGCCGAGGTCCAGGTCCTCGGCGTGGACCTGGAGAAGCAGGAACTCTCCCTCGGTCTCAAGCAGACCGGATCGAACCCGTGGGACACCGTGGAGGAACGGTTCAAGATCGGTGCGCAGGTTACCGGAATGGTCCGGAACACGACCACCTACGGCGCCTTTATCGCGCTGGAAGACGGCGTCGACGGGCTCTTGCACATCAACGACATGTCCTGGACCAGGAAGGTCGTCCACCCGAACGAGATCGTAAAAAAGGGGGAGACCATTCATGTCCTGGTGCTCTCCGTCGACCGGGACAAGAAACGGATCGCGCTCGGTCTCAAGCAACTCCAGATGAATCCGTGGGACACGGTCTTCCCGGAGAAGTACAAGGTTGGGAACGTGGTCCAGGGGACCATCACCAAGCTCGTCAGTTTCGGCGCCTTCGTCGAACTCGAGCGAGATCTCGAAGGCCTTCTCCATATTTCCAAGGTGGACAAGGATACCGAGATGGAGGGGCTGAACGTAGGTGATCTGATCGAGGTGAAGATCGTCAAGATCGAACCCGAGGAAGGCAAGATCGGTCTCTCGCTGAACCGGGTCGTTGACGGATCCGCGGAAGCGGAAGCCGCTCCGGCGGAAGAAGCCCCTGTCGCGGAGGCGGAAGCCGCTCCGGCGGAAGAAGCCCCTGTCGCGGAAGCGGAAGCCGCTCCGGCGGAAGAAGCCCCTGTTGCGGAGGCGGAAGCCGCTCCGGCGGAAGACACCCCGGCCGAGCCGACCTCGTCCGAGTAATTCTTCGAACGCAGAAGAAAGAAGGCCCTGTCCGTCCATCGACGGACGGGGCTTTCTGATTTTAAAGGCGGAGGGCTTCCCGATAAATGGCGCGGGGAATGTCGGGTGTGCCGGCCCTGGGCGGGGCCCGAAGGGTCGAGTCGAAGCCCGTAGGGTGGATTTTCCAGGAAGGAACCTTTCCTTCACCAATAATCCGGGCTAGAATTCGCGCAACATGTGCGGCATTGTCGGATACGTCGGCTCGAAGAGCGCCCTTCCGATCCTGATCGACGGGTTGCGCTGTCTCGAGTACCGCGGGTATGACTCCGCGGGAGTCGTCGTCCTCAACGGGGAGGGGGTCGGCTGGGAGAAGAGCCCCGGGAAGATCCGGAACCTCGTGGAACGCCTGCGCAAAAAGCCCCTGCCGGGCACGACCGGGATCGGACACACCCGGTGGGCGACGCATGGTCATCCCAACGAGCCGAACGCGCATCCCCATTTCTCCTGCGACGGGCGGATCTCGCTCGTGCACAACGGGATCATCGAGAATTTCGTCGAACTGAAAAAACAACTCCGGGGCCACCGGTTCTCCAGCGACACCGACAGCGAGGTGATGGCGCATCTCATCGAGAAGTTTTACAAATCGCAGAAGGGAAAACATCCCCTCCGTGCCGTCACCCGCGCGATGGCAAGAATCCGGGGAAGCTTCGGAGTCGTGGTGATCTTTTCCGACTTTCCCGACCTCCTGATCGCCGCCCGGCGGAACAGCCCCCTCGTGCTCGGCGTGGGAAAGGGAGAGAACTTCGTCGCCAGCGACATCTCGGCCCTTCTGAAACATACCAAGCGGGTGATCCCGCTGGAGGAGGGCGAGATCGCGAAGATCGATCCCTCCGGAATTCACGTCATGGGTCCCGACCGGAAAGAGATTCGAAAAAAACCGATCCGCATCACCTGGGGGGTGGAGGCGACCGCGAAGGGGGGTCATCGCCACTTCATGATGAAGGAGATCTGCGAACAGCACCAGACGCTGGCCGCCGAACTGGGGGGGCGCGTCGACGCGGCCCTCGGGGAGGTTCGGTACGAGAGGCTCGGCATCTCCCTCTCCCAGGTCAAAAAATTCGACCGGGTCGTGATCGCCGCCTGCGGAACGGCGTGGCATTCGGGGTTGGTCGCCCGGAGCGCGATCGAGGAACACGTTCGTCTTCCCGTCGAGGTAGGGCTCGCCAGCGAACTTCGGTATGGCCATACCCCCTTCGATCGAAACACGTTGATGCTCGCCATCTCCCAGTCGGGCGAAACCGCGGACACGCTCGCCGCGGTCCGGATGGCGAAGGAGGCGGGATCGAAGGTGCTCGCCCTGACGAACATCCGCGGAAGTTCTCTTTCCCGGGAGGCGGACGGGGTCATCTTCATGCGCGCGGGACTCGAAGTGGGCGTCGCCGCGACCAAGACCTATACCTCCCAGCTGATCAACGTACTTCTCTTCGCGATCTACCTGGGGCGGAAACGGGGGACGCTCTCCCGCGACGCCGCCCGGCCGCTCCTCCGCGACGCGCTCAAGCTTCCCGTCCGGGTCCAGAAACTGATCCAGGACGACGCGCGGGTGAAGCGATGCGCGAAGAAGTTCCAGCGGGGGTACGACTTCATGTTCATCGGGCGCGGCTACAACCTGGCCACCGCGTACGAGGGCGCGCTCAAGATGAAGGAAATCTCCTACCTCCACGCCGAGGGATACGGGGCGGGGGAGATGAAGCACGGTCCGCTTGCGCTGGTCGACCGGCGCATGACGGTGGTCGGGGTCGCCCCCGACGGTCGCGTTACCGAGAAGATGATCTCCAACATGCAGGAGATCAAGGCTCGGCGGGGAGGCCTGATCGCGGTGGTGACGAAGGGAAGGAAACTTCCCCTCGCGGACGTCCTGTTCGAGATTCCGCCCTCCCGGGAGATGTTCTCCCCGATCCTGGCGGTGATTCCCCTTCAACTCCTTGCGTACCATACGGCGGTGGGATTAAATAAGGATGTCGACCAGCCGCGAAATCTCGCCAAGAGTGTCACGGTCGAGTAACGTCTTGTTTGTATGAAACTTCTGATTCTGATCATCCCCCTCCTGCTTCAGGAACCTTCCCCGCAGGAGAAGGTTCGCCGGATCGAGCAGGCGATCGACTGGTTGATCGAGTCCGATCCGGAACTCCGCCAGGCGGGGAGGAAGATCCTCCTGGAGGCTGGGCCGGAGGCGATTTTCCGCCTGGAACAACGCATGTCGGACCGGGGGCTCGACCGGGTCTACGAGGTTCTCCGGATTCTTCACGCGAAGTCGGGTCCGGAGGCCACCGGGTGGGTGGGACAGAAAGACCTTCCGGACGAGGAGGAACTGAAGAAGGAACTCCCCCGCGTGCCCAAAAAGCGGGTCGACCAGTACGTCTTCTCGAAATATTACGAGGCGTGGAGGCACGCGAAGTCGGGCAATTTCCAGAAGGCGATGGGCATCGCCGACGCGCTTCTTCTCCTGGAGCCGAAGTCGCGGTACCGGCGGAAACTTGGGGATCTCCGGCGATTCTGCGATCACCGGTTGACGCAGGAGACCCTTTGCGAAGCGAGCGTCGTCTCCTCGAAGAGCGTCGCGATTCGCGGGGAGAAACTGGAATGCTCTCTGCGGATCCGGAACCGGCGCGATCAGGAGATCCGCTTCCAGTTCAGCCAGGAGGGGCGCGGGTTCGCCCTGGTCAACCAGGTGGTGAGGGTTCCCGCCCTCCGGGGGGACGAGCACGAGTACAACCGGAGCCACGAAGTCCGGTTCGAAAACGACATCCCGATCGCGGTCGACGCCCAGTGGGAACATTCGTTCCTCCTCGACACGGGGGCGGAACTGGACCTGTCGCAGGACCTGCAGATCATTACTGTGCACGCGTGGATGCTTCCGCGCAGGATCGGCCTCGGCGACGCGGGGATGACCCGGCGGATCATCTTCGAACCGGCGGTGATCCGGGTCGTGGCGAAGAAATACGAACCTGACCTGGCCGATCCCCTGTCCGGTCTTCGCCGCGCGATCGAGTCGGGAACGGTAAACGACGTCTTCGTTCTCTCCCACCTCCTGGAGGGCGGGCAGAAAGAGACCGGCATCGGGCTCCTGGTGGCGCAACTCTCCTCCACGAAAACGGAGGCCGGTTCCGCCTTCCTGACCCGGCTTCTCGCCTTCCTTACCGGCGAAAAGATTGGCCCGCGCGGGGACAAGTGGGTGGAATGGTGGAAAAGCCGGAAAGAATCGAGGAATCCATAGATGAACCCGACTCCCGAGGAACAGTACGCCCGACTCGTCCGGGGGGTGGTCACGGTCACGACCGGGGACGAACTGAAGAAACGGCTCGCGTCGGGGAAGCCTCTCCGGGTAAAGCTCGGCGTCGACCCGAGCAGTGCCGACATCCACCTGGGCCACACCGTCTTCCTGCGGAAACTCCGGCAGTTCCAGGACGCGGGACACCAGGGGGTCCTGATCATCGGCGATTTTACCGGGCTGGTGGGCGACCCGACGGGGCGCTCCAAGACGCGTCCGCAACTCACCCCCGAGCAGGTGGACGAGAATGCGAAGACCTACATCGACCAGGTGGGAAAGGTTCTCGACGTTTCCCGGCTGGAAATCGTGAGGAATTCCCAGTGGCTCAAGCCGCTGACGCTCTACCAGTTGATCGGGTTGTCGTCGAAGGTGACCGTGGCCCAGTTCCTGGAGAGGGACGATTTCCAGAAGCGGTACCGCGGGGGAATCCCGATCGGGATTCACGAGTTCCTCTACCTGATGATGCAGGCGTACGATTCCGTGCAGGTAAAGGCGGACCTGGAACTGGGTGGCACCGACCAGACGTTTAACCTGATGGTCGGGCGCGATCTCATGAAGGACATGGGAATGGCGCCGCAGTGCGCCATGACCCTTCCGCTCCTGGTCGGAACGGACGGCACGGAGAAGATGTCCAAGTCGTACGGCAACCACATCGGCGTCAACATGGATCCCTTCGAGATGTACTCGCGCGTTCTCTCCCTGCCGGACGGCCTGATGAAGGACTGGTACACGCTTCTGACCCTCCTTCCCCCGGACGAGATCGACCGGCTCTGCGACGGGGAGAAGACCCATCCCAAGGCGGCGAAGGACCGACTTGCGCGCGAGGTCGCGGCGGCCTTCCATTCCCGCGACGACGTCGACACGGCCGCGGACCGGTGGGAGCAGAAGTTTGCGCAGAAGAAGGTGACCGACGTGCAGGAACTGGTCCTGGAAGAACGAACCTCCTCGCTGGTCGCCCTCCTGCGCGCCACCGGGATTCCCGCGTCCAACGGCGAGGCGCGCCGGTTGATCGAACAGGGCGGCGTCGAACTGGACGGCGCCCGGATGAACGATCCCCGGGTGGAACTGGAACTGAAGGAAGGCGCCATCCTGCGCGTCGGGAAGAAGCGGAAATTCTTCCGCGTAAGCTGGTCTTGAGACATGACGGATCGAAGAACGAATAAAAGGGCACCCCTTTTCCTGGGCCTCCTCCTCGCTTTCGGGGTCGGGGGCGCGGTCCTCTGGTCCACTTCGAGGTCCCCGGTGGAATCCCCGGCGAACGGTCCCGCCGAATCGGATCCGTGGGCGGAATTCGCCCGGAAACGGTTGAAGGAAATCCGGACGGAGCAGGAGTCCCTCGAGAAGTTTGTCGGGGCGGGAAAGATCCTTTCGAAATACCGCACCCTGCGGAACCGGGTCCGCGGAACGAAGTGGGAAGGCAGGGCGAGCCGGCAGGAGGCGGACTTCCGCCGAACCGTCGAAGCCGCGGCGGACCGGGAACTCGATCGGATCCGGGAGGCGGAAAAGCCTCTCCGGGAGGGGAAGGTGGACGCGAAGATCCTGGCGCTCTACGGGACGTTCCCGCGACAGTTCCTTCGGATCACGCCCTCCGGCAAGGTCGTCGAGGATGAAATCCGTACTTTCCGGGGCCGGATTCGGACCCGGTTCATCGAGGACCGCCGGAAACTGGAGGCGCACCTGAAGGAGTGGCAGCTCGAGGAGGCGCGGCAGGTCTTCGCCGGAATGAAATCGTACAGCCCGGAGGAACTCCGGGGGGACGTGGAAGAACTGGGGGAAACGATCGAGGAGATGGAGCGCGTCCATTCCGCCCGGATGCGTCGCGACGTGACGGACCGTTATTTCCCGGTGGACCAGGCGTTTCGCGCGGCGATGAAGAGACGGGACGAGGCCTCCGCGATCGGGGCGATTCTCAAGTTCTTCCGGCGTGACTGGAGCGCGGACGAACGCCCGTTCGTCTTTCTTCGTTCCCTCGATTATGCCGGGTTGATTCGTCTCGTCGAAACGGGGCGATGGGAAGAAATCGTCCGGATCACCGGGGTGGAACCGGAGGATCTGCCTGAGACGATCACCGCCGTCTCCGCCATCATCGACCTGCGGGCGGCCGCGCTGGTCGCCCTGTTCCGCGCGCGGGCGGAGGCTGGCCTGGCCTTCGCGGTCCGATCCGGGAAGGCGGAGGAGTACGGGTTTCAACTCGCGAGGGGGACCCGGGGATTCCTGTCCCGCCGGGAAGGGAGGACCTGGCTCGTGGTGGGAGAGGACCGGTTGATTCCCGTGGCCGGGTTGACCTCGTTCCCCACGGTGGACATGGTCCAGTTGGGAGAGCGTGGTTGGAACGAAGACCGCGGGGTCGCGGGGAAGGAATTCGCGGATTCCCCGTGGGGACAGATGGCGGCGGGCCTGCTCTTTCACTTTTCCGGTTCCGTGGTCGATTTCGCCCGTTCCCGAAGGCATCTCGAACGGGCCCGGGAACTCGGGATGAAGGGGGTGAACGTATACCTCTCCGCGTTGTCCATCTCGCAGTCCGACCGGCAGGAGCACAGGCTCCGGGAGGAGATCGAACGGATCAACAAGTGGATCTCCCGCCACCGGTACGAAGATGCGTGGGTCTCTCTCGATACCCTGCTGCGCGAGTCCGAACACCCGTTCATCACCTCCCAGCGGGGAGAACTGGACCGGAAACTGGCCGCGGTAAACGCCCGCAGAACGGTTCTTCAAAAATTGTCCGTCGACTTCCGCGCGCCGGTTACCTATACCACTTCGGGACAGCTCCGGGTGAAGTACGACTTCTCGTCCCCGAAACAACTCGAGGCTTTCGGGACACTGGAAAAGGCGGGAGGCCATCCCCTCCGGGGGCGGTGGAAGTGGCGCGACGGCGTGATGGAGTCGGGAACCTTCCCCTCCGCGATGCGGTGGAAAATGAAGATGAAGGGCGACCTCGATATTTCCCTCGACCTGACGCCCCTGGAAGAGCCGCAGAATATCGTGATCGACCTTTTCACCCGTTCCGGAGGGAAGAAACATTACGCGGTGGTTTTCGGCTTCGACTGGGTGGGAAAGGCGAACGGGGATCCGGAGAACATCGAGGAATCGCGGAACGGCATGCCCTCCACCTGCGTCCTTAAGTACCCGGTCGACGTCCTTCTCCGGGACCGTGAACTCCCGGAGACGTGGGAAAAGTGGAAGGAACGCCTCGTGGGCGGGCCTGTCCAGGACGTCCGGCTGGTCCGGGATACGGCGCACTACGTGAGGATCCTCCGTGAAGGCGCGAGGATCAGTCTCCACGTCGACGGTAAGCTCGCCTGGGAAGGGGAGGACGAGGAGTACCGGGAGGGGTTCCTGCTCTTCTACTCCGACTGCCGCACGCGATTCGACAATCTTCGTATCCGTTTCGACGCGCCTAAGTAGTTGAAAAAGGTGTCAGGTCCGATACAATCCACGCCATCGTGAGCAAAGAAAAGAAGTCCTCGAACAGGCTTCTCCTGTTCATCCTTGTTGGCATTCTGCTCGGCGCGTTCGTGGGCGGACTTTGGCCCGATGTCGGGGATGAACTCCACTTCATCGGCGACCTTTTTCTGAACGCCCTGAAAATGCTGGTCGTTCCCCTGGTGATCGTCGCGATGATCACCGGGATCACCCGCCTCGGCGACGTCCGCAGGCTCGGGGGGATCGGGGGGAGGACCATTACCTACTACATGGCCACCACCGCCTTCTCCGTCCTGATCGGGATCATCCTGGTCAACATCGTTCAGCCCGGGAAAGCGGAAACGAAACTGGAGCAGATCGCCCTTCGCGGGGGGCAGATGTTTTCCGACACGGAGTATACGATCGAGGGAAATCGGGTCACCCTCCCCTCGGGGGAGTTCAAGAAATTCGACGACCGCTACCGGGTCCTGCTTCTCGACCAGGAGGTGAGCGGAACCCTGGGGGCGAAGAACGAGCCTGCGGGAACGATCGAGGTGACGGAGTGGCGGTCGAATAAAAATGAAGTCGTCGTGCCGATCGTGTCCGGAAAGGGATTGACGGTTGACCTGGCGGTGGCGGCGAAGGTGAAGGGGAAGGAAGGCCGGAGCATCGGCGAGGTCCTCAAGGATGTCCTCATGGGGCTGGTGCCAAAGAATCTTTTCAAGGCGATGGCAGAAACGCAGATCCTGCCCCTCATCGTCTTCGCGCTCGTGTTCGGGGCTGTCCTGACGATGATCGGGGAAAAAGGACGGCCGGTTATCCTCTTTTTCGAAGGCGCGAACGAGGCTGTCATGGCGATCGTGCGGCTCCTGATGTACACGGCGCCGATCGGTGTGGGTGCGCTTGTTGCAGGCCGTCTCGGGAAGGCCGGGGGCTTCGTCGGTTTCTGGCCGGAACTCGTCCAGGTCGGATCTTACGCGCTGGTGGTCATCGGCGGGCTTCTGATCCACGCGATGGTCGTCCTTCCGGTCATTCTCCGGATCTTCACGAAGCGGAGCGTCTTCGCCTATTTCTCGAACATGGCGGCGGCGCTGACGACCGCCTTTTCCACCGCCTCGAGTTCCGCAACGCTTCCGGTAACGATCCGCAATGCGACGGAGAGAAACAAAGTATCGGAACGCACTTCGGGATTCGTGCTTCCCCTGGGAGCGACCATCAACATGGATGGTACGGCCATGTACGAAGCGGTGGCGGCGATCTTCATCGCGAACGTCTACGGCATTGACCTCGGCACGATCGAGATGATCATCATCTTCCTGACCGCGACGCTCGCCGCGATCGGCGCCGCCGGCATTCCGGAAGCGGGCCTCGTCACGATGGTGATTGTTCTCCAGGCGGTTGGCCTTCCGATCGAGGGCATCTCGCTTCTCCTGATCATCGACTGGTTCCTCGACCGGTGCCGGACGACGGTCAACGTCTGGGGCGACTCGGTGGGCGCCGCGGTGATCGACGCGACGGAGAAAGAGCCTCCTTCCACCGCCTGATCCTCCCTGTTGCCAATTCGCTGCGAGGACCGTACAATCCCCGGCCTCATGTTGCCCATCGTTGCCGTTGTCGGCCGTCAGAACGTCGGAAAGTCTTCGCTGGTGAACGCGCTGGCGAGGATGCGCCTGTCCATCGTCGACGCCGCTCCCGGCGTGACACGGGACCGGACGGACAACATCATTTCATACCGGGGTCGGACCTTCAACCTGGTCGACACGGGCGGGATCGGGCTGGAGAAGGGTGATTTCTTCCACGATGCGGTCGACAAGCAGATCCAGTTCGCGATCGACCAGGCCGATCTGATTCTCTTCCTGGTGAGCGTCCAGGACGGGGTCACGGAACTGGATCGGCGCGTGGCACGCCGCCTGCGAAAATCGCGAAAAGAGATCCTCCTCGTGGGAAACAAGGCAGACACGCTCGAGATGGAAAAGGGAATTCCCGACCTGTTCGAACTCGGATTCGACGAGGCCTTCGCCGTTTCCGCCGTGCATCGCCGCCGGACCGGCGAACTCCTGGAATTGCTGGCGTTGAAATTTCCGGAGAGACCTCTCCCGGAAAGGGGGATCCGCGTCGCGGTGGTCGGAAAGCGGAACGTCGGGAAATCGACCTTCATCAACGGCCTGGCGGGCGAGGAACGGGTGATCGTCAGCGAACTCGCGGGGACCACCCGGGACTCGGTCGACGTGAAGATCGAACGTGGCGGAAAAATCTTCACGCTGATTGATACGGCCGGGTTGAGAAAGAAGGGGAAGGCGGAGGACTCCGTGGAGTTGTTCAGCCGCGTCCGCACCGAGGGGGCGATCAAACGCGCCGATGTCGTCCTCTTCATGATCGAGGTGCAGATGAAAATCACCGAGGTCGACAAGCGGATCGCATCCCTGATCGAAAAGGAGAAGAAACCCTGCGCGGTCCTGCTCAACAAGTGGGACCTGATCCCCGACGGGTTTGAAACGCACCAGTTCGTCGACTACCTGGCGAAGGCGATGCCCCTCCTGCGGTACGCCCCGGTCGGGATTCTTTCGGCGCTGACCGGGAAAAAGTTGTGGGATTTCGTGGACATGGGGGAGGAACTCTACCACCAGGCGAGCGCGCGCATCCCGACACGGGAGCTCAACGACGCCCTGAACGCGGCGCAGAAACTTCGGACGCCCTCCGGGAAACGGGGAAAACTGGCGCGCATCTACTACGCCGCGCAGAAGGGGATTCTGCCCCCGCGCTTCATCGTCTTCTGCAACGATCCCCGCATCTTCGCCCCCGATTACATCCGGTACCTGGAGGGGAAACTGCGCGAATTCCTGCCCTTTCCCGAAGTTCCGATCTGGCTGGAGTTGAAACCGAGGAAGCGGAAACGGAAAAGGTCTTGAAAGTGTCGTTTCATTGGGACCAGTCCCAGGGGCAAATCAGACCCCGTTGAAGAACCCAGAATCCGGAAGTCTGAATTCAGAATAAATATATCTCTCTTGGCGGCACCGCCCGTTCCGGATTCAATCGTTTTGGGGCGGGATAATCGACATCCCGTGACGTTTCCGCTCCCGTATCCTGAATCCCGGATTCCTGCTTCTGAATTCCAGCCCCGCTTTTTTCTTGCGGCTTCCCGCGTTGTGTTACCCGGGGGACTTACACCAGGATCAAGGGGATATTCTTCATGTCTTCGTGGTGAAAAATCCGACACGGGAAGAGGCCCCCCGGATCACTTCCGCTGGCGGTGGACCGATTCGGGCGCGGCGTCCCCTTCGAAGACCACCACCCGGTTTTTTCCCGCTTTCTTCGCCTCGTACATGGCGAAGTCCGCCTTGTGGACCAGGTCCGCGAGGGTGTCCCCGCGCGCGACCTCGCCGACGCCGATGCTCATGCTGACGGAGAGGGGCGGGTCGGTGGGGAAGGGGGCGTCCGCGATGGCGGCGCGGAGCCTTTCGCCCGACATCCGCGCCTTCTTCCTGTTCTGCCCGGGAAGGAGTATGACGACTTCCTCACCGCCGTAGCGTGCGGTGAGCGCGGCGGGGATCGTCTCGCGAATGCGATTCCCCGTCTCCTCAAGGACGACATCGCCCACCGGGTGGCCGCGGGTGTCGTTGATCTTCTTGAAGTCGTCCAGGTCGCACATCAGGAGGGAGAGCGCCAGGCCGCTATCTGCGTGCGCCTTCACGAATTCCTCCGCCTGGGCGAAGAAGAACTGCCGGGTGCGCAGTTTCGTCAGCGTATCGACGGTCGCCCGCTCGAACAGGTTCGCGTTCTGCAGTGCGATGCCGACCTGCGCGGCGAAGACCGTGAGGAATTCCTGGTCGTCCCGGGTGAAGGCCCTGTTCCCCTCCCGGTCGGTGAGCGTGATGACGCCGATCGATTTCTCTCCCGGGTTGATCCCTTCCGCGCGGGCGGGGATCGGCACGATCAGGAAGGAACTCGATTCGTAACGCCGTTCCGGGTGGGTGCCCTCCACGCCGGAACTGTCGTCGACCAGCATCGCGTTGTTCCCGGACAACACTTTTCCGCAGAGCGAGTCCTCGAGGGAGGGCTCGATTCCTCCCCACAGGTGTTGATCGATCCAGGTCGACCAGCCGACGCGGAGTTTCCCGTTCTTGTCGAGGAGAATCGTGCCTCTCCGGCAGTGGAAGAGTTCACAGGCGTGTTCGATCGCCTCCCGGATGATGATGTTCCGGGAGAGGTAGGAACTGATCTTTCTCGAGAACTGGCCGAGGCGGACGAGGGTTCCGCTGTACCGGACCGTCCGGTGGTAGTGAAGCACGTTCTCGATGGCGAGCGCCGCCTGCGTCGCGATGCCGTTCATCAGGTTCAGGTCGTCGGTTCGGTAGGGTTCGGAGTCGGAAAGCTGGTCGAGGTAGATCACGCCCAGGATCCGGTCCTTCTTGATGAGCGGCACGCAGATCGCCGAATGGATCTCCTGGTCGAGGATGCTCTGCTTGAGGTCGAACCTCTGGTCCCGGCTGGCGTCCTCGGTCAGGATCCCCTCTTTCTTCGAGAGCGTCTCGTTCAGGATGGAATTGGAGACGCGGGTGAACCCGGCCTGCTTCCCGGCGGAACTGATTCGCTGACCGCGGAGTTCCAGTTTCTTCCGGTCCTCGAACAGGTATACGAAGGCCCGGTCGGGTTCCAGGACCTCGAAGAGAATATTCAGAAGTTCCTCCACCACCTCGGAAAGTTCGAGGGTGGCGTTGAGGACGGCGCCCACGCGGTAGAGCGTTTCGAGATGTTCGTTCAGCGTTTTGCGGCTTCGAAAGGTCGAGATGACCTCTTCCACCGACTGGAAATGCTGGACGCGCGACCGGATGACGGAGGTGGTTTCCCCGGTGGGGGTGGAATCCTTCGACGAGGGGTCGGGCTCGTCGCTGAAGAGAAGGGTGATGTCTCCGAGCGAAACGAGATCTCCATGATTCAGGGCCTCCGCCTTGACGGGATTCCCGTTCACGATGACCGGACTGAGGGGGTCGACGGGACTTATGTGGAAGGCTCCATTTTTTCTGTCGATGCGGGCGTGGCGGGGGGCGATGGTGGCGTCATCGATGACGAAGCTGTTCCCCGGGGAGCGTCCGATCGTGTTGGACTTCCCCAGTGGGGTGATGCCGCCCAGCCGTGGACCGTCGATGATGATGAATTGAGCCATGCGTCACCACCCATGATAGTGACCGGGAGGGGACCGGGTGAAGGGAAATCAGGGGCGGAAACAGCGGCGGCAGCGCGCCTCGTACTTGTCGGTGCTCCCGACCTCGATCCGCTTTTTGCCCCGGCTGACCCGCTGGTTGCGGTTGGCGGGATTCCCGCAGATGACGCAGATCGCCAGGTTCTTCGTGACGTACTCGGCGACGGCGAGCAGTTTCGCCATCGGATCGAAGGGGACTCCGCGGAAATCCTGGTCGAGTCCCGCGACGACAACGCGCCGTCCGCTGTTGGCGAGGTCCTGGCAGACGTCGATGATTTCGGTGGAGAAGAACTGCGCCTCGTCGATGCCAACCACGTCGGTGTCGGGGAGGACCTTCTTCATGATTTCCGCCGCGGTCCGGACGGGCTGGGAGGCGAGTTTCAACTTGTCATGGGTGACGACGTATTCCTTCGAGTACCGCTTGTCGAGGGAGTGCTTGAAGACCTGGACTTTCTGGCGGGCGATGGTGGCGAGTCGGACGCGCCGGATCAGTTCCTGGGTTTTCCCCGCGAACATGCTCCCGCAGATCACCTCGATCCACCCGGTTCCTCGTGGCCATTGATGCATGGGATGATATAGTATCTTCGAAATCGGGAACGTCCAGTGAAGAAAGACGAAGACGGAATCAAAATCGTCCAGAAGAACAAGAAGGCCTTCTTCAATTACGAGATCGTGGAGAAGGTCGAGGCGGGGATCGTACTGACCGGGCCGGAAGTGAAGTCGATCCGGGACGGGCGGGTGAGCATTTCCGAGTCCTACGCCCGGGTGCGGTCCGGGGAGGTCTGGATCGTCAACATGGACATTACCGCCTACTCCCATACGCCGGCAGAACTGCAGGAGCCGAAACGGCAGCGGAAGCTTCTCCTGAAAAAGCGGGAAATTCGAAAGCTGGTCGGAAAGGCTCAGCAGAAGGGGTTGACCCTGGTTCCCCTGAAACTGTACTTTAAACGGGGGTATGCGAAGATAGAATTGGGACTGGGCCGCGGGAAGGCGACTCATGACAAGCGCGCCTCGATCAAGAAGCGGGAAGCGGATCGCGAAGCACGCCAGCGCACGATGCGCTAACGATCTTTGGAAAATTGGGCCCGACATGGTTTCGACCGGGTTGAGGAAGCGGGATGTGGCGCGCCGAGGATGCTCGTTGGCCTCGTTAATAAACGGGCAAAAACACAACTGCTGATAACAGCTACATGCCCCTGGCTGCATAGTCAGGCGTCGCCTGGTTCCAGCCCGCAATCTCCGTAAGGAGAGGGGCCAGACCGACGTTAATGAGCGGGATATGTCGACACGTTGCGCCTGCAGGGCGTGAAGATGAGAATTACACTGTAGGAAGGCCCCAGGGGATCCTGTTCGTGGGAGCCCCGAAGGGCGAGACAAATCACGAACTACGCGCGTAGATGCACCTGCAGAGCCGCCTTGGGACGGGAGTTCGATTCTCCCCGGGTCCACCCACCTTCGCTTTTCCTCCCATCTCAGGGACCCAAGGTGGGTGTCAGGAACCTGATATTACCCGATTGGAGAGCCTCCGGGGTTACTGCGCCTCCAACGCTTCCGTCGCCGCTTTCCGGAGATCAGGGTCCGGATCGGAGGAGGCCACCTGTTGGAGAAGGGCGCGGAGGACCCCGGGGTCCGACGACGTGGTGACCAGATAGTTGAGCGCCTCCTTCCGGACATTCGAATCGGGGTCCTTCTGGAGGAGGTTTTTCACTTTCCCGGGGAGGCCGGAATGGGCTGAGCGGGCCTGGGCCGCCTGGATCGCGCTGATGCGCACCGCCGCGCTCTTGTCAGACATCGCCTGGGCCAGGTGGGGGATCGCCTCTTTCTGGGGCATCATTCCCATCGCGACGACCGCCTCGATCCGGGTTAGATCGTCCGCGCTTCCAAGGTAGGGGAGGATCGTCTCGTACGCGGCCGGGTTCCCCGAGTTCGCCACCGCTCCCAGGAAGAACCGGACCTGGTTCGCGTCGCGGAAGGCCTTCTCCTGTTTGAGAATATACTGAACGATCTCCATCGCTCTCTCCGGGTCCCTCGTCGCGAGCCGGTTGGACATGACGCCGAGAATGTAGAGCGAGTTGGTTCCCAGGTTCAATTCGTCTCCCGGATCAACCATCGCCCGCAGGGCCTCTTCCGCTTCCGGGGAAGGGGTCATCGGCGGGGCAAAGGAAATCAGGGCGGATGTGCGGATGCGCAGGTCGATGTTTGGATCGGCGGCCGTCTCCACCAGCACCTTTTGCGCCGCGGGGGTGCCGGCGTTCCCGAGCGCGTTGGTCACCATTTCCAGGAGTTCCAGGTTGGTTTCGCCCTGGATCAATGACTGGAGCTCGACGGCCCGCGCGTCGTCGAGGGCGATCAGGGCCGCGAGAATCAGGATCGCGTCGTACGCTTCCCGTCCGTTCATCTTACCCGTCTCGATCAGGTGGCGGAGCGTCGCGATGATCTCGTCGACCGTATGATCCCCGGCCTCCTTCTCCCACCGTTCGATCTGCTGTTGGTTTTCGTGGTCAATCTCGGCCTGCCCCCCGCGAAATCCGGAAGCCTCCATCCCGGTGAGGGTCCGCGCCATCACCTCGGCGCTTTTCCCCGCGCGCTTCTCATCGTGGTAGACTTCCAGGAGACGGAGAAGGGTCCGGGTCGCCACGCTCGTTCCCGGGCCGAATCCCTCCCCGATGATCTCCATCGTTTCGTTCTGATCGACGAGGGAGTTGTATCCTTCCTGCAGGAGGAAAACCGAGTCGGTTTTTCCCGCGGGGAAGGCCATGATGTCGCCTCCCTCAGACCCTCCCGTAAGAGCCCGGGTGGAGACGCTTTCGTAGTACTCCTTCCGCTTCGAGACGGACATTTCCGCGGTGGAATCTCCCTCCGACGTCTCCTCGTAAAGCGCGACGAAGGGGCCCGTCTGATCCTCTTCCCTCTCTTCCCAGTCCGGGACGCGCTTTTCCGGAAGGATGATCCGGCCGTTGATCAGGAGAGCCTTCTCCCATCCCTGCAGTTGGAACAGGACGGAGGAGGCGTGGTGGAATTTCCGGATCTTCCCGCGCGGCGTCATGGTGACGAAGAATTCCTCTCGGAGTTGCTCGTTGATCAGTCGCGTCATCATGGCGTCCATGGGGACCTGGTCACTCTTGAGGGCGACCTCCCTGAAGCGGTATCCGATCAGGAGGTCTTCCTGATGCTTACTGCGATACCCGGCGCATTCCAGGAGGCCCGTCAGTCGCATGGTGACGGTCTGCGCCGCCGGGACTTGTCCCTCTTGCAATTCCAGGTCGATCATGAGGTTCATGGTGGTGACCAGCGAGACGTCGTAGAGGAGCACCCGGCCGGGGGGCGCGGTGTACCGGGGAAGAACGGGTATCGAGATCGGATCGGGGTCCTGATCGTGGGGTTTGGGATCCACACCGGGAACGGGTTTTTCCGGTCCGCTCTTCCGGGGCGCGTCAACGCCCGTTTGCGATCGCACCAGGAAAACGACCCCGATTCCCAGGAGAAGCACGACCGGCAACCAGAATCTTTTTTCTTTCATTCCCGTCCCCATCCAATTGTGCCCCATTTTTCCCGAAAAGCAAGGGGGGAAGACGCATCCGCGAAAACGAACCGGGTCGACCATCCGTGCAAATTCGTTTCGCTCCTGCTACACTTCCGGTCCGAATTGTCGTGCCGGGGAAAAGATGTCGCTGATTCTCGCCTTTCTACTGCAGGCCGTTCCCCTCCAGGAATACGGGGAGCGCGCGGCCGGACTTTCCCCCGACGATGCCCTGGCGCATTATCGGTTGGGACTCTGGTGCGAAATAGAGGGGCTGGCCGGGGAGGCGAAGGCGGAGTTCGAAAAGGCGGTTCTCGCGGACCCCTCCTACGTTCCTCCGCGAAAAAAACTCTCCCATCGGAAGATCGGATCCACCTGGGTTGCGCCGGACGTGTCGGCGGCCGTGGAAAAGGGAATCCATTTTCCGTCCGACGAAGAGACTTCCCGGATGCGGGCGCTCAGCGGGTTCCACTCCCGGGTGATCGACCTCTTCTGGAACAGGGAAAACTGGGCGGTGGCCCTCTCGCGCATTCGGGACTGGACGGGACTCTACACCGGGACCCTCGAGATCCGGGTCCGCTTCGGTCGGCTCGATACGGCTCCCGCGATGGGAGGCGGAACCGGGGGAAGCGGGACGATCACGCTCGACGTCGATCGACTTGCCGCCTACGAAAAGACGATCGGAGAGTTCGCGAAGAAGGTGGCTGCGGGAGGGAGGATGGTCGTTCCTCCCGCGCGGACGACCGCGATCATCACCCACGAACTGACCCATTGTTTCCAGGGGACCGGCGCTCCTTCCTGGTTCCTGGAAGGGATGGCCTCCTGGTGCGCGGGGGACGGCCACTTCGTCTACTATTTCCGCCACGCGAAGGAAAAGGTCCTCGAAATCGACGAGGTGGTGGACCGGAAATTCGTCTATGCCAGGGGATGGGGGTTCTTCGAGTACGTGCACGCCCGGCACGGTCCTGCGGCCCTGAGGCGGATGATGTCCGCCGTGCTCGGGGAGGGGAAACCGGTTTCCGTGTTCCTCGGGGAACTTTCGGGCGAGGAATGGTCTTCCGTCAAGAAGAAGGAACTGACCTGGACGCGCCGGTGGATCCGGACGTATCGACATCAACAATGATTTGGGGAAGCCTATGAACCGGACCGTCATCGGAACGTGGTCTCTGTTCGTTTTGTTCGCCTCCGTGGCGTTCGCGCAGGAGGACGGGCTCGCGGTCCCGTACAAGGACGCGGAGCATGAAATTGAAATCCGTCCTCCCGCCGGGTGGAGGCTTCTCGTGGGGAGCGGTCCGGTGATCGTGAAATTTATCGGGGACCGGGAGAAGGCCCCCGCGAAACTCAACCTCCTCCACTACTTCCCCGAACACCCCGTTCCCCCCGCCGCTTCCCTCGCGCAGATCAAGGCGTTCCTGGAGGAAGAGTTCAAGAAGGTCGAAATCATCTCGGAGGAGACGCGCACCATCGGCGGGCGCGTCGCGGGCATGGTGGCGTTCCGCACCGATCTCGGGGAACAGAAGTGGGTGGTGGAGCGGACGCTGGTCCACCGGTCCCACCGGGAATATTACATCGTCGACTACCGTTGCCTCGCCTCCTTCTACGAGAAACTCAAGCCCCTCGTCCGGAAATCGATCGACACCCTGCGTGTGCGGCCTATGGTTCCCTCCATCGAGGAACGGGCGGCGCGGTCCCGCGCGAGGGTCTTCGTCAAGGGGGGGAATCTCGGGCGGCCCGAACTTGGGGGAGAATCGTGGCAGGGACTCGTCCTCGGCGGCCGGAAAACGGGGTGGCAGAGGGAGAAGTTGACCCCGGCGACCGTCGACGGCCGGGAAGGGTTCCGGTACGAGTTCGAGAGCGAACTGGCGATGAAGAAGGCGGGGAAGAGCCACGTGTCGGTTCGTGGGTCCTTCACCCGGGACGGTTCCTTCCAGGAAATCGAGGGGGAGCATGTCCTGTCGCCGACCGAAAAAGAGGTGCGCACCTGGAAATACGCGATGACTCTTCGGGGAACCGAGCTGAAGGTCCGGCGGACTCTCCCGGGTTTCACCGAGGAGAAATCGCTCCGCGTTCCCCCGGGCGCCCTGCTGAAGGATCTCGTTTCCGTCTTCCGCCGATCGGTCGTCTTCGGAGAGAAGGAGACGTATCTCGTTTCCTTCCTCGACCCCTTCCGGGACGGGTCGGGCGTGGAATGGCTCGAAGTGGAGGCCGGGGAGAACTTGAAGGTGGGCGAGGGTCCTCCCACGCCGGGACGAATCGTCTTCGCGAAGGTGGACCGGCGCGGGAGCATGACGTACTATTACCGGTCGGACGGCACGCTCCTGCAGGTTCGTTCCGGAGCGGCGCCTTTCCGGATCGTCGCGATGTCCAGGGAAGAGGCCCTGGCGAAATAGGGGAGGGAGCCGGGAAATGACGCACGTCGCGCTCTGGATCCTGTTGTTGACCCCGCCTCTCGTCTCTCCGGACGCCGATCCCGTCTCCCTGCGGGAGATTTCCAACCGCTACGAATTGACCTGGAAGAGCGACGCGGCGACGGGCCGTGAAATTCTCGAGGCGGAGGGGTTCCGGCTGGTCGTGGCCCCCGGACTCGGAACCGCGCTCTGGAACGGGGTTCCGCTGGACCTCTCCTCCCCGGCTCTCCTCCGGAACGGGGAAGTGTGCGTCCCCGCGGAGATGGCCCGCCGGATCGCCGCCCTCGTTCCGCGCCGAACAAAAAAGATAGACCCTCTCGTCCTTCGCGATCCCCCGGTGCAGAAATGGTTCCGGGTCGTAATCGACGCGGGACACGGCGGTACCCATACCGGGGGACAGGGGGGGGGGATGATGGAGAAGGAGATCAATCTCGACGTTTCCCTGCGCCTCGGTCTCGCGCTGGAGAAAATGGGCGGCGTGGTGACGCAGACGCGGATGCGGGATCGCCATTTCGATTCCGACGTTCATACGGATCTGCAACACCGGGTCGACGTCGTCAACCGGAAGAAGCCCGACCTCTTCCTCTCCATCCACGCCAACTACGTCCCGAACGAGAGCGCGAAGGGATTCGAGTTCTGGATCCGGAAGGGCGACCGCGAGTGCCGGCGACTGGGGGATTCGATCCGGAAGGAATTCGTCTCCGTCTTTTCCACCCCCGACCGGGGATTGAAGGACCACAAGGCGTTGTACGTTCTCCGGAAGACGAACTGTCCCGCGGTCCTGGTGGAACTCGGATTTATATCCAATCCCATGGAGCAGGCCTGGCTGGCCGACTCCGCGTACCGGCAGAAGTATGCCGAGGCTGTGGCGCGGGGCGTGAAAAAGTACCTTGCGTCCGGAAAATAGCCCCCTATAATTTCACCCTTCCGCATTTCAGGTGATCGATGAAAAGATGTCTCTGGCTTCTCCTGGTCGTTTCATGCTCTTCCGGTCCCGAGCCGGACGTGACCAGTCCGTATCCCTACGGGCGGTACCTCGGGGCGCTCCAACTCGCGAATCGTCCCGGGGCGGAGACCTCCCGGGAACTGGTACGGATGCTGGAGGATCCCGACGCCCTTGCGAGGTCCGGCGCCGTCGTCGCGATGGGAAGTCTGCGCGATCCCGGTTTCGCCCAACACCTGGTCCCCCACCTTTCCCCGGAAAAGGAAAAGTCGGGGTTGGTGAGGAGCGACGTCTGCATCGCCCTGGGAAGATTGAAAAGTCCCGACGCGGTGGAACCCCTCCTGGAAACGTTGAAGTCGGACGAGGATCCGGTCGTCCGGCGGGAGGCCGCCCGCGCGGCGGCGGAGTTTGGGGCCGATCCCCGGATGGTTCTGGGCCTGGTCCGGGCTTTGCGCGATCCCGACGCGAGCGTCTCCTGGCGCGCGGAGGTCTCTCTTCGCCTCAAGAAAAATCCATCCCAGGAGGTGATCGACGTCATCCTTTCCGGGCTGAAAAATCCGGACGAGAAGGTCCGCGCCGGCGCGGCGGACGCGATCGCCCTGGCCGGGCGGATGAGCCTGGCCGCCTGGTTGATTCCCGTGAAGGATTCCTCCGCCTTCGTCCGCGGTCGGAGGTGTCGTGCTCTCGGTATTCTCAAGGCGCCGGAAACGATTCCGGCGCTCGGGAAGGCGTTGAAGGACGATCCCGATCCGGGGGTGCGCGGGGCGGCCGCCTCGGCGTTCTCCCACTTTCCCCGCTCCGGGGAGACCGTCACGGCGCTCCTCTCCGCCCTCGAGGATTCCGATACCCGGGTACAGGCGCGGGCACACCAGGCCCTGATCATTCTTACGGGGGCCGGGGAAGTGGAGCGAAACCGGGCGGCGTGGGAACGGCACCTGAAGGCGCATCCGTGATCAGCCTCTTTCTCGAGGAATCCCTCGACTACGACGGGACCGCCCTGCGCTCTCTTTGGGCCTACCGGACGCTCGGCACGCAGGGGGACAGCCTGGTCGCCTTCGTCGGCGGGTGCGATATTCCCTTCGAACACATGGCCGACCTTGAGGACGTGCGGGCGCAGAAACGCATCTGGAGCCCCCGCATGCTTCACTTCATCGAGGAACGATTCGACATGGACCTCGAGAAGGCGATCCTTCGGCAGAGACTTCTCGCGATCCTGGTCCGGGATGAGGTGGAACGACGCTCCTCCCGGAAAATCCGACGGGAAGGGGACGACCTTTTCGACGGGGAACGGAAGCTCTCGATTTCGATCGCGACGGCGACACCGGTCTCGACCAAGATCCATTTCGGGATAAACGTGGACCGGGCGGAGGGGCTCGACGTGGAGACCGAGGGGCTCTCCACGTACGGGATCGAACCCCGTGCGCTGGCCGAAACGGTGCTCCGGGGATACCCCGAAGAGATGGAGGGTGTCCGGAACGCGCGTACCCGGGTACGGGGCCTCCCGTGAATCGCGTCCGAAAGGCGGGCGTCAATCTTCTCCGGGTTCTCCTCAGCCTGGCCTTCCTCTGGCTCGCGTACAGCCTGGTCCGCTTCGACGACCGGTACGAGGTCCGTCACGGCGGAGAGATCCTCGTCGCGCAGTCGGTCGAAGAGAAGGGCGACCGTCTCGTCGTCGTGCTGGAGGACGGGGTCCGAACCCTGCCGAAGGAGGAGACGAAGGTCTCCTTTCTCCCCGGTTTTCTCACCCTCTTCGAACGGATGAACAAGGGATTATATTTTCTCGTTCTTCTTCTTTTCGTTTTCCCCTTCTTCTTTTTCGCGCTCCGGTGGAGACTCCTTCTCCGGGCGACCGGGTTCGAGGTCCCGATGGGGCGGGTTTTCCTGATCACCTATATCGGGGTCTTCTTCAACAACTTCCTCCCCGGGAGCGTCGGAGGGGACATCGCCCGGGGAATGATCGTGGCGAGGGGGGCGGACCGGAAGGCGGCGCTCGTCGGGACGATCCTGCTCGACAGGATCATCGGACTGGGGACGATGATCCTCCTTGCGACCAGTTGCGTGCTTCCGATCCTGCCGGATCCCTCCATGCGGACGGTCGTCATGATCGTCCTGGGGCTCTTCTTCGGGATGATCCTGGCGTACCTCGTCTATTTCAACGGCGCGTTGCGCAAACGGTTCGGGGGGGAAGGGAAGTCGGGGCGGGTCCGGCGGATCGTCTCCGAACTGGATGGCGCCTTCCGGCTGGTGAAGGACCAGAAGCGCGTCGTGGCTTCGTGCGCGCTTCTCTCGGTCCTGGGGCAGGGGTCCGTCATCGTGTTGACGTACGCACTCGCTCTCGCGCTGGACGTTCCCGGGGTGAAGTTGGTCCAGTTCTTCATCTTCGAACCGCTCATCTTCATCGTCACCGCGCTTCCCGTTTCGATGGGGGGGTGGGGCGTCCAGGAAGGCGCGTACGCCTTCTTCTTCGAAAAGGTGGGTGTCTCCCGGAACGGCGCGATCGCGATCTCCATCCTGTACAAGCTGACGTTGATTTTTGTCTCGATTCCGGGTGGGATACTGCTTGCGTCGGGCCTGGCGCGGAGAGGAAATGAAAGCGGAATTGATACTGAAGTCGGCCAGTGAGACAGAGACGTTCCCGCTGACCGGGGATCGGGCCACCGTCGGGCGGAGCATCAACGCCCATGTCCGCCTCTCCGACAAGCTGGTCTCGCGGGAGCACTGCGAAGTCCTGCTGCTTGGGAACCGCCATGTCGTGCGCGACCTCGCAAGCGCGAACGGGACCTTCGTGAACGGGAAGAACGTCACGGAAAAGGTTCTCGAGTGGGGCGACAAGATCCTCGTCGGGGAATCGACCCTCGTCTTCCTGTTCGACGAAAAGGCGGGGCGTTCCGAAACGGACCTCCAGGTCACCGACCACGATCCCGCGGAATCGCAGAGCATGTTTCTCCGGAAAAGCGACCTGAACGTGGACGGGGCGGCAAAGGAAGAGTGCGCTTCCGATTACCTGGATCTCCTCTACCGGGCCGGGGACGCGATCCTCGACCGGGAGACGATCGGCGAGGTCTGCCACGCTCTTCTCGAAGTGCTCCGGCAACAGAGGCGATTCGGAAGGGTGGCGGTCCTGTTGTTCGATTCCCGGGGAAAAGTGTCCGAACGGTTTTCCCGCGTGGAAGGGGATCCTTCCCGGGCTCCCATCCTGCTCGACGCGGGTCTTCTCCTGAAGGTTTTCCGCGAAGGGGATTCGGTCTTCACGCGCGGGAGGAAAATCGACGACATGACCTGTTCCTGCATGCTCGCGCCGGTACGTGGACGGGAGAGGGTCCATGGTGCCCTCTACATCGACGACCTGGCCTCCAGGGAGGAACTGGACGAGAAGGAACTTCACCTGGTCTCGGCGATCGGCCACATCGTCGGCCTCTCGTTCGATCGCGTGATCCGGTTCGAGGAACTGCAGGGAGACGTGGCGCAGTATCGCCGGATGATCGCCGCGGAGATGGACCTCGTCGGCGAGTCGGAGGTCATGAGAGGCATCGTGGACCAGGTCCGCCAGGGGGCGATGGCGAAGGGGCCCATGCTCATCACCGGAGAGCGGGGGACGGGGCGGGACCTCGTCGCACGCCTCCTCCACTTTCACGGCGAGCGAAGCGGTCGGCCGTTCGAAACGGTCGAGCTGGGCGCGATTCCTCCCGAGCAGGTCTTCCCGGAGCTCTTCGGGAGGGAGAAGGGAACGTCGGAAACGGTATCGGACCATCCGGGACGGATCGAGATCGCGCGGGAAGGAACGATTTTCATCGACGGGGTGGAGGAACTTTCCCCGGACCTGCAGGAAGCGCTGATCCGGGTGATGGAGTCGGGGATTCTCCGGCGCGTCGGGGGAACGCGGGACGTTTCGGTTTCGGCGAGGATCGTCGTGGGGACGACGGACGTTCTTCGATCCCGTCGTTTTTCCTGCCCCCGGATCGATCTTCCCCCGCTGAGAGAGCGCCCGGGAGATATCCGCGTGCTCGCCCGCCATTTCGGCTATCGCTTCGCCCGGGAAATGGGAAAACCGTTCGCCGGGTTCTCCCGCGGAGCGGAGGAGCGTCTCCGGGATCATGAGTGGCCGGGAAACGTTCGCGACCTGCGCAACCTGGTCGAAAGGGTCGTATCGGAGGCCTCCTCGCCGGAGATCGGCGAGAGCGACCTTCGTCCGTGGCTCCCTCCCCGTTCCTGAAGGGGAACGCACGTTGACGCGGGTTTGGCCCTCCCCTATAATCCGCCATCGTGAGCGCGAAAACGTGGGGCGACTACGAGGTCCACCTGGACCAACCCATCGGAAAGGGGGGGATGGGGGCCGTCTACCGCGGCCGACAGATCTCCCTCGACCGAACCGTCGCCATCAAGATCCTCAAGCGCGACCTGACGAGCGATTCCGATTTCGTCGGTCGTTTCAACCGCGAGGCAACGCTTCTCGCCAAGCTGGTCGATACCCATGTCGTCCAGATCTTCGGCGCCGGCGAGGCGGAAGGCCAGCACTTCTACGCCATGGAGTACGTCGATGGGGAAGACCTCGCCTCGCGTCTCCGGAGGGGGCACCAGTTCGCGCCGGACGAGATTCTTCACATCGCCGTTGGAACGGGGAAAGCGCTCGACGCCGCGTGGAAGCAGAAGATCATTCACCGGGACATCAAGCCCTCCAACATCATCGTCACCCGGGAGGACCAGGTCGTGAAGGTCATGGACTTCGGCCTCGCGAAGAATCCCGAAAGCGATCTGACCCGGACCGAGATGATCATGGGGACCGCGAAGTACATGTCCCCCGAACAGGCCACCGGTGGGGAATGCGATATTCGCAGCGACCTCTACGCCCTCGGCGCCGTGATGTACGAACTGGGAACGGGGACCGCGCCCTTCGTCGGTGAGAGCGCGACGGCGGTGATCTACCAGCACGTGCACAAGGAACCCATTCCCCCGCAGAAATTGAATCCCTCGCTCCCGCAGTCCCTCCAGAGCGTGATCCTGCGGCTTCTCTCGAAGTCGCCGGAGGACCGCTACCCCTCTCCGGGCGACCTCGTGAAGGACTGCCAGGCGATCCTCGAAGGGGTGACCCCCGACGAGAAAACGATCCTGTACGGGGAGATCGGGAAGGAGCCTCCATCCACCGTGGAGACGATGGAGAAGAAGTCTTCCCCTTTGAAATCGTCCGGCGGCAGCGCGGGAAAGATCGTCGCCGTGGTCCTCCTGCTTATCGTTCTCGCCGGCGGTGGCGCCTGGTTTGGCATGGACCTCTTCGGACCGGGCCCGGAGAAGGACCTCTTCTCGCTGGCGCTGGCGGACGCGGAAAAGGCGGCCACGGGGGGCGCGTGGGAACGGGCCCTTCAGAAATATACCGAGGCTCTTCGTCATCTCCCGGAGGGGGACGGGCGGTGGGGGAAAGTCGAACGGGCGCGCGACACGGCGGGATACCAGAACACGATGTCGGTGGCGGAGAAGGCGAAGGGGGCGGGAGACCTGGAGTCCGCCCTGGAAAAATATGCCGAGGCGCAGAACTGGCTTCCGGAGGGGGATGACCGGATCGAAAAATTGGAACGTCTCGTGGTCGACAGCCGGATCGAACTGGTGGAAAAATACACGATCCAGCGGAAGTGGAGCCGGGTGATCCAGGAGTGCGACGAACTCCAGGCCTCCCTCGCCGCGGAGGACGATCGCCGGTCGAAGGTCTCCTCCCTGCGGGACCGGGCCCGGGGGGAGCGATCTCTCGCGAAGGCGGACGACAGCTTCGAGGAACAGAAGTGGCCCGTGGCGATCCAGGAATACGAGACGGTGAAAAAACTCCTTCCGGCCGACCATCCCCGCTGGAGATCCCTCTCCGGCCGGATCGCGGTTGCCGAGTACGAGATGCACATCGGGGCCGCCTCCCGGGAGACCGACCTGGACCAGCGGATCATCCTCCTCGAACAGGCCTCCCGGGTGACCGGCCTGGAGGAAGGGCGTCGGAAAAACTCCGAGAAACTTCTCCGCCGCGCGCGGGTGACGCGCGCCCTCGAACGGGCGGGAAAGCAGGAAGGGGCGAAGGACTGGCCGGGCGTGGGGGAAGCCCTCGAGGAAGCGGCGCGGTACGAGGACGACGCGGCGAAGGCGGCGGAGTACATCGACAAGGGGGAATTCTTCGCGGAATTCGGCCGGTTGGTCCACATGGTGGCGAACCGGAAGTGGAAAGAGGCGGCGACGAAAATATCGGACCTGTTGGCGCGGCCGACCCACTTTGGGAAGACGACCGAACTCACCCGGAATCGGGAGGAGATCCAGGCCTCGCTCGCTCTTCTCGTCGAAGAGGAACTCCGAAAAAACCGCGCCGAATTCATCCGGCGGGTCGGAGATTCAATCCGGGCGTACGAGAGAGGAGAGTGGGCCCGTGCCGCGAAACTGATCGATGGGGTGGCGGCGGAAAAATACGAACCGTTCCACGCGGGGGTCGACGGGAAATTCGGGACCTCCTTTTCCATTCTCGTGGAACGGATGAAAAAAGCGGGTTCGCCGCCGGAGGGCATGGTCTACGTTCCCACGCGAAAGTACAGGGTCGGGAAGGACGGGGCGGGGGTCTCCGGTCCCGCGCACGACGTTCGCCTGAAGGAATTCTACATCGATCGGAACGAGGTCGACGTGGCGGCCTACGCGAAGTTCCTCGACGGCGCCGGCGCCGGGTGGGAATGCGTGGAGGCCTGTCCCTGCGGGAACGACGCTCGGAAACATATTCCCTACAAGTGGGAGGACCAGCAGGAGGCTCCCGGAGAACCGGTGCGGGGGGTCAACTGGTGGGATGCGTCGGCGTACATGCGGTGGCGTTCCTCCTCGACCGGGGAGCGGGTCCGGCTTCCGACCGAAGAGGAGATGGAGGTCGCAGCTTCGTACGACCTGGCGAAAAACCAGAAGCGGCTCTACCCGTGGGGAGACCAGTTCGGGTCCGGGATGGGGGAGAGTTTCCTTCGCCTGGCCGGCCTGCACAACCAGGTCCTCGAATGGACCTCCAGCCGGTGGGTGCGCTACCCGGGATACGAAGGAAGTTTCCCAAGGGAGGGGAAGGACGATTTCGTCCTGCGGGGCGGGTACAAGATCTCCCCGGAAACGGAACTGCAGACCTTCTTCCGGCGCGGGGATCGTCCCCTTCAGCGGGGACGGAATTATGGGTTCCGCTCCGCACGGTCGATAGAGTAAGATTCTCAGGAACGACAAGATTCTTCTGTCAACAGGGAGGCA
>PVBE010357402.1_pt1 | contig 102481 bp, 81 predicted proteins | sample 1631181 | NCBI WGS metagenome assembly PVBE01 (sample SAMN08397723, study PRJNA350692) | Marine metagenome, whole genome shotgun sequencing project. | isolation source: water | place: Pacific Ocean | collected 2012-04
AGCTTTTTTTCGACAATATCCTTCAGCACTTCGTGCTTGAGGCTGAGGTCGGCATACATCTGTTTCAGGCGCCGGTTTTCATCTGCCAGTTCCTTCAGCTTTCGTATATCAGCAATCTCCATGCCGCCATACTTGGCTTTCTAGTTGTAGTAGGTCGCGTCGGATATCCCATACTCACGACAGACTTCCTTCACCTGGCGGCCACCTTCAACCTCTTTTAGCGCTCGAACAATCTCGGTTTCTTTGAAACGTGCTTTACGCATTCTTCGTTCTCCTTCTCAGCATCATTATGCCGGAGAACTCTAACCCCGCGTGGCGCTATTCTAAGGGAGGCTTACAGGCTAACTAGACTAAAGATTCAAATCAGTATCTGACAGCAAATCCCGTGTCTGTGTGTAGCTTACAAGCCGTTTGGCGATCAACAGCAAAAGAGGAGCAACCGCAGCATAAACAACAGCGACGAAGGCCAACAAAACAAAAAAAGGCGTCCCGGCGGTCGCCGCACCCAGCTTTATACCGATATAGTAGGATATCGGTCCACCAGCCGCCCCGAGCAACGCCGCAAGCCAGTAACGACCATGCAGCCATTGCAGACAGCCGTTAAAGGTTAACGCAAAATTGGCCCAAAGAACGAGTATCCAAATCGGTACTAGTCCTGCCACAAAATCGCTGTCTGAATAGATGATTATTCCCGACCGTGTAAAAAACGTCTCTGCAATAATCCCGAGGAAGACGGCGATCACTGCTAACTGGAAATCCGCCTTAGAGGTAATCGACAGGAAATGATGAATGAACACAAATACGGCCAGGGCAACGAAAGCGTGCCAACCATCCCCGCTAGCAGCGCCGATAACTGAAACTACCCAGACGCTTTGAAAGAGCGCTAGATTAATTAGATTTCGAAGCCAGCTTTGGCTAAACATTTGTCGAATTTTGGCCACCACACGCATTCTGTTCGCTCAAAGGGCCTGAATGGATCCGGGGTACAAACTTTTTCGTACTACCAATCGCAGGCGTTAAAAAAAAACAAGATTTCGAGATGTAGCATGATTATATGGATAACTGGGGCCAGCAGCGGACTGGGCCGGGAATTAGCCCGTCAGTATGCTAAAGCGGGACACAAGGTCTGTGTAAGCGCGCGTAGCGTCAATACGCTAAATGAACTCGCAGACGCCTGCCAGAATATGCCGGGAAGGATTTACACTTTTCCTCTGGATGTTACCGACACTAACGAGACCAGCGCCTGCCTGAAACAAATCTCGGAATTGGTAGGAAGGCCAAACCTCAGCGTGCTCAATGCGGGCACCCACACAGAAAACTCAGTAAAAGGTTTCGACCGAGACACATATCAGCGCCTAATGGACGTTAACTACATGGGCGTTGTGAATTGTCTACAGGCAATTATTCCCGTCTATGCCAAACAGCGCGAAGGAGAGATTGCTGTCGTAGCGTCTGTCGCTGGATACCGCGGCCTACCGAATGCGAGCGCCTATGCTGCGAGCAAGGCTGCGCTAATAAGCCTCTGCGAGTCGCTGCAGCCAGAGCTGGCTGCAGTCGATGTCAGTCTGCGCCTTATAAACCCTGGCTTTGTTCGCACGCCACTGACAGACCTGAATAATTTTCATATGCCATTTTTAATGGAAGTCGAAGACGCAGCAACCCGGATCGTAAAGGGACTTGAAGGAGACAGATTCGAGATTACGTTTCCGCGTCGTTTCACCTGGCTCTTAAAACTGTTACGCATACTTCCCTACGCCGTCTATTTGAAACTCACCAGGAAATTACTAAGAGATGCCTGACTCAAATCTTGAACGTTACATCGATTTTTTCGAAAAACTTGAACCAGATGACCTCGGCAATCTGGCTAGGGTGATGACCGAGGACATCCATTTTGCTGATCCGTTTAACGATGTTCACGGCATTGAATCCTTAAGAAAGGTTTTTCAACACATGTATCAGAATCTGCATAATCCCAGGTTCACGATAACCCATTCAGCCATGGCGACCGACTCGAATCAGGTTGGTCTCATTTGTTGGGAGATGGCTTCTATTTGGCGCGGCAAAGCTTACAACGTTGTCGGCATGAGCGAGGTTGCTTTTGCTCCTGACGGTCGTGTCAGCTCACACATCGACCATTGGGATGCTGGAGGACAATTCTACGAACGCTTGCCGCTTATAGGCCGGATACTGAAGGCAATTCGGGCACGGATTTCAGTATAAAGCCGGCATTTCCAGCAGGTTTGTTAAAAGAGAGGTAGACCGTACCCAATTTAATACCCCAGCGAGTAATTGTGGCGACATTCAGGAGCGTTCCATCTGGCTGCAGGAATATCCAATCATCAAATTTTACCTTCCAGAAGCCATCACCTACTTTTAGATTGAATTTGTATTTCCAGTTGAATGCATTGCCGCGACGCGATCCTTTTGCGATCCCTATCGCATTCGCCGTGTCGCCTGAATAGCTAAAATCGCCCGTCCTGGCTAACGTCCATATACGATTTTCCGTTTCACCATCGCTGTAGACGAAATCTTCGTTTAAACGCAGCTTTGTACCATCCCATGTTCCATCGATCGTAACGACAAATTGACGTCGGACATTCCCGAAACGATCCATAAAAAGCCCACTGGCAAGTGTTCTGCCCTGAAAGTATTCTTCAGGCACAAATTCTGGTGCGTCATGTACAAAATCTTCTACATTCATGCGATCACATCCAATGAGCAACAAACTAATTAGTACCAGAACAGTCTTTGCTTTCATGAGGCTCCTGCCTCGCTTTGCTCACCTTCCCGGCTTTTTCGCAAAACGTATTGGCCTACATCAATGGTTCCGCGCCTGAATCCAGCTTCGCAGTAACACAAGTAATACTCCCACATACGCTTAAACTTGGTTGAGTAGCCGAGTTCTTCAATGGAACTCCAATTTTGTGTAAAATTCCTGCGCCATAGTTCAAGAGTTCGTGCATAGGAAAGACCGAAATTATTCTGCCCTAACCTGATGAGTCCGGCTCGATTTACATGCGCATTAAGGATGTCTTCGGAAGGCAGCATGCCGCCAGGAAAAATATACTTTTGAATGAAATCAGTATTGCCGCGGTAATTCTCAAAGTGCTCGTTGGAAATACTGATTATTTGTAGCCCGGCGCGACCCCCAGGCGTCAGGTGCTGCCGTATCTGCTCGAAGTAGCCGGGCCAATGATCCTCCCCTACCGCTTCAAACATCTCTATGGATACGATACGGTCAAATTGCCCATCCACGTCACGGTAGTCCTGAAATCTGATTTCTACCAGATCTGACAAGCCGGCCTCTTCGATTCGTTTTCTCGCCCAGGCAAACTGCTCATGAGAAATAGTTATTCCGACAATCTTGCAGCCGTAGTTACGAGCTGCAAATTCAGCAAACCCGCCCCAACCACAGCCTATTTCTAGCACACGGTGTTGGGGTTTCAGATCCAACTCTTCAGCCAGCTGGCGGTACTTGTTTTCCTGTGCTGAAGACAAATCCGTGTGATGCTCATCAAACAACCCCGACGAATAGGTCATGCCCCGATCCAACCAGAGCCCGTAAAAGTCGTTTCCGAGGTCATAGTGATAAGCAATATTTTTTCGGCTGCCACGGCGCGTATTAGAGCGGAGCAGATGTTGCAATCGATTCAACATCCGGACAAGACGCCAATCCTTAATGGATGAATTCAAAACATCCATATTGATCGCCATCAGCTCGAGAAAGTTAGTCAGTTCGGGGCTATCCCATTCACCTTCCATATAAGCCTCCGCGAGACCCACATCAGAATTACGAAACATGCGCCGAATTGAACGGTATGATTTGAGATTCCAATCAGCTCGAAAAGGCTGGCCATCAAGAACTTCTGCCTTGCCGACCGACGTTCTCACGTATCCCGACGGAAAGCTCACTGTAAGCCGCCCCAGATGCAGCCTGTCTATGACGGCCACAAGAATCCTCTCCAGATTCTTAGACCGAAATATGAGCGGTGCCGAGACTTTTCCCATCACCTGCGCATTTGAGCTTTTCGTTAACATTTGCATATCCTTAATGATCTGTTCGATTGACTGAAACTTGTTCGCCACAGGTCCACTTTCGGTTTTACCTACTGATGTTCCCTCGGCACGATGGTTACGGACTCAGCAGGTGGTGTTGGCCTTTCTACGGTAGCAACCCCCTTCAACCATAGCCTTAGGGCTTCCCAGTGGATGCCGAAAATCACTTTGATCGTCAGCAGCGGGTAGCGAGCAAGACACAGCAAAAGGTTACGGTCAGACATCTGGTTTTTCGTGCCATTGACCCAGGCATCCAGCAGCGGGCCGCCATCATCAGTTTGTCTGATATGTAAATAGAGATCTTTGGATGGGCATTTAATACGGAACTGATAGAACCCGGTCACTTCGATAAAAGGCGACACATAAAACCGTTTATCGCAAACGTGCTGCATTAACCCGTCAGACTTTTCGTCTACCGCGAAAAGGTAGCTGTGTTGCTGACCAAATGTATTGCTAACCTCGTACATCACAGCCTCTAACTGTCCATCTTTGTGATAGCAAAAGTAGACCGTGATGGGATTAAATACGTAGCCCAGAATCCTCGGAAGACACAAAACCGCTATACGCCCGTCGTGGATATCAATCTCGGCCTCCTTCAGGTGACACTCGATCCAGGGCCGCAATACTTCATTTGTGCGGGGGCCATGATCGCGATCATGGAAGCTGAAAATATTGAAGCTGTTATAGGAGAACCACTTTAGCTTTCGGTGCATTCGATCCAGTTCGTCGAGATCAAGCAGCAGATAAAACGCACCGTAAGTCAGTTTGTGGATTTTCGGACGTCGCCGACGGTGAAATATGCGGACGTGGTAGAGACTTGACTGCAGCATATTCATGGCGGAATAACCCCGACCGTTTCCAAAGGATGACCTTCTTCGCAAAGGCCAATCCTGGTCGATGGATTGATTACGTGCCAGGGTCGCTTGAAGCCACCTAATCGTTCAGCAACGGCGAGGCCTGCCTGTATACCATCTTCGTGAAACCCTGATCCAAAGTACGCACCGCAGAACCAGGTGTTTAGACGACCTTGCAGGCTCCATAGCCTGGGCTGACTCCGAATTGCTGCGACATTGAACAGTGGGTGCTCGTACTCATAGCACTGAAAAACCTTATCAGGATCAATCTCCTTTACGGGATTCAGCGTTACCATTATCGGCGTCTTAACAGACAAACCCTGCAGCCGATTCATCAAATAAGTCACACTAAGCTGCTGATTCTGATTATCTGTACCACTGCCAATGTAGTTCCAACTCGCCCACGCCCTCTTGCGCATGGGCAAGAGGCTCGTGTCAGAATGGAGGATGACGGTATTTTTCTGGTATTCAATGCTGCCAAGAACAGCATCTTCTTCCTCTGTAGGATGAGAAAGCAGATGCAAGGCTTGATCTGCATGACATGCCAGCACGACGTGGTCGTATTCTTCCGCGCTGCCATCAGCGCAGATGACTGTATGATATTGCTCGCCACGATTGACGGCAGTCACTGATTGTCCCACGCGTATATGATCAGCAAAAGTTGCTGTCAGTTTTTCTATGTACGCGCGGCTACCCCCTTCAACGGTGCGCCACTGTGGCCGATTCCTGAATTGCAGCAATCCGTGATTGTCGAAAAAGCGTAAAAATGAAAGCGCTGGAAATTCAAGCATCTGCTGAACTGAACTAGACCAGATTGCTGCGCCCATTGGCATCAAATGGTCGTAAATAAAAGCATCACTAAAATTTCGATTGCGGAGAAAATCTCGTAGTGAGATATCCCGCAATGATTCGTCTCCAGTAAACTGTGGCGCCTGCGTATAGAATTTGTATATATCCCGCAGCATACGGACGAAACGGGGCCGCAGAATATTAAGCGGTTGCGCAAACAAACCGCGTAAATTGGTACCGGAGTACTCCAGCGTCCCGTCGTTGAGTGAAGCAGAGAACGACATATCGCTGACTTTAGTTAACACGCCGAGATGCTCAAACAGAGCCACCAAATTCGGATAATTGACCGGGTTGTAGACAATAAAACCGGTATCTACAGCAACTTGCTGCCCCTCTATTTCGATGCTCGCGGTATTGCTGTGGCCGCCGACATAACGGTTTTGCTCGTAGACCGTCACGTTATGGTGTTGATCGAGCAGCCACGCTGCCGACAACCCGGATATACCCGTTCCGACAACAGCGATCTTCAGTCGTTTCCGGCCAGAATGAACAGCCGGCGATTCCGGCTCTGCAACGGTGCGGCGTGAATCTTTCACCATCAATATCCCTGTTTGCGCCTCTCAATTAGAATTATACGTAGTCGCGGGGCTTTTGGATCACATGTGCTCTCATGCTCAATGGAAACAGGCCCTCCAGCGGTTTCTTACTAAAGCGATCCATCACGCTGACTGCGACGTATAAGGACGTATGCATAGTTTGAAAGCAGATAGCCAGGCACAGGATGTGCCCGTGGCAGCCGGCTCTTTCCCGGATATTAATGCTAGCCTTTACTCTGGAATCTATTTACCGCAGAGGGAGTTACGAAGCGTCCCGATGAGAATAACTACACGCAAAGCTGACGATGCTTCTGCGGCGGACCATGATGGTGAGATGGTTGCCTGGATGGCACTTGTCGGAAATCAACGCGATCGAGATGCATTTATCAAAATATATAAGCATTTTGCGCCTAAACTTAAGGGATTCTTTCTAGTTAGAGGAGTCAGCACCCAAACTGCTGACGAGATTCTTCAGGAATCTATGCTTGCCATCTGGCAGAAAGCGGATAGCTATAAACCCGAAAAAGGAAAAGTGAGCACTTGGATTTTCACGATTGCTCGCTACAAGTACATAGACAGATTGCGTCGGGACGGACGACAAAAAACAGAACCCGACGAACCGGATTCTAGGCCTTCGGACGATCCAATTACCGACGAGCAGGTAACACAACTACAGTCCAGGGATGCGGTGCGCGCCGCAATCTCTCGTCTACCCAAAGATCAGCAGACAGTGATATTCCTGTCATTTCTTAAAGGCCTGGCACACACCGAAATTGCCGAGCAGTTAAAACTGCCGCTAGGCACTGTCAAATCGCGTATACGCCGAGCAATTGGGCGATTGCGTGAGGATTTAGGAGAATTAGCTTGAATACAGCAAACAAACTACCGGATGAGTGGTTGCTGTCATACGCCGCCGGCACGTTAAATCCCGGCCGATCATTAATGGTTGCTTCTCATTTAGCTTATCACGACGACCTTCAGGAAACCGTCGCAGATGCGGAGGCAATCGGCGGAGCCCTGCTTGAATCGCTTGAGGACATCAGCCTGCCGGACAAGATTCTGGATGAGCTTATCGCTCAGCTGGATAAAAGTCCCGTGCCGGAAATAAAGCCTACAAAAATTTCCAGCGGTCAATTCCCACAACCACTTATTGATTTTATGGGCACCAATATCGATTCTCTAAACTGGCGGTTCATGGGTCCGGGCATGCAAAATGCACGCCTCTGGAACGGTCCAAATGATGAGCGTTTATGGTTGCTCAAAGCTCGCGGCGGGATTGTCGTGCCGGAACATGGCCACAACGGTGAAGAATGGACACTTGTTCTTAGAGGTCGTTACCAAACCGAATGTGGATACTTTCGGATCGGCGATATGGATATTGCCGATGAGAACATTGAGCACCAGCCATCAATAGATCAGGACGAAGAGTGTATTTGCCTGGTGGTGACGGAGGGCCCTATTCGATTCAAAAGCCTTGTTAGCCGAATGGCTCAGCCATTCATTGGTTTATGAGGGCATGGCGTGTCTAACTTTTGTTAACCGAATACGAACGTATATTGTTGTAACTAATTACTGGAGCTTTTTTCGTGGAGATATTGGTATCTATTTTTGCTGTACTGGTCGCTCTCGGCTGCTTTATTGCCATCATGATGGCAAATCGAAAAGACAAGCACAAGGAACGTCCAAACCGCTAACAAGCGGTTTTATATAAACCAATAACCGTAATCCGACCGCTACCAACTTTCAGAACCGACCTGCCTGCATGCATAACTGGATAAGCGCAACGGTATCGGGAATCAGTCTAGGCTTTATATTGTATGCCTGCGTTCGAATACGGATGCACTTCGCGCCTATTCTCTACAGTCGTTATGGTAATCCGGCCCGTCTAGCCTGTTGGTTCGCAACTGTATTCACAATGATTGTGCTCGCAAACGTCGCGCTTATTGGTCTGCGAAAACACCTTGGTAATGAAGGCACACCTGCTGATTCACTTATGCTGGAAATATGGTTCGCATCACTGGCGCTTTCCATCGCGTTGGGGCTTATTTTCAAAAGGCTATACCGAAATACGAATATGGAGAAACGAGGGAAATGACTTTCTCTTATTGGAGCCTCCTATTTGCTGCCCTGCTTCCTTTAATATGGGCGGCTGCGGCAAAAATGGGGTCGGAAGGCTACGACAATCATCAACCTAGGGTGTTTCTTGCAAATCTGACGGGCTGGCCAAAACGAGCCAACTGGGCCCAAACAAACGCTTACGAAGCTTTCCCACCTTTCGCAGCGGGCGTGATCATAGCCAATCAGGTTGGTGCAAATCAGACAGCAATCGACAGCTTCGCAATTATTTTTCTGGTGTGTCGGATCATTCACGGCATCGCGTATATCGCCGATTTAGCCACATTTCGATCCCTGATCTGGACCCTTGGGTATCTAAGCACAATTGGTTTGTTTATTGCCGCAGGCTGGGCTGTCTGAACGAATAAAATACCCCTCCCAGGCATAGTGATTACTTATTTTGCTATCCGTTGTTCTTGGAACGCGCGAAAAACCGCTGCGTGACTAATGCACCAATCAGGTCGCCCTCGACATTCACCGCCGTCCGGATGGTGTCGAGTGGCCGCTCAACCACCAGCAGAATACCGATTGCTTCCAGTGGAATCCCGGCTCCCAGCAGCACCATCTGCATGCCAGCCATCGAGCCTGAGGGCATGCCAGGCGCGCCGATGGACGACACCATGGCCATGAAGAATACCGTCACTATGCCGATGGTGCTCAGGTCGATGCCAAACAGGTAAGCAAGAAACACGGCCGCAATACCCTCATACAGTGCGGTACCGTCCATGTTCATGGTCGCACCCAGCGGGAACACAAAGCCGCTGACCGTATCCGACACACCCAGTTCCTCTTCGGCCGTCTGCATACTGATCGGCAGGGTCGCGGAACTGGAGGAAGTCGCAAATGCCACCATCATCGGCCGGGCGGCTTTGCTGAAGAAATGCCTTATATGCATGCCGCCAAATACTTTGCCTATCAGCGGCAAAATAACCAGGCCATGAAGCAGCGTCCCTCCCACCACGACTGCCACGAACCCGAGCAACGACTGCAACAAAGTACCGCCGCTTTTGAGGGTGATATCAAAAATAATGGCATAAATACCAAACGGTGTGGTCAGTACTACCCATGACAAGACCTTGTGCAACATGTCGTTGATATGGTGAATGGATGCCACCAGCGGACTGCTCTGCGGCACAGCGAGCAACATGGCCAGCCCCAGCATAAATGCGTTGGTCGCAATCGCCAGGATATTCAGTTCGGCCAGAGCAGAAAACGGATTGGTAAACGCAGTTTGCAGCAATTGGCGCAACACCTGCACCAGTGAACCGCTTTCCTCATTAATCAAATGCGCAGGGGTAACGTAGTGGGCTCCCTGGGTTGCCACATCAATCGTGATCTGCTCGACGGTGCCCACCCACGGATGCACAAAAAACACCGCAGTTAAACCGATACAAATAGCGATAAAGGTGGTCGACAGGTAATAAACGAGGGTAATACTGCCCAGACTACGAAGTCTCGCCGCATCGCCGATGTGCAGCAGCCCGCCGATTAAGGAAAAGAAAATAATTGGCGCGACCAGCATCCTCAGTAAGGCCAGAAAGCTGGTTTTGAGCAGCAGGATAAATTCGTAAAAAGCGGGTGGTGAGGTTGCACCCACCCATGCCGTATCGCCGAAGCCAACTGCGGAGAAATAACCCAGTACCGCGGCCACCGCCACCCAGAAGGTCATATTTTTAGTCAGTTTGCTGAGCATCGTTCTTTTGTCGTGGTTTGGCTGCACGTAGGAATTATAATGGGCTTAACCTGCCTTTAAGTAATTAAATGGTGCCCGGGGCCGGACTTGAACCGGCACGATATTTCTATCGACGGATTTTAAGTCGTTGTGCTTTGAAACTCCGCAAATCTCTACAAACAAGGCAATAGAAAGCACAGGGGTTTCAGCCCTGCTCTTCTGTTGTGAGTCGTGGTGATATTTGTCCGGACTGGTCGGCTCTGCGGTAAATACGCGGTAAGAAATCACTGCGAGATGGGCCTCCTTTCTGACCGGGGGTGGGGGCAAATTCGTTCTCTCGGAATAGTATAAGAACCACCCGCCCGACACAGCTGCAAAAATAGAGAAAACAGCCCTTCTAAGGGTAAAGCGAGATATCGTCGCTAGCGCGCTGTTAGGCCGTCAGCTAGTGCCCAAACGCCGGCGCGGTTTCAATAATCAGCTGTCACCGGTAGAGTATGAAAGATAATTTACAGAATGGCTGGTAAGTGTCTAGTAAAGTGGGGGCGATTCATTGTTAGCTTTCTTTATAACAAGCAATATATGACTCGTATGCTAGAGAAAGGATTCATACTTAAAGATTCAGAAGAAGTTATGGCCGATGCAAGAATAAAACTTGGCATTTCTCAAGTTTAAATTTTTTTTGAGGCTACATAGAAATAAAACGCCTAGCAGGATAAATGTCCGTATTATTTTTTTTGCTAGGCGTTCTACCGCGGCATTTCTTTTTATCGCCGCTGCTGTTGGACTTGTTTATCATTGAAAACGGTACGCTCGGCTCGATTGACAATATTTCCCTTCAGGCTGTCCCCATCCCCGCCGCAGTCTGGCTTTTTGGTTCCGGTCTGGGACTACCGGGTTGGCTGCGACGTAAACAAGCAGCCTAAAAACCGATTCACTCGCAAATCTATACGCCGCGTAGCGGCTCCTCTTTGAGGTTCGCCAAATCCGAACCCGCCGGTTTCTGATATAGACGCAGCCCGAATTCCGGCACGATTGCCAGCAAGTGATCGAAGATGTCCGACTGGATATCTTCGTAGGCAGCCCATTCGGTTGTGTTCGTGAAGCAGTAAATCTCCAGCGGCAGGCCCTCGGGCCCCGGATCGAGCTGACGAACAATCAGCGTCATGCCTTTGTGGATCTTCGGATGATTCTTCAGGTAGTTGTACGCGTATGCGCGAAAAGTACCGGCGTTCGTCAGCCGCCGTCTATTTACTTCAGAGTCCACCTCGTTCGCGAGTCCCTCGTTATAGTCGGTCAGCTCCTGTTCCTTGTTCTCAATGTAGTCCTTCAGCAGTGCGAAACGTGTGAAATGATCAACTTCATCTTGCGTCTGGAAGCGGATCGACGACACGTCGACAAAAATTGCGCGCTTGATCCGCCTGGCGCCCGACTGCGACATGCCGCGCCAATTCTTGAACGAGTCCGTAATTAACCGGTGCGTTGGGATCGTCGTGATTGTCTTGTCCCAGTTCTGCACTTTGACGGTGTGGAGTTGCATGTCAACCACGTCACCGTCCGCGCCGAACTGCGGCATCTCGATCCAATCACCGACGCGAACCATGTCCTGCGCGGTGAGCTGCACGCTGGCAACCAGCGACAGGATTGTGTCCTTGAATACCAGCAGCAGGATAGCGGTCATCGCGCCGAAACCGCTGAGCAGCAACAGCGGTGAACGGTCCAGCACCGCCGCTATGATCATTATTCCGCCGAAAATCCAGACGATGATCTGCACGAGTTGCACAAATCCCTTTAGCGGACGATCCTTTGCGACCGCCGAAGCCGCGTAGATCGTGTTTGCTGCGCTGAGCATGGCAGTCAGCGCAAGCGTCAGCATCAACACCATGTAGCCCATCGCGACGTTGCGCATAAGCTGCATAACGCCTTCCGGCAGACCGGAGACGAATGCCACGCCGACAAATACAATCAGCGCCGGCACTACCTGCACGAGGCGACCGACGATATTGTGCGTGACCAGCGCGTCATCCCATGTGAAGCTGGATCGTTTGGCGAATGCGCGGACAGTACCGACCAGTAGGCGTTTGGCGATCAGATCGATGATGACGGCGCCCGCAAGCAGCGCCAGTACGCCGACAACGGGCGGCAGAAGCGGGTGAATCGAGTCAAGTTGTTCGAACATTTGTCTGGGGGTCCGGGGTGAGCGCGCGGAGATAGTATCACTCAATCGTCGTTGTCATTTAATTGAGCAGTCATTCTGGCCTTTACGGAAAAATATCTCTCCGACGCAATCCAAGCGACCACTGAAGGCCCGGGTGCGGTGCATCTCGTTGAATCAATTACGCGGTGAAATGTCCGCTGTAGCGACTTATGAGCTGGGTATGCGCTGCCGGAATTTTACCCGGATCAGTCCCGCCCCAACCACAGGGTCCGTGACACACTGTGGGACTATTGCGGGAGTCAGTCCTGCGTCGTTATGCACGGTACTGCAATCTTGTCCGCGGACGCCTCCTGATCGATCAATAAAAACAATCAGTTAACACCCAAGAACCGGATTCGGGAGGGCCGCTCCCGGGCATCCCTGCCCTCCGCGGCACTTATGCATCCTGCATGTCGCAGGGGCCGGAGGTTCGAATCCTCTCACCCCGACCACATTTGCGTGTATGTGGACACGCAAATTCAATTAATCGCGTAGCGATTTCCTATGCTCGCAGAGTGATGCGCCACGCAGTGCGCCAAGAACTCGGAGAGCACCGCCAAAGGCGGAAAAGCGTGCATTTGAGCACGAGAATCTATAGGCCGCGCAGCGGCATCGCTCACGGATAGCCGACGTAAAAACGAAACCCGCGCGAATTATCGACTAATGGATGGTTGGCGAACCGCTTGTCCCTGAGGGCGTCCGGCACCACTACGATACCGCCTTCGCTGATTGTGGTACGACAGAGATTTAGCTCTATTGGTAACTCCGTCACATTCCAGCCGACCACTGACTTAAACCGTTGACGGCGCGGCGTCACGATTGAGACAGCGGCCACCGCAATGCCCGGAACGGAACGTGCCAGGCGCGTAAGACGCTCGAAGCGTTCCTCCACCGGTATGTAGAACTGGTCGAGAATGCGAATGTCTGTCACCCTTACTAGGGTCCGCACTCATTGTCAGCCCCCCACCCCCGTCCGGATCGACTGGTTCCGATCGGTGAGATCCAGCCTAAATTCGCGGTTATCAGTAAGGACGATCTCGTTCTGCGAGCCATGGTGCAGCTCCAGCTACTCAAGCGCTATCTCGCCTGGAAGTTGATAGATCATCAGCGCGTCAGATGTAACAGGCACGATCTTGACCCGCTGGTCTGCTTTTTTCTCCAGGGCTCCGCGCACGTGTTCCCGTACCCACGAATATCCTCTGACCTTCGCAATGCCTTCCTGATAGGCAACGACACGGCCGACAAAGAACCGCGGCTGATCCTGCTGAAATAGCCTCCGGTGCGCGATCAAAATGTTGTCATCGCACTTTAGTACAGCATCATCGAAGCCTGTTTTATTACTGGTATCAGATTGCGCCTGCGAGTGTTCGCCCGGGCTGGACGGGCGTAAATCCTCTTGCCGGTCGCACCAGACCTACAAATAGACCGGCACGGAAACTGCGATTTCCACATGTGAATCGGAAATCCCGGTCAATTCAATTTCTATCGATCCGTCAGCGAATAGTTCCTTGATAGGCGTCTGCGAATCAATCCCCTCACGAGACTTTATGGTGATCTTTTCGCCATTTTTTCGGGCTACGATCAGTCTTCTGCTGACGGACATTCGCTCACCTCCTGGGCAACCGGTGCGGGTATTTCCGGTACCGGACTTCTAATAGTCATTCCTGTCCGGGCAAACTACTCAAACTCCGGCGCAGGCACTGGCCGGCAGATGAAAAAGCCCTGAAACTTGTCACAACCGACTGCCCCGAGAAAGTCCAGAATTTCCTGGTTCTCAACGCCCGCAGCGCAGGCGGTCATCTCCAGATTATGAGCCATTTGTATCATAGTACTGAGCATCCGCGCCCGGCACAGATAGCTCAATATGCCACTTTTTTCTGTAGAATCCGGTCAAAATAAAGAACGATAGCCAGCGTTTCAGGAAATCACTTATGAACAGCAATGGAAGCGGTGCCAGCGCGCCTGTCAGTGTGGTCGTGATCGGCGCCGAGAATCTCGATGCCTCGCTCGAATTTTATACGGACACCCTGGGGCTGGAGGTTGCCGATACCACGACCTGGCAAGGTCCTGAGTTTGAGCGTTACTGGCAGGTGCCCGCAGGAACAACGGCACGCTGCGCTTTGCTCGAACATGGCGCTGATCCGGTCGGTCGCATTCAGCTCATGGAATTCGATGCGACCGATCGTAAGCTCGTCAGGCCGCCGGAGATTCACCGTGCAACGGGGCTTTTCAACCTGAATATCTATTCGAGTGACATCGCCAGGGATTGTGAGCAACTCAAAGCACAGGGCTTCAATTTCTGGGCTGAGCCGTTGCGTACCGATTTCGGGCCGGCCGTGGGTGAGATTGCCGAGGTCGCTTTCGACGGCCCGGACGGTGTCGTCATCAACCTGGTTCAACTGCTGACGGAAGACCCGAAAACGCTAAGCGGGAATATCCTTCGCTTCATCGAGGGATACGGCTGCACACGGACCGGCTTTACGTCGGTTGCCACGACATCCCACGGGGTGCTCGATATGGAAAAAGCACGAGCGTTCTATATGGGCCCACTGCACATGACCTTATTCATGGAAACCGTACTGGAAGGCGCGGAGACAAATCGCACCATGGACCTCGCCGAGGACGCCCGGACCCAGAGTGTGTTTGTCCAGGGAAATCACGAGTACGGCAAGATCGCCCTGTCGGCGCCGATGAATTACGAGATCCCGAACCTGGTGCCGGATGCCGTGCCGCCCAACATCGGTTACCTGGCCCAGTCCTTCCAGGTTGGTGACCTAGCCGAGGCTGCCAGTGCCTGCGCCGCTGTCGGCGCGGAAGAGTTTTCGGCGCCGCTGGAAATCGATCTGCCGGGCCGCGGCAAGTGTGCAGCCATGCTGGTCCGCAACCCGGGCAGTGGTGCACTGCAGGAATTATTTCAGCCTGTTTAGGCCCGATGACCATATAACCCTTCGCATGACATTTGTCATTACAGGGACAGTCACGGGGTTGTAGTCTAAAACGACGCCTATCGCATGGCAGCCCGTGCCGAATATGGCATAACCGCGCCCGCATCAGGAGGGTTACATGAATTTATCGATGATACTTTGGGGTATGCCGCAAGCGCTGAGAGCCACGGCTCTCATATTCCCCGAATTCGCGGAGCGCCTGAAAGAAAGGGATCTCGTCGCGCAGTTCAAATTGCAGGACAAACCGGAAGGCCGCTGGATAAAGCTTGAAAACGGCAAGATCAGCACGAAAAGCGGCATTCACGAAAGCCCGGATATAACCATCTTTTTTAAGAACCAGGCCATTGCGGAAGAGTTCCTGACGCCGCCTTTCGACCAACTGGTGCGCATTGATGCCGCAAAGAATTTCAAAATCGGCATGGAAGGTTCGGATGAATTAGCGGTTTGGTTCATGTCCACGCTGGCCCGCATGGAATCGCTGACCTGGAAAAGCGGGACTGACATGGGTAACGGTGTCACGCGCTACACCAACGGCACCAATGGCGGACCGATCTTCGTCTATGTCAAGGACGGCAAGGTCATCAGAACCACACCCATGGATTTTGACAACGACGATGCGCCTTCATGGTCGATTAGCGCCCGCGGCAAAACATTTACACCACCTCGCAAGACGACCCTGGCCGCGCACGGTCAGTGCCAGAAGTCCATGGTGTATTCGAAAGAACGGCTGCTGTATCCCATGAAGCGGGTGGATTTCGATCCCGATGGCGAACGCAATATTCAGAATCGCGGTAAATCAGAATTCGAACGGATCAGCTGGGAAGAAGCGCTCGATATCGTTAGCAAGGAGATCAAACGCTGCAAGGCCGTTGGCCCCGGCGCGATAGCGGTTGCTAATGGTTCGCACCACCAGTGGGGCAACCTCGGTCATTACCTGAGTGCTTTTAACCGGTTCTGGAACCTGATCGGTGTGACCAAGCTGGTGCATAACCCCGACAGCTGGGAAGGCTGGTTCTGGGGCGCGATGCACCACTGGGGCAACAGCCTGCGTCTCGGCGCCGCAGAACCCTATGGCACGGTTGAAGACTGCCTGAAAGAAGCGGAAATGATGGTCTTCTGGTCCAGCGATCCCGATGCGACCTACGGGTTCGAGGGGACCATACGGCGCGGCTGGGCCAAGGAACTGGGCATCAAGATGGTGCACATCGACCCGCACATGAACTACACGGCCGCCCACCTGGGCGGCAAGTGGATAGCGCCCAAGGCAGGTACGGATGCGGCGCTCGCCCAGGCACTTTGCCATGTCTGGATTACCGAGGATCTCTACGACAAGGAGTTTGTGGCAAACAGAACCACCGGCTTCGAGGAATGGAAAGCCTACATCCTCGGCCAGACGGATGGCACGGCAAAAACCCCCGAGTGGCAGGAAGCGGAAACCGGCGTGCCCGCACGCGAGGTCCGGGCGCTGGCCAGGGAATGGGGTGCCAAGAAAACCTATCTTGGCGCCGGCGGTTGGGGCAGCGGTGTCGGCGGCGCATGTCGCGGGCCGATGGGCGTGCAATGGGCCCGAATGATGACCATTCTCGGCGCGATGCAGGGCATGGGACGACCGGGTTCCAACTTCGGTAACCTGCAGTTCGGCACCCCGCTGGACTTTAACTTCTATTTCCCCGGCTACGCCGAAGGCAGCATGTCCGGCGACCTGGCGTACAGCGCCAATGCGGCCAATAACTATCAGCGCATGCCGCACATCGTGACCATGAGTTCGGTCAGGCAGGCTATTCCCCGGATGTATCTGCCCGAGGCGATCATGGAAGGGAAAGCGATGGGTTACCTGACCGATGTGGCTTCGGTGCAGGGCCAGTTTTTCCCGTTCGGCTATCCGTCACCCGGGCATGTGCCGGTTGAAATGCTCTACAAATATGGCAGTGCTTCTTTCGGCACGATGGTCAACTCGAATCGCTGGGTGCGGATGTATCAGCATGAGAACCTGAAATTTGTTGTCAATCAGTCGGTCTGGAACGAAGGCGAGACGAGGTTCTCGGATATTATCCTGCCCGCGTGTTCGGTATTCGAGCGTTGGGATATCGGCGAATGGCTGAATGTGGGACCTGCTTACGTGCATCATATGTATTCGATGGTTAATCACCGCGTGATATCGATGCAGCACAAGTGTATCGAGCCGCTGGGTGAGTCCAGGTCCGATTACGATATCTTCCTTGCCGTAGCAGAAAAGCTCGACCTGGGGGCGGTATATTCGGAAGGCGGTAACACGGAACTCGACTGGTGCAAGCGCGTGTTCGATTCGTCGGATATGGCCAAGCACATCTCCTGGCGAAAATTCCTGAAAAAGGGTTACTTCGTCGTGCCCCCGGAACCGGAAGCGTCGCGGGCGCCTACTGCATACCGGTGGTTCTACGAAGGCCGGAAAAAGGATTTGCCCGAACCCAGTCCACTGCCGTCAGATTACATAGGCAACTATGGCGAGGGGCTGCAAACACCTTCGGGAAAATTCGAGTTTATTCCCGGGACGCTGAGCCGAATCGATGATCCGGACCGGCCTCCTTTAAATAAGTATATGCCCGTCTACGAGGACCCGCAGAAGGATGCAGAACTGGCGGAGTATTCCTTGCAGTTGCTAACGCCACACTCACGGTATCCGTTCCACGTCATGGGTGACGATGAGGGCAGTTCTCTCCGCGACATCAGGGAGCATCGTGTTCTGGTCGATGGCCACCATTACCTGGTAGCCAGGATTAACCGGCAGGATGCAGAGGCAAGAGGGATTGAGGACGATGACCTCATACGCCTGTGGAATAACCGGGGTTCGGTCGTCTGCGCTGCACAGGTCACCGATCGACTGCGGCCGGGCACCGTGAGTGCCGCTACCGCATCAGCCGAATACAGGCCGGCGGGCGAACCCGGCAAATCGACCGATCTGGGCGGTTGCACGAACATGCTGAACCCCAGTAAATCCATAACCAAGAAATCTCACGGTATTAGGCCGAATACGACGCTGATTCAGATTGAAAAATGGACCGGTGTTGATACCTGGAAACCCGCGGAGGCAGTGTGATGGCTAAGAAATGGAATATGATCATCGATATCGAGCGCTGCGATAACTGCCGTGTCTGTTTTCTGGCTGCCAAAGATGAGCATATCGGTAATGAGTTCCCGGGTTACGCAGCTTCGCAACCTCCGCAAGGGCATAACTGGATCGAGATTGAGAGAAAGGAGCGCGGCAGCTACCCGATTGTCGAGGCGAACTTCATGCCCGTGATGTGTAATCACTGCGATGATGCGCCCTGCATGAAAGCCGCAACAGATGGTGCTGTCAGAAAGCGTGACGACGGCATCGTCATTATCGATCCGGAAAAATCCAAGGGACAGAAAGCAATCGTGGATGCCTGCCCCTATAATGCGGTTTCCTGGAACGAGGAAAGGCAGATTCCCCAGGCATGGATTTTCGATGCGCATCTGCTGGATGATGGTTGGACGCAAACCCGTGCGGAGCAAGCTTGTCCGACAGGCGTGTTCAGATCGGTCAAGGTCGAAGATCAGGAAATGCAGCAGATAACAGCGGCAGAGGGTCTGGAAGTATTGCAGCCGGAACTCGGCACCAGGCCCCGCGTGTATTACAAGAATATGCACTTGATGGCCCAGTGTTTTGTTAGCGGATCCGTGGCAGCGAATATAGATGGCGTCGAAGAGTGCGCTGAAGGCGCTGAAGTTATTCTGAAACAGAATGGCAGCGAGATTGGCCGGGCGACGACGGACACTTTTGGTGAATTCAAGATCGACAAACTCGAGAAGCACAGCGGTCAATATGAGTTGGAGGTCAAAGGCTCAACAGGCAGCTTATCGACGAAGTTCGAGCTCAGCGATAAAAGTCTCTACCTTGGTGCAATAGAGCTGGCATAGGGAGGTGCCGGCACCGATCCCCGACCAGTTGAACAAGGCATGAAGAGGATGGTATGCAAAGTTTTTTAGAAAAAGAAAGCATTCGTAAAGAAGCATTTCAGAATATCTGGTCAGACGAACTTGATGATGTGTTCTCCGATGTGGCTGAATATTACGATCAGGTCAATATCATCGCCAGTCTCGGATTACTGAACAGATGGCGCCATCGCTTTGTCTCAACCATTGATCTCAGTCCCGGCCAGAAAGTGCTGGATGTATGCGCCGGCACCAATGTCATTGGCAGGGCGCTTCTGAGCAGGGAGCCAAGTCTCGACGTCCAGGCCATCGACAAAAGCGCCGCCATGCAGGAGGTGGGCCAGCGTCTCGCACAGGAGAAGGGATTCACAATAAAGAGCACGATCAGCGACGTGCATCAGCTGCCGTTTCCGGATAATCATTTCGATATCATCACATTACAGTGGGCCTCACGGCACCTGCGAATTGTCGATGTTTTCTCGGAAATCACCAGGGTCCTCAAACCGGGTGGGTACTTCTACCACTGCGACATGTTGAGACCAAAAGAGAAAATTGTGGCGCAGCTTTATTATGCCTATCTGCATATCAGCGTGCCTATGCTGGCATTTCTTTTCCGCAGTGGCCCTGCGGCATTGGCCTGCAGGGACTATTTTATTGAGGCGATACGAATGTTCTACTCATCAGATGAGCTTTCGGAGCTGCTTGCGGAGATTGGTTATTCCAATATTTCCAGTAAGGATATTCTTGGCGGCGCGATCGGCCTCCACAAAGCATGCAAGGCATAACGGCCTGTTCGTTTCACGTGCCGGCTCAATAATCCGGGGGTCAGGATGCGAACAATAATAATAACGATACTGTCGTTGTACTCGATGACGGCCAGCGCGGTCGTAGTCAATATCGATTTTGAAAGTTTCGGCCCGGGCACGTTTCAGCCCGCGGGGACTACATTCGCTACCTAGGGTTTTACGTTTACCACGACGCTTGCAGGGGAAGTGCTTATCTTTGACGGGCCTCAAACCGAAACCGGTTACGTCATGTTTCCTTGCGCCGGTTGTGCTAACCCAACCCGATTTATGCTGCAGCAGACCAATGGCAATCCTTTTTCGTTATTTTCGTTTGATGTGGGGTTTGGGGTTGCAGCCCCTCCGTACGAGCGTCCGCTGACAGTTACCGGGACGCGTGCAGACGCTTCGGAAATCAGTGCCACATTTGACTCTATAGGCGGCTGGATTGAAACCATAAGCCTTGGGCCGGGTTGGGATAATCTTGTTTTAGTCGATTTTAGTATCGACTCAACTAACCTGTTTTCGCTAGATATTCCAGGGTACGACAATATTGTTGTTAACGCCGTACCCATACCTGCAGCGGTCTGGCTGTTCGGGTCGGCATTGGCCAGATTGGGTTGGTTAAGACGAAAACAAACTATCTGAATTGGAACCGAATACGAAAAGGCCCGCTTTCGCGGGCCTTTGCTTTTCCATAAGCCGCTGGCGCGATAGCATTTCCTATCCTTCTCTAGTAGGGCCGGTCTCCGCAGATCGTCACGCGGTTTACGGTCCGCTGGGAAGTATAGTCGACAGCAGCGTAGTGCTGCGTACAACGGTTATCCCACATCGCGATTGTGTCTTTTTCCCAGTGGAGACGCACCATAAACTCGGGCTGCTCGATGTGTTGCTGCAGGAACGCCAACAGCGCATCACTTTCGGCACGCTCCAAACCCAGGATATGCGAGGTAAAGTTTCGATTGATAAACAGGCCTTTGCGGCCGGTCTCCGGATGTGTACGCACGACCGGGTGTTCAACCGGCGGCGTAACTTCATGGAAACGGTCAACCTGATTAAATTTTTAAGTCAAGTTTCTTAATTTAGTCACCAACAGTCGGTCAGCTGGCCAGGCCAAGCCAGCAAGGGCTTTCACGTTGGTATGGCCGAATGGAATAAAGGCAAACCGTGATGCGAGTTTGCAGGGGCCGACTTTCTTCACGGACGCGACGGGCATCCAGTTTGATAACCGAATCCCGGCGCTGGGAACGGATATGACGAACTACACCTTCAGTATTCCGGGAGGGTCAGGGACTATCCATGTCCGGGCACGCCTTATCTATCGCCGTGCCTCGTTCTACAGCCTTAAATATTTGTCGATTTTCCCCTGGCGCCCCCCTGGCGTACGAGAATCTTGTCAGCTACACGAAATGCATTCGCGTAGATTGTCCACGTGTAAGGAACACTGCCGCCAGTTGGCATGAAGCTCCCGTCTGTTACATATAAGTTCTCAACATCGTGGGCGCGGCAATCAGGATCGATTACGGATTGATTGGGATCGATACCAAAACGACAACCGCCTGCCATTAGGTTGGCCGGCGGTTTTCCACTATTGCTCCAGCTCACATTCTCCGCACCCATGGACTTGAGTACCTGGTATCCCTTTCGTGTGACATATCTGCCAATTTTTAAATCATGCGGGTGGTTACCGATCTTGATCCGCGCAACCGGAACCCCCCACTTATCCTTTAGACTCTTATCAAGCGAAACATGGCAGTTGTCATTAGGGAGCCAATCGCAAAAGACCTCGAATCGCAGGTAGCGCGCGTCTGTAAAGTAGGACTTGAGTTTTTGCTTGAAGGGTCGCCCCCAGACAAGTCCGTCTGAGCCCCGCTTTTGGGCATTCGCACGACCAATGGGGTTCGGATGACGAAACAGGAATTCGATTGTGCCGCCCTTCACGCGGCCCATTTCGTCGTTATCGACAAAATACCAATCCTGCAGTGCCCGGTTGACGAACGGACCGCGAATTTTAAGCGCGGCTGCCTCTTCCTGATCGAGCTTGTCATAGAAAAAACTTCCCGTGCCGGCGCCACCGGCAGAGAACAGGAGATTCTTGCCAACCTGGCCATGGTTATTGGCGAGACCATGTGGGTGTCGAGGGCCGCGCGAAAGCAGCAGCAGCCGGGATGTCTCAACAGCCTGGCAGGCGACAACGAAAACTGTCGCATGGACGCTCCTGGCATTACCGCCATCATCATAATAATTGGCGGTTACCACGCGACCGCTTGTATCACTGTCCAGACGATAGACATGCGAATTCGGTCGGATATCGCAATTGCCGGAAGCCACTGCACGATCCAGCAGTGCTGCCCGTGAGCTACTTTTGGCGCCGGTTGAGCAGCCATAACTGCCACAATACCCGGAGTATTGACAGCCCTCTCTACCAAGACCCCGGTGCGGTAATATGGCGCGCGGCACGGGAATCGAATGCAGTCCTTCTCGCTCGCATGTCTCGTCAATCCAATTGGCAATTGGGTGTTCTGCCGTCGGGATAAATGGAAAACTCTTGGTCGAGCGTGGCTCCTGGTTCGGGTGATCGATGACCCGGCCGGATACACCGACTGTTTGTTCAACCTTTGCGTAGTAAGGCTCTAAATCATCGTAATCGATTGGCCAGTCGGCGATGTTGGCACCCTCGATGGCGCCATACTCGGACAACAACCTGAAATCTTTTGGCTTCAGGCGATGAAAGAAACCACTCATCAAATTTGATGAGCCACCGACCATATTGCCGTTCCAAAAGTCCCAGCTAGAATCATAAGTAGGCTTTGCGATCCAGCCCTTATCTTTCTTATTTTCTTCGACCACATGAAATTCTTCGCGGAGATTTCGCGAATAGGTATTGCGACGGCAACAGGCAATTTCATCCTTGAAGAAATCCTGCTCAGTGAACCATGGCCCTTTTTCCAATACGATGACTGAATATCCGGCTTCTGCCAACGTCAGCGCAACGGGACCTCCACCAGCGCCGCTACCGATTACGCAAATATCGCAATCCGTAGTCATAGCTTTCCGTAGATCTTGTCGGTCGGTGGTTGCGGGAAGCCCGGTTGATGCTGCAGCCATCGCCAGCCGATTTCGTCGGGGTTACCGCCATATACCGGGTCCGACAACAGTGCCTCACAGATGTAATATAACAACAGCGATAACCACGCGCGGCCCCAGCGTGTCTCGTCAGCCAGGTAGCGCAGCAGCTGCTCCTTCTGCCCGTCATCCAGGTCAATAAACAGAATATCGAATTGTTCCCGGCTCGCTGCCTGCAGTCGGCCAATTCCATTGACAATGGTGTTGCGCGTGTCCGGCTTGATTCCGGGGGCTGTGATTGCTGTTTCAAGGTACGTGGCAGCGTTGATATCCGCCGCACCCGGGGAATCCGGATCCTTCGGGAACAGGTGTTCCTGCACTGCGGCCAGGGCCCGGCGTTGCTGTGCGGAAAACAAGACGAACGAGGTTTCGCGGGTCAATTCTGCACGCACGGCGCAAGGTAATTCTGCCAGTACGGTGGCTGTTACCAGTGCGGCACCTCCCCGCAGCAGGAAGGTTCGCCGGCCGAGATGGCCGAATTGCGACGGATTGCTCGCCAATGAATCAGTGTCGGTTTGATTGTTCTTCGGGCGCGTCACTTCTTGCAAACCATCAGGGGCGTGTTCTTTGACGGTATGTAGGGCAACAGAAAATCCGGCAGATGTGCTGCCAGGTAGTCGGGCACACCATCCCGATAGCGGATAACGCCATCGATATCTACAATAAACTCGGTGGGCACGTTGGATACCTGGTAGCGATCAGTTATTGGTTCACCGGTATCGAAAGCCGTTGAGTAATTTACATGGTGGTGCTCTTCAAATGTTCTCATCTCATCCGGAGAATCACTCCAGGTCGTATTGATCGCGATAATTTCGAGCTTATCGCCGATTTGCTCCTGCAGCCTGTTATACCGGGATATCTTTTTTATGCAGTACGAACACCAGGTGTTCCAGAAGACGATATATACCGGTTTTTCCCCGCGAAAATCCGATAACGTGAAAGCGCTGCCATTCTGAGTCGATATCTCAAAATCCGGTGCCACCTCCCCAACGTCAATAGCAGTCGCTGGCGGGCCGATAAACAGCAAGCCCACGCCGATTAAACTTAGTGCTAAACCTGATTTCATGGGTCTCATCACCGGCAGATTCATAAGCAGTAGGACTGTCGGATAAACCAATTGTTCACTATCTGTATGCGTCGATCGATAATTTGTGCTGAATTCCCCCTGTACTCAGCTGATGAGTGAGCGTTTCCAACCTTTGCTAGCCGAGTGGGGCGAGCGTATACGCGAAGTGACCGAAGGTCCGGATGGTTGGCTTTACCTGGCTACTGGTTCAGGGCGCATCGTACGCATTCAGCGCCAGTAACTACCGCACTCCTCCCAAGCGTTGCACCCTCGTCTCGTCGCCATCCAGTACACCGTCTGCATTGCGATCAAGCGCCATACGCTGACCGGAACCGTTCGGCACTGCAGTTAAGGTCAGAGCACTGCCCGCACTAACCGCCGCTTCCAATAGCATTTTGAAATCCAGGGCAGCTTCATCACGGCGGTCGCTTATAAAGCTACCGTCCTGCTGCATAAAATAACCGCGCGCTTCTCCGTTTAATACCATCCTGGCTATCAACTCGGCATCACGCTTGCGGGCGCGATCAGTCAGCAGTTTCGCACGTGCTATCGCCTGCTCCCTGTTTTCTGCGGTCAAGGTAACTTGCTGACCGACAACGGGCTTCAGGTTGCTCTCGTAAGCGAACAGGTATTGCTCCACTTCGCGGCGCTGTTTATCGCCTTCCGGGAACCGGAACGCCGGGTAACTCATAAAGCGGATGGTTGTATCCGCGCCGCCATCGTGGGTAAACCCGTAGCCACGCACCTGTGGCCCCATGTGTTCACCATTGGTCGGTAAAGTTCTCGATGGCGCCCGCCCGAACATGCCTGCACGTTCGTAGGTGTTCCGGTGATGCGGCACCTTGGTCAACCGGCCGCCAATAATATGAGTGAGGCTTCCGCGCGTGCCGTACCAGCCACGCGACTCGTCCAGCACGTGGCAACTCGAGCAGGTCGCCATGTTGTGCAATGCATTCTCGAAAAAGTCTTTACCTTCCTGTTGAATGGGGTTTAGCGAGTTATCGAGCGAGCGGATCGGGTTGGGTGGCGGCACCATGGTCAGGCCAAAGTCTATCAGCGCCTGGATCCACCTTGGCGACAGCGGCCGGTTTCGGCCCAGCAGGGACACGAATGCCGGGTTAAATTGTCTCAGTGCGCCGCTGGCATCCAGCGGATCGCCACCCGGTTCGTTTCCTGCCGTGCGGTCTCCCCGCCAGTGCAATGGCCCGTGAGTAGAAATGCCCCGCATGGTCTGCGTGAGCATCGGGCCTTTCATCGGGTGAAACCCCGGCTCGCCGAGTAGCGGCCCGAACACCTCGCCCGGGTTGTCCAGCACCGAACCCAGGGGGTTGCCAAGGTCCCAGGCCAGCTCATCCTTGTCGCCCGCCACATGACAACTTGCACAAGACGATTCGCCGTTACTGGACGTCAGGAATGCGTTATAAAAAAGAGTGCGGCCTGCGGTGACTGACTCCGGCTCCGGGTTGAACAGCGGCAGACTCTGCTGGATATTCTTCCCGCGGGTATCGATGACGACCAGCGAATTGTCGAAACGCGTGAGCACGTACAACCGTTCGCGTACCTCGTCGAGTACGAGGCCGGCGGGGCCGCCGCCAGGGACTTCTATATGGTGTCGCTTCGAGGGCCGGTATCGCCCTGAATCAAGCTTTCGGACATCAAGTACGGCAATCTTGTCCGAACCCTTGGCAGCAACGTACAGCGTTTTCCCGCTCGACGTAAATGCAAGACCGACGGGCATGGACAACGATTTCTCGCGCACCTCGAGCTGCGCGGGATACTTCTCGTAGTCGATATGCGGATTCAGGTGCCGTGGCCTGACCGCGCCGGTGTCGGGGTCCACCACGGTGATCCGTGTTTCATGCAGATGGCCCTGGACCGTTGTGTACGACCGATCCTCCGTGCGCTCACCTTCAAATCGAACCTCGTTGCGCGCGTCGGTATTTGCGACGTAAACCTTGCCATTTTGTGGATTTACAGTGAGTGCGTAGAGAATCGTACCGACCGATGCAAAGCTTTGGGTTTCACTCGGCGGCGTAGCCAGCGCATCCAGCTCAAACACATCGTAATCGGGTAAATCAAGACGAATGACATCGCTCCAGTCGCGATCCAGTTCGTCTTTCCAGCCTTCACCATCCCATTTAACGATCAGCCCGGCACCGGGCATTGGCACGCCATCGACATTTTCGTTCGGTGCCGGCAGCCCGCCGGGTGCAACCGGACCATCAGGCATGATTTCACAGGGCGCAGCATCAGCGCCGCCCTTACAAATCAGTACGCGGCCAACGATAGTTGTCTGGTTGCCGGACTTGAATATGCCGGCGTAGACCTTCGAACCGTCCGGCGACACCGCCAACGGGCCCGGCGAATCGCCGAACAAGGACAGGATGGTTAGCGGTGTGCCGCCCGGCGCCTCGCCCTGATCTGCAGCATCGAAAACCCACACATCGGCCCGACCGATGCCCGGGGTGGTCAGCTCACCCGGGTTAGCGGACTCCTGGTACGGGCTGTTCTGACCACGATGGGCCGCGGTGATAAAGACTCGATTGTTGCCCTTACCTGCAAATACGATATCGCGCGGCTCGTCACCTACATACAGCGTTCGTCTGACCTGCGGCGGAGTATTGCTCAAATCGACCACACTGACCGAGTCCGAGAGATGGTTCACCACCCAGATTTCGTTGTCGGTCCGCGCCGCAATTGCTACCGGCTCCAGGCCAACCATAATGTCGCCCGCATGACGCGGTCCCTCGTCTGTCAGGTCGAAAATCTCGACGCGGTTGTCGGGTGTATTGGCAACAAACAGGCGGTCGCCGGAAGGCGACATGGCCAGCGGGTGGAACTGGTGACTCTCGAAGTTCTGATAACTGCCACTGTCTGCAGCAACGGCATTCAGCAGCATCGGGAATACAAAAGCCACACAGGCGACCTGGCAAACTCTACGTGTCATCTGGTTATTCTAACCGAGCAGCACCAAAAAAATGCCAGCCATTAAGGCGGGCATTATTTTCACAAGGCCCCTCACACGGCCCTCACGAAAGCCCTCTGCCGGTTTCTGTGTCAACCACAGGTTAACGGCCGGGGAATAGGGGGCTGACTATTGCTGTCGGCTCAGACAGATAGCTGCCCTGCGAAGCGACACAAAATACCGACACCGGGCTGCTTGATGCGACCCGGTGCCGGTTGCCTGTCATGAAGCCCAGGGGAGTACCGCTTCATGCATGGGCTAAACGCTAAAAAATGCAAAAGGTTTGTAGCTACTCTTCTTCGGCACAAAAAGCATCCGATATTTCGCACAGTTCTTCGAGCAGGACTTCCGGATCGTCGATTTCACATTCCGGATCCTCGAGGATGTCTACCGAGTCACCGATACACACCAGCTCTTCGCGCTCACCATCGAATTCACCGTCTTCCATACTGACTGCCAGCACGAATCCGATGCCGGGCAGGTAGTACTTGAACTCGGTGGACTCGGGTTCCAGCGGTGCAAACTCGAAGGTCTGCAGGCACATGTCGGGGGCGCAGGGGCCGGGTAGTGGGGAGCCGGCAGGATTAGGTAAAACGTGATTCCAGTCAGAACACTGTTTGACTGCTAGCGCAGCGAGCAGAAGTTCCAGGGAGCCCGATCGGGCGAGTTCAGCTTCCTAAGCGCCATGATTACGCGGATGGCACAAGGTAACGTCATGACACTATAAAATTTCTTATTATCACTTTCCTGCCCTTCCTTAAGCTGCAGGTTACCAGTTATGAATCCAGCGGGCATTTTCCTGAAACTGTTTCGACGCATCACGCTTGTCTGCTGGCAATTGATCAAGGTAGGCGCTGTGATCGTAACGTGTACGGTACTGATCGAATACTGGCCGGTAAATGTCCATGTGCACATCCGGAATCCGGTGCTTTTGCCGAAACTGGGCAATTGGAATCATCACCAGGCGCTTGGTCTCAAACGGTCCGCAATTCTCCAGTTCTACACCGCGTGGCCCGAATATGGCGGAATTACCCGGTGCGCCGTAGTTCGTATCGTCGAAGAATCCGGGCATGCGCTCGCCGGTGTTCACGGCATTGTTCGTGGCGATTGTATACAGGCTGTTGTGATATGAAGTCAGCCGGAAGTCGTGATATTCGAAACCACCAGTCGCAACCCGGCAGATAATTTCGGCACCCTTCATCGCCATACAACGGAACAGCTCGGGCTCGAACTGTACGGCTGACATCGCGATGTTACCGATATCGGTCTGCACGACCGGCACAACTGCATCGATGCCGTACATCTCAATGAACCGGTCGTACACGTCATAAATTGTCGTCGTATAGGTCTCGGTCGGCCAGAGACCGCGGAGATTTCGTTGTTTCCAGTGGTTGGCGACCAGGCCTTCAGGTCCCATCAGGATCATCTGGTGCAGCACATGCCGGGGCCAGTTTTCTTCATCCTTGAAATAACCACCGAATACGATATAGCAGTTATATTGTTTTGTTTTAGCAGCGACTTCGGCCAGCTCAGGCCCGTCGAGGGTCAGCGCGAGGTTGTAGTGCTGCTCCTTCGTCCATTCGCTGAAGCCGGTAATCGGGAACTCGTGAAATACCAGCAGATCGCTTGGCGGCCCACCGCCCTGGGCGATATCAATGCTCTCCAGAAAATAATCCAGGTTGCGGCGTATATCCGGGCCGGGGTTATCCCCGCTTACACCGCTTACCCGGGTTTGTACCGCTGTCACAAAAATCATGGGACGACGTAATTCTGCTGTGGGATAGGTCCCGTCTTCGCGGACCATATCGGGTGGATTATTGGATAAATTTTCGGATGGCATAAGAGCTCCGGGAAAAAGTGGATTTAAGTGCCGGCTCAAGCAGGCTTTGTTTTTGAAAGAGGCACTTGATTGTAAATCAGGGTTGGCAAGATTTCTCTCTCCAAATGTTTACAGTTTGTTAACGAAAATTCGGCAGTACCTGCTCCGCGAACAGGCGCGACTGCTGCACCATGGCCGCCTGGCGCTCACCGTGGGGATGCGCAACCGGTGAACCGCCCAGCAGGTATACATGGTCCAGGCCCAGGTCAACCAGGGACTGCAAGCGATCCCGGCATTTTTCCGGCGGCCCGCAAATCGAAAACCAGTCGATGAACTCGTCGTTGACCTCGGTCGCGTGGCTCGCCCCTTCCTGGGCGTGGTGAGCCATGTCGTACTGGCTCTGCATGTGCGCGGCCAGTTCTTTCAACTCGGGCGGCAGGTGGTCGAGCGGCGCATTTTTCATGCCGGCAAAATGTGCCACCATGCCGGCAATCATGCGGCCGAGGTTGATAGCCCGCTCCTCGCTGGTATCGCAGACCAGGTTCACGAACGCACCGATCTGCAGCGAACCACGGTCACGACCGATTTTTTCCAGGTGCGCTGTTGCCGTTTTTATCGCCCACTCGACACGTTCCGGCGCACTGCCAACGGCAAAACTGATCCGGTCTCCGGCTTCAACAGCCATCTCAATGGTTTTCGGTCCCGTACAGGCTACATCAACAGGAGCGGCCGGCACTTTCTCGCTTTGCAGCCAGCGAATCTGCGAGTCTTTGCCGTCGCGGTCTACTGATTCGCCAGCCATATAGGCCTTGATACGATCTATATATGTACGCAACTGCCTTGTTGTCGCATTCTTTAAGCCGATGTATTCTGCCGAGGAATCTCCGCGGCCAATAACGCACAAGCCCCGGCCGTTGGACTGTTGCTGCAGGGTTGCGATTGCCGTTGCGGTTACGGCTGCATCGCGTGTAATCGGATTGGTCACCCCCGTACCCATGCGAAGAGTAGTAGTCGCATCTGCAACAAGTGAAAGCTGGCCATATGGGTCCGGAGCAAGATTCTGGGTATCCGGGCACAACAGGTAATCAAAACCCATTGCTTCAATTTCAGCGCCCAGCTTTTTCGTGTAGCCGGGTGATGCCTCCATCACGATGCCCACTTCCAGTTTTTTGCCACTACTCATTATTAAATCGAAACACCCGTACGAAAAGGTGGCCGTACTCTAACCGAAGCGACAATAGCTACACGGGAATCCCGGCACCCCTCCACAGCATGGTCAGGATAATCAGGAAAAGGCCTGAATGCCGGTCTGGGCACGACCGAGGATCAGGGCATGTATATCGTGCGTGCCTTCGTAAGTGTTCACCGCCTCAAGGTTCAGGGCATGGCGGATTACATGATATTCATCAACGATGCCGTTCCCCCCGTGCATGTCCCGGGACACTCGCGCGATATCCAGTGCTTTGCCACAGTTATTGCGCTTAAGCAGCGATACGGCCTCAGGTATCAGCTTGCCTTCGTCAGCCAGCCGGCCCAGGCGAAGACACGACTGCAATCCCAGTGTTATGTCGGTCTGCATGTCTGCAAGCTTCAGCTGAACCAGTTGGTTTGCAGCCAGCGGGCGCCCGAACTGTTTACGGTCGAGCGTATAGTTGCGGGCCGCATGCCAGCAGAATTCAGCCGCGCCCATCACGCCCCATGCGATGCCATAACGTGCCCTGTTCAGGCAACTGAACGGTGCCGCTAACCCTTCTGCTTCGGGCAACAGGGCGTCAGCCGGCACTTCGACATTTTCCATCACGACCTGACCCGTTACTGAAGCGCGCAATGCAAACTTACCTTCTATTTTCGGTGCGCTAAGTCCGCTTAATCCTTTCTCCAGTACAAAACCACGAATGACATCATCATCATCTTTTGCCCAGATGATAAAAACATCCGCTATGGGAGAATTGCTGATCCAGCTCTTGGTGCCATTCAGCCTGTAGCCGCCGTCAGTTTTGGTAGCGCGGGTGGTCATTGCGCCCGGATCGGATCCGGCATCCGGCTCGGTCAGTCCGAAGCACCCCACCAGATTGCCGCTTGCGAGACCCGGCAGGTACTTTTCTTTTTGTGCATCGCTACCAAAGCGATGCACAGGGTGCATTACAAGACTGGATTGCACACTGATAGCAGAACGATAGGCACTGTCGACGCGCTCAACTTCGCGCGCAATCAGGCCATAGCTCACATAGTTCAGGCCCGCACAACCATAGCCTTCGATCGTGCAACCGAGCATCCCGAGAGCCCCCAGCTCAGGAATAATCTCCGGATCAAACTCGCTGTTTCGAAACGCATCAACCACGCGTGGCTGCAGTTTTTCCTGGCAATAACGCTGCGCAGCATCACGCACGGTGCGCTCATCATCAGTCAGCTGCTCCTCGAGCAGCAACGGATCCAGCCAGTTAAAACTCATGCGCTTACCTCTGTCCGGCAGATATGAAAGATAGCACCCCGCCGGGGGCGACACTAACTAACTGAACCTACAGAGGTTTATCGGGTAGAGTGCATCCGCGCTAAGATAATCCGGACAAAGGCACTCCGGGCGGAAAAGGTTCGAATCATGGTTAAAGCAATCAGTCGTCGCCATTTTATTGCGAGCACAGCGTCCGTGGCCGTTATAACTTCCGTACCCGGTTGCAGCGGCCCCGATGAACAAAGCGGGGTTCGGCCTGACGACGTGCCGGTCGGTCCCTTCGGCGCAGAGTCAACGACCATGGACGTTGTCGAAGGACTCGATCTCAGCGGCAAAACGGTATTTATAACGGGGTGCAACTCCGGCCTCGGTTATGAAACCGCCAGGGTGCTGTCCCTGCAGGGTGCAACCATCATCGGCGCGGCGCGAACCCTGGAGAAAGCGGAAGATGCCTGCGCCAGCTTCGCAGGAAAGGCAACCCCTGTCGTATGTGAACTCAGCGAGCTCGAATCGGTCGCTGCCTGCGGTGAATCTGTGAAAGCAATCGGCACACCCATTGATATGCTTATTCTCAATGCGGGCATCATGGCATTAGCCGAACTGGAACAGGTAAACGGCATAGAGAAACAGTTTTTCGTTAACCACATCGGCCACTTTGCCCTGACCAGCCACCTCATCGACCAGGTGGTTGCGGCAAAACAGGGCCGCGTGGTGATAATTAGTAGCAGCGGCCACAGCTTTGCGCCGGAGGCAGGGATCGAGTTCGACAATCTTTCGGGTGAACGCGATTACCAGCCATGGAAAATGTACGGCATTTCCAAGCTGGCCAATGGTTTGTTCAGCCTTGAGCTTACCAGGCGACTTGCAAACACTACGGCGACATCCAATGCAGTTCACCCGGGAATAATCAATACGAATCTTGGACGGCATTTTCCGTGGTGGCAGCGCGTCGCGGGTGACCTGATCGGCTGGACCTTTATGAAGTCGGTTGAAGAAGGTGCGGCGACTCAAACTTACGTCGCGACCGCGCCGGCCCTGGCCGGATACAGCGGTTATTACTTTGCCGACTGTAACCCTGTCATGCCCGACCCGCGTATGCTCGATGAAGCCCAGGCCGCCGAGCTGTGGCGCGTATCCGAGCAAATTACGGAGGGATACCTCGCTAGCTGATAGCCTGAGCTGTGAACAGTCTGAGGTATTAAATTATTAGGGCCGCTTCTATAGCCTGAATTGTTTTCTCACCGTAGACCTGCACGACCATGTTCCGGTCGGGGTCGAGCTCAACAACCATTTTCGCCATATGCGCCCGCCTGGCCTGCCGTTCGTCGGCCGTTGCCTGGTCAAGCTCAACCGCATTGTTATAGAGCTTCAGCCACTCATCAAAATAGCCGTTTGCGATCGCATCCATTTGCTCCATTTGATCGGCGGGTATACCAAAGGTGCACAGAAAGAACGGCGAACAGAACGTGCGCATGTGTGTTTGCCGCGACGGTTCGAATGTGATATCGCCCTGCTTCGCGTCGTTAAACGCGGCTTCGACACCGACAAACTGCTCTTTTAACGCAACGATATTCATCGCCATGTCGATGTCCGGCAGGATATCGGTTGAAATCTGGCTGCCGCGCGTGCTGAGCATACCTTCCAGCAGGAAACGGGGAATGTTGTAGCGGGATTCCGGAATGATGTGAATATTGAAATAACGGACCCCAGGCGCTATATCAATCGACAAACATGCAGCCTTGTCCAGTTTGTCGGCATCATAGACGTTAGCATGCCCAGTTATTTCGCTGGCCAGATTTTTTATCTCGGCAACATCTGCGTGTTTATCGGACGGTACGCCGCCAAGATTATTCTTAATACGTTCTTCGATTGAATTACCAAAGGCTTCCAACAAATTTTCTGCATCCATTTGCATGATGTCCTTGTCAGTTATTCGCCATCGCCGGCGTTGTTGTTTTTGCTACACGTAATGCCGCGATACACAGTATGCCGTTCACGATCCCTATCAGTATGAACGGTGCAACCGGGGCGATACGGTCGAAAAGTATGCCACCTATGCTCGAAATGAAAAGTATGCCGGCCGCACCAAACATCGAAAACATACCAACGACCGAACCCCGGTAGGCCGGCGGCGCCTCCTGGCCAATGAGTGTCTGGCTGGCGGTAACGGCACTGATCTGGCCGATCCCCAGTAACACGCCGGCCGGGTACATCCACGGGCCAAGCGGGTCAGGTATGAAAGCGCAGCCGGTATAACCGACCGTGGCCAAGAACATCGCGAGGGCCATAGCCTTTGCCCGGTCCATGTGGTCATTGAGCCAGCCGGCCACCGGCGCCCATAAGAGCGCGCTGGTCATCACCATCGCAAACAGCCCGCCCGTCGTGGCCGCAGCCTCCGAAGGAGCCATGCCGGACTGTATGCCCGTTTGCGTTAACCACAGCGTAAAAAAGGTTCCAATAACGACCAGGTCGCCGCGCGCCACAAAAGCGCAGAAATAGGCGAGCAAAATGCGTGCATTTTCCCGGCCCGCGCTGATCCCAACTTTTACGCGGGCAATATAGGCTTCATGTTTACGGGCCTGCGGCGGCGGCCCGCCCCTGATGCCAATCCGCACCACCAGTGCCATGAATATTGACAGGGCGGCCATCGTAAACAGGGTGTAACGGATAGCGGTCAGCTCACTCACACCGAAATGGACGGCGAACACTTCCGGAAGCTTCAGGTAAACGAGTCCGATCATGATATTGCCAATACCGATCATGACACCGGCAAGTGCAACCAGCTTGCCACGCGATGCCTCCGCCGGGTAATCCACCATGAGGGCTGAAATCATGACGTTGATGATGGCGATACCAAAAGACATAAACACGCGCACCGCAACAAGCGTTACCACGCTGTCGACGTAAGCCATCAGTACCCAGCCGAGCGCAAGCACGAACATGCCGCCAACGAATACACCGCGCCGGCCGATGCGATCCGAATATGCGCCTATAAAGGAGCTGCTCAACAACAAAACACATTCCCCCGCGAACAATGCCAGGCCACTGATTTGCCCCTGCTGTTCCGCCGGCAAGCCAAGGTTTACGGCAAGCAGGTTCGGCTGGATAGTGCTCAGGAAAGTTGTAAGGCTTACGCCTAAGAATGCCGCGAACAGGAAATATGCAGCATGCGACGGGCGCACCCCATCGACTAATCTTACGTGACCCAGCTTGTTGAACTGTTCTGACATAGGCGGTTTATATTCTCCCGGAGCGTGGCGACGGCGTACTGTACAGGAAGTAATCTCTAGGTTATATCTATAGCGTAATAATGCCGCGGCAAGTGCAGCATGTACGCTTGGAGAGACTCGGTCGCGCCAACAACGGCACCCCGCTAACATGCGGTTAAATAATCAACAAAGGCAATAACAAGAATCATGGTCACAGAAAATCTTAGCCCCGATGAATTACTAACGACTACCCGTGCCGTGCGCAAGCGCCTGGACCTGGATCGCGAGGTACCTCTTGAACTGGTCACAGAATGTGTGGAGATCGCGCGGCAGGCACCTACCGGCAGCAACTCGCAGGGCTGGCATTTCATGCTGATTGATGATGTGACAAAACGAAAAGGACTGGCCGATCTCTACCGACAGGGCTGGGATCGCTACCTGAATGCGCCCGGGTCATTACCCGATACTATAAGTACACAATCGGAGAGTACCGGTAAGGAAGCCAACCATAACGATCAGATGAAACGCGTGCTCAGTTCCGCGCAGTACCTGGCAGACAACCTTGAGCGCGTACCCATGCTAATGGTGCCCTGTATGGAAGGCCGCAATGACCAGATGACGGGTCCATATGCAAATGCTGTTTATGCCGCAACTTATGGCTCAATAATTCCAGCCACCTGGAGTTACATGCTGGCCGCGCGTGTACGAGGACTGGGAACGGCGTGGACATCAGCTCACCTGATTTATGAACAGGATGCTGCTGAACTGTTGGGAATTCCCTATGATAAATTCACCCAGGTCGCATTGATTCCAACCGCGTATTACATGGGTGAAAATTTTCGCCCTGCCCTGCGCCGGCCGCTTGAAGAATCCCTGCATCACAACAGCTGGTAAAAAAATGGTGACTGAAACGGGCGGCCAACTGCCTGACAGTGATGCACTTCTGAACAAAGCGATGACCTGCCATCGGCAGGGGGATTTGTTCGATGCAGACCACCTGTATGCACAGGCCATCGAGCTCGACCCGCACAACGCGCAGGCGCTCCGCTTACGAGGGATCCTCGCGCGCGAGCGTGGCGACCTGGAAACCTCACTGGGCCTGCTTGAACAGGCAGTAACAATCAGCAAGGACAACCCAGAGCCACTTGGCGAAATCGCTCTGTCACAGATGGCGCTGGGTGAACTCAATGAGGCCGAAGCAGCGCTTCGCAAAGCAATACACCTTGAACCGGGCTACCTGAAGGGCCTGACGAACCTCGGCGCCCTGTTGCAATACCGGGGCCATTTGCAGGATTCGGCGGAATGCTACCGGAAGATCCTGGATGCCGAGCCGGACAATCTCGAAGTTCGCTGTAATCTTGCGAAAGCGCTGGTTGACGTGGGTAAGAAAAATGAAGCGCTCGCCGAGTGCGATACCGCGCTGAGTGACAGCAATCGCCATCCCTACGCGCTAGCAACCCTCGGCGCCGTATTAATCGATCTCGAACGTTACAGTGATGCACACGATGTGCTTGAAGAAGCGACACGACACCAGTCTGAAGACGATATGGCGCTGGTCAACCTCGCACTGGCCTGTTACCGGCTCGGCAATGCAGATTCTGCAACTGTCCATTTATACAAAGCTGTAGAGCTGAACCCGTACAATGCGCGCGCGGTCGCAGATCTGGTCAACAGCCTGCTGGCAAATGGGAAACAAAAAGATGCGTTGCAGATATGTGAAGAATTCCTGTACCGGCACCCGGGTGAAAGACTGGTCGTTGGTGCCTACTCGCTTGCACTCCATAATGCGGGTAGAAAAAGTGAGGCACATAAGCTTACAGACAGCGCTGCCCTGGTTCAGGCGCATACATTATCTGTGCCGGATGGCTACAGCGATCTTGCTGATTTCAATAATCAACTTGCTGACCTGATCCGCACCCATCAGTCCCTGGTAAGCAACCCGGCCAACAAATCAACGTTCGGCGGGGAACAGACGGGCGAACTAAACCCCGAAGAAAATCCTGCGATGACCGCCCTTGAGGCCCTCATCAACAAAGTCATTGGTGAAGCAGCGAAAGCCTACCGGGACGCGAAGCTCGATCAGCACCCGGTACTGCAACCGGCAACGAACAAGTGGACGCTCAGAACCTGGGGCACCCTGCTCCATGAAGGCGGCCAACAGACCCCTCACATGCACCCGCTGGGCTGGCTGAGCGGGGTGTACTACGTGCAACTTCCGGAAGGTATGACCGGCAAGCCGGGCAAGTCGGGCTGGCTGGAATTCGGGCGGCCTCCGGAACGCTTTTACAGGCTTACGGAACCGGAACGTACGCTGTATGAACCCCGCGAAGGAAAACTGCTTTTGTTCCCATCATGGTTCTGGCACCAAACCATCCCCTTTGACGCAACCGGAGACCGCATCAGCATCGCGTTTGATGTAATTCCACAGGCCGGGCTGAAGATCCTTTAGCCTCGCCTAGTCTTTTAGCGCAGGGACTACCCGTTCGCCGATAATCTTCAGGGCATCCATCGGATCGGCGTGAAGGCGTAAAGCGATCTCGGTTAACCCTGCTTTCGCGAACATGCGGAAACGTTCGATCTCCCGGTCGAGGTCTTCGAGGCCGCCCGTCGATGTCAGGCCTTCGCATAAACGGTTGGAAATATCCTCCGGTATGCTGGTAACCGGTTTCGATGGGTCGAAATAAAAGTCTACGTACTCATCATAGTGATCACGCACTATTTTTACTTCTTCTTCATCCAGGTACATCGCCAGCATTTCAGCATCAAGCAGTCGGGCGCGCCAGGGCAGTTCGCGGCGCGACTCTGCATAAGCCGCTTTCCGGTCTTCCTTGATGTGCCAGCCCCAGAAAGTATTCACACGAAAATCTTCAGGCTGGTCGTCCCGGCGACCGAAGCCCGTGCCCACATGCTCCATTGCGGCCTTGGCCACTTCTGGCGGCGTACACCCGATGTAACAACCGTCCGCAACCCTGGCTTCCATGCGCATCATCATCGGCCGGTACGCGGTACCGTAAACTTTTGGCGGCTTCGCTTTAACCCACGTGTAAGTGCAGGGCAGGTTCACGTTGAATATTTCACCGTCGTAGCCATCGGCCAGCTTTCCGTTCGCGGCCTTGCGCACGATTTCTATCGCTTCACGAACCGCAAGCACAACTTTTTTTGGTTTCTTAAGTGCCATCGCTTCAAGGTTGCCCTCTCCCGCACCCATGGCAACCATGGCACGGCCGTTCGACATTTCGTTAAGCGTAAGCAACGCATTGGCAATTTTTAGTGGGTGCATTTCGAAGGGGCTGACCGCGAGGGGGCCCATCAGAATCTTGTCGGTCCCCATTGCAAGTGCCGAAAGACTTAGAAACCCGTCCCAGTGCGCAAAATAGTTGGAGGTCCAGATTGCCCGGATACCATAACCCTCGGCTACTTTACCAACTTCAGTGATCTGTGCCGGGTTAAGGTCCGGCTCCAGAATAAGATCTATATCCACTTGCTGCTCCTGGCAAAGGCCTCTTCGAACCAGGGCCTTTCTATTGGGGGACGCAAAGATAGACGGTTTGCAGGCTGAAAGCCAGACCGGCCCGGCGCGACAAAGACCTAACAAACTTTGCGCCAATGGTCGGGACCTGCTGAAAACGCTTCAGGGGGATGCGAACCAAGGCAAGCATCGACTCACAATGCTCATGCACCAGCGTGCACACTCCGTGCTGGACAGGATGTCCGACTGCCGCGCGACAGGCAGGAGCCTAAGTGTCGCGGAGCGCAGGGATGGAATCTGCGTGTATTCGGACACGCTATTAATACGGCGCGTAGCGACTCAACCTGACCGCAGGTTAGGGGAGCGGCTGCCGGCTGAGGGTTTTTCAGGAGCTGCTAGTTCTCGAAGCGCAGGCGCACTGCGCTATCAATGGACGTAACTTCCCCGTTACGCGTATAAGGTTTGAATACCCACTGTTCTACGGCAGCAATTGACGGCGCTTCGAAGCGGCGCGGCAGGTCGCTGTCAATTACTTCTATATTGCTGGTACCGCCGTTGTCATTGATGGTGAATTGCAAGTCGACCCAACCGGACACGGCCTGATCACGCAGCTGACGAGGAAATCTCGGTTCGCGGTACTTTAGGAATTCGATTTGCGACAACAGTACAAGGCTATCCGCGTCTGACGCCTCCGCCTGAGCTGATTGGGCTTTAGCTGCAATTTTAGCCGCAAGCAACTCTTCTGTATCAGCCACTGTAAACAACTCTTCTTCCGGCATCGGCTCTTCCTCTGGCACCGGCGGTTCTTCTGCCGGCATGACCGGTTCCCCGGCAACAAGCAGCTCATGTTCCTCGAAGAAAGGCAGGGCTTCTGATTCAGGTGTAGCTTCTTCGACCTGATCGAACTCAGGCATCTCAATTAACGTGGGCTCTTCGCTATCCGCAGGCAGAGATTCGGCATCGACAATACGGCCTTTACGCAAGCTAACCGTCATTCCTGCATCCGGCGGAACGGCCGCGGTTTGCACCCGCCCGGGAGTATCATCAGGCAATAAGGTCCATGTAACTACTGCGGCAAGTAAACACGCGGCTACAGTTACACTGATCGTATACATACGACTGTTTGCAATTGAGCCGGCAGCGTGGACGGGTTGCTGCCGTTGCGGATCCAGCTGCTCGACAGTGGGCTCATCAAAAAGTGCCGGATCTAGCGCCGGGATGTTGACGGTTTCGTCCGACTCATCTACAGGCTCGGGTTCGGGCTGTGCAAACAATTCACGTGTACTTTCGGCGACGATCGGTTCCTGGTCCGCATCAGACTCGTCGACCAGAAAGTCGACGCTTGCATCAGCCGATCCCACAAATTCTTCGCCGTCACCCAAATCAATCAGCGGTGTAAGTACCGGCAACGTCATCGTGTCTGTGTGCTTTACATCTTCGTCCACTTCGTCGCGGGCAACGCGGCGCTGGCCAAATTCTTCGGCAAACTCCTTTACGCTTGCATGGCGGCCGACGCGTCGAAAAGCCAGCGCCCGCACCAGCGAATCCCAGCGCTGGTCACTCATTCCTCCAATACGCACCGGTTCCATTTGAAGATTTTCGGCCTCCAGTGCAGTAATCGCACCATAAACACGGCGGCCCGACAGCAGCCTGTAAATCAGGCAGGCCAGCGAGAACAGGTCATCCTGGGGTTTGGGGTCGGCTTTCTCCAAACGCTCGCAACTTGCGTAGGCCGGCGTCAGTGCGACTGCCTGGTCCCCCTCATGAGCCTGGTCATCGGAAACATTGGTTCGGGCAATGCCAAAATCAATCAGCTTCAGTTCGCCAGGTTTGGTCAGGAAAACATTGCCGGGTTTAACATCCGCATGCACAACATCCTGTTCATGCGCGTACGACAGTGCATCACAGAGCTGCTCAATTATCGCGTATGCCTGCGCCGGCGACAGAGCCGATCCCTTGCTACGGTCAAGTAACGCATCGAGCGATTCACCTTCGAGCCATTCCATGCTAATGAAGAAGCGGCCCTTGTCCCGGTCCAGTTCGAAAAGATGGACAATATTCGGGTGCGACAGGTGCTGTGCATTATCGACTTCGTTCTGAAAAGTTTTTAGCGCAGCGCGATGGTTGATAAACTCGGGACTGATCAGTTTTATGGCAACAAAGGGCTCGTTCGCATCTGCTTCCAGTTTCAGGAGGTCGGTAGCTTTGTAGATAATCCCCATACTGCCGCGGGCAGCTTCCTCGTCAAGGCGGAATCGGTCACGCAACACGTCACCCACAGCTATTTGCGGAAGCTCATCCTCACCATCTGTGTCGGCCTCCGATTCTTCCGCACCCGGCGCATCTTTCACCAACCCCGGTTCAGCAACTTTTCCTTCTGGATCTTCCGGAGAGAACGGTTCGTCATCGTCCGCGAGTACCAACGTACCCTCATCTACGATGCGGTAGAGGTCTGGTTGTTCGGGCGCGTCTTCTGACCACTCCGTCGGCACGTTTTCGGACAGTACTGCGCCGAGGCTGGTTACCAGCTCTCCGTAGTCGGAGATGCTGAGCCGGCGCGCCTGCAATTCATTGTCGATAAACTCCTGGATCGCTTCACCTGATTCGGGGTGTTCCTCCAGCGCAGCCGCCAGAACCCGGCGGACATCCCCGATGCACAGGTTTCCGCTCGAAAGCTCGCCTATCGCTGCCCTTAACGACCCGGGTATGCCACCGCGCGCAGCTTTAGAAATCGTGGATACCATTACTAATCAATGAGTTCCATAGATTCTCGGGAGTTTATCAAGGCGCCTCTATATATAAGTTCGAACCCGTCACATTTCGTCCCGCCAGGAACCCGAACAAAACGGGGTATATATGCAGGCAACAACAATGTCCGTACCTCAGCCTGAGAATGCGGATCTGCGTTTTGCCGGGCTGAACTCAGTCAGAAACAGATCACCTTGCCAACCGTTTCTCCAGAACTGCGAACCAGCGCACGTTCGGCCCGTTGCAGATCGCTGAAAAATGGTAAGACATTTGCCTTTAATTACAATTATTTATGGTATGGGCATCGATTTGCCATAGTGCGAATCAGTTGATTGACTTCGATCTCGCATCTGTCAAATTCCATGCTTGAGTTGTAACCAGCCTGGCGGCTGGATCAATCAGAATTATTCAAAGGGCAGGGACTGCCCGATTTAGGCTCAAAGGACTGAGGTAAGCATGATGAAATCCAGGAAAACCGTCATCAAGGCGGTACCGGTACGGGTAACTCCGATCGCGGCAGCAGTCGCAACAGCCATGGGAAGCTTCGCGGGAGTTTCCATCGCGGCCGATGACGTGGCCACCAAACCTGAAATCAAGGTTACCGCCACGCGCCGGGACACGACAATGCAGGAAGTGCCCTATAGCCTGTCCGTACTGGATAGCGAAACACTCAAAGAACTGCAAATCGACAACCTGTCGGGTATTGCCCGCTGGACGCCTGGATTGATACAGGTTGACCAGGGCGCACGCGACGGCAGCCCGCTGATCATGCGCGGCATGAACGTGAGCAAGATAGACTCACCCGAATTCCTGCAGAACACTTCCGGCGGACGCGTTGCGACCTATTACGGCGAAACGCCGATTTACCTCGACCTGAAACTCATCGATGTGGAGCGAGTCGAGGTTTTGCAGGGCCCCCAGGGTACGCTTTACGGCGCCAAGTCACTCGGCGGCGCCGTCCGCTACATCCCGGCTAAACCCGATACCGAAGAATTTACAGTTGATGCGCATGTAAGCGGCTGGAAGAACAGCGAAGCCGCCGACCCGAGCGTTGGAGGCGATCTCGTTATCAACGTACCACTGATCGAGGACACGCTCGCGTTAAGGGCCATACTCGGTTACAGCTACGATCAGGGCTTTATCGATTACAACTACCTGGTCAGGCAGCCCGGCGTCTCCTGTTCCGAACCCGGCATGGTGGCTCCCGAATGCCCCGCCACGCCCGAGTTCGCCGAGGACGACCTTAAAGAAAAGGAAGACGTGAACGACAACCAGACGAAGACGGCGGGCCTTTCACTGCTCTGGAACATCAGTGATATGGCCACCGCGACACTGAGCTGGCGGCACCAGGGCCAGAAAACCGGCGGCCGGAATATCAATTCAAGCGCGGCCCTGGAACTCATCGAAGCGGAGAGAGGCATCGATATCGATACCGGCAAATACGTGTCCGGTATGCGCGTCACGGAACCGAACGAGCGGGACAACGATATCTTCAACCTGCGGCTGGACTTCGACTTCGACAATGTCGAACTGATCTCATCGACATCTTACTCGGAATACGACCAGGACGGCCGGCGCGATCAGACTGACCTGCTGCTGTGGTTTGAGTACTCCTACGAAACCTTCCCTGCATTCGTTGCTTTCACGGTCGACAAGGCGGACGAGGAAATCTTCACGCAGGAACTCCGACTGGTCTCCAAGGATGACAGCAGCCGCGTGGACTGGATTGCCGGCCTGTATTTCACCGACTCGGACTATACGGCCATCGCCCAGGAGTACACCCCCGGGTTCGCCGCATTTGCTCCCTGGCTGACCGAAGAATTTGGTGACCTTGAATACGATTCCAAGACTGCGCAAGACAGCGACGAATTCGCGCTCTTCGGCGAACTGGGCATCGACCTGACCGACCGCTGGAACATAAGGGGCGGCATGCGATGGTTCGATGTCGATGCGAGTGTAAAAAACTGCGCGACCTTCCCGATGTTTTCCACCCTTGACCCAGGAATCAACCCTGATGTCGATGCGCCGGAAAACTGTATCTCGCAGGATATCGGAGGTAATGTCGATGATGACGATGTGCTGATAAAGCTCAGCACATCCTATGACTTCTCAGAAGAACTGACGGGTTACGCGATCGCCTCCCAGGGCTACACCGACGGTATTTTCAATGCGCGCACGGATATTGCCCCGGGGGAGGTGTACGTAAAACCGGAAGAAGTCGATAACTACGAATTCGGCATCAAGGGGCAATTCATGGACGGCCAGTTATCCCTGAATGCTGCACTTTTCTACATGGACTGGAAAAATACGCATCTGCAGGGCAAGACCGAGTCGGGCTCTTTCCTGATTATGCGCAACGGCGGTCCGGCCGAGTCCAAGGGTATCGAACTGGACGCCCAGGCCCTGCTGGGCGATAGCTGGACGTTGAGCGCCGGCTACGCCTATACCCGGGCAGAGTTGGCCGAGGGTTGCACCTACGCGGAATCCAGCGATCCCGATAATGACTGCGCCATCCCCAATGCCTACACCGCAGAAGGCGATGAGCTGCCGGGCGCGCCCGAGAACCAGGGCCACGTGCGGCTTACATACAGCACCGTGCTGGACAACGGCATGGGCCTCCACTTCGACTACGGGTTCACCGCCCAGAGCGAAGTCCTGACGACAATCGGTGACAGTAAATCCGATGCGTGCTGCCGCGAGGGCGGCGAGGAGTTGCCCGGTTACAGCGTGCACTTCACATCTGTCGGCGTCTCTGACGACTCGTGGGAGGCCAGCCTGTTCATAGACAACCTGTTCGACAAGTATGCGGAAACGGGCGTTCGACTGGACCAGGACAGGCTCTATACAGTCGGGCCTTTTGTACTGCGCCAGTATTTCAAGAATGTGATCAGGCCGCGAACCGTGGGCGTAGACTTCCGCTACAAGTTCAACTAGGCACGCCCAAAAACCCCCGATATCCACCGTTTGTGCTAGCCTGCAGGTCTGCGCAAGCGCGGATATTGTCGTTGCCTGAAGTTAGCGAACATACAGCCGAACAACGGTTGCAGGATGCCGCCCGGCTCATCCATGCGGGGCGGCTCGACGATGCCGAGAAAATCTGTCTCGCGGCGCTAAAAACGAATGTTACGGACGAGGATGCGATTTACTGGAGTGCGATTATCGCGCTCGAACGCAAACAGTTTTCTGACGCGGCGAGACTCTTACAGTACGCGATCCACGAAAACACAAACAGACCCGAATTCCATGCGCAGTTAGGCCGTTGTTTCGTGGCCCTGAAGCGTTCACAGGATGCACTGGCCGCCGCCGATGCAGCGATGGAATTGAGCCCCTCGAATCCGATGACGCTCGATACCGTTGGTGTTATCTACAGTTACACCCGCTTCCATGAGCGCGCTGCGCAAGCGTTTCAGCGAGCTGTAGAAGGAGACCCGAATAACTGCTCCTACTGGTACAACCTGGGCGCATCCCTGCAATTTGCCGGGCTGTTCGATGAGGCGGAAAACGCCTATCAGAAAGCCATTGCGATTAACAAGAACCTGGACAAAGCCATCGCTGCACTCTCGCACATGCGCCACCAAACACCTGAAAGCAACCATATCGCCATGCTTGGCGAACGGCTAAATGGCTACGACGGCAAGCTGCCCGACGAAATGCGGCTGCAGTTCGCGCTGGCCAAAGAATATGACGATACAGCTCAGTACAAGGAAGCATTTTCGACTATCAGTGCTGTCAGCAACCGCTGGCGCAAAAAGATAGCCTATTCGATCGACCAGGACGCTAAAGTATTTCAGTCGCTGCAGGAGCGCTTCAATCCCGCTTCGGTCAAAGATACCCACCCGGGGCACGACTCGAATGAACCGCTGTTTGTCGTGGGCATGCCCCGCACCGGGACAACACTGACCGAGCGAATAATTTCTTCGCACTCCGCAGTTTACTCCGCGGGCGAGCTAAACAGCATCGGCCTGCTAGTCAGTGCTGCGGCAAATGTTAAGGCCGATTCAGTGCTCACACCCGAGGCAGTTGACCGGGCTTTAGGTAGCGACCTGAATACCTTTGGCGAGCGCTATATAGAACTGACGCGGCCCGCCACCGGGCACACACCGCATTTCGTGGACAAGACGCCGCTTAATTTTTTGTGCGTCGGTTTCATTCTGCTTGCCCTGCCAAATTCAAAGGTTATATGTGTGCGGCGCAACCCGATGGATGCTTGTCTCAGTAATTTTCGCCAGCTATTTGCACTGAATAGCCGATATTACGCCTACTCTTACGACATCCTCGACTGCGGACGCTACTACCTGATGTTTGACCGGCTGATACGTCACTGGGATGAACTTTTCCCTGACAGGATTCTGCAAATTAATTATGAGGACATCGTCGAGAAACAGGAAAAAAGCTCACGTGAGCTGATTGGTTTTTGTGGACTCGATTGGGAAGACCAGTGCCTGGACTTTGAAAAGAACGATGCACCGGTTGCGACCGCAAGCTCGGCCCAGGTACGCCAGCCCGTGTATCGAACTGCGCTGGCACGCTGGAAAAACTATACGGAGCAGCTGGAACCACTCGCAGCATTACTTCGTGAAGGTGGAATTGACCTAGCCTGACAGGTTAGCCGACAAGCTCCAGCGACTTGTAGAGCCTGCGCACCAGGGACTGCATCAGAAGTTCCGAGCGGTCATCAACGAACAGGTGTCCGCCGTTAATCATGTGCACGCCTGAGTCGCCCGTGGTATGCACCGCCCAGGCGTCCAGCCTTTCACGGTTCATGGTGTCATCACCCATGCCGCCATATACCCAGATTGGAAAATCGAAGGACTTTGCTTCCGTGTACTCGTAAGTCTCGTGTGCGACGCAATCAGCGCGCAGCACCGGCAATACCAGGTCAACCAGTTCCTGGTGATCGGCCACCGCGTCGGTCATCACGCCAAAGTTACGGATTTCATCTATCAGTTCCTCGTCCGGCAGATCATGAAACAACTCGGTCTCAGGCGTATGCGGTGCGCCGCAAGCGAAGGGCAGCAAACAGACAGGTTGTGAGTCGCCCGCATCACGCAGTTTTCGCGCCAGCTCAAAAATCAACAGGCCGCCCATGCTGGCCCCGAGCAAGGCGTAGGGTTTGTCCAGGTGGTTACGAATATTTTCGAATGCATCCCCGGCCAGCGCGCGCATGTCTTCCAGCGGATCTTCCTGAATCCGCCATTCCCTGCCTGGTAACTGCACCGTTGCGACTTCTATATCGGCTGGCAACCAGTTCGTCCACTCCCTGTAAGTAGCCGAACCCCCACCCGCGTAGGGAAAACAAAACAGGCGCAGGCGCGCCGCAGGATTAGGTGACCGGATGCTGACCGGATTGCGTGTCGGCTTCGTTGTCACGCCTAGAAATGTCCGGATCCCGCAGCCTTCGAGATGGGTTCGTCCGTCGGCAACGGCCTGGAGTTCTCGGGCACCATTACCGTGTCTTCGGCTTCCCCGTCCGGCAGAGTGTCCGGGTAATCCAGCGTGTAGTGCAGGCCACGGCTCTCCTTACGGCTGAGAGCGCTGTTAATAATAAGCTCCGCGACGCTCACCAGGTTCCGTAATTCGATCAGGTTGTTGTCGATCCGGAAGTTGCTGTAGTACTCACGAATCTCTTCCTGCAATAACCTTACCCGGTGCAACGCGCGCTCGAGTCGTTTATCTGTACGAACAATTCCAACGTAGTCCCACATCGTGCGGCGCAGTTCATCCCAGTTGTGGGTCACCACGATCTGTTCATCGGGATCCGTAACCTGCGTTTCGTCCCATTGCGGCACCGTTGCCGTATCCACCTTTGCCTCATCAGACCCGGCCAGGATATGCCCGCTCGCCGCCGCCGCCAGCACCAGGCATTCGAGCAGGGAATTACTGGCGAGCCGGTTGGCACCATGCAGGCCCGTGCTCGCGCACTCGCCGACGGCATACAACCCGGGCAAATCTGTGCGGCCATCAAGGTCAGTCATAACGCCGCCGCAGGTGTAGTGAGCTGCCGGTACAACCGGGATCGGCTCGGAAGTCATATCGAAACCAAACGCGGCGCAGCGCCCGGAAATATTCGGGAAATGTGCATGTATAAAGTCAGCGGGCTTGTGACTGATATCCAGGAAAACAGAGTCGTAACCGCCGCGCTTCATCTCGTAATCGATCACGCGGGCCACGATATCCCGGGGGGCCAGTTCGCCTCGCTCATCATGGTCGGTCATAAAGCGACGGCCGCCGGGCAAAATCAACTGGCCTCCCTCGCCCCTCACCGCCTCGGAGACAAGAAAGGACTTTGCATGCGGATGATAGAGGCAGGTCGGATGGAACTGTACAAATTCCATATTGGCGACCCTGCAACCAGCCCGCCAGGCCATCGCAATACCATCACCCGTGGAGGTGTCCGGGTTACTGGTATAAAGGTAAGCCTTGGAAGCGCCGCCGGTTGCCAGTACGACCGTGGACGCGGTCAGTGTCTCGACATGCCCGCCCTTTTTATCAAGTGCGTACACGCCCAACACGCGGGTCGGACCGCTTAAGCCAAGTTTGCCGGACGTAATCAGGTCCACCGCGATGTGGTGATCGAGCACTTCAATATTGGATGAGTTGCGTACCCGTATCTCGAGCGCGCGCATTACTTCCGCCCCGGTTGCATCACTCGCATGCACAATTCGCCGTTGCGAATGCCCGCCTTCGCGTGTCAGGTGCAGGTCGTGGCTGTTTTCATCACGGGTAAAGCCCACCCCCTGCTCAAGCAGCCACTCAACCGAGGCTTTGGAATTCCGCGCAATAAACTCAACTGCTTCCCGATTACACAGGCCGGCGCCTGCCCGTACCGTGTCTTCGACATGGGAATTAACACTGTCGCCTGTCGCCATCACGGCAGCAATGCCGCCCTGTGCATGGCGACTCGATCCTTCGGTAAGTGCGCGCTTGGCGAGCAGGGTGACGTTGCGGCCGCCCTCGGCAAGCCTCAGGGCAACACCAAGCCCTGCAATCCCACCCCCCAGGATCAGGGCCTGGGTGTGATTAGGGGAACTCATGTGAAGTCCTAGCGGCCAATCTCCAGCATGCGCTCGACCGAACCCCGCGCCCTGGCAGCGATTTCGGGATCGATCTCAACGCGGTATGCCTTGTTGCGCAGGGCATCCAGAATCTTGGGCAACGTTATGGTTTTCATATACGGGCACAGGTTGCAGGGCCGGATAAATTCCACGTCAGGGTATTCCACAGCAACGTTGTCGCTCATGGAGCACTCGGTAATCATGATGATCTGCCTGGGCCGAACTTCACCGACGTGTTTTATCATCCCGGACGTAGAGCCCACGAAATCGGCCTCTTCCAGGACATCGGGCGGGCACTCAGGATGAGCGATAACATGGATGCCCGGATAGTTCTTACGGTAATCGCGTAATTCCTCACCGGTGAAACGCTCATGTACTTCGCACGCGCCTTCCCAATAGATCAGGTTGACGTCGGTATTGGCCGCAACGTACCGGGCAAGATAGCCATCGGGAGTGAAAATAACTTTGTCCGTGCCGAGTGATTCAACTACTTCAACCGCGTTAGCTGATGTACAGCAAATATCGGTTTCCGCTTTTACCTCTGCGGTGGTATTCACATAGCTGACCACGGGAATACCCGGGTTACGGTCCCGCATACCACGCACATCTTCTGCCGTAATCGAAGCAGCGAGTGAACAACCTGCCTGGAGATCGGGTATTAGTACAGTCTTGTCCGGGTTCAGAATCTTAGTGGTCTCTGCCATGAAATGAACGCCACACTGCACGATGACCTCAGCATCGACTTCTGTCGCTTTGCGTGCCAGCGCGAGCGAATCGCCGACAAAATCTGCCACGCCATGAAAAATCTCCGGTGTCTGGTAATTGTGTACCAGCAGAACCGCATTCATCTCTACTTTCAGCTTGTTGATTGCTGCGATATACGGCGCATGCACCGCCCATTCGATATCCGGAATAATATCCCTGAGGCGCTCGTATACAGGCTCCGTTATGCGCTGCACTTCGGGCGTGTATTCAGGTTTGAATATTTGTGGGTTCGTGTTCAATATTTGGCTCTCTGTTCAGGCGCGTTATGTTCCTTTCGACAAGATACGCGGCGCTATGTTTCCCTGGCAACCATTACCTTATATATAGAGTATATAGTTTGCTTGATTGCTCGCCTACGGCCCCAGGCAAGGTTTAGGCCCCTGCCTGGGGCCTGCAGTGCGGCGCGCTTGGCTGGCCGGCCCGGCATTAGCCGGACCATGCGCCGACAGGCGGGTCTGGATTCGCTAGAATAAGCGGCTGCACTCAACATATTCGCAACACGCCGCGCTTGCGGCCCAGATTAAGAAAGTGATGGTTTCCAAGCAACCTCTATTATTGCCGGACGATGTCGAACTCAGCGAGTGGCTGGAGTCCATGGAGTCACTGCTCCAGGCAGACGGCCCCGACCGGGCGAAAACTGTTTTCCGTGCATTACGCGATTACCTGACCGACGCCAATGTCATCGTCGAAGACGCCACACTGAATACGCCGTACCGGAATACCATTCCGCTGGAAGATCAGCCCCTGTATCCCGGCGACATCGAGCTGGAAGAGAAACTGGAAAATATTCTGCGCTGGAACGCAATGGCGCTTGTATTGCGGGCCTATGACAGCGGCACCGGCGTTGGCGGACATATTGGTACCTACGCATCGGCTGCGACGATGATCGAGGTTGGCCTCAATCACTTTTTCAGAAATCGTGATGAAAACTACGGCGGCGACCTGGTGAGCGTGCAGGCACATGCTGCAACCGGCATCTACGCGCGCGCTCTGCTCGACGGCAGTCTGCCGCATGAGCGGATTGAAAATTACCGCCGCGAACTGCAACCGGGCGGCGGTCTCTCGTCTTATCCCCACCCGCGTAACATGCCCGACTACTGGCAGATGCCCTGCGCGTCGATGGGCCTGGGCACACCCAGCGCAATCTACCAGGCAAGGTTTGCCAAGTACCTGGAAGCGCGCGGCCTTAAACCGGACAACGGCGGCAAAGTCTGGGCTTTTCTCGGTGACGGCGAATCGGACGAACCCGAAGTGCTGGGCAGCATCAATATTGCCGCGCGCGAGCAACTCGATAACCTGATCCTCGTTGCCAACTGCAACCTGCAGAGGCTCGACGGTCCCGTGCGCGGCAACGGCAAAATCATCCAGGAACTGGAACGGAGCTTCCGCGGGGCCGGCTGGAATGTCATCAAGGTCATCTGGAGCGGCGAATGGGATGTCCTGTTTGCCTGCGACCACGAAGGCGTTATGCAGGCGCGCATGGACGAAGTCGTGGACGGCGACTACCAGATGTACTCGGTGTCCACTGGTCCCGAGGTACGCGAACACTGGTGCGGCGATAACCAGAAACTGCGCGAAATCATGCAGATCCTGTCGGATGAGGAAATACGCGGGATACGCAGAGGCGGGCACGACCAGCGCAAGATATATGCCGCATTCCGCAAGGCCGTGGAAACCAGGGGCAAGCCCACAGCCATCCTGATCAAAACGATCAAGGGTTACGGCATGGAGGGTCACGAAGGCTCCAACATGGTCCATCAGAAAAAGGATTTGGCTAAAGATGAGCGAATTGCAGCGGCGACCAGATTGAGTGTACCCCTTAGCGAAGAGCAGGCCGCCGCTGCCGAATTCTATATCCCGGGTAGCGATAGTCCCGAAGTCATTTACATGAAAGAGCAGCGCGATGCGCTGGGCGGCACGTGGCCGCAGCGTTCGACAGAGTGTCCGACACTCACGGCGCCGGACCTCGAATATTTTGCCGACCACCTCAAAGGTACGGGAGAGCGGGCAGTTTCGACGACCATGGCCTTTGTCCGGATGCTGTCGAAACTTTTGCAGCACAAGGATGTCGGCAAGTATGTCGTGCCGATCGTGCCGGACGAGGCGCGCACGTTCGGCATGGAAGGTCTGTTCCGCAAGGCCGGCATCTATTCGTTCGAAGGTCAGAAATACAAACCGGTCGACAGCAGCACACTGATGCCCTATCGCGAAGCCAAGGACGGGCAGATTTTGCAGGAAGGTATCTGCGAAACCGGTGCGATGGCATCGTTTATGGCGGCGGGTACTGCCTATTCAGTGCATGGAATCCCAACTATCCCCTTCTACATTTTCTACTCTATTTTCGGCTTCCAGCGCGTAGGTGACATGATCTGGGCCTGCGGCGATATGCTGTCTCGCGGCTTCCTGCTCGGCGGCACCGCGGGCCGCACGACCCTGAATGGCGAAGGCCTGCAGCACGAAGACGGGCATTCACAGGTCATGGCGAACACCGTCCCGAATATGCGTAGTTACGACCCTTCCTTCGGTTATGAACTGGCGGTCATCATTCGTGACGGTATCGAACGCATGTACCAGAACCATGAAGAGATTTTCTACTACATTACGATGTACAACGAAAACTACGCGATGCCGGCAATGCCGGAAGGCGTGGAAGACGGCATTATCCGTGGCATGTACCGGTTCGTGAGCTCCGGAAATAAAGTACAGAAAGACTGCAAGGCTCACTTGTTTGGCAGCGGCTCCATCATGATGCAGGTGCTCGCAGCCCGCGATTTTCTCGAGAAATTTGGTGTGTCGACAGATGTGTGGAGCGTTACGAGTTACAACGAACTAACGCGTGACGGCATCGCGACGGAACGCCGCAACCGGCTGCAAAGGAATGATGAGAAGCCCTATGTCGAAACCCTGCTGGAAAAAGAAGATGGCGTGTTTGTTGCAGCCAGTGACTATATGAAAGTACAACCTCTGGGCATTTCGCAATGGATACCCGGCCGTTACTCGGTGCTCGGAACCGATGGCTACGGGTTCAGTGAGTCGCGCCCCGACCTGCGTGGGCATTTCGAAGTCAGCGCTGAGCATATTGCGTATACCGCACTCGCCGCGCTCACGGATGACGGCAAGTACACCGAAGACGAACTTGCTGCGGCTGCGGACAAGCTACGAATAGACCGCAATAAACTGGACCCGGCAACGTCAGGCCCGGCCCAGGTAAACCCCAAATAGCCGGTTCAGAGCCTCAGGGCGCGAGCATCAGCTCGGTCTGGGCGTGTGCCTTGATGGCGGCATCGCTGAACCACCAGTACTTCGGTTCACCCGACCGCCACGCCGGTAACTGATCCTTAAGGTGGGGGTCGAATTGCCGCCCGCTGGCACCACCTGACAATACGGCCATGACCTTGTCTTCATCGCTCATGTCGGCGACAAAACGCATTGAATCGATATAGGTCACGCGGTAAGGCTCAGTGTATTTGTACTTGCCACGGTTGATAGTCTCACCCGAGCCGGCCAGCGGTGCTGTCCCTCCCCCCAGGTAATCGGCAGCAGTGTCGCCGGGAATAAGCGGGCTGAAAAAAGTTACCGTATGAATTTTTCCCCATTGCCAGCCGGCGGGATCGGATCCGAGCAAACCTGCCAGTTCCTCGCGTGCATCCCGGGCCGCAAGCTGGAGCAAATCGCCTAGCGTTTCACGATCCGGCGTCGTGACATCATCGAACCACGGAGAATCCAGTGACTTAACCATGCTGACCAGCCGCTCTTCCCAGTAATAATTGAGCGTCAGCATGCGCGCAGTAAGTTCTTCGCCTAGTTCGTCCTCGTATACCCGGCGTGCGAAGTTACGCCAGACAACCTGGAAAACCGCCGGTGCAACTTTTTTCGGGTCGTCTATATAGTCCCAGTCTGCGAGGATATCGGCCAGATCCTCATCGGATTCATTTAGCGCGTCTACCATCATGGGTGCCAACTGCTGCGCCAGCACGTTCCCGGTATCGAACATGAACCGCCAGTGGTCCCCGGCACTGGTCGGACGCCCGGTATCAAGCAACTGCAACATACGCCGGTAGCGCCATGAGTGCGCGAAATAGGTCGAGTAGGCGTACTCGTAGTCGGCTGGCAGTGTGCGGTTATTGGCGTTACCCACCCACCCACGGCCCGGGTTGACGACCCCCGGCATATCGGCGCGCGGTATGAGCCCGTCCCAGGCTTCGCCGACATATGCCGGCACAGGTGCCGAGCCGTCGCCGACACGCCTTACGGGTACGCTGCCAGCAGTAAAGTGACCGATGTTGCCATCTTTGTCTGCAACGATGTAGTTATAATGGGCGTTGACCTCGGCGATCTTCAGCCCTGCCTCGTAAACAGTTTTTGCCAGCAGCGGCCCAAGCAGGCCCGCGTCGGGCTGCATGCCTTCGGGTGCTGCCCAGCGTGCGGTGATTACCCGGCCATCATCCATAGTCATGCCGTGGTCCGAAATAACCGGCCCGCGTTTGGTCAGCCGTATACGTAGTTTTTCTTCATCAAAGGCCCCGGTCGAACGATTCAGGATGCGTATGGTTTCTTCAATAATTTCGAAGGGTGTGGAAACGCCCTGCTCGAGATAGTGATCGGGATTATCAGGATCGAGCATCTCGACAAACAGGTCGAGGCCATCGCCATTCGCATTGGTAACGCCAAAAGCAATGTGGCTGGTACGGCCAACTGCGAGTCCCGCGCTGCCCGGACCCGCCGCACCGACCGCACGAAAGTTCGGCGTGATCAGTCCTATCGGATGCCAGATGCCCGGCAGATTATTGGAATTAATGTGCGGATTGTTAACGACGATTGCACCACCGGACTTCGTCAGCTTCGGACTAAAGACCCACTGGTTACTACCCAGCTCGAAGTCCCGGGAAATTTCATCAGGCCAGCCACCAGCGGATAAAGCCGGTGCCCCGGAGGGTGTAAATTTGGGATTTGCGCCTGCGGGCACGGCTATACCGACATCGGGATTAACCGTTATCTGGCTGATTTCTGCGGCGCGCGCCGGTCCGAGCTCGTCGATAAGGGCCTGCGCGATCAGTTCGGCCTCGAGGTTCGGCGTGCTGGACCAGCTGAGAAAATATTTCAGCGCCATTGTGTCTTCGACAGTCCAGGGTTTCGGCTCTATACCGAGCAACCGCAGGCCCAGCTGAAATTCTGACTGCATTGTTTCCAGGTACGCGTTATAACCGTCCAGATAGGCCTGCGCATAACCCCGCGACTCATCGCTGAGTATCGCAGCGTTGGCACGACCGTGACGTGGTATACCCAGCACCCGCATCTGGATGTCCGATTTAAGTCCGGCGGGCCCGATAAGCTCCGCCAGCCTGCCCGTAGAAAGATAGCGGGTAAATTCGATCTGTAGCAGCCGGTCCTGCGCAGATACAAAACCCTGCCCGCGAAATACGTCATCCAGCGATGCCGCATACACATAGGGTATGCCCTGCTCATCGCGGACAACCCGAACGGGGTTATCCAGTATCGGCAGCTCGATGAAACCCGTTGCCTGGTAATTGTTGTACTGGCTGAGTACTAATACCCCCGCAGCAATACTCAGCAACGCCAGCACTAACACGCCAAGCAGGATCTTCTTTATCACCCGGACAACCCCCCAACCTGTTCGCGGCCTTGTTTAGGTCTTATATTTATGACAGGTAGCCTACACAATATTCAATACTAACAACAAAAATACAAACAAATTCATCATGCCCGGTACCCGCATGCCAGAAAATACACTAATTCTCAAGCTGTTATTGGTAACTGTCCGTCCGATACAATGCACTGCCAACTAACACAAACCTGCGGATCTGCATTTGGCCACCAAGAACAAGAATCTGTTCGCGCTATTCGAAGACCGCTTCCCTGCGGATCGCAATAGCACATTGTTACGCACCATGGACGGTGATGTTTACAGTTATGCGGATGCGATGGATGAATCAGCCCGTTTCGCGCGCTGTCTGTCTGATATGGGTCTGCAGCGCGGCGACAGGGTTACGGTGCAGGTAGAAAAATCACCGGCAGCAATATGGCTTTATTTCGCATGCCTGCGCGGTGGGTTTATATTTCATCCTCTTAATACCGACTACCAGCTCGATGAACTCGTGTACTTCGTTAGCAACGCGGAGCCGGCTATCATTGTTTGCGACCCTTCGAAAGAGTCATTATTTCGCGAGCTGGTTAAAGACAAGCACTGTGAAATTATCACCCTTGATGCAGATGGTCAGGGCCAGCTTTGCGAAGCAACCCAGGAAACGGCGCCAGATTTCCAGACACGCGGTTGCAAGGTGGACGAGACCGCGGTGCTGCTCTACTCGTCCGGCACAACGGGTCTTCCGAAGGGTGCCATGCTGACGCACGGAAACCTGGCCGCAAATACCGATGCACTGGTAAAAACATGGGGCTTTACCCAGGACGACTGCCTGCTGCATGCATTGCCGGTATACCACGCCCACGGACTATTTGTTGGTATAGGTTGCGTCTTGCTGAGCGGTAGTTCCATGGTCTTTCTGCCCCGATTTAACCGTGATGATGTAATTGCTGCACTACCCGACTGCAGTGTCATGATGGGTGTCCCGACTTTTTACAGCCGGTTGCTTACAGACCGGCGATTCAACACAAAACTGTGTGGCGGCATGCGGCTGTTTATCTCCGGCTCTGCCCCGCTGCTGCCTGAAACCTTTGCCGAGTTTCACAGGCGCTGTGGCCACGAAATTTTGGAACGATACGGAATGACCGAAACGAGCATGAACGCTTCGAACCCCCTGGACGGGGAACGGCGGCCCGGAAGCGTGGGCCGTGCACTACCGGGCATAACATTGCGGGTAGTCGACGATGACGACAAGGAACTGCCGGCCGGAGAAATAGGTCACCTGCAGGTAAAGGGACCCAATGTTTTCCCCGGTTACTGGCGCATGCGCAAAAAATCGGCAGAAGAATTTGCCGAGGACGGCTTTTTCCGTACCGGCGATGAAGCGGAAATCGATGACGACGGCTATGTGTCTATCGTCGGACGGGCCAAGGACATGATTATTTCGGGCGGGCTGAATGTTTACCCGCGGGAAATCGAATCGGTGCTTGACAGTATGGCTGGTGTAGCCGAGTCCGCTGTTATCGGCGCGCCACACCCCGATTTTGGCGAAGGCGTCATAGCCGTGGTAGTCGCGTCCCACAACCAGGCATTGTCGGGTTCGGCGCTAATTGCACAGTTGCGCCCGCACATGGCGACTTTCAAATTACCCAAACGGGTTTACGTCATCGATAATCTCCCGAGAAACAGCATGGGCAAAGTTCAGAAATCTGTGCTTCGTGAGCAATACGCATCGTCATTCGAAGTCGGTTAACCAAACCCGGGGTCGCCGTCTCTGCTTTAGGAATCCGCTATAATTTATGTCTACGGAACAAGGCTCTCATGAAGCAAACGATACGTCCGCGCCGCTCGGTGCTGTACATGCCCGGTTCCAACGCCCGGGCCCTGGAAAAAGCCCGCGAGCTACCGGCTGACTGCCTGATCCTGGACCTCGAAGATGCGGTTGCACCTGATGCAAAGGCTGCGGCACGCGATCAGGTTGTCGAGGCATTGCAGGGGGGCGGTTACGGCAATCGCGAACTTGTGGTGCGGGTGAATGATCCCAACAGCGAACTGGGCGAAACCGACATCGATGCCGTCGGGGCCGCGGGCGCCGACGCAATCCTGCTACCCAAGGTCGAAACGGCAGAAACCATAAGCATAGCCGGCGACACCCTTAACTCAGCAGGCGCCCCGCCGGCTCTGCCAATCTGGATCATGGCGGAAACTGCGCTCGGGATACTGCATCTGGATAACATAGTCGCCCACCAGCCAAGACTCGCGGCCATCGTTATGGGCACCTCCGACCTGGCTAAACAATTGCGGGTCAGCCCACACGGAAGCCGCGCCGGGCTTGTACATGCGCTGTCTCAAGCAGTGTTGGCGGCCCGCGCTCACGGGCTTGATATAATCGACGGCGTGCATCTCGCACTGGATGATGCCGACGGGTTCAGGGATGCCTGTAAACAGGGCCGGGAACTGGGCTTCGATGGCAAATCGCTGATCCATCCCCGGCAGATCGCTACCGCTAATGAGTGCTTCGGCATCTCGGAAGCTGACGCGGAATCCGCCCGGGAAATCCTCGCAGCGTGGGAAACCGCTAGCCAGGCCGGCAGCGGTATCACCGTTGTGCGGGGACAGCTAATTGAACAATTACATGTGGACGAGGCGCAGCGCGTGCTGACCATCTTTGAAGCCACGGCGGGGCTGAATGAAAAATAATTATGCCCTGTGGAAGGTATATACAAGGAGTAACTTTTAGCGATGGCTAAAACCGGAAAGCAAACGCCCGAGCAATGGCGCGAGCTTGCAAGCAAAGAATCGAAAGGCCGGTCTCCGGATGAGCTGACCTGGAAAACGCCCGAAGGTATCGATATCAAAGCGATGTATTCGGCCGAGGACCTGGAACACCTTGATCATCTTGGCAACCTGCCCGGCTTCGCACCCTTCGTGCGCGGGCCGCGCGCTACCATGTACGCGGGTCGCCCGTGGACGGTGCGCCAGTACGCCGGTTTTTCAACAGCGGAAGAGTCGAACGCGTTCTATCGAAAGAACCTGGCAAAGGGTCAGACAGGGCTTTCCGTGGCATTCGACCTGGCCACACACCGTGGCTACGACTCGGACCATCCCCGGGTTGAGGGCGACGTGGGTAAAGCCGGTGTTGCAATAGACTCCGTCGAAGACATGAAGATCCTGTTCGACGGTATACCGCTGGACAAGATGTCGGTATCCATGACGATGAATGGGGCGGTATTGCCCATCATGGCCATGTATATCGTTGCAGCTGAAGAGCAGGGAGCAGACCCCGGGCAATTAAACGGCACATTGCAGAACGATATCCTCAAGGAATTCATGGTGCGGAACACTTATATATATCCGCCCGAGCCGTCCATGCGGATTGTGGCTGACATCATCAGCTACACGGCAGAAAATATGCCGCGCTTTAACTCGATTTCGATCTCCGGTTATCACATGCAGGAAGCCGGGGCGACCTGCGTTCAGGAGCTGGGATACACGCTCGCCGACGGTATCGAATACGTTCGTGCCGCGCTCGCTACCGGCATGGAAGTCGACCGGTTTGCGCCGAGACTCTCATTTTTCTTCGGCATCGGCATGAATTTCTTCATGGAAGCGGCGAAGCTGCGGGCAGCGCGGCTGCTGTGGGCCGAACTCATGGAGGAGTTGTTTCAGCCCAAAGATGAACAATCACTGAAGCTGCGGACCCATTGCCAGACGTCAGGCGTGAGCCTCACGAGCCGTGACCCTTACAACAATATCATCAGAACTACGGTTGAAGCCATGGCTGCAGCGCTGGGTGGCACGCAGTCATTGCATACCAACTCTTTTGATGAAGCACTGGCATTACCGTCCGAGTTTTCAGCGCATGTGGCCAGAAATACCCAGTTGGTATTACGTGAAGAAACAGGCATCACGAAAGTCGTCGACCCGCTCGCCGGCTCCTACTATGTAGAAAGCCTGACGGCAGAACTCGTTAAGGAAGCCCGCAAACTTATCGATGAAGTCGAAGCAATGGGTGGCATGACCAAGGCAGTCGAAACAGGCATGCCGAAGATGCGCATTGAACAGTCGGCAGCACTTCGCCAGGCGAATATTGACCGTGGCAATGAAGTTATCGTTGGCGTCAATCGCTACGAGCTGGACAATGAACCAGATGTCGATGTACTCGATATCGACAATACGGCGGTGCGTAACGGACAGGTTCGCAGGCTTGAACGAATACGCGGTGAACGCGATGATGCAGCTTGCCAGGAGGCGCTGGATGCTTTGCAGTCAGCGGGTGAATCAGGTAACGGTAATCTGCTTGCTCTCGCTATAACTGCGGCCCGTGCGCGAGCCAGCGTCGGGGAAATTTCGGATGCGCTGGAGCGCGCCTGGAGCCGGCATACAGCCGTAATCCATTCGATCAGTGGTGTGTATGGCTCCGCCTACGAAGGAGACCAGGATTTTATGAATATCCAGGAAAATGTCGAAAAGTTCGCAGCAGAAAACGGACGCCGACCCCGTATCCTCGTGGTAAAACTTGGTCAGGATGGTCACGATCGTGGCGCCAAAGTCATTGCGACAGCATTTGCTGATATCGGTTTTGACGTCGATATAGGGCCACTTTTTCAAACCCCGGCGGAAGCAGCCCGCCATGCAGTCGAAAATGATGTGCACGTGGTAGGCATTTCGTCGCAGGCTGCGGGCCACAAGACGCTGGTACCCCAGTTGATCGAAGAACTCAAACAACAGGGCGCCGGCGATATCGTGGTCGTTTGTGGCGGCGTAATCCCTCCGAAAGACTATGACGAACTCCGAAATGCCGGGGTATCCGCCGTTTACGGCCCCGGGACAAATATTCCGGAGGCCGCCGGGGAAGTGCTGGACATAGTGCGAGAGCGTAGCGCCGCAGCCTAGCCCTGCGACGCACAATAACGGATACTTAATTCAGGCTCGCATAAAGGCATACAACAGAAGTGTCCGGCCCACCCGGCCAGGCCCGTATGTGCAACGGCAGGCGCCTGAACGGCGACCGGCGACAGGAACCAGAACATCATGCAAGACATCATCGAGCGACTTGAAAAAATGAGGGCTGCAGCCAAACTCGGCGGCGGCCAGGCCCGTATTGATAAGCAGCACCAGAAAGGTAAGTTGACCGCGCGCGAGCGCATCGACCTGCTCCTGGATGAAGGCAGCTTTGAAGAATGGGACATGTTCGTGGAACATCGTTGCACTGATTTCGGCATGGCCGACAAAAAGATCCCGGGAGACGGTGTTGTGACCGGCTATGGAACGATCAATAGTCGGCTGGTATTTGTTTACAGCCAGGATTTCACTGTATTTGGCGGATCCCTGTCTGAAGCGCATGCCGAGAAAATCTGCAAGGTCATGCAACAGGCCATGAAAGTCGGTGCGCCGATTATTGGAATGAATGACTCCGGCGGGGCCCGAATCCAGGAAGGCGTTGCATCACTCGGAGGTTATGCAGACGTATTTCAGCAAAATGTCCTTGCGTCGGGTGTTGTCCCGCAGATTTCCCTGATCATGGGTCCGTGTGCAGGTGGTGCGGTGTATTCACCGGCTATCACCGACTTCATTTTCATGGTTAAAGACAGTTCCTACATGTTTGTCACGGGACCCGACGTCGTAAAAACAGTTACACATGAAACAGTCACCGCGGAAGAACTGGGTGGCGCCATTACCCACAATACGAAATCGGGTGTCGCGGACCGTGCCTTCGAGAACGACGTCGAAGCACTCACGCTCACCCGCAGGTTTGTCAATTTTCTGCCGTCGAGCAATCGCGAACCGGCTCCGGTCTGGGACAGCCAGGACCCGGTGAACCGCATGGAACCCTCGCTGGATTCACTGATTCCAGATGATCCGGCCAAGCCATACGACATCAAGGAGCTGATTATAAAAATCGCGGATGAGAGCGACTTCTTCGAGATTCAGCCCGACTACGCGCAGAATATCGTGGTTGGTTTCATACGCATTGAAGGACAGAGTGTCGGCGTCATCGCCAATCAGCCCATGGTCCTGGCCGGCTGTCTTGATGTCGATGCTTCCAAGAAAGGTGCCCGTTTCATACGCTTCTGTGACGCATTTAATATTCCAATCCTCACCCTCGTGGATGTGCCGGGTTTCATGCCTGGAACAGCTCAGGAATATGGCGGAATTATTAAAAACGGCGCCAAACTCCTGTACGCATACGCAGAAGCAACTGTGCCTAAAGTTACCCTGATAACCAGGAAAGCCTATGGCGGTGCATACGATGTTATGGCCTCCAAGCATCTGCGTGGCGACGTCAATTATGCGTGGCCAAGTGCAGAAATTGCAGTCATGGGTCCCAAGGGGGCTGTGGAAATTATTTTCCGGGGCGATATTGGTGATGATAAAAAAATCACGGCACGCACGGAAGAGTACCGGCAGAAATTTGCCAACCCGTTTATTGCCGGTAGTCGTGGCTATATAGATGACGTAATCATGCCCCACAATACCCGGGCGCGTGTCGCGCGCTCACTGAAAATGCTGCGAGATAAAGAACTCGATAACCCGTGGCGCAAGCACGGCAATATCCCCCTCTGATCAGGCGGTAAGGAACAGCATGTTTGACAAGATTCTTATTGCGAATCGTGGCGAAATAGCCTGTCGCGTGATCAAGACCGCCCGGAAGATGGGCATTAAGACGGTAGCCGTGTATTCAGACGCGGATCGCGAAGCGCTACACGTGCGCATAGCCGACGAAGCCGTGCATATAGGCGCGGCGCCTTCCGCAGAAAGCTACCTTGTTGCCGACCGTATTATCGACGCCTGCAAACAGACCGGCGCCCAGGCGGTTCACCCCGGTTACGGTTTCCTGTCCGAGAACGCTGCCTTCACGGACGCGCTCGATAAGGCCGGTATTGCGTTTATCGGCCCGGGTAACCACGCCATTACGACGATGGGTGACAAGATCACTTCAAAAAAACTGGCCGAAGAAGCCGGTGTTAGCACCATCCCGGGCTATACCGGAACCATAGAAGGACCGGACCAGGCGGTCGAAATCGCGAGCAAGATCGGTTACCCGGTGATGCTGAAGGCCAGTGCAGGCGGCGGCGGCAAGGGCATGCGCGTGGTCCGGAATGACGAGGAATGTCGTGACGGCTTCGAGCGCGCCCGGAATGAAGCTAAGTCAAGTTTTGGCGACGATCGTGTGTTTGCTGAAAAATTTATTGAGGATCCGCGTCATATCGAAATACAGGTGCTTGCCGACAGCCACGGCAACACCATCTATCTCGGCGAGCGCGAGTGCTCCATACAGCGACGGCATCAGAAAGTTATAGAAGAAGCGCCCTCGCCTTTCCTCGACGAGAAAACCCGCGAGGCGATGGGTGAACAGGCCATCACGCTTGCTAAAGCCGTGGACTACAAATCGGCGGGTACAGTTGAGTTCATCGTCGACACAAAGCGTAATTTCTACTTTCTGGAAATGAATACCCGCTTGCAGGTTGAGCACCCGGTTACCGAATTAATTACTGGTCAGGACCTGGTTGAATGGATGATTCGTATTGCGGCCGGGGAAAAGCTCACCCTTAAGCAGAAGGACGTGAATCTGAATGGCTGGGCAGTAGAAACCCGCGTGTATGCCGAGGATCCGTTCCGTAATTTTATGCCATCAATCGGACGGCTCGTGCGCTACCACGCCCCGGAAGAATCCGATAGCGTGCGGGTAGATACAGGCATCGAGGAAGGCAGCGAAGTCTCGATGTACTACGATCCGATGATTGCCAAGCTAATTAGCTACGGTGCGGATCGGTTGGAGGCGCTGGAACGGATGGGCGAAGCACTCGACTCGTACTATATCCGCGGGGTCTCGCATAACATCGGCTTCCTGAACGCACTGATCGCCCACCCCCGGCTTATAGAAGGCAAACTGACCACAAATTTCATTGCCGAGGAATATCCGGACGGTTTCCACGCCGCCGATGTGCCCCAGGATGAGCCCGCGCTGGCGACGGTTATGGCCGCTGCAATTCACCGACAACTTATGGAACGTGCAGCGCTCTCAATGGGGCAGTTGAATCGGGCCGGGATTCGCATAATAGAGCAGGACCGGGTTGCAGTGGTTAACGGTGAGAACCACCCGGTCACTACCAGCACGACTATGGGTGGTTATGATGTTGTCCTTGATGGCACGACCTATCATGTACTGATGGACTGGACCATTGGTGAGCCGATTGTTCGTGCATCAATTAATGACCGGGCAGTAATTTTTCAGCTTGACTCCAATGGCGCCGGGTTCCGTTTGTTCAGGCGTGGTGCGCAGATAGACGTACTTGTGTGCTCACCGAGAGGGGCGGAACTGAACCAGCACATGCTGGAGAAAATCCCACCCGATCTGTCCAGGTTCCTGCTGTCACCAATGCCGGGCTTACTGGTCAAGCTTAGTGTTTCTGCGGGTGATGAGGTCAAGGCTGGCGAAGAACTTGCGGTTGTCGAAGCCATGAAGATGGAAAACAGCCTGCGGGCGACAGACGATGTCAGGGTTGCCAGGGTACTCGCAGAGCAGGGTGACAGCCTGATTGTTGATCAGCCCATCCTGGAATTTGAATAGGCCATGTCCGGCGTGAACGCAAGCAATACTGAACTTGCTGCCAAGGTGCTGCAAGGTGACAGGCGTGCGCTGGCACGGGCGATAACGCTTATCGAATCAAACCGTCAGCAGGACCGGGAACCGGCACGCCTGCTGCTGGAGGAACTCGTCCCCCACTCCGGAAAGTCAATGCGGGTAGGTATTTCAGGTGTACCCGGTGTCGGGAAATCAACCTTTATTGAAGGCCTCGGCAATCACCTGATCGAGAAAGGTCACAAGGTTGCTGTTCTTGCGGTAGACCCTTCTTCCGCCGTTAGCGGCGGCTCCATACTGGGCGACAAAACCCGGATGGAAAAACTTTCACAACGCGAGGAGGCGTTTATACGCCCGTCGCCGGCCGGAAAAACCCTCGGCGGCGTCGCCCGCCGAACGCGCGAAACAATGTTGGCAGTCGAGGCCGCGGGCTTCGATGTTGTGCTGGTTGAAACCGTTGGGGTCGGTCAATCCGAAACCACCGTATCCCGCATGACCGATATGTTCATTCTTATGCTGCTGCCCGGGGGTGGCGATGAATTGCAGGGAATCAAGCGCGGTATAGTCGAACTTGCCGACCTGATCCTGGTTAACAAGGCAGATGGTGCGCTCGAGCTTACGGCGGAACAATCGGTAACCGACTATCGCAAGGCACTTGGATTTATGCATCCACGGGCCACTAACTGGGAGGTGCCGGTTGAAGCATGCTCTTCGCTCAAAGGCGATCAGACAGAGCATATCTGGGAGATCGTGGAACGCTACCGCGAGAGTCGCAAGGCCGGGGACCTGATCGCAAAAACACGCTCCGAACAGGCGCGCGCCTGGCTATGGAATGAAGTTCGCAGCAGGCTCGTCGAGAAGCTGCAGGCAGACCCTGCTGTTTCTGCACGCGTAAACGAACTGGAAGAGGCAGTCATGAACAACCAGTTATCCCCTACCTCGGCCGCAGAAGAATTAATGCAGACTTTCCTGGAGTCTGCCGCAGAGGAATAACCGGAATGATTGGAAAGCTGAATCACGTCGCCATCGTAGTACCCGACCTTGAGAAAGCAGCTGCGATCTATCGGGACACGTTGGGGGCAACGGTTTCAGCTCCGCTGGATCTGCCGGAACATGGCGTAACCACGGTATTTGTCGAGCTACCGAACACCAAGATCGAGTTGCTTCTGCCGCTCGGTGATAACTCACCGATCACGAGGTTCCTTGTAAAGAATCCGTCGGGCAGCATGCATCATGTTTGTTATGAAGTCGACGACATCATTGCCGCCCGTGACATGCTGGTTGCTAACGGCGCCCGCATACTCGGTGACGGCGAACCCAAAAACGGTGCGCACAACAAACCTGTGCTGTTTCTGCATCCAAAAGACTTTTGCGGAACGCTGATCGAGCTGGAGCAGGTATAAGTCCGCAGACCTACGCCCAATTAGCTGGAAGCCTGGTCAAGATGGATAACCCGTGCCTCGTGCTCGGCAGAAGCTTTACATGCACATTCACTACACAGTGCAAGTGGGCGATGTCGGGTTGAAAGTAACTGGCGCACCGGCTGCCGGACATGGCGCCTGAAACACCGACTGCATATGAGTAAGTCGGTAAATCTATCCAGGAGCTTGTAGGTCACTTTCTGATCTGAACGTGTGTCACTAGCCATGAGGTAGCCTCGGGACCGTTGCGCGTTCAGAGTATTTCTATCAGCGCCTAAGAACCGTGCGCTGGCGCACATTATGCCAAATTAACTTAATCTGGACGTGCAGACCGGCCTGCATGGCGGGCCCTCATGCTTGACAGCAAATATCGAAGCCCGCAGTATCGCAAAATTATAATTTGCCAGTCGATTTTTGTGGGGAGAATCCCTATTGAAGCAAGTACTACTGCACCAGGTCAAAAAGCAGCCTTGGCAATTTTCCATCAGGAAGTTGCTTGGCGTCAAACTGGCTTGGCCATTGCATGCTTACCTTAATGTGCGGCCAACATTATTTTATGGCTTGATAAATCTTCTGGGGAGAAATAAAGGCGGCACTATTGATAAGAATACCGCGTTGGTTATTGCAGCCGCAGCAGGTTGCGGCAATACCTATGCTTTGGATGCGGTCAAACTTGGCCACTCAGACCTGCACTTTGGAAGCCACCAGCACATACCCGTGCAGGTCATGCAGGCAAAGAAATGTTCAGTGCCATGCCTTGTGCTAATTCGCCATCCCATGGATTCGATCAGTTCCGTTGTCTCACGCGGCGGGTATACATTTTCACCTGAGGGCCTTGAATGGGTACTCAAGGACTACTCATATTTTTATAATTCCATAATGGATTTGCAGGACTCATTCGTCCCGGCAAGCTTTCAGGAAGTTATAACCGATTATGTTGCGGTAATTCGGCGTTTAAATGAACGCTTCGGTACAAATTTTTCAGCGCCTGAAAATGACAGCAAAGAAGCCAAACAGATAGTTCAGAAAAATAAATGGAAAGGAACTAATCGCTACCACACGCTCGAAGATATTCAGGCTGCCCTACACAGTAAAGAGCTGGAGCCATATCGTCTGAAAGCAGAAGAAACTTACAGGAGTTTTTGTGCTGCCACCGGGCTGGCCACTACGAAAGATGCGCCACGCCCACCAGTCGCTCTGGCGAGCTACCATAACTCACAGCCAAGCTCTTAGCATCAAACCCCGGAAGACTGGCTGGCCATCTTCTCCCGCGACAGCTCACCCTTCTTGTGTGCAGGCGTCCGCGCGGCAAGAACTGCCGCGATGATGATCGCAGCGGCAAACAGGGTCATTTCCAGCCAGAATTCCTGCGGCCTCTCCCAGAACGAGGTGAACAGGTTCCAGCGACCGGCCAGCTCCACCGTGTTCCAGGCAATGATCGCCGTAGGGATACCGTACCGTATCGCGGTTGTCACCCTCCAGAACTTGATCAGTCGCTGGAACAGGTAAACAGCCCAGATGGTATTCAGGAAAAAGAATACGTAAGCGGCCGGATGCCGGTCGCCGGCAATATCTTCGTTATAGAGAAACAGCAAGACAAGGTAAAAAAACCAGATGACATAGACAGTTTCCAATGCCGTTATAGCAGCAAAGTTACGCTTATAACCCTTGCTGGGCTTGCCGGTTTTTAACTTAGCATGCCGCTGGAACCAATGGAAAAAATTGCACTTGGTTTCCGGGTTCAAAAGAAAATAGGCAAGCGTTGCACCCAGTATTCCGACCGAGGACATCATCACCAGGTACTCGGCCTTGGTGGCGATCTCACCGGGCATATCCGGATTCATCAGGTCCGGCACGTTGAGAAAGTCTCCGGCCCAGACGAAGGAAAACTCGACCCAGCCGGTCCACAGACACATGCCTGCCCAGAAACCCAGCCAGGTTGCGGCCACTTCTTTATCGCTGCGCATACCGATAAACAGCAATATGGCACCCAGCATGCCCATCGAAAATGCCGATTCATAAATATAGTTTTCACCCGGCCATACTTCTTCCATGACGATCATGACCGTGTGACCTAACGCCTGCACGACAAAAACAATGACAAAGGCCAGCAAGCCGACCCAGGGAGGCCGGTAGAGTAAACTCATCAGTCCTCCCTGCCTGCTTATGTCGCTACTTCTTACATTCATGCCCTATTCTCCTGTCGGCTGCCCTACTTGCGCCGGGAAGGGATTTCCGTCACAACTTGGGGCTGCTTGCCACCGGGTATTTTCAATGGTTAGAGTGTAGGCCTGCAGCCGGATAAGGTGTGTTAACAGAGGGTTAACACACGCAGCAAATCGTAACGATGTATATGCTTCGCCGATGAATGAAAACCTGCCAAAGCTGTTGCTGGTCGATGATGATATGCAGCTCGCCGCCATGCTCCACGAGTTCCTGGAGCTGCAGGGCTTTGCTGTTGACAGTGTGGGCGACGGTGAAACCGCACTGGAGAAGATCGACGAAGCACCGCCAGATCTGCTCATACTCGACGTTATGTTGCCGGGCATTAACGGCTTCGACGTCCTGAAAAAACTGCGTAAGACTCACGATCTTCCAGTCATAATGCTAACCGCACGCGGGGAAGAAGCCGACCGGATACTCGGGCTGATGGGTGGAGCCGACGATTACCTGCCTAAGCCATTCAACCCACTGGAACTTGCCGTAAGAATTCGTGCGGTACTGAAGCGGTCGCTTACGGCAGGCAGCGCGGATAGGGAAACAGAACTGGTCTTCGGTCCGTTCAATATGGACCTGAAAAAACGGGAAGTATTCGTAAATGGCCAGCGCATCACGCTAACCGCAGCAGAAATTCATGTGCTCGAACAGCTCATGCGACATCCGGGCGAAGTCATGTCACGCGCAAAACTAACCGAGCTCGCGCTGAACAGGCCGATAGAGGCTTATGATCGCAGCATCGATACGCTGGTAAGTAAATTGCGCCGCAAAATCTCCGAGGCCGGAATAGCCGGCACCTGTATACGTGGACTCAGGGGGCACGGTTATGTGCTCGACGAGTACGAAGCAGGCAGCGACTGATGCAATGGCCACGCTCCCCGCTCTACCTGCGCATGGCACTGCACATCGGTGCCGCACTCACGGCATTTATTGCACTCGGAGCCGCAGCGCTTGCCTCTATTGCAGCTTTCGAACTACGTGGCTATATCGAAACACGACAGAGCTCGCTTGGTAAAGAAGCCGCCCGGGTGCTTGCCGACGGCGGACGCCCGGCACTCGAGAACTGGTTGCAGACCGATGCCGATATACCGAATGACGTAAGCATTTATATACTCAACCAAAACAGCGAGGACATACTCGGCCGGAAACTGCCGGTTGTGTACGAAAACTTCGTACGGACATCCGTCGTCGGCGCAGACGATGAAGAAGCTGCCAATTTCCGGGCAGTGCGCCTCGCACCTGAACTCATAGGGCCGGATAACAAATCCTATTTCTTCCTCGTACTTCCCAAGGGGATTACGATCTGGGGCAGTTCAGCGACCACACTCGGTCTGATCACCGCAGCATTGCTGGTAATCGCCAGTGTTGCCTGGTTGATTGCACGCGGCGTCGGGCGGCCTATAGGGGAATTGCAGCGCGCTGTGAGTGAACTGGCCGCAGGCCATACAGACGCGCGGGTACCCGCTTCTATCGCTGCGCGGCGAGATGAACTCGGTGTGCTCGCGGCCAATTTCAATGCCATGGCAAATCAGCTTGACGGGTTGATCGCAAGCCGCGAACAGCTGATGCGGGAAATGTCCCATGAGCTCAGGTCCCCGCTCACGCGCCTGCAAACTTCCATTGCCCTTGCTTCCGAGCGCGACAAGCTGGACCCGGCGGAACAGGAACGCATCGATATGGAAATCAGGCGCATGAACGAGGTTATTGGTGAAATGCTGCGTTATTCCAGCCTCGATGTACGGGTTACGATACAGCGACGATTGCTGCGCCTGAACAAACTGCTTGAACGGCTGGCAGAGGTAGAAGAGCTCGAGGCGTCAGGCCATGGCTGTAATATCCAGGTGAATGCAGAAAGCAATCTGGCGGTAGTAGGCGATCGCGAACTTCTACGACGTGGTTTTGAGAATATTTTGCGTAATGCCATCCGCTTCGCGCCGGACGGCAGCAGCGTAGACATCACTGCCCGGCAGGAAGGCACTTTTATCGTCATCGAAATCAGTGATCGCGGCCCCGGAGTTGCAAGCGAAGAACTGGAACACATATTCGAACCTTATATGAGGGCGGCGGGTACGGGCGAACGGTCGACAGGCACAGGGCTTGGGCTTGCTATTGTTAAGCGTGTTTTTGAGCGGCACTCCGGTGAAGTAAGTGCACGTCTTCGGGAAGGTGGCGGCCTGACGATCCAGGTAAAAATTCCGGCAGCAGAACTAACGTGAGTGACGGCGTATGTGGCGGGACCCGATCTCACCCGTGTGCCGACACCCTAACAAGGCCATATCACGGCATATCTCGGTTGCAAAAATATCCAGCACCTTGCTGACTCCAGCCTGGCCCGCCACAGTCAGCCCGTAAAGATAAGGCCGTCCGATCATGCAGGCTTTGGCGCCCAGTGCCAGCGCTTTCAACACATCGGTACCCCGGCGTATGCCACCGTCGATTATGACTTCGGCATGGCCGTCAACCGCAGCAACGATTTCCGCCAGCACATCAATCGTTGCCGGTGATGTATCAAGCTGCCGTCCCCCGTGGTTCGACACCATAACCGCGGTGGCGCCTATATCAACGGCCTGGCGGGCATCTTCAGGCGACAATATTCCCTTAACCGCAAACGGCCCGTTCCACTCCGCAATCATTCGCTCAGCATCTTTCCAGGTCACCGACGGCTCGAACTGGCTGAAAATATAGGACATGCGCTCGGCAAGGCCGGCATTCTTATCAGGCATACGAGCCGTAACATTCGGTATATCAAAGCGCGGCCCGAACAACTGCCGCAACGACCATCGCGGGTGAGTGGCAAAACTAAGGTTGCTGCGCCAGGTAAATCTAGGTGGGATCGCCATACCGGTACGAATATCGCGCTCACGATTACCACCCACCGGAACGTCAATGGTCAGGCACAATGCATTGTAGCCCGATTCACGCGCACGACTAATAAACTCGGTATTCAGCCCTTGATCACCCAGCACGTAGATTTGGAACATCTTCGGGCCATTCGAAACAGCCGCGACCGATTCGATGCTTTCCGAACCAACAGTCGACAGGCAAAACATAGTGCCGTGTTCTGCTGCGGCACGCGCAACGGCAAGTTCTGCCTGCGGATGAAACAAGCGACTCATGCCGGTAGGAGCCAGCAACAACGGCATGGCCAAAGTTTGCCCTAGCACCTCGGTTGAAGTATCTATATCTGTTGTATCGACAAGAAATCGCGGAAGCAGATCGAAAGCAGCATAGGCTTCCCGGTTACGGTGCAGGGTCTGCTCATCATCCGCCCCACCCTCGAGATAATGCAGCATGGGATCGGGCAGAGTGCGGCAGGCCCGCTTCCGCAGGTCGTCGATATTGCAGACGCGGCTCATGAGCTTCATCGGCTTACCCCGCGTCAGGCGGCCTGATCCTGGGCAGCGGCTTTAAGCGTTTCCGCATTGATGATGGGCGTATATTCGGCCTCGTGATCGAGGGCGCGCAGATTCTTGTTGATGATGCTCTGCAGATTGGGTTTCTTCTCGGCCGGTGTCTCGCCCTTGCCAATTCCACCGCCAAACTCGATAAAGCGGCTTATCCCGGCTTGGGCAGCCGCACGCATGCAGCCTACCCAGTCGACGGTGTTAAATAACTGGAAAAACAACCGCGTGCGAATTGAATCCGGTGCAGCTTCGTGGGTAAGGCCTGTGTAGTTAGACAATACGTCGAAATCGGCTTCGCCAAATTCGACCGAGTCGAGCACGGTGCGAAACTCCCGTGCCGCCGTAACCATTAAATAGGTGTGGAACGCTCCCTCTGTTTTCAGCCGGGTTGCACGTTTGCGCGGATAAATCTCCGGCAATGCCGCTTCGAGTGCGTCGAGGTCTGCATCCGTACCGCCCACGACTGTTTGTTGCGGCAGATTGCAACTCGCAATCTGGCAACAAAAACGGTCCGCAACCGTGGCAGCCTCCTCGATCGTCAACCCCAGGGCCAGCATTCCGCCCTCGCCGTGTTCGCCCATGAGTTCGCCGCGCCTTTTAACAAGCTGCAGGCCATCGGCAAAACTGATCACACCGGCAACCACCAGCGCAGTGTACTCGCCGAGGCTGTGACCGGCAGCCATTTTGGCCTGCACGCCGCCCGTCAGCTCCTGGTAGGCACGGAAACAGGCAATTTCATGTGTCAGCAAAGCCGGTTGTGTATGTCGCGTGAGGCCCAGTGTCTCTTCCGGACCCTCGGCCGACAGCGTCGTGATGTCGTAACCCAGGGTATCGTTCGCCTCTTCATATACCTGCTGTGCTATCGGAAACTCCGCGCACAAGTCACTACCCATCCCCGCGTACTGAGATCCCTGCCCGGGAAATACAAACATGATGCTCTGATCGCTGGACATTACACTCACCTTGTTCAAGACCGGCAGGATAGCTATCGTCGTTACACTTGCCAAGTTTTTGCATTAGTAGCTAGGCGGCGAGGCAAGCACGGCGTACCTCATCCGCAATAGCGCTTATGCCCACGCGGACACTTTCACTGTCCTGCGAATAAGTTACACGGAGGCACTCATCACGATGCCGCCATGGTTCATCGAATCCCGGAAAGAAATGATGACCCGACAGGACGAGAACATCTCTCGCCTTTAAGCGCCTGTAGAGTTCGTCACTGCTTATGGGCAAACCCGGAAACCACAGCCACAAAAATAGTGCACCCTCGGGCTTGTGCACCCGATAGTTTGTACCTTCCAGGTATTCGTGCACCCAGTTGAGTGCTTCCTGAACTTTCCGCGCATAAAACGGCTGAATGATCTCCCGGCTAATCTCAAGAATCCGCCCGCTTGCAACCAACTCTTGCAACAGCACGGCACCGACTGTCGGAACTGCCAGGCTAAGGACCGAATTCATGGCGCCCAATGCCTCGACCACTTCTTCATTTGCAACAACGATGCCCGTACGTAAACCCGGAAGACCAAGCTTGGACAAGCTCATGCACATTATTATATTGTCGTTCCAGACAGGCCGGATGTCGGTAAAAAGTATCTGCGGAAACGGCAGCCCGTAGGCATTGTCAATTATCAGCGGTACATCACTCGCTGCCGCCAGCTCAACCAGGCGATCGATCTCACCGTCGGTAAGTACGTTACCGGACGGGTTGGTAGGGCGCGATACACATACTGCCGCGATGTCATCCCCGATCGCCAGGGCATCGAAATCAAGATGGTATTTAAAGGTACGAGCGTCAATCTCTTCTATACCTGGCTTAAGCGCGGTAAGCATACCTTCGCTCAACCCCACATCCTCATAGCCGATGTACTCCGGCGTCAGCGGAAAAAGTATGCGTTTAAACCCACCACCCGACTGACGGCCCGCCAACAGGTTGAACAGCATAAAAAAACTAGCCTGACTTCCATTCGTCAATGCGATATTGCGTGCACTGAGCTTCCACCCGTACTCGTTTGCCAGGAGTTCGGCAAGCGTCGCCCGAAACCGTTCTTCGCCAACCGGTGACGGATAGTTGGCAAGCATGCGACGGTATTCGCGTTCATCATCGACTACGCGACGCAGTTCGGTGACAAACACGGCTTCAAGCTCTGGTATATGCGCCGGGTTGCCGCCACCGAGCATGCTAATTTGGTGATCACTCGCAAGCGCAGCGCCCAGGTCATCCATGAGTTCACGCGCGCCCGTTCGACGCGTAAAGCGTTCACCAAATTCAGACCACGAACCCATAAGCACACCCTGCCCCGGCTCCGTTATACGGCGGACTGCCTGTCCCGGCTAGCCCGCCTCCAGAAGACCAGCCCCAGCAAGCTCCAGCCCAGCAGTATCAGCCATTCATAGGGCCAGACAAGTGCTGCCGGGCTGCCGGGAAGATACACCAGCAGCAGTGCACATGACAGCAGCAGAGCCAGCCAGCCAACCAGCAACCCGTGTTTCAGCCTGTACGGACGTTCCATCTCCGGTTCGCGCTGACGCAGAACCAGGAATGATGCGGCAACGATTCCATAGGCGATGACTACGGCAAAACCTCCGGCATCGATGCACCACACCAGAATTTGTCGCCCGAACAAGGGCGCCAGGAAGGAAAACAGGCCGATCAGCAGTATTGCTTTATGCGGTGTGTTGTAACGCGTGTGTAGTTCACCCAGCCAGCCGGGCAGGCGGCCAGCGCGCGCCAGCGCATAAACGACCCGGCTGCCCGCGACCAGAAATGCATTCCAACTGGAGATAATGCCGGCTATCCCGCCCAGGACGATCAGCTGACCCGCCCAGGTGCTACCCCAGGCGACACTGCTGGCATCCGCCGTTGCCATGAGTTGGTTCTCGAGTTCGTCTGCAGGAAAAGTAAGTCCGACACCGAGGATCATCAGCAAGTACCAGGCCATGGCCATGCATACGGACAACACCAGCAAAGTGCCGATTGCCCGGTACGGCAGGCTAATTTCTTCTGCAGTTTGCGGAATAACATCGAAGCCGATAAACATCATCGGTACCATAATCAGCACGGACAAAGTACCGCCCAGTCCTTCACGGAACAACGGAATAAGGTTCCCGACGCTTCCGGCCGGTACCGTACCTGCAATAAACAAAATGCCGGCCAGCAAAATGATGGAGGTCACGACAAATTGAAGGAAGGCTGCAGGGCGCACACCACGCACATTAATAAAGGTCAGAAACAGCGCGCCGCTCATTCCGGTAACTACCCAGGTCAGCCAGACAGTATCACCCGCAAAATTCCAGAGTTTACCCGTGGTGAATTCCGGCCACAGATAATCGATGGCGACGCCTAATGCGACCGGCTCGAATGCGACGACCGTTACGTACGCCAGGATCAGGGCCCAGGTGCAAATAAAGGATAGGCCGGGGCCGAAGGCACGATGACTGTAGACATGTTCGCCGCCCACCATCGGCATAGCACTGGCGAGTTCGGCATAGGTTAGTCCGATCAGGATCATGGCGACTCCGCCCACAAGAAATGCAAGCATCGCTCCCAGCGAACCCGCTGTGTAGATCCACGTACCTGTCAGCAAAACCCATGACCAGCCGATAATCGCGCCAAATGCCAGAGCGATAACATCGCGCCTTCCCAGGACGCGAAGCAACTGACCGTTCATTTGCCTGCGGCTCCGACCGCATCTGCCAGCGCATGCCAACGCTCGAGTTTCTCGCTGTATGCCAGGCTGGCCATAGCAGGACTCGTTGAAGGCAGGCTTGTGTAATACAAATACGGGTGCACGGCTTCAATTTTTTTACCCAGCCGCCGCCAAAAAATTTGCTCTGCCTTCTTCCCGTTGAAAAACACCTGCCGCACACCGCGATACTCGGATAAAAAGGTAACCAGGTCATTAACTTCAGCCGTGCGAATATCGATATCACTGTCGAGGCTGCCCGGGCGTATGCAGGATGCCAGCACATCCCATACGGCGATACCTGCGGCCGCCAGTGTTTCGCAGCGCTCAGGGTACGGCAACTCCGGACCGGCAGAGAAATGATCCCCCATAATCCGCCAGAACTTGTTTTGTGAATTCCCGTAGTACTCTCGCTTTTCCAGCGAAGCAACGCTCAGCATCGAGCCCAGCACCAGCGCCTTCGCCTCGGGTGAGGCAATTGGCGGGAATCCGGTTATTCTTTGTGTGTGTGCCATCCGCCCAGATAATTGACGCGCAAATATCAACGCATTAGTCTAAACCACCCAATCAACATTACCTATAAGAAGAGACTTAAGTGGTTACATTCATTATTACCGTCACGGCCCAGCCGGGTCACGATGCGGACGTCACCCGCTTCTATGAGGAAATCGAGCCCATGATGAAAGAGGTTGATGGGTTCGTTGGCCGTAAACTTTACCGGGCCCGCACCGGTACGATGGTCGAAGCCGTCAAGAAAGCCTACACGGCAGAAGAGCTGGCAGCACATCCCGAACCGCCGCATGAAGACCCCGGGACGCAATTCATCATCATAGAAGAATGGGAATCGGTCGATAAACGTATCGCCTTCGGGAAAGCCAACGGTAACCGGAACAAGGACCTGATTCCGCACCTGCTCCCCTCGCACACCCACGAGTTCTACGAAGAATTTTCAGCCTGACCGGCGTCAGGTTACTTGGAACCGGTGGCGGATATCAGCCCCGGCGATGACCTGCGCACGAAAACTGCAAACACGAACACGACGGTCTGGAACAACCCGAGCATTACAAAGGGCGCAGCCGGCCCAATCGCATCGAACAGGTAACCACCAAGCAGCGTTGCCACCAGGATTCCGACTGCACCGAACCATGCATTGGTCGCCACAATCGTTCCGCGTTCGGCCGCGGAGGCTTCCTGACCGAGCAGGGTTACCGACGCAATAATCGCGCTCCCCTGACCAATCGCCAGCAGCACAAAGAACGGTAACACCGCGTTATCCAGCGGTGAACTGATAAATCCCATCGAACAATAGCCCACCGCGGCCAGCAGCATCGCCACCGCCATACCCGTAACACGGTTTAGCCGGTCGAGCACGAAACCGAATAACGGCATCCAGACCAGGGTTACCGCGCCCATCAATCCCATTAGCTTGCCGGCGTGTGCAAATGCCTGTGGCGGGCTTATGCCGGCATCCGGAGCTACCTGAAGCACCCAGACCGAAACAAACAGACCCTTGATCGCGTTGTCGGACCGCCCGGCGAAAGCCGCAAGATAGGAAAGCACGATACGCGGATTGCGGGCCGCCCGCGCACCGGCAAGCAGCGTTTCTTTCACGGGTGGCCTGATTGTCTCTGCAGCTTCACGAGGACCTCCGCCCTGCAGCCCTACGCGAAATATGATCGCAGACAGGCCACACAAAACTGCGGCCACCATAAACATAACCAAACCGGCGGCAACGGGCTCAAAACCTCGCGGCTCGAGTAACCCCGGAATCTGTGCCAGGCCCGCGCTCATGAATATGACACCCAGGCCGTTCATTACACCCGAAAAACCAAATAATCTGCCGCGTGATCGTTCAGTGGTGTAGTCGTTACCAACTGTCGGTATCTGTGCTGACAGGATGGCCACACCCACCGCAAATATCACCCGATATATGATCAGTTCGTTCAGGCTGGTCGCCATTGGAAACAACGCATAGCCCAAACCACAAATCAGGATGCCCGCAATAACCAGTGGGCGCCTGCCAATCCGGTCAGCAAGCACTCCAAAAGGGATGATCAGGATGATTGCGATTAATTCTGTATACGTGGCGAGAATACCGGTGGCAAACCCCTGCTCATCCTTTGGGAGCTCCAGGTTAACGTCCAGAATATATGCCTGCAGAAAATTCATCCCCGCAAGCATCGCGATGCAAATGAATGAGGCATACATGAAAGTCCAGAAATTGAACTTCGTGACACCCGGCATCAATACGACCGGTCCAACTTTTTCAGTGACTGCTGACACAAGCACCCCTGTCGCTGTATTGCTTCACCATAACCCAAGCGGCGCGGCGCACCAATAAAGCGCTTCTGGTGTTCACTGCTCGGCACCTTTATAGACGTGCCTTTTCATGTATAGACGTGCCTTTTCATGTATAGACGTGCCTTTTCATGCAAGAATGAAGCTACTGATCAGTGCAGTAAGCAGGCTGTTAACCGATTGGAGAAAAAAAATATGTTTATAAATTTCTGGTATCCCGCGGAGCAGAGTAAGAATATCGGTAACGAGCCGACTAAGCTTCGCATGCTGGGTCAGGACTTCGTGCTCTGGCGTGATAGCAAGGACCGGGTCCATTGCCTGAGCAATACCTGCACATACCGTGGCGGTTCGCTCGGCGGCGGCAAAGTCAAAGACGACTGCATCCAGTGCCCCTATCACGGCTGGCGCTTTGACGGCGACGGTAACTGTACCGCCATTCCTTCGCCAGGGCGGCATAATACCAAGGGCTGGGTGCTTGATCCCATACCGCTCCTGGATGGATCAACTGCTGAACTTGAGCTGGACAAGGCAGCCGGCGAGTAAACCGAACGTTTTTCTTACCACGCGGTCAGAACAGCCGGGGCGGAAGGCCGCCTCCTGCCAAGCCACGTTCCTTATGAACCGATTCCGACTATTTTCCCTGTGCCTGATCACCCTAGCCGTTGCTGCCGCGGTTTATTTTGACCTGCACCAGGTAATAACCCTCGAGAATTTCAAGGCACGGCAAACCGATGTCGATACATGGGTTTCTGCCAACCCCCTCGCCGCCGCATTCGGCTACCTGCTTCTGTACGTGCTCGTTACTGCCGTAAATATTCCCGGCGCCGCCGTGATGACCCTTATTGCCGGGGCGCTTTTCGGGATACTGCAGGGGACAATCATTGTTTCCTTTGCCAGCACCATCGGTGCCACGCTTGCTTTCCTGTTATCCCGTTACCTGTTGCGCGACTTTGTCGAACAGCGCTTTCGCGGGGTAACCACACGCATAAACAAAGGAGTGGAAAAAGACGGTGCGTATTACCTCTTTACGCTGCGCCTTATGCCAGCGTTCCCGTTCTTTGCAATAAACATGGTCATGGGCCTGACCAGGCTGAATATAGTGACCTATTACTGGGTCAGCCAGCTCGGGATGCTGCCCGTAACCATCCTGTACGTGAATGCCGGTACGCAGATCGGTCAGCTTGAGTCGCTGAGTGGCATATTGTCACCGCAGATCATCGGGTCTTTTGTACTTTTAGGCCTGTTTCCATTGGTGGCGCGTAAATTCATGGAAAACTACAACGCCCGTAAACAACGGCGTAAATTTGGGAAACCGGCAGCCTTTGATACGAACCTGGTCGTTATCGGCGCCGGCTCCGCGGGCCTTGTCTCGGCCTACATTGCTGCTGCTGCCAACGCCAAAGTAACGCTGATCGAGCGCGAGCGTATGGGTGGTGACTGTCTCCACACCGGATGCGTGCCCAGCAAAGCCCTTATCCGTTCCTCGCGAATCATGTCGTATATCAACCGGTCCGGTGAGTTCGGCATCGCCGGCAGCGATGTGCGGGCGGATTTCTCCGCGGTGATGCAGCGGGTACAGGATGTCATTGCCAGAATAGAACCACACGATTCCGTTGAACGTTATACCGAGCTCGGTGTGGACTGCGTTACGGGTGATGCGCAGATAACGTCTCCCTGGACGGTCGAGGTCAACGGCAAAATCATCCGTACGCACAGCATTATTATTGCAACCGGCGGTCAGCCGGCGGTGCCCCCGATTCCGGGCCTGGAGAAGATCGACTACCTGACCTCCGACAACCTGTGGCAACTGGAAGAGCTGCCCGACCGACTCCTCGTGCTCGGCGGCGGCGCGATTGGCTGCGAACTCGCCCAGGCATTCAGGCGCCTGGGTTCCGATGTGACGCAGGTAGAAATGCTGCCCAGGTTGCTGGCCGTCGAATCCGAACAGGCCTCCGTAGAGATAGAAGCAGCGTTCCGGCGGGAGGGTATATATGTTCTCACGGGGTGCCGCGCCACCTCTTTCGATTCGCAGTCCGGGCAGGACAGTATGGTTTGCGAAGATGCCCGCGGTGAGCACTGCATACTGTTCGACAAGGTTATTATTACAACCGGCCGGCGTGGCAATACCGAAGGCCTCGGACTCGAAAACCTGGGATTGGAGCCGCGGCCGGACGGCACCCTGGAACTTAATGACTACCTGCAGACGGTTTATCCCAATATCTATGCCTGCGGTGACGTTGCAGGCCCGTATCAACTGACACACGCGGCCGCTCACCAGGCATGGTATTGCGCAATGAATGCGCTGTTTGGCAAGTTCTGGAAATTCCGGGTAGATTACTCGGTAATTCCGCGCGCAGTTTTCTGTGATCCGGAAGTTGCAAGCGTCGGCATCAGCGAGGATTACGCGGCTGAGAATGGCATTCAGTACGAGGTGACAACGTATGGAATTAACGACTTGGATCGTGCGATTGCCGACGGTGAGGCCCAGGGATTTGTCCGGGTACTGACACCACCGGGCAGCGACAAGATACTCGGCGTATCGATTGTGGGGCCGCATGCAGGAGACATCATCAGCGAATACGTACTGGCGATGCGCAACGGCCTGGGCCTGAATAAAATCCTGGGCACGGTGCACATTTACCCGACCCTCGCTGAAGCCAACAAGTTTGCTGCTGGTAACTGGCGGAAAGCGAACCTGTCACAGCGCTTACTGCAGTTATCCGGCTGGTTCCACAGCCTTGGGGTCAAATGATGCGCACCCTGGTCATACTATTTTTTGTTGCCGGCGGCATAGGCCTGGCTCTGTGGAACTTTCGCAAGTTTCCGTGGCAGGAAAAACCGACACGCCGTGAATACCTGATGACGCTGACCGCCCACCTCGTTATCGGCGCCGGTATAGGTTTCCTCGCGGGCGGCTGGGCGGCCGGCCGGGTGCCCTGATCAGAAACATAACTCCTCGGTTTCTTCTTTAAATACAACTACTTAAATAGATAGTGCCCAGGCCTGTTCCCGTTACATTTTGCTACACATGCCCCTCGACTGAAGTGCGATCATGTAAGCGAGGAATAAGCACGATGAACCAGCCACAACAAGAACCACTAATCCGCATAAACGGCATGCGTCGCACGTACGATATGGGTGATACGAGTATCAACGCTTTACGAGACGTTGATCTGAATATTTATCCCAATGAATATGTAGCGATTATGGGCCCATCGGGCTCCGGCAAAACAACACTTATGAACATGATCGGCTGCCTCGACACTCCCAACGCCGGCGACTATCAACTGAATGGTACCGTCGTGTCCGATCTCGGCGACCGGCGTCTCGCGCAGATACGGAACCAGGAAATCGGCTTTGTGTTCCAGACATTTAATTTACTGGCGCGTGCAACAGCACTGCACAACGTTGAACTGCCACTAATTTATGCAGGCCTGGGCCAAAAGGAACGGCTTGAACGCGCCCGGCATGCCCTGAAACAGGTTGGACTGGAAGACCGGGCGGAGCATCGCCCGACTGAGATGTCAGGCGGGCAACGGCAACGTGTTGCAATAGCCAGGGCACTGGTAACACAGCCAAGTATTTTGTTGGCCGACGAACCGACCGGAAACCTGGATTCCAAGACGGGTAGAGAAATTATGGCACTGTTCGACGAGCTACATAAAGACGGGCAGACTATTATTCTCGTAACGCATGAATCTCATGTTGCAGCCCATGCACAACGGGAAATCCACTTACTTGATGGCGGTATCGAATCAGACTCTGCTGAACAGATAGTACATTGATGAATTATCAAACATTTTTTTTGCGGAATATCTTACTACTTGTTTTAGCGCTGACTGGTTGCGCCCAGGATGAAGAGGTCCGCACCTGGAATATTTCCGGCGTATCCACGCGCGACATCATCGTCGCTGTTCAGGCAGCAGGTATTATCGAGCCCGTTACCACGGTCGAAATTAAGTCCAAGGCCTCAGGTGAAATCCTCGACATCCGGGCGGAAACCGGTGACCTGGTTGAAGCCGGCGATCTGCTCGTGCAGATCGACAAACGTACGCCTCGCAATTCGCTCGCCCAATCGGAAGCCGAACTTGAAGCGGCACGTGCCCGCCGCGACATCGCCATGACGCAACGTGACCGCTCCAAGAAACTGTTCGAGTCCGGAACCCTTAACCAGGTGGACTACGAAACCAGCATCCTGGAGTATGCAAATTCACGGGCGGAAGTAGTGCGGGCTGAAGTTGCAGTTGAGAATGCCCGCATTGCGCTCGACGACACGGAGGTACGCGCGCCGATTCAAGGCACGTTGATCCAGCGCGACGTGGAAGTGGGCCAGGTAATCTCATCGCCGACCCAGGACGTGGGCGGCGGAACCGTACTCCTCAAGATGGCAGATTTGCGTTCTGTACAGGTACGCGCGCTCGTCGATGAATCAGATATCGGCAAAATCCTCCCGGGTCAGCAAACAATTGTTACTGTTGCCGCTTACCCGAACCAGCCTTTCGACGGCACAGTGCAAAAAATAGAGCCACAGGCTGAGGACGAAGAAGCTGTAACGCTGTTTGCGGTTATCGTTACGATAGAAAACAAGCTGGGGCTGCTGCGACCGGGCATGAATGCGGAAGTTGACGTGGACATAGCCAGTCGTTATGGCGTCCCCGCAATACCCACAATGGCTCTGCGCACCGTGAAGGATATCGAGGCAGCTGCATTGTTTGCGGCCATACCGGAGGAAACAATCCTCGAACAGCTGCGAAGCGGTGGTATGCAGATTGCAGATATTGTCTCAGAAGCCAGTGAAGATGCGCCGCCGGCCAATGGCAGCAGTAGCAGCGATAGTGGCGAGAGCACGCAGTCAGGTGAACCGCTCCAGAATCAGGGCTACCTCTTCGGCGGCCAGTACTGGGTTTTTGTCATGCGCGATGACCTGCCGTTCGCGCAGAATATCCAGACCGGGCTCACCGATCTCGATTACAGCGAGGTTATTTCCGGGTTATCGGCAGATGAGGAAATTATTTTGCTGCCCAGTTCCGACCTTATAATGTCGCAGGATCGTTTCAAGAAATGGATGGGTGAAGTGGTGGGCGTGCCCGGCATGAGTTCGGACGAGGAGGAGGAATAGCATGCTGTTCTGGGAAATGATTCTCGTCGCGCTGCAATCGATCCGCTCGAATTTCTTTCGCGCGATACTGACCATGCTCGGCATCATTATCGGTGTTGCCGCCGTTATTACGATGGTTGCACTTGGCAGCGGCGCACAAAAGGCAATTAACGAGCAACTTGACAGTCTCGGTGGCAACATCCTCACGATATCGATGGGGTGGGGTTTCCATCGTGGAGTATCGCAATCCGATAAAAAGCTCAGTATTTCCGATGCCAAGGCGATTGAAAGCGACGTCCCCACGGCCAAGGCCGTCGTTCCCCAGACCCAGGGACGCATACAGGTAAAACTTGGCAACCAGAATCGTAATATCAATATCGTTGGTACCACTCCCAACTATGCCATCGTGAACAACTATGAATTTTTGTACGGCCGGATGTTTACCGAGGGCGAAAACGAAGCGAAAAGCCGTGTCGTTATCCTGGGCGGAGAGATTCCCGGTTCGTTCAGCGTTGACCCGACTATGCTGATCGGCCAGAGCCTGATGCTAAAGGGCACTTCCTACCAGATTATCGGCATATTTAAGCCCAAGGGATCGGTAGGTTTCAGTAACACCGACGAATATGCGTGGGTACCGCTCAATACAGCCCAGTACCGCCTGACAGGCAGTGAAGACCTCGACTCGATTGGAGTACAGATTAGCCCGGACGTACCGATGGATGTCGCCATTATCGATGTAGAACGCATCATGCGCCGCGAGCACCAGATTATTCCGGGCGCGAAAAATGACTTTATGCTGGCTGACCGCAAAATGTTCCTCAACATGCAACAGGATGCGGCGGAAATATTCTCTTACCTGCTGGCCGGAATTGCGGGCATCAGTTTGATCGTCGGCGGCATAGGCATCATGAATATCATGCTGGTTACCGTGACCGAGCGCACCCGCGAGATCGGCATACGCAAAGCACTGGGTGCAACCCGCTTCAATATCCTGCTGCAGTTTCTCATTGAGGCGATGAGTCTGTGCATTGCAGGCGGACTTGTTGGCATAATATTGGGTGGCTCTGCTGCAACTCTGCTGGCCTCCTTCGCGGGATGGTCGACTCCCCTGTCACCCTCCGCTGTTGCATTTGCCTTCTTCTTCAGCGCAGGCATCGGCCTGTTATTCGGCATGCTCCCGGCGCGTAAAGCGGCCAGCCTCGACCCCATAGCCGCCCTGCGATACGAATAAATTTCTTTTATTTCAATAGCTTGGGCAAAATCTGCTCACCACGCACCGTGGCCGCCTTAGAAGAATCGGCTATTTGTAATTCAATTGATTTAATTTGTATGATTCAGCGCTGCTGCGGGCTGTATCGCGCACCAGAAAAGTAGGCCGAAAAACCGGGGGAAACATGCAGAAGTGTCCAGGCGCCGCGAGGCGCATCGCCGTTCTTTTATCCGGGCTTGTTGCCGCAGGCCTCCCGATACCCGGCTTTACTCAATCGCTCGAAGAGCTGGTGGTCACCGCGCGTAAACAGGAAGAAAACCTGCAGGAAGTCCCGATCTCGGTCACTGCATTTTCTGCCGCGCAACTCCAGAACATGGGCGTGAACAACAACGAAGAAGTTGCGTTCATGACCGTAAACTTCAATAACATGTCGCAGATCGGGCGCCGGCTGGACCGGCCGGTCATTCGTGGCATGGCAGCACCCGGTACCTTCGGCGAACCCAATGCATCTTTCTTTATAGACGGCGCTTTTGTATCGGGCACCATCTCGACGATGACCATGGGCCCGATAGAACGGGTTGAAATCCTCAGGGGTCCGCAGTCCGCTCAATTCGGCCGCGCAACTTTTTCGGGAGCAGTCAACTACGTCACGCGTAAACCCACGAACGAATTTACAGGCGAATTGACGGCACGGATGGGCAGCCATGAATCCCGCACTTTCTCCGCCTGGGCGAGCGGCCCTATCATTGAAGATACGCTCTTGTTCTTTGCGTCCGGCAGTTATGACCATTACGGAGGCGAGTGGAACAACAACCTTCTGCCGGGTGCGGCAACGCCGTCCGACGGTGGACCGCTTGATTTTGTTGACCCGCCCCAGAAGGGCGACACCAGCAACCTCGGCGGCACCCAGACGGGGCAGCTCGAAGGCAAGTTGCTCTGGAATATTAGTGATACGGCTGAACTCTCCTTCAAATTTGGCGTTATACGCAGTGATGACCAGCACTATCCCCAACTGATACTCGAAACTGAGGAACTGAACTGTTGGGTACCGGGCGAAGACCTGATGCCCGACCACCCTGCCTACGAGACATCGTCAGGCGAGTTCTGCGGTGTTATGGGCAACCTCAGCAACCGCGACATCCGGCTGAACCTGCCGGACCTGCGGACCGGTATGACCCATGATTTAGCTCTCATGCCACCGTTTCCAACCGTTGCCAAGGACTGGATATCGCAGGGTGAGGATGTTGGTTTGCGCCGGGACCAATACAACCGGCTGCTTACCTACGAGCAGGATATTGGCAAATGGAACATGACCGCCCGTCTGGCCAGCAACGCCAGCAACATGGATACCGCCTACGATCTAGACGGCACCGAAGCGCGGGCGATGGCCGGCCTGTTTAGTTTCTACCAGGAGCTGAAGCGCAAGGACAAGTCCTTCGACCTGCGGTTCGCGAGCCCCGTCGACCGGCCAGTGAGGGGTTCCGTGGGATTTTACTTTTATGATTTTGAGCAGAAGAACCAGCAGCATGGCAACGTGGGCCTGGCCCAGGGGTCGTTAGGCGACCCGACTATTTCGAAAACCAAGAATGTGGCCCTTTACGGAGGTATCGAATTCGATATCAACGATAAACTGAGCATCGCTACCGAAACAAGATTCGCACGCGATACGAAGCGCATTGACTCTCCTATCAGCTGTGAATTCGATACGGAGAGCCCCTATTACGATCCGGACACCCCTCTGTCACACAAGGCCGCAACCAATTCGGTAACACCGCGTATTACCGTGCGCTATTTTGCGACAGACAGCATCATGTACTACGGGCAGATTGCGGTCGGCAACAAGCCGGGTAATTTCAATACTACTTTCTATAATGATAGTGTTGACGGCTGCGGAACCCAGCGCGCCTTTCACGAAGACGGGCTGGCCTACGTTGAAGAGGAAGACTCAACAAACTACGAGTTCGGTGCAAAAACTTCATGGATGGACAACCGGCTGATCGCGAATGTATCGTTCTACTACATCGACTGGGAGAAACAGACCGTGTTTGAAACACGTACTGTTAACCGCGATTTCATGTCTTCGCCAGCGTCCATAGGGGTAAATGCGGGCGAGTCGACCGTATACGGGATGGAAATAGAGACCAGTTTCGCGTTCACCGACAACTTCACCGGCAGTTTCGCTTATGGGCTCACGGATGGCGAGTTTGACAAGTACTTTAGCGAGGATCTTAAGGACGTGACCGGCGACGGTGACGCTTCCGGCAACCAGATTCCCAACAGCTCCCGGCACAATATCGTTGTATCGTTGAACTATGCCAGGCCAATAGGTGCCGATTTCGAGTGGTTTGCCCGTACGGACTACACCTACGAGTCGAAGAAATACACCGCACCAACCAATTTTATTAAGCTTGGTACCAGGCGCCGCTGGAACGCGCGCACCGGTTTAGAGAGCAAAAACTGGAAACTCTCGCTGTACGTAAACAATATCCTGGACGAGCAAACACCCTACGCGATACTCGACTTTCCCCGCACTATGGAACGTAACGAGGGCGGCATGTGGCCGCAGGGCCATGCGGCCACACCGACACCCGGCAGGATAGTCGGCGGCGAACTGATCTGGCGCTTCGGCAACTGATCTGAACGATCAGTACCGATGCTCGAGCCCATAGTCGAGCGGTACCTGCATGACACCGTTGCGTTTCGCGATCTGACCTGACTTCAGCACGAAGTCAACATCTTTCAGGGCACCGATATCGTTGAGTGGATTGTCGGTGACTGCGATGATATCTGCCTTGCTGCCGGCTTCGATGGTGCCGGTCAACCCCTCCAGTGCAAATAATTCGGCAGCCACGACGGTCGCTGCCCGGATCGCGTCTGCCGGCGTCATGCCCAGCTTAACCATGGTTATAAACTCGTCCGCGTTCTCGCCATGCGGGTAAACACCGGCATCCGTCCCGAATGCGACCTTTACGCCCAGCCTGTAAGCATTCTCGAAGGACTGGTATTCGTCCCGTACCGTCACCGAGACAGGATCACGGTCGCCCAGAAAGCGCTGCACAAAGGACGGCGGTTCGGCTACCGTAACGGTCGGCACCAGGAATACCCCGTTTTTACGCATTAACTTCAGACCGGCCTCATCTGTAAGATGGCCGTGCTCTATACAGTCGACGCCCGCATTTACCGCATCGATGACCGATTCCGGCGCGTAGGCATGGGCGGTCACAATGATGCCACGCATGTGTGCTGCCGTAACAATTGCCGCCATTTCGTCGCGGGTCATGTGCTGGCCGTAGCCCGTGTTTGAACTGAAGCCGCCACTAACCTTTATCTTGATTAAATCGGCGCCTGCTTTCTCAAGCCGGCGGGTAAGTCGCCGGCAGCCATCAACACCATCACACACGGCTGCGCCGGGGCGCGCACTGCCATGCGAACTGGTAACCCCTATGGAAGGCCCGCTCGCCAGGATCGTGGGCCCCAGCATCGTGCCTTTCTCGATCGCATCCCGCACCGTATAAACCGATTCACTATCGGATCCGAGGTCCCGCACGGCAGTAAAGCCAGCATTAAGCGTCAGGCGAATATTGACCATCGTATTCAGGGTGGCCGGGCCTGTGTCCGGTGCCGCATTGGCTATCGGATCCTCCTGGTACGCGCCGGTCGCGCGGTTCAGGTGCACGTGCGAGTCCATCAGCCCCGGCAGCACAAATTTATCGCTGAGGTCGATAATCTCCGGTATCGCCCGGCCCGGCTCGACACCTTCGGCCCCGATATAACCATCGACTACCGCCTCGATACGGCCATTGCGGACGACGATGCTTTGTTCGGCCAGGGGTGCTTCGCCCGGTACTGCCAGTAAAGCCCCCGCATGGATGATCAAAAGCGTTTCGGGTTTTCTGATCGTCCTGTTTCCGAAGGGCATGCCCTGGGACCAGGCGGGCAGCGCTATAACTGCGGCTACGAACAGGGTAAGCAGTTGCTTAAATACGCTATCCATCAGAACTTCACCGGGCTGCCCAATACGGGCCGGGTGTCGATACTTCCCAGGTAGTCACCGTTTTGCTTGACGACCGCACCCGACTTCATGACAAAGCTGACGTTTTTCAATGCCTCGATATTTTCCAGCGGATTCTCATGCACGGCAATGATATCGGCACGCTTGCCGGGCTTGATCACACCCCGGTCATCGCCCAGGCCGAACAGTTCGGCAGTCGCCACGGTCGCCGAGCGAATCGCATCCGCCTCGGACATCCCGAGTTCCACCATGATTGCAAACTCTCTCGCGTTCTGACCGTGGTCAAAAATACCGACGTCCGTACCGAACGCAATATTCACGCCCATCGCATAAGCCTGCTCGAAACTGCTGTATTCGTCGCGCTCGGCTGCACCCCTCGCGGTACCGGCCATGTTGGTCCAGCCCGCCGGCCGACTGATCAGCAGCGTCGGCACCAGGTAAGTCCCCTGCTTCTTCATCTGGCGCAATGCGCTCTTGTCGAGCATCCAGCCATGTTCGATCGAATCCACGCCTGCATCGATAGCAAGCTTCGCAGCTTCGGCACCATAAGCATGCGCGGCGACCTTGAGATCCCGCATATGCGCGGTATCAACAATCGCCTGCATTTCTTCGACTTCGTATTGCTGCCGGGTACCGGTGGCGGACATGAAGCCGCCGGTCGCCGTAAACTTGATCAGGTCGGCACCCAGGCCGATGTTGTGGCGCACGGCAATCGCACATTCGTCTGCGCCATCGCAAACGCCCTCGGTACGGCGTACCGCGGGCTCCATCGAGTCGCTTGCACCGAACCCGCGGTCGCCATGCCCGCCGGTCGGCGAGATCAGCGGCCCTGCGGCCAGTATGGTCGGCCCGGCCAACATGCCCTGGTCAATCGATTTGCGTAACGCGAACACGGACTCATCGTTGGAGCCAACGTCGCGAATCGTAGTGAAACCGGCCGCGAGTGTCCGCTGTGCATACACGGCCCCGTTCAGGGCCAGGTCTGACTCGCTGATCGGACCACCGCCGCTGCGCGCGTTGCGAACGAACGCACTGGGTTGCGCCATGATATGCACGTGCGCATCCATGAGACCCGGCAAAACAAAAGAATCAGAGAGGTCAAGCAGCGTTTCGTTGTAGAAAGGCTCCCGGAACCCGGCTGTTACCGAAAGGATGCGGTCGCCCATAACAACGACAGATTGATTTACAAGCGGCGATTCTCCCGGCACCGCCAGCAAAGTCCCGGCATGGATCAGCAGCTTATCGCCGGTCGCTGCGAACCGGCTCGGCGGTTGTTGCACGCTATTGTGCGCGCCGGCATGCAGCCGGCTCGATGCCGCAAGCACGGCGGCAAGCATGACGATAATAATGGCGAGGTGGCGCCAGGTCAGGGTCATTGCTTATTCCTGTTTTGGTCCTGTAGTGGCTTGCCGGCCCTGTAGTGATAGGCTATATCAATTAAATCATGTGCGTCAGTTGAATCTGTGTCAATAGCAGGGATTCAGTAATTCTCAGGTGTTGCGGGTATCACGTAATACCTGTATACCAGCAAACAAATAATAAGAAGCGAACACGTCCGTCCTTGGGGAAAGTTTTGAGCTATCGAATCAGCCCGACCCGCATGCCGGCATTCACCGCACTCGCATTAGTCGTTGCTGCGCCCGTAAACTCCTGGGCCGCCACCAGCCCGCCGGACGAAATCGTGGTAACCGCCCGCAAGAGAGAAGAGTCACTGCAGGATGTACCGATTTCAATCACCGCGTTCACTGCCGAAAAATTGCGTGAGTCGGGCGCGGTCAATAACTACGATGTCGCGCTGTTAACCGTCAATTTTAATACCCTGCAACAAAATGGCAGGCGCCAGGACCGGCCCGTCGTTCGCGGCCAGGCGGCGCCCGCCAACCGCGGCGAACCGAATGCCTCTTACTTTATCGACGGCGCCTACGTTTCCGGCAGTATTTCGACTGCCACCCTTGGGCCTGTCGAAAGGGTGGAAATACTGCGCGGCCCCCAGTCTGCCCAGTTCGGTCGTGCTACCTTTGCCGGCGCCGTCAATTACGTAACCCGCAAACCTAGCAATGAATGGACGGGCGAAATCCAGACCCGCGCCGGCACCGACGATACCTATCTTTTGTCCGGCTGGACCAGCGGGCCGCTCATAGAGGACAAATTATTGTTTTTCGGTGCGGCGAGCTGGGACAAGGTCGGTGGCGGAGAATTCCACAACAACCTGGAAGCCGGCGAAGCAAAAGACGTCAATAAATTCATTGACCCGAACCAGTCCGGCGATTACAGCCGCCTTAACACAACCACAACCAAGGAAGTGCTTGGCAAGCTCCTGTGGCAGATAGACGACACGTCCGAACTTACCCTCAAGGCAAGCTTCGCCGAGGGTGATGACGGTCATTACGCGCAACTGATCATGGAGCAGGAGGAACTTAACTGCTACCCCGATGAAAACGACCTCTACCAAGCCTATTGCGGCGTCATGGACATGGAAAAAATCCGTACCCGGGACAAATCGGACCCCCTGAACGGAAAGCCCCGCGAGAACCGGCTAAACCTGCCCGATATACGCTCGGGCATGACTCATGCCCTCTTTGATGACGGACTTGTAGCGCCCGAAAATCTGTCTGCATTAGTGTCGGACGGCAACCGTGTCGGCACCCGCCGCGACCAGTACCGCCTGCTTGCCGATTACAGGAAAGATATAGGCGACTGGCAGATGGCCGTACGCGGTGCGCTCAACGACGACGAACTGGAGCAGGGATTCGATCTCGACCACAAGGAAGACCGGCCCTTTACCGGACTGTTTGCCATATACCAGGAACAGAGCATCAGGGATCAATCGCTGGAGATTCGTTTCGACAGCCCCGGCGACCGGCGGCTCCGGGGTACTATCGGTGCCTACTACTTCAAGTCTGACTGGAAGAGCAGGCAACAGCACAACGTTGGCCCCGCCGCCGGAAATTTAAGTCCGCCGACACGACAGGAAACAACCAATACCGCGATCTTCGGTTCCCTGGATTACGATTTTAATGACCGCTGGACCTTCAGCTCCGAAGTACGGGTTGCGCGTGATAAAAAATCCATCAGCAGTGAGAACCGTTGCCTGCCCGATGCGGGGGATCCCCCTGACGCCACGGCAAACCCTAACTGGAAGCCTGAATTCGTCAAGTATATTGACCCCGAAGCAACCATACTGCACAAGATTGCGGCTAACAGCCTGACCCCGCGCTTTACGCTTCGCTACCAGGCGACAGATAACGCCATGTTTTACCTGCAGGCGGCCAAGGGCAATAAACCCGCCGACTTTAATACCCCTTATTACCACCACAACCGGGAAGGTTGCCAGACCCAGGTCGCCTTCCACGAAACCGGCGAAGCAACCGTTGACGAGGAAAAGGCGTGGACTTACGAGGTCGGTGCAAAAACCAGCTGGCTCGACAACCGTATCACTGCCAACCTGGCCGTGTTTTATATCAACTGGAAGAACCAGGGCGTATTCCAGGTAGCGCCGATTTCTCTTTATGTAGAAGAATTACTAGTACCAGGATTTGAATTTTTTGCCTACACATCAATCGGGGACACCATAATCGAGAATGCGGGCAAATCCGAGGTGTACGGGCTGGAATTTGAAAGCAGCTATTTCATTACCGATAACTTCCAGATGAATTTTGCCTACGGTTTGACTGTTGGTGAATACAAGGAATACAACGATCCGTTCTTTGCCGAGAAGACCGGGAAGGACGGCAACACGGACCCTGGCCTCTATCCCGATGGCAACGTCGCGGGTCACACCATACCCGACAGCCCCAAACATTCCTTTGTACTTGGCGCTAATTATGCCCGCAGCCTTAGCGGAGATATGGACTGGTTTGTTCGCTCCGACGTCGTTCATGAAACCGAGCGCTACGCGGGTGCAGATAATTTTATCCAAATCGATGAGCGCACGTTTTGGAATGCACGTACCGGTTTGCAGACCGACACGTGGGAAATAACCGGCTACGTAAACAATATCCTGGACGAACACTCGGCCGCATCGATTTTACGCTTCGTGAATTTCGATGTGCCAGGGGCTCCCAATATTTTTCCCGCGGCCTACGCTGCCAGCCCGTTACCCGGCAAGAACTGGGGCGTGGAGCTGCTGTTCCGTTTCGGGCAGTAGCTCAGAATCCGCTACGCATTCAGAGAAGGGTCACACTTTCGGCCAGTACAGATGATGGTCGTCTATATAAAACTCATGTGCGTGCTTTATCTCTTTATGATGATGCGGGTGGCTGTGCGGTTCCAACTCTTCTTCACCGCCATGTTCATGCTGATGGTGCGAGCCATGCGTATGCAGGTGGCCATGCTTAACGGTCTCATGAATATGCTCGAGCTCGGTCTCGTCGCCCCGGGGCCATACAGCAGCAGCCAGGCCTGCAAAAATAATTATCGCGGCACCCATGTACGCAGCGGTCTGTTCAATTCCGAACGCTGCGCCAAGCTGCCCGGCAACCGGGTAAGCAACCAACCAGCAAGCGTGTGACAGCGCAAATTGTGCGGAAAAATAGGCCGACCTGTCACCGGCAGACGAAGATCGGTTGACAATACGTCCCGCCGGCGTCTGCACCAGTGACCAGCCCAGGCCGATCAGCATCCACACCGGCAGCATGGTCGTCAGGTCCGGCCCGGTCCAGATACCCAGGACACCGATGCCCATGCCTACGGCACCGACCAGCATGACAAGGCGGTCGGATACGCGATCCAGTATGCGGGTCATGCTCATCGCAGCAATCATGGACCCGAACCCGGCAGCCGCAAATGCTGCTGCGACTTCGGTATCGCTGCCGCCCAGCGTTTCCTTAACGTAAACGACCGTGTTCACGATCACCATCGCGCTGGCACAGGCCACTGCACAATACAGTGTAAGCAGCGCACGCAACCGGGGCGTCCTCATATAGGAACGCACTCCGAAACTGATTTCTCCCCATACACCGCCCAGGCGGTCCTGCACTTCATGTTTCGGTAGTACCGTCACCAGTATCAGCCCGGCAGAAATCATGAATGCAACTGCATTTGCAGCAAACAAACCCGAAAAAGTGAAAAATAACAGGGCGATACCTGCGAAGGCAGGGCTCAGCAGGTTCTCGAGATCGTACGCCAGCCGCGAATAGGAAAGAGCCTGCGTGTATTGCCGTTCGTCGGGAAGTATGTCCGGGATCGTTGCTGCGAACACCGGCTTGAAGCCCGCCGAGAACAGGTTCAGCAAAAAGATCAGCAGGTATATTTGCCATACCGCCGTCACGAAGGGCATGAGCAGGACAATTACGGCACGCACAACATCAAGGCTGATCAGCAACGGTTTACGCGGGAAACGGTGCGCCATGCCACCCACTATCGGTGCGAATACGACGTAGGCGACCATCTTGAACGACAACGCAGTGCCCAGTACGATGCCCGCATTCTCCCCTGCCATGTTATAGGCGAGCAGCGTAAGCGCCACAGTTGTCAGCCCGGTTCCGACCAGTGCAATCACCTGGGCGCTGAACAGTTTGCGGAATTCGGTATGGCGGAGTGGCGACTCAATGGATGAGGGCGCGGCCGCTTCCTGCTTCATGGCTAAGGTGTCTCCTTGCTAAGCAATTTACCGGGATATATTAAACGGACACACGTGCCCAATGCAGCCACTTGCAGGACAATAACACGTGAGCATTGCCGTTCGCCGGGCCATGCTAAACTACTTTTTTTAATCTGTATAAAAAAGTGATGCCGGACAGTCCTGCCGTAACCCCGATCCTCTCGGGTGAAGAGTACATAAACAGCTTACGCGGCCGGGATATGGCCGTTTATCTTTTTGGCGAGCGCATCGCAGAGCCCGTGGACCATCCGGTCATCCGGCCTTCCATCAACGCGATTGCGAAGACCTACGACCTTGCGATCAGCAACCCGGAACTCGCCAGCGCCGTGTCCCCGTTTACGGGCGAACGCATCAACCGCTTCCTGCATGTTGCCGAAAGCCCGGAAGACCTGGTTCTCCAGAACAAGATGCAACGCAGGCTCGGCCAGCTTACCGGCGCCTGCTTCCAGCGCTGCGTCGGAATGGATGCCTTCAATGCGCTGCATTCGGTAAGTTTTGAAATTGATGAGCAACACAGCACCGGCTACCACGATCGCTTCAAGGCCTTCATCACGGAGATGCAGCAGCGCGGCTACGTAATCGGCGGCGCCATGACCGATGTCAAGGGAGACCGCAGCAAGGCACCGCACGAGCAGACCGACCCCGATATGTATGTGCACGTTACGAAACGCACAGATGAAGGAGTTTATGTCAGCGGTGCCAAGGCACACCAGACCGGTTGCGTTAACTCGCATTGGATCATCATCATGCCGACCCTGAGGCTCGGCGAGGAAGACAAGGACTATGCGATAGCCGGAGCCTTCCCGGCCGATGCCGAGGGCATTACATATGTATACGGTCGCCAGTCCTGCGACACGCGCGCGATGGACGGTACCGGTCTCGACGCAGGCAACCGGAAGTTTGCCGGCCAGGAAGCAATGATCGTTCTCGATAACGTGTTTATACCGAATAACAATATTTTTATGGACGGCGAGTACGAGTTTGCATCCATGCTGGTCGAACGCTTCACCTGCTATCACCGCCGCAGCTACGTATGCAAGTCAGGTGTGGGCGATGTACTTATCGGTGCCGCCGCAACCATCGCCGAGTACAACGGGGTTGATAAAGTGTCGCACATCAAGGACAAGCTCGTGGAGATGACGCACCTGAACGAAACGATTTACAGCACGGGAATTGCATCAAGCTACCAGGCGACACAAAACAAGTCGGGCGTTTTCATCAATGACGATATGCTTGCAAATGTCTGCAAGTATCATGTTACGAAGATGCCTTATGAAATAGGCCGGCTGGCACAGGACCTTGCCGGCGGACTAATGGTCACCCTGCCCTCGGAACAGGATTACGAGCATCCGGAGGTCGGCCCGTTGATCAAAAAATATCTAAAAGGGCGTGACGATATTTCCACCGAAGATCGCATGCGGATACTCAGGCTTATCGAAAACATGACGATGGGCCGCAACGCGGTCGGTTACCTGACCGAATCGATGCACGGTGCGGGTTCGCCGCAGGCGCAGCGGATTCAGATCGCCCGGCAGATGCAACTCGATATCAAGAAGCAACTGGCGCAGAACCTGGCCGGCATAGGCACCGACACCGCAGAGGAAATCAGTGCCGACCTCTCGGAGTATTTTGCCCGCGTTTTCCGCCCGCCAGGCACCTGACCTGCAAATGCCCTGATGAAAGCCTCGACTCGCAAGGCCTTCTTGACAGGACCATGATTAAATCGCATGATTTAAATATGAATACCAAGGCAGTGAAGTCCTCTACCCGGGACCAGACACGCAAGCAACTCATCAATGCGGCCGAGAAGCTGTTTGCGGAATCCGGCATAGACGGCGTATCGCTCAGGCAGATTAACGTGGCCGCCGGCCAGAAGAATTCATCGGCTGCTCATTACCATTTCGGCTCCAAGGATGCACTGATACTCGCCATATACGAGCAACGTATGGAGCGGGTTAACGAGCGGCGGATGGAAGCCCTTGAGCGTATAGAGGCAGGCGGTAACGAAAAGGATGTACGCCGCCTGGTTGAGGCCATTATCCATCCTATAGTCGAAGAAATAGACTCCGACAAAAGCGGCGGCAGTTATATACGTTTCATGGCGCAGGCCATCGGACACCCTCAGCTTGATCTGAGCAAGCTGCAGAGGCAGATGCATGGCGAAGGTCTTGGGAAAGCGCTGACTCTTTTACGTGCTGCGTTACCTGATGTGCCAGATCCAATTTTTGGTCAGCGCTTTGGCCTTTCCTTCGAACAGATCGTACATTCGCTTGCGGATCGGGAAAGACTGCGTGAATCTACAAAAAGAAATTTTGCAATAAACTCGGCTGTGTTCATCAGCAATCTCGTAGATTGCGTCGCCGGTGCGATGGCAACACCAATTTCGCCCACCACACAGGCAGAACTCGAGCAAATTTCACGCAACGCAAGTTAAGTACATATAAACCAGTTTTAGGGTCGGCAGCTTAATCGGCCGGGCTGATTGCGAGTTAGAAAAATAGTGACTGAATCGACAGCGAGATACCTGAAACTCGGACCACTCTGGTTAACGCCGGGTGTTACGGGTCTGAACCTGGCCACCATGTTTTTCGCCGGCTTCGGCACCATGGCCATGGTCAGCTTCATGAGCTTTATGCAGCCATACGTGCTGACCGAAATCCTGCACATACCTCCAGAAACCCAGGGCAGCCTCACCGGCAATCTGCATGCCTTCCAGGAAGTGATATTTATTGCGGTCGCCGGGCTGGTCGGCGCCTTGTCGGACAAGCAGGGACGGCCCAAAGTCTACGCCTGCGGCTTCATCTTTGTGGCACTGGGCTACGGACTGTACCCACTGGCCGATTCCGTCAGCCAACTGTATCTGATCAGGGGTCTGTTCGCGCTGGGTGTTGCCGGCGTAGCCATCATGCTCAGTGCGTGCATCGTCGACTACATACAGGAACGCTCACGCGGCCGGTGGGTTGGCGTGATGAGTATTTTTAATGGCCTGGGCATACTTCTCATGTCCTTCCTGTTGTCAAAACTTCCGGTTTTTTACAAGGAAGCGGGTGCCGATGCGCTGGCAGCGGGTCGCTATTCGTTCTGGACCGTCGCCGGCGTAAGTCTGGTTGTGGCAATTATTCTTTACCTGGGTTTGTTCAGGGGTGGCAATAAAGATTCCGAAGCCGAACCGCTGTTAAAGCAGTTTTCCGAGGGTGTAAAACTTGGTTTTGCGCGGCCGCGCCTCGCTGTCGCCTTTGGCGGCGCGTTTATCGGCCGGGGCGACTTCGCAGTGGTCGGCACTTTTTTTTCACTCTGGCTGACCCAGCAGGGGATCGAGAACGGCATGACGGCTGCGGAAGCGCTGGCAATTGCCGGTCCCCTGTTCGGGATGATTCAGTTATGCGCCCTGGTCTGGGCCCCGGTAATGGGCTTCATCACGGACCGGATGAACCGCCTGACGGCGGTAAGCATTGGCCTGACCGTTGCGGGCTCAGGCTATTTACTGATGAGCCAGGTTGGCGACCCGTTCAGCTCGGAAATTTACCCGGCAGCCGTATTGCTTGGTATGGGCGAAACCAGTGTTATTGTTTCGGTCGGGGCCTTGATCGGACAGGAAGCCACGGGTAAATACCGCGGCTCCATCGTTGGCGTATTCGGCCAGATGGGTGGCTTTGGCATACTGGCCACTACGCTGATCGGTGGTTACCTGTTTGATGGCATCGGCCGCACCGCTCCATTCGTTATGATGGGGCTGCTTAATTTTGTCTTATTAGCTGCCGCACTTTATGTACGCTCCACTAACCCGGGGCCAGAACAACAGGGCACAAGCCCGGAGATAGCAGAATGAAAACCAAGCAACTCGGCAATTCAGATCTCGAAGTATCCGTCGTTGGTGTCGGCTGCATGATGTTCGGCTCCATGTGCGACCAGGAAACAACCACTTCGATCATCAATACAGCACTTGACGAAGGCGTAAATTTCTTTGACACCGCCAATATCTATGGCGCACCCCCGGGGACGTCGGAACAGTTCGTCGGTAAAGCGCTGGGTGATCGTCGCAAGGACATTATTCTCACAACAAAATTCGGCGCGGGTAGTGGCGGTCGCGGCGGCAGTGTCGAAGGCGGTGGCACGCGCGACTACATAATGAGTTGTATTGAGAAAAGCCTCCAGGACCTGGGTACAGACTATGTAGACCTGTACCAGTATCATTTTCCGGATACCGATACGCCGGCGGAAGAAACGCTGCGCGCACTGGAAGACCTGGTGCAACAGGGTAAGACCCGCTACATCGGTTGTTCGAATATGACCGGCGCACAGTTACAGGAAGCGAACGATGCGGCCGACGCCGCAGGCACCAGTAAATACGTATCCGCGCAGAACTGGTACAGCCTGCTGACACGAGGCATCGAAGACGACCTTGTACCAGTGGCTGAAAAAGCCAACGTGTCAATCATCCCCTACTTCCCGCTCGAAAGCGGCCTGCTGACAGGTAAGTACCGTAAGGGGCAGGCAGACCCGGAGGGCTCACGACTCGCCAAATGGGGCGGCGCATTCAAGACCGATGAAAAGATGGACCAGGTCGAGGCGCTGATAGCCTACGCGGAAAGCATCGGCCGCAGCATGCTGGACCTGGCGATGGCGGGGCTTACAAACCGGTCTTTTGTGGGCAGCGTTATCGCGGGCGTTACCAAGCCCGAGCAGATACGCAGTAACGTCGCGGCAGGGAACGTGGAGTTAACTGACGAACAACTCGCAGAGATCGATCGTATCTGCAAGTAAATCTGGGGACATGACTTTACCTCCACTGCTGCGTGCGGATGCAGCGGGACTAAAGTCACTGTCCCCACAATAACTACCCCGTTTCTTCCGCAACCTCTTCGGCTGCAGAGTTCTCTTCCCCGGCCGCCTGCTCGTCCGGTATCACGGCGGAAGGCTCTTCCACCTGTTCTGCTTCGGGAGCAGCTTCGGGTGCGACTTCGGGGATGACTTCGGGGACATCCTCTTCAGCAGGCGCCGCGCGCCAGGCTGCGATCACCTCGTCGGTAATATCGACCGCCGGGTCAAACCAGACGACATTGGCATCGGCAGTCACAACGATACTGACGCCAAGTTCGGAGGCAATATCTTTTGCAAGCGGTTCGACTTTGTCGCGGTAATCGTTGACCAGTTGTTGCTCTAACAGCGAAGCCTGGGCCTGGGCCTGGGCCTGGGCAGCGTTAATCTGCTGCTGTGCCTGGATACTGAGCCCCTGCAGTCGCTGCGCATCAGTCTCACTCGGATTTATGCCGATTTTGTCACGCTCGGCTTTTAGCTGTTCTTCGAGACTTGCCGCAAGTTGCTGCAGTTGTTTGGTCAACTCATTGCGCGCTTCCTCGGCCTGAATCCGGATTTCATCCTCCTGTCCGGTTGCCTTCGCGACAGCCGCGAGGTCTAGTACTGCTACATCAGGGCCTCCCTGCAGAGCAGCAGGGTCGCAGGCAGCCAGTAGCAGCGCGCTAACCAGCAGAATAGGATTTCTAAAAGTTTTCATGCATATCTCCCGGTGGCGACAGAATTGCAACCACCCAATCAGACCGACTGCTGCTCGACAGCCAGGCGGAACGGTTTCCAGGTAGCCCAGAGTATGAGGCCGCCAAGTGTGACTGAAAAAACATTTACTGCAGCGATCGACTGGCCAACCGCCAACGGGTCGCCAAACACAGCATCGTTGATTATACCTACAGCCCACGGACCCAGTGTCGCGGTAATTATATTCAGGAACAACATCCATGCCGCACCGATCTGGCCACGCAAACGATTGGGTGTTACCAGTTGCAAAGCCGTGGGAGCTAGCCCCATCGAAATGCTCGCGCCGAAAGCAAACGGACAGGCCAGTATCAGCACCAGCGTTTTATCACTGAACGTCGTTGCAAGAGCACTCACCGGCACCATGAAAGCGGCAGCCATAACAGCAACCCGAAGCGCGGCATCAGTATGGCCCTTCTTGAACAGCGTATCTGCAAACCAGCCGCCCGCAATAACGCCGATGGGAGAGCATACCAACACGATTAAACCCAGTTGAAAACCGGTTTCAGGCGGTGTAAACCCGACGACCCGGATGAAATAGGCGGGCACCCATGTAGCTAGTGTCGTCATGGGCAGGGCTAGCAGGGCAAAGCCCGAGTAATGCGCGATAAACACGCGCCAGCGTTTAAATGCGAACCTAACGGCCTGCCCGAGGCTGATTTCATCTTCGGCCGCCGATGCGATGCCTTGTCGAATCGGCTCCTTAACCAGGAACATCAGGGCTGCAACGATTACGCCGGGCAGCCCAACAGCGATAAAGGCCAGCTGCCATGGTTTGACGCTGCCGATCATTGGCAGCGCGATCGACTCGGCGCCTTTAGCGAACTGAATAGCAAGGCCACCAAAAATCAGTGCAAAACCAACTCCGAAGAATGCGCCCGACTGATATACGCCGAGAGCGCGGCCCAGTTTTTCTTTTGGGAATGAGTCAGCGATCATTGAATACGCAGCGGGTGACAGGGTTGCCTCGCCCACGCCCACGCCGACCCGAGCAAGAAATAATTCCCAGAAACTCCGGGCCATGCCGCAGAGCGCGGTCATTATGCTCCAAAGGAAAATACCTGTGCCGACGATCATGGTACGACTACGCCTATCGACCATACGACCTATAGGCAAGCCCATAAGTGCATAGAACAGCGCGAAAGCCGGGCCCATCATCAGGCCCATATCGCTGTCGCTCAGCTCGAGGTCAAGCTTGATTGGATCAACAAGCAGGCTGATGATGATGCGATCTGCTATTGAGAAAATAAACGCGAATACCAATACGCCAACGCCAAACCAGGCGACTGCCGGTTTAGGCCAGGATAGCTGCGTTGATGATGTCTCCGGCATATTAAGTGCTGCCTGTTATATACGAACACCCATCAGACCATGGAAGCTTTCAACTACTAAACAATTAGCGTATGCAATCCGCGGTACAGTCAAAGTCCACCACAAAACTATTAGTCACTAGTGGTCAATGATAGTGCTTTGTTGCCACTCAAAATCTTGCTGCAAAAATTCACTTACTGCGGCAATGACACGTACGTAAAATGAATCCGGATCCTGCAAACGGATACGTTCGACTAACTCGGGCACCCAATTGCACAAATGCCGTTCCGCAAAGTCATGTTGTGCGAGCTGAAATGATCTTGCATCATCTGAACCTGCATGTTCCGCTTCCTGATAGGTCAGGAAATGCATGAACTCCAACTCTATGGACAGGTGATCAGGCGCCCATGCAAAGTTTTCTTTCAGGCCATACCTAAAAAAATCGAAGAAGCGCACTATATCTTCACGCACGCCCGCAGGTTGATTGCGATGTAAGTCCTCCCGGATAGGCACAGGTGGGCCATCACTGCCCACCTCGAACAGCCCGCTATACTCACGCTTGAGCTCGTCACGATCTGCAGTGCGCCACTCGTCCAGTAGTTCCTGAAAACCGGGCAGTTGGTAGGGCAGGCGCAGACCAGCAATATCGATCTCACTACCGGCGACAGCCGGCTGGGCATCAAACGGAGATGCCGCCAAATCGGAGCTTAGGGCATACATCACACAACGACCCGGGGCATGCGCCGATGCATCACGTGCAGCGACTACCTCGCGCTCGGGCGAATCGCCGTTGGTGGATGATTGATAGCCCAGCTCGCTCATGCTGTCTTCCTGTCCTTTAGCGTGCCGCGCTCAAACTTTCGAAATCGCAGGTGAAATATTTAAAGGTGTGGTTCGGTGCGGTAGCCGGCGGTCTATAACCGAGGTGACCCCGGTCGCCAGCCATTGATTTAGTTTTACTAGTCCCGTGGTGGATTTTACTGCAACAAACATCTGGTTACCAACATGCACTCCCCTGGACTTGCGGCCCGCCCCGCTGGCCTGAATCTGGTTTGATTCCGGGCCCGGCAATCCGCAAAACAAGAAAACCAGGCAATCGATAGTCAATTTGGAGCATATTAATATATGCTGATACCGTGGAGGCATGGTGATGGCGCCCACAATCATTTGTAACCGAGTTAACACAAAAAATAGTCCGGAATGATCAGCATGTTCATGCATCGCCAGATCAGGCATTCCTTATTACGGCACTCATGACCAGCAACGAGCCCAATTCAGATGATTATCAAGCCCAGGCCAGGCGATCGCTCGTATGGTTTTCACTGTGTTTGCTGCTGCTAGGTGGGCTGGTTGCAGGATTCAACGCATCAATTGACCCACAGGCACGCTTCCTTTTTCTAGACAAACCAGGCTTCAATCAGATCAAGACTGAGCTGCAAACCAAGACACGGAAAGGAAAAACCACCGCACTGCGTCAGTGTAACTACGACACAATTGTCCTTGGAACGTCACGCGCGGAGACGGCATTCGCAATGGGTCATCCGACGCTAGAGGGCGCGGAACCCTATAACGCCGCTCTGCGGGCCGGGACCATATATGAAATGCGCCGCCTGGCAGAGTATGCAAATCGACAGGGAAATCTAGACCTTGTGCTACTCAGCCTGGATTATGAAGCTTTTAACTCGCGGATAGTCTTTGCCGAAGACTTTCCTGAATCGCCGCTCGCCGAAACGTTATCATTATTCTTCAATAGCACAATATCTATTTTCACTGCAAACGATCGGGCAGTCCCTGGCAACACTAACGTGGAATATCCAGGGCAAAGCCATCATGTGCCGCGACAGAGGCGAACACGAACGAACATATGAGCTCGCGGCAGCCCGTAAGGCCTTTGATTTTATATTGCGCAGGTATGCTATGGGGATGTACGCCAAGTATGTTCCCGGTGACCTGCACATCCGGCATCTGGAAGCGTTATTACATGAGTTAGCTGATGCCGGTGTAACGGTTTACCCTTTTATTTCGCCCATCCACGTCACCCACCTTGAGCTCATGGCCGAAATGAACCTAATCAATGATTATGCGAACTGGAAGCGAAAATTGGTGCAAGTTTTTTCAGAGGTTAATCAGGATTTGCCAGCACAGCAGCAGATAGTCTTGTGGGATTTCTCAGGGTACAGCGAGATTACTACGGAGAAAGTTCCAGACCTACAGCAACAACAATTTATGCGCTGGTATGAAGACTCTTCGCACTTTAATCAGGATGTCGGCGGTATAATGCTTGACAGGATGCTGGGGAGGCAATCAGTCGATTCAGTTACCGAGATACCATTCGGTGTTGTGCTTACGTCTGACAACATAGATGTACAGATCGAAGCGGACCAGCGCAATTCACGGCGCTATCGGCTCGACAATCCGGAGGAAATTTCACGTCTGCAGAAGATGCTGGACTCCCTGGAATAGCGAGGCCAAAGCATATTTTTCTGGATCGCCAGCAGCGACTAAACCCCAGCCGCGAGTGTCATTGTGCCGAGATACCGGCAACGACCATAATAACCAAAATGAAGAAAACAACCCTTACAATGCAATGCGGTAGCGCTCTCCTGAATACAGACCTCCTGTGCGGAGGGGGTGATCAACCATGTTGAATTACGCTCAGGCACTACAGATTATTGCCGGCCACACGGACCAGCTTCCAACCATAGAGCTTTCTCCGGCGGACGCGGTCGGCCATGTCAGCGCTGCGGACCTGGTCTCCAAGATGGCGGTTCCGCCTTTTGAGAATTCTGCAATGGACGGTTACGCGGTAAGAGCCGTGGACACCGAAGGTGCAAGTGACGCTAGCCCGACAGTTTTAACCGTTGCAGGTGTAGTAACTGCCGGCGAAAAAACTGTATCGGCACAAGCCCAGGCAGGAACTGCCTGGGAAATTATGACGGGCGCTGCACTCCCCCCCGGTTACGACGGAGTAGTTCCGGTCGAACAGGTGCAAGTGCAACGCGATGACAAGGGAAAGCCGGTGTCGGTTGAGCTGACCGGGCCTGTTGCAAGCGGTCGGAACCTGCGCCGAACCGGGGAAGATTTTGCACTGGGTTCGCTATTGCTGGATGCTGGCCAGGTTATCGGCGCGAACCAGGTGATGGGTTTGGCGGCCACTGGCACAACAACTATCAGTGTACGCGGTCTTCCGCGCATCGCGGCTGTAACGACTGGGAACGAACTGAGCGACGAGCAAACTGAATTGCCACCGGGCATGATCTATGATGCCAACGGACCGTACCTGCAAACAGCATTGGATGAATACGGAGCGACAAACTGCGGCGTCTTTCGTACGGGTGACTCTGCTGATGAACTGATTGCCCGCATCGAGGCACTGCAACCCAGCGTCGATATGATCGTAACGACCGGCGGGGTATCGGCCGGTCGCATGGACTTTGTGCCGGCAGCACTTGAACAAATGGGAGCAGATATTCTGTTTCACCGGGTTGCCATTCGACCAGGCAAACCACTGTTATTCGCATTATTGCCCGGCGGGACACGGGTATTCGGGTTACCTGGTAATCCAATAGCAGTTGCCGTTGGCCTGAGGTTTTTTGTGGTCCCGGCACTGCGCCGGATGCTCGGATTACCCGAGGAACGCTACCTGTCGGCGAAACTAACGGAACCCATGCGCAAAAAACCCGGGCTGCGGTTCTTTGGCAAAGCAAGTGCCAGCACTGACGATTCGGGTAACCTTGTCGCCCGCGTATTGCCGGGACAGGAATCGTTTAAAATAAGCCCGCTGATGCAATCAAACTGCTGGGTCATTGCGTCGGAAGAGGCGGAAGAACTGCCGGCCGGCACCACGGTACGCATCGCGCCCACCAAACC